>Ga0136616_10001783_pt1 | contig 11343 bp, 13 predicted proteins | sample AntDrymUQ2992106_2_FD_106648 | JGI IMG/M metagenome (GOLD analysis project Ga0136616, IMG submission 106648) | Polar desert sand microbial communities from Dry Valleys, Antarctica - metaG UQ299 (21.06) | ecosystem: Environmental > Terrestrial > Soil > Desert | place: Antarctica: Dry Valley... | reverse complement strand
TCAGCGTCTGCACTCGGGGCTCGGCTACAAACCCCGTTTGAGGTTCACACCGACTACCTCAACCAGCAGGCCGCAGCGTAGAAACAACCCGTAGCAGCTGTCCGGAAACGACGGGGCCCATCATGGAGCAGGTACCGGTCGCCACCACCCACCGATCACCCGGGTTTGCGCCGCCCTCTGCCGCATGGCTACCGCTTGGTGACGCCGCCGCCGACACTGCCGTTCGCTGGCGCCTAGTGGAGCTACCCGCTAGGTGACCCATGCAGTCCAGGGCGCAACCCAGCCAACGTGACCGTGACGAGCCGGCGGGCGGCGGCCTTGGACGGCAGGCTGCTGGCGGCGGTGAGAGCGTGGAGACAGTAGCTCGCGAGCTCCTCAGGCGCGACATCGTCGCGGACGTCGCCGGCCTCGGTGGCTTCGGTCAGCAGGTCTCGGATGAAGTCGCGGAGTTGCTGCTGCGCTCGGGCGACGTGCTCGCCTCGATGCAGGAGTGCCGCCAGTTCGGTGCCGTGGTGCTCCTGGTAAATCAGCGCGTAGGCCTCGAGCACCGCTTCGAGTCGCTTGGCAGCGTCCCCACCTTGGTCTCCGATCTCGGCGAGCTGTTGGAGGTGGCCGGTGACCTGACGTTCGTGCCAGGCGAGCAGGATCGCTTGGACGTCTGGAAAGTACTTGTACAGCGTCGCGCGTCCGATGCCGGTCTCCTCGGCGATCTGCGACATCGTCACCGACGTCAGCCCGTGCTCGACCACGAGCGCCGCTGTGGTGTCCAAGGTCGCGTCGCGCACCGCGCGGCGGTGCGCCTCGATCGTGTCGTTCCACAGCTTCGGCACGACCGCAGTATACGGCACGGCGCTGTCGAGGCACAGTGATTTGACATGGACGTAGTGTCTCGTAAACTGACGGCTGGCATGACGTCCGGCATCCAGCGCGACTGAGGAGAGAACCATGGCTGACCCGCCGCGCAACCTCGACACCCTTGACGCCACCGGCGTGAAGCCGGACGGCGGACCGACCACCGGCATCGCACGCTGGCAGAAGGTGGTTGGGATCATCGGACTGGTCGTCGTCCTAGGGCTTGGCGTCCTGATGCTCGGTCCCAGCGGCGGTGGCCACGGCCCTAGTCCCAACGCACCGGGGGGCGGCACATCTGGGTTTGAGGCACCTGCGGGCGAAGCACCTCCCGCGGGTGGCCACGCACCGCCCGCTGGCGGCCACGGCTAACCATGACATCCGTTCTGCGCAGGCTCGCCTCACTTGCACATGTCACGACGGCGGTCGGTTGGCTCGGCAAGACCCGACTCGGGCCACAGAGTTCCGAGACCGGTCCTGAAGGCCGCGATGAGATCTAGACGATCAGGAGGTTCGAACTGATGCATCCGCTTCGGGAAATGCTGCGCTCGCTCCGCGCTTCGCCCGGGTTCGCACTGGCTCTGTTGCTCACCCTGGCGGCGGCGGCGTTCAACGGTCTGGCGGTCTTCGCGCCTGCGTTGATCGGCGGAGTAATCGACATGTCCCAGATGCATTTCGTCGGGGCAGACCACCGTATGCACGACCTGACGTTCGGATTCCTCTTCCTGCCGACCGTAGCGGGGATACTCGCCCAGTTCCGGCGGCCGTCGAAGAACGTCGCCAGTCAGTTGATGGCGCTCATCCCCTCGGCAGCGCTACTGCTGACCCTGCTTGTGACCTTCGTCCTAACGAACAACACGAGAGTTCTGCAGCCTCCGTGGGTCACGGTCATGGCGGCCGCACTCATTGCAATGGTCCTCCACCCGGCTGGGCGTGACTTCTTCCGCTCGGTGAGGGTGGAGCGAACCAACCGGATGATGCTCGCGCTGGTCATCGTCGCAGCGGTGCCGCTCCTCGTATTCGCAGCCGCCAACATCGGGTTCCAAGGGACCGTCACCGATGCCCACGCCGGGCTGGGGCACTACGGGTTCATGGCCGCCTTCAGCTTCACCGTCATCGGGGTAGGCCTGTTGGCGAGCATGCGGCCCGACGGCTGGAGACTGACGGCATGGGTCGCCGGCCTCCTGCCGGCCATGCTCGGGGCCGCGTCGATCGTGTACCCGGACCCCTCCTCGAGCCTCAGCCTGGTTTGGGCACTCGCGGCCATCGCCTGGGGCGTCGGGTTCGTCGCGGCGGCCGAACTCACCAGAGACGCGCAGAGGGCGGTGGTGTCCGGTTCGCAGCGCGTGCTATCGCGAGCGGCACGGGGCTGAGGATGGGACGTCTTCGCAGGTCCTTTCGGCGCTCGGTCTCGTGCACTCAGGACTCGCCGTGGCACACGGCATCCCGAGCAGCAACGAGAACGCTTCACCGGTTGCCTGTGGCTGCGGTGGCGCTCGCAATCGGGGTGCTCGTGTTGAGCGCGTGCGCTGACGATTCCGGCAGCCGCGCAACCGGCCCGGCGCCGCCTCCGCCAGCGACCAGGAACATTCCGGTCACAGGTACGGACGATCTGCGGTTCGAACCGGACAGCCTCACCGTGCCGATCAGCGAGGAGGTCACACTGACCTTCTCAGCAGAGACCGGCATTGAGCACGACTTCGTCGTCGAGGACGCTGCAGACGTCGGCATGGCCGAGGTCGACGACGCCGCCCACAGCAGTGAGGATGACGATGGTCACGCGGACGGTGGCGACCTCCACGTCGCACACGCGGATCCCGGCCAGACCACGACGGCGACGTTCCACATCAACGACCCGGGCACCTACACGGTGTACTGCTCGATCCCCGGTCACCGTCAGGCCGGCATGCTCGCGACCCTCACTGCTGTGGAGAGCAGTTGAGGGCCGGGAGGTGTCCGGTCCGCAAGCCGCGTCCTCGTCATCGACGACCAGCGCAACACCGCGACGCCTCGTCCTCGAGGTCACGCGGAACTCCTGCTGGTCCTCGACCCGCCGGCTGGCAGCTGCGTGCACGGAATGCTTGTTCCTGATCTACGCCGTGGTGCTGCAGACGTGCTGTGAGACGCTGAGGCTGGTCGCTGCGCTCCCTCGCGCTGGCGGCCACAGCGCCGCCGTGGTGTCCAAGGGGGTCGCTTCACGCACCGCGCGACGGTGCCCCTCGACCGTCCCGGTTCGCAGCCTTGAGTCCACCACTCCATACACAATGGCGCTGCAAGAGACGATACGACTAGACAGAGACATAGTGTCTCTATAGCCTCCCGACATGACCCATGAGCCAGACAGCCACGCGGGCCAAAGGCCGGCGTCCGACTCGTCGAGCGGCTCGACAAGATGGTCCAGGCCGGTCGCCTCACCGAGGAGGACGCCGAGGGTGTGAGAGCAGCAGCCCAGTCCGGCGACCTCGACGCTGCGGTCTGCGAGATCCAACGCAAGCACGCCAGAGCGATGGTCACCACGGCCGTCGAGGACGGACGCCTCACCCAGGAGGAGGCTCATGCACTCTTCGACCGCCTGGAGAACGGCGAGCATCCTCGTTTCCTCCGCCGCCTCCGGCGCGAGCTCCGCCGCGATATCGCCGTAGACGGATGACATCGACCGCCGCCACGGTCACCCGTCCCGGTCCGACTCCTCCCGTGAGGCGCACCGTTCGATCGCCGGCTTCCATCGTGGGGTGAGAAGGCGAAGCGACGAGCGGTCAAAGACCGTCAGGCGTGAACGCGGCAACGTGCATCGAGAACTGAGGTCACCGTGATCGAGCTTCGAGCGTTGACGAAGACCTATGGTGGCCAGCGCGCTGTCAACGAGCTGAGCTTCACGGCACCCGCCGGCAAGGTCACTGGCTTTCTCGGACCCAACGGTGCCGGCAAGACCACCACGTTTCGGTGCTTGCTCGGTCTTGCGGAGCCCACCTCGGGCGCTGCGCTGATCGGCGGCCGTGCCTACCGAGACTTGATGTCCCCACGCCGTCACGTAGGGGCCGTCCTGGAGTCCACCGGCTTTCATCCGGCTCGCTCCGGGCGGAACCATCTGCGGATCATCGCCCGGGCGACAGGCCTCGACGCCGCCAGGATCGACCCGCTCCTCGATCTCGTCGGGCTCACTGGCGCGGCGGGTCGCCGCGTCGGCGGGTACTCGCTGGGCATGCGGCAACGCTTGGGTCTCGCCACAGCGATGCTGGGCGACCCCGAAGTGCTGATACTGGACGAGCCCGTCAACGGTCTGGACCCAGAAGGCGTCAGCTGGGTCCGGCAAGTCCTGCGGATCTGGGCCGACGAGGGCGCACCGTCGTGGTGTTCCAGCCATCTGTTGGCCGAGGTCGCACAGGTTGTAGACCGCGTCGTGGTCGTCCGTGACGGAACACTCGTCGCCGAGACCGACATCGCCGACCTGGCAGCCAGCCGCGTAACCGTAAAAGTCGACCGTGTCGACCTGATGCTGAGCGCCCTGCAGGCCGCGGGAGCGGACCACGAACCGCTCGCCGACGGCGCGATCTCCATCGCCGGTCGAGACACCGCAGAGATCGGCGGCATCGCCGCCCGGGCCGGCGTCACGGTGACCGAGCTCAGCAAGCGCAGCGCGGGAGAGACCCTCGAAGCGACCGCGTCGGTGGCGTCGAGGTCGTGGCGGGGCCGGCAGCACCCGAGCAGGCCGAGACGGCGCTCGCGACCCTGCTGATGGCAGGCCTCGCTGAGCGGCTGGGTGGGCTCAGCGAGGTGGACGTGCTGGTCGACTGCGGTCGGCTGCGACCAAGCTCACCGGTCGCCGCGCTGCTGGCCGCGGCGACTGCGACGGTGCTGGTGGCGCGCCCGACCTTGGCCGAGGTCGCTCACCTGCGTCCCCGGGTCGCCGCACTGCGGTCGCGGCGTCCGGCGCTGCTGCTCGTCGGTGACCGGCCCTACGCCGCCGAGGAGGTCGCCGCAGCGGTCGACGTGCCCGTGTTGGGCGTGCTCGCGCAGGACCACCGTGGTGCCCAGACGGTGGCCGGTGAGCGTGACGGTGTCGGCCGCGGGTTGGTCCGGTCGAAGCTGGTCCGCTCGGCCGTTCCGGTCGCGCAGCGCCTCGTGCAGGACCACGTCATGTCGGGCCGGGACGCTGACGACCACGCTGCGGCCGCTGCTGGCCTTGCCAGCAACGGCCAGATTGGGGGGCGGCGGTGAACGAGGCACAGCACAAGGCACTGGCCCACCAGCTCCGCGGCGAGGTGGCCGACGCGCTGACCGAACGGCGCCGCGCCGACGAAGCCGCGGGCCGGCCGTGGATGGGCGGGGCGGATCAGCGGGTGTTCGGCCGGCGACTGATCAACGAGCGCCTGGAGCGCTTCGCCGCCGACCGGCTCGACCAAGGCATGCCGCCACTGTCAGCCCTCGAGGAAGCGACGGTCGGGCAGATGGTCCACGACGCGCTGTTCGGGCTGGGGGCGCTGCAGCGGCTGCTGGACGACCCCGAGGTCGAGAACATCAACGCCAACGGCTGCGACGGCGTGTGGGTCACCCGCGCGGATGGCCGCAAGCAGCTAGGCCCGCCGATCGCCGACAGCGACATCGAGCTGGTCGAGATGATCCGCGCCACCGCCGCGCGTGCCGGCCTGTCCGAGCGGCGGTTCGACGTCGGCCGCCCGGAGCTGAACCTGGAGCTGCCCGACGGCAGCCGCCTGTTCGCGGTCATGGCCGTCACCGCCCGCCCCAGCGTGTCGATCCGCCGCCACCGCTACCCCAAGGTCGTGCTCGACGACCTGGTCGGGCTCGGCATGCTCGACCGACCACTGGCCGAGCTCCTGACCGCGGCGGTGCGCGCCCGCAAGAACCTGATCGTGTGCGGCGGCACCGGCGCCGGCAAGACCACCCTGCTACGGGCCTTGCTCAACGAGGTCGACCCGGCCGAGCGGATCGTCACCATCGAGGACAACTTCGAGCTCGGCCTGCAGCGCCACCCCGAGCTGCACCCCGACGTGGTCGCGATGGAAACCCGCGAGCCCAACGTCGAGGGCGAGGGCGAGATCACCATGGCCCAGCTCGTGCGCATGGGCCTGCGCATGTCCCCCGACCGGGTCATCGTCGGGGAGGTCCGCGGCGCCGAAGTCTTGAGCTTGCTGAACGCGATGAGTCAGGGCAACGCCGGCGCGGTGCGACACGAGGTCGCACGAATGTGAGTGGACTCATCGAAGGAGGTTTGGCTGATGCCGAAGGTGTGAGTCCCGGGTCAGTGTCCGTGACCTGTCCCCGCTCCGACGTGCGTCGCTGGTGACGGCGGGGTGCGAAGCTCGGAGAAGAAGCCCAAGGGCGCCTGTTCCGTCCGGGTGCCACAGGCAAGGGGAAGACCGGACGGGTGAACGCAAGTGAACCTCCGACGATGCCTCGTCACGTTGAACCCTGCAGACGGAGATGCATCAGGCGGGGTCCAGGGGCTGGCCGTTGAGAAGCGGCAGGCGCCGGTCGAACAAGAGCCTTCGACCGGGAGGACACCACCGTCCCCGGGGTATAGGAGGCACCCACCCCGGTCGTATCTGACTCGTGCGGAACGTGGAAACCCCGTCGTAGTCCGGGCAGCCTTTGCTGCTGGCCGGTAAGCCGACCGTGAGGAAGGCCCAGCTCTGCGGCGGGAAAGGATGGCCCAGCAAGCGAATGCCGGCAGCCGAAAGGCAGCGGGAAGCGGGACGTGATGATCGGCTCCTCCGCCGGTCGCCTCGCCTAACCGGCCGGATACGGGCGTGCTGCCCGGACTCGAAAGGGTGCTGACGTGGGCCAGGTGAGCCTGTGGAGACAAGATGACCGAGGACCCAGAACCGAAGGACAAGTTGGACACCGCCACGACGGTGGCGACCGGCGCGGCCACGGCCACCGGCAGCACCGCTGTGATGGTGAACGGACCTGAGGGCGACGTCTTGGACTGGCTGGCCGTTGACTGGCAGCAGGTCGAGGACGACGTAGGGCGGCTTCGGCAGCGCATCTTCACGGCCTCGAAGGCAGGGGACCTGAAGAAGGTCCGCAACTTGCAGAAGCTGATGCTGCGTTCCCGCGCCAACACGCTGGTCAGCGTGCGGCGCGTGACGCAGGTCAACGCTGGTCGCAAGACGGCAGGCGTCGACGGGCAGGTGGCGGTGTCGCCTCAGGACAGGGCCGAACTGGCCGACTGGGTGCAGCATCGTTTCGGCTCGTGGAGGGCCAAGCCGGTCAAGCGAGTGCACATCCCGAAAGCGGACGGCAAGAAGCAGCGCCCGCTCGGGATTCCCGTGATCGTTGACCGCGCCTTGCAAGCGCGGGCGCTCAACGCGCTGGAACCCGAGTGGGAGGCGCGGTTCGAGCCGAAGTCATACGGCTTCCGGCCCGGCCGTGGCTGTCATGACGCGATCGAGGCGATCTTCACGACGGTGGGGGGCAACAACCCTCACCGCCGGTGGATCCTGGACGCGGATTTGGCGGCGACGTTCGACCGCATCGACCACGACCGGCTGCTGGCCGCGCTCGGCTCGTTCCCCGCACGGGGACAGGTCAGGCAGTGGCTGAAGGCGGGCGTGATCGAGCGTGAACAGTTCACACCGACGGAGCAGGGAACTCCGCAAGGCGGGGTGATCAGCCCCTTGCTGTTGAACGTTGCTTTGCACGGGCTGGAGCAGGCCGCTGGAGCCCGGTACTTCGCACCCGACAGGAAAGACGCCGGGAAGTCGACGCCGGGCACCCCCGTGGTGGTCCGATACGCCGACGACCTGGTCGCCCTCTGTGTCAGCGCGGAGCAGGCCCGGCAGGTCCAAACGCAACTTGGCGAGTGGCTGGCACCCAAAGGGCTGGCCTTCAACGAGGACAAGACGAGTGTCGTCACCCTCGAGGAAGGCTTCGACTTTCTGGGATTCAACGTCCGCCGCTATCCCAACGGCAAGCTGTTGATCAAGCCCGGCAAGGACGCAGTGCGACGCATCCGGAGCAGGCTCGCCGCCGAGATCACGGCCCTGCACGGGGCCAACGTCCAAGCGGTGATCAACAAGCTCAACCCCATCATCAGGGGCTGGGCCGCCTACTACCGGACCGTGGTGTCCAGCGAGACATTCTCAGCGTTGGACCACTACACGTGGCGGCTCACCTACAAGTGGGCCACACGAGCACACCCGAACAAGTCGAGACGCTGGGTCACGGCCCGCCACTTCGGCTCGTTCCACCCGTCCAGGCGAGACCGCTGGGTGTTCGGCGACCGCGACAGCGGCCGCTACCTGGTCAAGTTCTCCTGGACCAAGATCGTCCGCCACCAGATGGTCAAAGGCAGGGCGTCTCCAGACGATCCTGACCTGATCAACTATTGGGCCGACCGGCGACGCCGCAGGAAACTACCGCTGGGCCAGCTCACCCCGCGCCTACTCAAGGCGCAACAGGGGCGCTGTCCCGTCTGCGGTGACCTTCTGTTCCACGCCGACCCAGAACCACAAAGCACTCACGAGTGGGAGCTGTGGTTCAGGACCGCTCAAAGGGCGATCAGCCGCAAGGCCATCGTCGCTGCCAGCGGAACAGGCCCGACGGACGACCACGTCGCACCCCGTCTGCTGCACACCCGCTGCGCCAAGCGGCGTACCGCCGCTGCCGCGTAGCCCGGCATTCTGCACGCCCACGAGACCACCGGGCTTGCTTGAGCCGTGTGCTCGGAAACGGGCACGCACGGTTCTGAGGGGGCCCCGGCGCAGCAATGCGCCGGGGCTACCTGACATGGCCACGATCCACGCCGACTCCTCGGGCGGCGCGTTCGCTCGCCTAGCGATGTACGCGGTGCAGGCCCCCGAACGGCTGCCATTGGAGGCCACCAACCTGCTGGTCGCCAACTCGGTCGACTTCGTCGTCTTCATCGCCCAGGACAACCCGGTGGCCGGGGCGAGCCGGGCGCGGTACGTGTCGTCGGTGCGGGAGGTCGTCGGCGCCGAAGGCCCGCACGTGATTTCCAACGAGATCTTCGCCCCCGGCCCCGACCGCCGCGCCCTCGCCGCCGCGCCGCTGCGCCAAGACACCATCGCCGACCTCGCCCAGGTGGGGTTCAACCCGGACACGCTGCTCGCCGAGGCGGGGTGGGCTCGGTGACGGCCGTCGCCGCGCTGCTCGGCGCCGTCACCGGCGGCGCGCTGGTCGTCGCGATCGCCGCATGGCGCGGCCTCGACGTGCGTCAATCCGGCCGACCGGCACTGGTCAACCAAGTCGACCAGCTCACCCTCCGGCTGGGCCTCGCGGTCGCTGCCGGGGTCGTGATGGCGGCCGCGACGCGCTGGCCGGTCGCGGCGCTGCTGGCCGCCGCCGCGGGCTTCGTCGCGCCCAGCCTGGTAGGCGGCAAGGCGGCCCGCGACACCGAGCTTGCCCGCATCGAGGGGATCGCGGCGTGGGCCGAGATGCTGCGCGACACCATGGCCGCCGCCGGCGGCCTGGAGCAGTCCATCCTGGCCACCGCACCGCTGGCGCCGCCCGCCATCCGACCCCAGGTGCTGGTGCTCGCCGCCCGGCTGGAGCGCGAACGGCTCACCCCGCCCTGCGCGCCTTCGCCGAGGACCTGGCCGACCCGACCGGCGACCTGGTGGTCGCGGCGCTGCTGCTGGCCGCCGACCGCAGCCCCCGCCGCCTCGGTGAGCTGCTCGGCAACCTCGCCACCGCCGCCCGCGCCGAGGTCACCATGCGGCTGCGGGTCGAGGCCGGCCGAGCACGCACCCGCTCGTCGGTACGGATCATCACCCTGTTCGCGGTCGGGTTCAGCCTCGGCCTGCTGATCCTCAACCGCTCATACCTGTCGGCCTACGACGACCCGCTCGGCCAAGCCGTCCTCGCCCTGGTCGGCGCCTGCTACGTCCACGCCTCGCGGACCTCGCCCGTGACGGTGTCAGGCAGGTCGACGCGTCCGCGCATCCTGATCGGTTGTTCGCAGCCGCCGACGCGGCGGACCTGGGCGTGCATCGCAAGCACCTGCGGTCCGCGGGCGAGCAGGTCCCGAGCGACCGCCTGTTGGTCGAGGGTGAGGGTCAGGTGTGCTCCTGTCGGTTGGCGGCGCGCAGGTCGGCGGCGCGGGCGGCGACGGCGGCGAGGTCGGCGTCTGCGAGGTGGAAGCTGGACCCGCGTGAGAACCGGCGTCCTCCCAGGTCACGAGGCACTGCGTAACAACCCCACCCCTCACCCGCTCACACAGTGGATCCAGGCTCAGGCCGGGGAGCCCCACCTCACTTCAAGAGCGAGACGCCTCCGAGCGGCGGTCACTTATTCGGTTACGCGCAACGTCGCGGTCATGCCTGGGTGGAGGGTGCAGACGTAGGAGATGGTGCCGACCTGGTTCGGCGTGAACGTGAACGTGTCATCGGGGCCGAGGGTCTGTGAGTGAAGATTCGCGCCAGCGGTGGCGGCGAGCTTGTGGGGGGCGTCCTCGTCGTTAGTCCACTCCACGCTCTGGCCGACTCGCACGGTCGCGTCGCGCGGGTCGAACTGTAGGTCGTGCATGCCGATCCGCACGCCGGCATCACCGTCTCCGCCGCACGCGCTGGCGAGTAGCGTCGCGAGCACGATGGCGGCGAGCGGGGAGGCGAGGTGGCGGGGGGCCGGTGAGGGCATGGAGGGTCCGGTCTCAGTCGAGGTGGACGCGGATGGCGCCGGTCAGCGTGCCGCCGAGCACGCGACGGTGCTTGTCGAGGCGGAGGTCATGGGACCGTAGATGGGTTGGCGGTCGACCGCGATCCCTGCTGGTGGAGGTAGCGCAGCATCTCGGGGTTGGCGTCGGGGACCACGAGATGGTGCACCAGTGAGCCGGCCCCGCGTGCGGAGGGGCAGGACGACCAGGCTGGTGGTGGGTGCTCGTGAGCGTGCGCTTGGCGGTAGAGCGCGGGTCATGCGTCGAGTGGCCGAGCTTGGCGGCGATGCGGGCTTCGAGCTCTTCGGAGAGCACGCGCTCGAGCGCGTCGGCCTCGCGGTGGACGCGATCCCAGGGCATGGGGTGACGCTGACGTCGGTCACGCGCTGACCAGTAGCCCGGTGACATAGAGCGCCGCGCCGCCGGCGAGGATGCCCGCGATGCTGGCGGGGTACAGCGCGCGGCCGGCGCGGTCGCGCATGGCGGGAACGAGCTGCTGGATGACCTGGATGATCGCGCCGACGCCGACGCCGAGCAGGAGCGCGGCCAGCTCGGCGTTGAAGGCGGCGGCGCCGACGACCGTGCCGAGGATGGCGGGCGCCCCGGCGATGACGCCGAGCAGCGCGAGGCGACCGAGACCGGGGCGCTCGCTGGTGAGCGGCGCGACGATGGCCAGGCCCTCAGTGGTGTTCTGGATGGCGAAGCCGATGATGAGGAAGGCGCCGAGCGCGAGTGCTCCGATCGCGTAGGCCGAGCCGATCGCCAGCCCTTCGCCGAGGTTGTGCAGTCCGATGCCGATCGCGACCATGAGCGCGAGGCGGAAACCCGACGCGCCCTTGGCCTGGGCGGCGTCGCGCCGG
>Ga0136616_10001781_pt1 | contig 11345 bp, 10 predicted proteins | sample AntDrymUQ2992106_2_FD_106648 | JGI IMG/M metagenome (GOLD analysis project Ga0136616, IMG submission 106648) | Polar desert sand microbial communities from Dry Valleys, Antarctica - metaG UQ299 (21.06) | ecosystem: Environmental > Terrestrial > Soil > Desert | place: Antarctica: Dry Valley... | reverse complement strand
GATCGGCGTGCTGACCGGCTACCTGGTCGCGCGGGTCGGAATTCCGTCCTTCGTGGTGACCCTGGCGCTGTTCCTGACCTGGCAAGGCGTCATCCTGCAGTTCATCGGCGAGGGCGGCACGCTCGGTATCCGCGACGAGACGCTGTTCGCGGTGGCCAACGGGAACCTGTCGGTACCGTTGAGCTGGGCGCTGTTGGTGATCGCGGTCGGCGGGTACGCCGCGGTGGTGCTCGGCCGGCACTTCGCCCGGCTGCGCAAGGGCCTGGTGACGCAGCCGACCACGCTGGTGTTGATCAAGGTGGGCGCGGCGGCCGTGCTCGGCGCGATCGCCACGTTCCTGCTCACCCAGAACCGGTCCCAGAGCCCGCTGATCGAGATCACCGGGGTGCCCTACGTGGTGCCCATCGTGCTCGTGTTGCTGGTCATCGGCACCTACGTGCTGGACCGGACGAGCTACGGCCGGCACATCTACGCCGTCGGCGGCAACGCCGAGGCGGCCCGGCGCGCCGGCATCAACGTGCCCAGGGTCCGCGCCTCGGTGTTCGTCATCTCCGGGGCCGTGGCCGCGATCGGCGCGATCGTGTACTCGTCCAAGGTCGGCTCGGTGGACCCGACCGCCGGTGGCGGCACGACGCTGCTGTTCGCGGTGGGTGCGGCCGTGATCGGCGGCGTCTCGCTGTTCGGTGGCAAGGGGCGGGTGAGCAACGCCGTCATCGGTGGGCTGGTACTGGCCATGGTGGCCAACGGGCTCGGTCTGCTCCGCCAGCCCGCGGCGGTCGTCCTGATCGTCACTGGCCTGGTCCTGCTGCTCGCGGCGAGCGTCGACGCGCTGTCCCGGCGGCGGGCAGCGAACCGCTGACGTTCGTCCCGTCGTTGCGTTGCTGATGACCGGGGCGGTGACCGAGGGGGCGCGGCCCGATCAGGCACGTCGGCACAACCGCACCGCGGTGCTGCGCCGGCTGCACCTGGACGGGCCGTGCACCCGCGCCGTGCTCGTCACCGAGCTGGGGCTGAACCGCAGCACGATCAAGGCGGTCGTCGACGAGCTGGCGGCCGCCGGCCTGGTCGCCGAACGGGTGCCGTCGATGCGCAGCGGCGCGGGCCGCCCGTCGCTGCTGGTGCTGCCGCAGCCGCACGCGGCAGTCGTCCTCGCGGTCGACGTGCAGGTCGAGCAGGTGGCGATGGCGCTCGTCGGGCTCGGCGGCGAGCTGCTCGGCCGGTGTAGCTGGAAGCTGCGTGGCCGCTCCCGTGAGCCGGTGGAGATGATCACCAGGATCGTCGACTCCACCGAGATGCTCACCGAGGAGCTCGGTCGGGGCGTGGTGGCCGCCGGGGTGTCGGTACCCGGGATGGTGCGCCAGGAGGACGGGTTGGTGCGCGAGGCGCCCAACCTGCGGTGGTTCGACGTGCCGCTGGGCCAGCGGCTGACCGCGGCGCTGCACGTACCGGTGCGGGTGGGCAACGACGCCGAGCTCGGCGCGCTGGCCGAGCACAGCAGGGGGATCGCCAAGGGCATCTCCGACATGGTCTTCCTCGCCGCGGACGTCGGCGTCGGCGGCGGGGTGATCTCGGCGGACTCCCCGCTGCGTGGCTCGCGCGGCTACCTCGGAGAGCTCGGGCACATGGTGGTGCGACCCGACGGCCGGGAGTGCTACTGCGGCGCCCGCGGCTGCTGGGAGACCGAGGTGGGGGAGGCGGCGCTGTGCCGCGCGCTGGGCCTGCCGGCCGACGTGGCGCGTGGGGTGGTGATCGCGGAGCTGCATGCGCTGTCCGCCGACCCGGCCGCCGCACTGCGCCGGCTCGGCGAGTTCGCCGACTGGCTCACCCTCGGCCTGGTCAACGTGGTGAACCTGCTGGCTCCCGAGCTGGTGGTGCTCGGTGACCTGCTGACCGACGTGCCGCCGGTGGTCCTGGAGCGGGTCTCCCAGCTGGTGCACGAGCGCTCGCTGGTCAGCCGGGCGGTCGGGCCGACCCGCATCGTCAGCTCCGCGCTGGGTCGGCACGCCCAGATCGTCGGTGCCGGTGAGCTGGCCTTCGCACCGATCCTGGATGCGGCCTCGTTCACCCCGTCGACCGCTCTGGACTGACCAGGTCCCACTGGTGTGGTCGGCGCCCGCGCGTCGGGGAGCTGCCGCCCTGGCGCCGGCGGCTACCGTGTCGGCATGGCTGGACGAGCGACAGGCGCCGGGACCCGGGGCGGGCGTAGCTCCAGCCGCAGCTCGAGTGGCCGCCGTCCGGCGAGCGCGCGCAAGCCGGCCCCGCGGCGTGCTCCGGCCAGGCGTCCCGCGCCGCGCCGTACCGGTCCTGGCCCATTGGGCCGTGGCCTGCGGGCCTTCGGCCGCGGCGTCGGCCGGGCCCGCGAGCTGGATCCCGCGCACCGGCGCGACGGCGTGGCACTGCTGCTCATCGTGCTGGCGGTCGTGGTGGCCGCCGGGGTGTGGTGGGGCGCAGGTGGGCCGGTCGGCGCGTGGTTCGCGACCCGGCTGGCCGACGTCATCGGTGCCGCGGAGTACGCGCTGCCGGTGATCCTCGCCGGCATCGGAGTCGCGGTGCTGTGCACGGCGGCCCGGCCGGAGGCGCGGCCACGGCTGGTGGTCGGCGGGCTGCTGCTCGCGCTCGGCATCCTCGGGATGTGGCACCTGGTCGCCGGCGCGCCGACCGATCCGATCGCGTGGCGGTCCGCGGCCGGTGCGCTGGGCTATGTGGCCGCGGCCCCGCTGGTCAGCGGGCTGACGACCTGGGTCGCGGCACCGGTGCTCGCGTTGCTTATCGGCTATGCCCTGCTCGTGCTTACCGGGACACCCATGCGCCAGGTGCCGGCGGGGGTGCGGGCCCTGTTCGGTCGGGGTACTCCGACCGACGAGGCCGCCGCGGATCAGGCCATTCCAGTCGAGGACGCCGTCGAGCCGTCAGCCGACTCGACCGTCGCGCTGCGTCGCCCCTCCCGCCGCCGACAGGCCGCGATGGCCGACGAGCCCGGCGAGCCGCCTGCGCAGCAGCTGCAACTCCCCACCGAGCCCCCGGCCGGGCCTCCGCCGGCCGAGCACGCCGGGACTTCGGCCGCGCGTGGCGCCGAGGGCAGCACCTACCGGCTACCCCCACCCAACCTGCTGGGCATGGGTGCGGCTCCCAAGCTCCGCAGCAAGGCCAACGACTCGATGATCGAGGCCATCAGCGAGGTGCTCGACCAGTTCGACGTCGACGCGCGGGTCACCGGCTTCAACCGCGGGCCGACCGTCACCCGCTACGAGGTGGAGCTCGGGCCGGGCGTCAAGGTCGAGAAGATCACCCAGCTGACTCGCAACATCGCCTACGCGGTCGCCACCGACAACGTCCGGCTGCTGGCCCCGATCCCCGGCAAGTCCGCCGTGGGCATCGAGGTGCCCAACACCGACCGCGAGATGGTCCGGCTCGGCGACGTGCTGCGCAGCCCGACCGGTCGCGCCGAGGGCCACCCGCTCGTGGTGGCGCTGGGCAAGGACATCGAGGGGCACTTCCTGCTGGCCAACCTGGCCTCGATGCCGCACCTGCTCGTGGCCGGCTCCACCGGGTCGGGCAAGTCGAGCTTCATCAACTCGGTGCTGGTGTCGGTGCTGGCGAATGCCACCCCGGACCAGGTCCGCATGATCCTCATCGACCCCAAGATGGTCGAGCTGACGCCGTACGAAGGCATCCCGCACCTGATCACGCCGATCATCACCCAGCCGAAGAAGGCCGCCACCGCGCTGGCCTGGCTGGTCGAGGAGATGGAGCAGCGTTACCAGGACATGCAGGCCAGCCGGGTGCGGCACATCGACGACTTCAACCGGAAGGTCCGCTCGGGGGAGATAACCGCACCGCCCGGCAGCCAGCGCGAGTACCGGCCCTACCCCTACATCCTGGCGATCGTCGACGAGCTCGCCGACCTGATGATGACCGCGCCACGCGATGTCGAGGACGCCGTCGTGCGGATCACCCAGAAGGCGCGGGCGGCGGGCATCCACCTCGTGCTGGCCACCCAGCGGCCGTCGGTGGACGTCGTCACAGGCTTGATCAAGACGAACGTGCCGTCCCGGTTGGCGTTCGCGACGTCGTCACTCACCGACAGCCGGGTGATCCTCGACCAGCCCGGCGCGGAGAAGCTGATCGGGATGGGCGACGGGCTGTACCTGCCGATGGGGGCGTCCAAGCCGGTGCGGCTGCAGGGGGCCTACGTCAGCGACGAGGAGATCACCGCGGTCGTCAGCTACACCAAGAAGCAGGCCGAGCCGGCCTACACCGAGGGCGTCACGGCGGCCAAGGCAGGGGAGCAGCGGGAGGTCGACGCCGACATCGGTGACGACCTCGACGTCCTGCTCGCCGCCGCGGAGCTCGTCGTGAGCTCGCAGTTCGGCTCCACCTCGATGCTGCAGCGCAAGCTGCGCGTCGGCTTCGCCAAGGCGGGACGGCTGATGGACCTGCTGGAGAGTCGTGGCGTGGTCGGGCCGTCGGAGGGCTCCAAGGCGCGCGAGGTGCTGGTCAAGCCAGACGAGCTGGACGGCTTGCTGTGGTCCATCCGCGGCGGCGGCCCGGTGCCCTCCGAGCAGAACGAGGACGGGGACGCGCCGCCCGACTCGTAGCCGCCCCAGGTGCCACTCATGTGGCAGAACTTGCTCCCAGCGCATGTCTTGCCACATGAGTGGCGGCCGGCCGTGGGCCGGGCGGTGGCGCGCGTCAGAGCGTGCGGAGCATTCGGGCGTTGCCCAGGGTGTTCGGCTTGACGTGTGCCAGGTCGAGGAACTCGGCGACGCCCGCGTCGTAGGAGCGGCGCATCAGCTGGTAGACCTCGGGCTCCACCGGGGCGCCGTCGATCTCGACGAAGCCGTGCCTTGCGAAGAAGTCCCGCTCGAAGGTCAACACGAACAACCTGCTGAGCTCCAGTGCGCGGGCGGTGGCGACCAGCGCCTCGACCAACGAGCTGCCGACCCCCCGCCCGGCGCGCTCGGGGTGCACCGCGACCGTGCGGATCTCCCCGAGGTCCTCCCACAGCACGTGCAGCGCGCCGCAGCCGACGACCTGCCCGTCCTGCTCGGCGACCCAGAACTCCTGCACGTCCTCGTAGAGCGTGACGAGCTCCTTGGCGAGCAACACCCGGCCGGTGTAGTGGTCGACCAGCGACTTGACGGCCGCCACGTCGCCGGTCCGGGCCCGCCGGATCTGCGTCTTCGTCACGTCGGGTCAGGGTAGATCAGTTTTCGGCCGATACGCTGGCGACGTGTCGCCGTCGTCGCAGCCGCCCGATCCAGCCCGAACACCACGGGCGAGCCTGCTGACGCTCGGCTGCGCGCGCAACGACATCGACTCCGAGGAGCTCGCCGGGCGGCTGTCCGCCGACGGCTGGCAGGTCGTGGACTCCGCCGACGCCCCGGACGTGATCGTCGTCAACACCTGCGGGTTCGTCGAGCAGGCGAAGAAGGACTCCGTCGACACCCTGCTGGCCGCGGCCGACATCGCCGCGGGCAGCGGCGCCAAGGTGGTGGCCGTCGGATGCCTGGCCGAGCGCTACGGCGCCGAGCTGGCCGCCAGCCTGCCCGAGGCCGACGCCGTGCTCGGGTTCGACCACTACGCGACGGTCAGCGAGCGGCTCGCCGACGTGGTGGCCGGCCGACCGGTCGCCGCGCACACCCCGGTGGACCGCCGCACCCTGCTGCCGATCACGCCGACGGCCCGGCCGTCCGCCGCCCTCGACGTCGCCGTGCCCGGCCACGGCTGGGTGCCCGACGTGTCCCGGCGGCGGCTGTCCGACGCGCCCGTCGCGCCCCTCAAGCTGGCGTCGGGCTGCGACCGCCGTTGCTCGTTCTGCGCGATCCCGTCGTTCCGCGGCGCCTTCGTGTCCCGCCCGCCGGCCGAGGTGCTGGCCGAGGCCGCCTGGCTGGCCGAGCACGGCGTGCGCGAGCTGGTGCTGGTCAGCGAGAACTCCACGTCCTACGGCAAGGACCTCCCCAGCTCGGGCGGGTTGGAGGCGCTGCTGCCGCGGCTGGCCGAGGTGCCGGGCATCGACCGGGTTCGGGTGAGCTACCTGCAGCCGGCCGAGGTTCGCCCTCGGCTGCTGGAGGTCATCGCCACGACGCCGGGCATCGCGCCGTACTTCGACCTGTCCTTCCAGCACGCGAGCGAGCCGGTGCTGCGCCGGATGCGCCGCTACGGCTCGATCGAGGCCTTCCTGGGCATCTGCGAGCAGGTCCGGGCGCTGTCGCCGGAGGCGGGCATCCGCAGCAACGTGATCGTCGGCCACCCCGGAGAGACCGTCGAGGACCTCGCCGTGCTGGAGGATTTCCTCATCGGCGCCCGGCTGGACGCTGTCGGCGTGTTCGGCTACTCCGACGAGGAGGGCACCGAGGCCGCCGGCTACGACGGCAAGCTGCCCGCCGAGGACGTCGCCGCCCGGGTCGAGCGGGTCAGCACGCTGGTCGGGGAGCTCACCGCACAACGGGCGGAGGACCGGATCGGCACCACGGTCAGCGTGCTCGTGGACGCCACGGACAACGGTCGTGCTGCCGGCCGGGCCGAGCATCAGGCGCCGGAGGTCGACGGCGAGTGCGAGCTGACCGGCGACCCGACTGTGTCGGCCGGAGAGCTCGTCACCGGCGTCGTGGTGGCCAGCGACGGCGTCGACCTCGTCGTCGACGTCAAGTCGTCCCTGGAGTCCCGTTCGAGGACGCCCTGATGGAGCCCGCCGGCCGACCTCTCGCAGGGCCCCCTGGCGTGCTGAACATCGCCAACATGCTCACCGGGCTACGGTTGCTGCTGGTCCCGGTGTTCGTCGTGATGTTGCTCGCCGAGGACGGCGGCGACTCGAACCTGCGGTTCGCCGCGGTCGGTGTGTTCGCCCTCGCCTCGATCACCGACCGCCTCGACGGCGACATCGCCCGCCGCCGCGGGCTGGTCACCGCATTCGGGACCATCGCCGACCCGATCGCGGACAAGGCGCTCATCGGCGCCGCGCTGATCGGCCTCAGCATGCTGGGCGAGCTGGCCTGGTGGATCACGGTCGTGATCCTGGTCCGGGAGGTAGGCATCACCGGGCTGCGCTTCTGGGTGCTGCGCCACGGGATCATCCCGGCCAGCCGTGGCGGTAAGGCCAAGGCATTCCTGCAGGCGGTGGCGATCGGGCTCTACGTCCTGCCGTTGCACGTGCTGATCCCGGTGCCCTTGATCGTGGACGCACTGCGATGGGCGGTGCTCGCCCCCGCGCTCGTACTCACGATCGTGACCGGGTTCGACTACCTGTTCCGCGCACTGCGGTTGCGGGCGGCTGCCGGACGAGCCGCGGGGGCTGCCGGCGTTCCGGGGCCGGCCGGAGCAGCTGGGCCGGCAGGTGCAACTGGGCCGGCAGGACCGGCAGCGGTGCCGGAGACGCCGTGACCGTGCGGCTCACGCGGCGTTCGCTGTCGGCGGACAATGGTGGTCGCGGCTCCGCCCGACGCCGCGAGTGGGTACCGTTGCCGCACGGGCGCCGATCGGGGTGTGGCGGCCGGCCAGATGGAGGAGGTGCGGGATGACCCTGCTGCTGCGTGAAGCCATCGGCGGCAGCCTGCGCCGTGCCCGCAACGAGCGTCGTCGTACGTTGCGCGAGATCTCTGGCCGGGCCCGGGTGAGCCTGGGATACCTGTCCGAGGTCGAGCGCGGTCGCAAGGAGGCGTCCAGCGAGCTGCTCGCAGCGATCTGTGACGCACTCGAGTTCCCGCTTCCCGATCTCTTGGCCGACGCCGCGGTGGCGCTCGAGCCGCAGTTCGTCCCCGCTCCCACCGGCGAGACGGCCGAGCTCCGGCTTGCCACCGCCGTCGCAGCCTGAGAACGGGCGATCACCCGCTCTGCGGATCCGGCTATCTTTGGGGCACAGTGGAGGCAGCACAGCGGCCCTGACACGATGGGCCGTGTAGACGCGCATTCGACAAGCGGCGCGCTGGTGAAGGCGAAGGAAGACAGGCGGAGGAGATGGCCAGTCCGTTCGTGAAGGCGTGGAAGTACCTGATGGCGCTCTTCTCGTCGAAGGTTGACGAGTACGCCGACCCGAAGGTGCAGATCCAGCAGGCCATGGAGGAGGCGCAGCGCCAGCATCAGTCGCTGTCGCAGCAGGCCGCGGCCGTGATCGGCAACCAGCGGCAGCTGGAGATGAAGCTCAACCGCCAGCTCGGGGAGGTGGAGCGATTGCAGGCCTCGGCCCGCCAGGCGCTCGTGCTCGCCGACGACGCCCGTGCGAAGGGTGACGAGACCAAGGCGGGGCAGTACGAGCAGGCCGCGCAGGCCTCCGCCACCCAGCTCGTCACCGCCGAGCAGTCCATCGAGGACCTCAAGACGCTGCACGACCAGGCGTTGCAGGCGGCCGGGCAGGCCAAGCAGGCCGTCGAGCGCAACTCGATGATCCTGCAGCAGCGGCTTGCCGAGCGGACCAAGCTGCTCAGCCAGCTCGAGCAGGCCAAGATGCAGGAGCAGGCGGCCAAGTCGCTGCAGCAGATGACCGAGCTCGCCGCCCCGGGCAGCACGCCGTCGCTGGAAGAGGTCCGGGACAAGATCGAGCGGCGCTACTCCAACGCGATCGGTGCCTCGGAGCTGGCGTCGAACTCGGTGCAGGGCCGGATGCTCGAGGTGCAGCAGGCCACCGTCGACATGGCCGGTGCGTCGCGGCTCGAGCAGATCCGCGCCTCGATGTCCGGCGGGAAGGTGGCCCCCGAGGTCACCGCCGGCGAGCCCGCCGCCACACCCGCGCAGCCGCAGACCACCCCGCAGGGCCAGAAGCAGGCCGAGTAGCCGCCCGTCCCCGAACGAACCGCACTTTCGTCCGATAGGGCTCTACGAGAGTGCCGTTCGTTGCGCTGGCTGGCAGCGCGGGCAGAAGTAGACGACCCGCGCGTAGATGTCCTCGCCCTGCTCTGCGCGTATGACCCGCGTGCCGCAGCGTCGGCAGGGTTGCCCGCCGCGGCCGTACACCCAGGTCTGGCGGCCGCGTGCCAGCTCGCCGGTGGTGGACTGCTGCGGGCGGTCGGCGTTGCGCAGTAGTAGCTCACGGCTGAGGTCGATGGCGCGCGCCGGCTCGGCCAGCGCGGACACCGGCGCCCACGGCGACACCCCCAGCAGGAAGCACACCTCGCAGCGGTAGAGGTTGCCGACGCCGGCGACGACTCGCTGGTCGAGCAGGGCGAGGCCGACGGGCGTGTCCGGCTGGGCCAGCAGCCGGCGTAGCCCCTCGGCCGCGTGCTCCGGCGACCAGCCGGGGTCGAGCAGGTCCGGGCCGAGGTGTTCCACGAGCCGGTGCTCGTGCGCGGTGGGTACCAGCTTCAGGTCGTGCAGCCGGAAGCCGACGGCGACCCGTTCGGCGGTGGCCAGCACGACCCTGGCGGCGTGGGTGGGCTCGCGCCAGCGGTCGCCGGGGCGGTAGAGGTGCCACGAGCCGTCCATCCGCAGGTGACTGTGCAGCGTGTTGCCGTCGTCGAGCTGTGTGAGCAGGTGCTTGCCGACGGTCCTGACCGCCAGCACGGTTCGCCCCGCGAGGTCGTGCTCGACCAGGCTCGGGTGCCGCAGCTCGCCGCGCAGCAGCCGGTGGCCGGCCAGCGCAGCGTTGAGCCGCTTGCCGGTCAGGTACACGGTGTCGCCTTCGGGCACCCCCCGATGCTGCCACCGCGCATCAACCGATCGGTCGACGCGGGTCCGCCGTGGGGGCGGCCGCATCGTGGCCGGCTAGCCGGCCCGGATCGGGTCAGCCGGCGGGCACCGGCGTGCGCACCGCGTAGAGCCGGTCCTCGCGCACCAGACGGAACCCCAACCGGCGCGCGACCCCGAGGCTCGCCGGGTTGTCCGTACTGGTGCTCCAGCTGGGGATGCGGCCGGCGCGCCGGATGTCGGCGACGACCTCCGCGGCGCAGGCGGTGGACAGCCCGCGGCCGCGGAACTCCAGCTCGGTGACCACGCCGATGTCGGTGTAGCGCTCGCCGAGGTAGAACGGCACCGCCACCGAGGCCAGCCGGCCGTCGAGGAACGCGCCCCAACCCAGCCCGCTGTGCGTCAACCCGGTGGCTCCGCCGAGCGTGGATGCGATCCAGCCGACATCGTCGCTCAACGCCCCCACGACGGCCTCGTCGCCGTCGGCCAGCCGGCGAACCTCGGCTGCCGGAGCCGTCGTCGCGGCCGGTTCACCGGGGAGCCCGAAGATCACTCGTTCCCAGACCTGCGCGCTAGGATCGAGCCGACGAAGTGCCGGCCAGAACTTCTCCGGCGCGTCGACGAAACCCTCGATCGGCTCGGCCGGATCGGTGAGGTGGTCGGCGTCGCCACGCACGCTGTAGTTGCCGCTGACCTCGGCGAGCACCGTGCGCGGACCGGGCAGCCGATCGACCAGGCAGCGGCCGTGGCCCGTCGCCGTGACGTGCGGGTACACCAGCGGCCCGGGGCGCTCGGGCCAGAACCACGGGCGCAGCAGCGGGTACTCGGCAGGCGGCAGCGGCAGCACGAGCGACAGGCAACCACGTGGGTCCCCTAACCCCTATGGAATTACCCGGGGTTATCCCCGATCCGAAACCACTCCGCCGTACCTAACGTCTCCACCAGTACAAGACGGAGGTGGACGGCATGAGGCGACACACCTGGACCGGGCTCAGCGTGTGGGCGATCATCGCGCTGTTGGTGCTGCTGGCTCCGTTCCTTGCGCTCTAGGCTCGCAAGCATGCGGGTGCACATCGAGGGGACCGAGCTGCCGGGGCGCAGCTGCGCGCCCGACACGGCGGGGCGGCGGTACGCCAACGTCCACGTCGGCGTCCAACGCGGCAAGGACGTGGTCGATCTCGTCCGCGCGGACGCCACGTCGGCCCAGTGGAGCTTCGACGTGCGCACCCGGCTGGTCGAGGACGGCTCGCTCGACGTCGGTGGGCCGTTCGTGCACGGCCGGCGCGGCGACCGGTTCCTCTACCTGAGCTGGGGCACCGTCGATGACGCGGGCCGGTTCACGATGTTCCGGCGGGCCAAGCTGATGTTCGCCGATATCGAACCGGCGACGCTGCGCGCTGCGGCGGACGGCGACGCGGTGCTGGTCGGGCGGATCACACTGACCGACAGCTGCGGCAATCCTCGGTGCGCACGGGTGCGCGAGCCCGATCTGCGCTGGTTAGCTGAGTCGGCAGTCGCACCGCCGCCAGCGGTGCGTGGGTCAGGCGCGTAGCCGCAGGCCCTTCGGGGTGGCGCGGAAACCGGCCTCGGTGAGCACCTCGGCCAGGTGGCTGCCCAAGGAGCCGACCCCGTCCGCCCGCTCGACCGCAAGCGTGCCCAGCCAGCCTTCCCGGACCGCGCCGGCCAGCGCCGCGGCCGCCGCCCGCAGCACGTCGGTGTCGTCGGTG
>Ga0136616_10001780_pt1 | contig 11353 bp, 8 predicted proteins | sample AntDrymUQ2992106_2_FD_106648 | JGI IMG/M metagenome (GOLD analysis project Ga0136616, IMG submission 106648) | Polar desert sand microbial communities from Dry Valleys, Antarctica - metaG UQ299 (21.06) | ecosystem: Environmental > Terrestrial > Soil > Desert | place: Antarctica: Dry Valley... | reverse complement strand
TCCGCCTCTGTCAGCGACTCGAGAACGGCTCGTCGGAGCAGCTCCTTCATGAAGGACGCGGTCACCCCCTCCGTACGGGCTATCGCCGCGTCGACCTCCCCCGGGCTCACCTCCAGCGGGACGCCGCGGCTGTAGACGTCGAACAGCCGGCGGCGCGCGTCGGCATCCGGCAGCCCGATCTCGACCGCGACGTCGACACGACCGGGCCTGGCGGCCAGTGCCGGCTCGAGCAGGTCCGCCCGGTTCGTCGTGAGCAGGAACAGCAGGTCGGCGTCAGCGGCCGAACCGTCCATCGCGTCGAGCAGCTCGAACAGGATCGGGCTCGACCCTGGCCCGAACCCGCGGTCCTCAGCCACCAGATCGACGTCCTCCAGGACGACGACGGCGGGTTGAAGGTCGCGCGCCAGCTGGGTGACGGTCCCGATGAGGTGCAGGGACCGACCGGACAGCAGGAAGATCGTCGAGCCGCTCATGTGCTGGATCACGTAGCGCGTGGTGTGGGTCTTCCCGGTTCCTGGTGGGCCATGCAGCAGCAACCCGCGCTTGAGGTGCTGGCCGGCCACCTTGAGATCGTGCCGTCTGGCCGCGAGGTCCAGGGTGTGCCGCTCGACCCGGCGGAGCACCGCTTCGGGCAGCACCACGTCGTCGCGCACCGTCGCCGGCAGGACGGGGAAGGCGATGGTGATCTCGGCCGGCCCGGCGACGAGCTCCAGAAGCTGACCGCGATAGACGTTGTGCCGGGACCGGAGCTCGGCGAGGTCACGGAGCAAGCGCTGCGCGACCGGGGTCGCCAGGCCGGCGATCTCGATGCTGAGGCCGCGGCCCTCGTTCGGGTCGGCGGACTTGACCAACACGATGAACCGACCGTGCGCATCGTCGACCATGAGCAGGGCCAGCTTCAAGCAGGCGACCGTTCGGCCGGGCCCGGACGGGAGGTCGACGAGGTCGGGCGCGGACAGGCGGACCGGCGGCAGCCCATCCCCGTGCAGCAACTGCTGCAGCGACAGCGACCCGTAGTGGGGCGGCGTGGCGATCCCGCGGATCGTGACGTCCCGGCCGGGCTCGACTGCCCAGGCGTCGAGCGCCACCTGCAGGTTCACGTGATCGAACGGGGCCAGCTCGGCCACCACCACCGACCGCTCGATCCCCTCCGGCCCGAGGTGCTCGCGGACCAGCTGCACCACCTCGTTCTGGCGGGCTCCGTGGTGCGAGTCCTCGTGGACCCAGGTCAGGAACGCACGGAAGGAGCGAGCGAACGCGCGACCTTCCTCGTCGGTGGCGGGCACGTGTGGCACCTTCGGTCGGGAGTGGACAGGCAAGCAGGGTTGATCACGAGCCGCAACCTCGTCGCCGAGCCGGGGCACCCCGGACGTGTGTGACGAGCGAGGCCTCGGCTGGCTTGACCTGGACTCGGTCCGATCGCCTCCCGTCGTCCGCGGCCGCGAGCGATGACCAAGAAGGACCCATAGAGCCGGTACGAGTCACTCCTCGCCAGCCGAGGGTCTGCCGCCGCGTCGGGCAGTCCGTAAGGAGCGCAGCACGAATTCGGCTTGACCAGGTGTCGGACCGATCGCCTACCGTCGCGAGCGACGCGCGAAGGGGTCGCCATGAGCATGGAAGTCACGGCGTGGACGTCGCTCTACAACGCGATGAACGCGCAGCAGGACAAGCGGCCGTTCTCGCGCGCCACCCTGCGCCGAATCCTCGTTTTCGCGCGCCCCCACCGAGTCCGGCTGACGTCCTTCCTCGTGCTAAGCGTCGTCATGGCCGTGCTCGCGGTGGCGACTCCAGTGCTCGCCGGGCGAGTCGTGGACGCGATCGTCGACGGCGCACCGGTGAGCGACGTCGTCTGGCTCGCGGTGGTCATCGCGGTCATCGCCGTCGTGGAGGCGGGGCTCGCAGTCCTCGCCCGCTGGCTGTCCGCATGGATCGGGGAGGGGCTCATCCTCGACCTCCGGCAAACCGTGTTCGACCACGTCCAGCGCATGCCGATCGCCTTCTTCACCCGTACGCGGACCGGCGCGCTCGTCAGCCGGCTCAACAACGACGTGATCGGTGCGCAGCGGGCGTTCAGCGGCACGCTGTCCGGTGTCGTGAGCAACGTGGTCGCGCTCGTCCTCACGTTCATCGTCATGGTCGGGATCTCGTGGCAGATCACCCTGCTCGCGCTCGTCCTGCTGCCGATCTTCGTCATCCCGGCGCGCCGGATGGGCGCGCGGCTCGCCCGACTCCAGCGGGAGGCGGCGAACCACAACGCGGTCATGAGCACACAGATGACGGAACGGTTCTCCGCGCCGGGCGCCACCCTCGTCAAGCTCTACGGCCGGCCCGCAGTCGAGTCCCGCGAGTTCGGCACCCGGGCTCAGCGGGTTCGTGACATCGGCATCCGTACGGCGATGCTGCAGTGGATCTTCGTCACGGCCCTCACACTCGTCTCAGCGCTCGCGCTGGCGCTCGTGTACGGCCTCGGCGGCTACTTCGCGCTGCGCGGCGAGCTCGAGCCGGGCGCGGTGGTGTCGCTCGCGCTGCTGCTCACCCGTCTGTACGCGCCGCTGACCGCCCTCGCCAGCGCACGGGTCGATGTGATGAGCGCGCTGGTGAGCTTCGAGCGGGTCTTCGAGGTGCTCGACCTCGTGCCGCTCATCCGCGAGAAGCCCGACGCTGTCCAGGTGCCGGAGGGAGAGGTGTCCGTCGAGCTCGACGACGTGCAGTTCGCGTACCCGTCCGCGGACAAGGTCTCCCTCGCCTCGCTGGAGGAGGTCGCCCAGCTCGACCAGCGGGCCGGTGTCGAGGTGCTGCACGGCGTGTCGTTCCGCGCCGAGCCTGGGCAGCTGGTCGCCCTGGTCGGCACGTCGGGGGCCGGCAAGTCCACGATCGCGCAGCTGATCCCACGGCTCTACGATGTCGACTCCGGCGCGGTCCGGCTGGGTGGTGTGGACGTCCGGGACCTGACACTCGACTCGATCCGGGACACGATCGGGATGGTCACCCAGGACGGACACCTCTTCCACGAGTCGATCCGGGCCAACCTCCTCCTGGCGCAGCCCGAGGCTCCCGAGGAGGAGCTCTGGGATGCCCTGCGCCGAGCGCGGCTGGCCGATCTCGTCGAGACGCTGCCCGACGGTCTCGACACGGTGGTCGGTGAGCGCGGCTACCGGCTCTCCGGCGGCGAGCGGCAGCGCCTCACGATCGCCCGGGTCCTGCTGGCCAGGCCGCGTGTCGTGATCTTGGACGAGGCGACCGCCCACCTCGACTCGACCTCCGAGGCGGCGGTGCAGGCAGCCCTTCGCGAGGCGCTCACCGGCCGGACCGCGGTCGTGATCGCGCACCGGCTCTCGACCGTACGGACGGCTGATGTGATCCTCGTGGTCGAGGCCGGCCGGATCATCGAGCGCGGCACGCACACCGAGCTGCTCGTCGCCGGTGGGCGGTACGAAGAGCTCTACCGGACCCAGTTCGAGACAGCAGCTCAGCCCGAGGTGCTCGCTCAGTCCTAGTGGATCTCACCGCGGTACGCGCCGGTCTCGCCGCCGCGGCCCTCGATGAACTCCTTGAACCGCTCCAGATCCGCCTTCACCTGACGGTCCACGACGCCGATCTTGTCGCCAGCCTGCTCGATGAAGCCCTCGGGCTCGAAGTCCAGAACGACGGTGACCTTGGTCTGGCGCTCCCCCAGGCGGTCGAACGTCACCACGCCGCGATGGCTCGGGCCGTCGACGCTCTGCCAGGCGATGCGCTGGTCGGGGACCTGGTCGACGATCTCGGTGTCGAACTCACGGGTCACTCCAGCGATGGACGTGACCCAGTGGTTGCGCTTGTCGTCGACCTGGGTGATCGAGTCCACACCAGACATGAAGTTCGGGAACGTCTCGAACTGCGTCCACTGGTCGTACGCGGTCCGGACCGGGACGGCCACCTCGACGGTCTCTTCCTTCGTGCTCATGACGACTCCTTCTGCAGAGATGTTGGTCAGACGTACCTCGTTGGGTGTCCTGTACCCAGCGCGCAGACGCCTTACCCGTAGGTGCGAACGAGCGGCGTGACACTGTTGCCTCCGCCGCGCTGACTGATTCGACGGGAGACCGAGACCTCATGGTTGGAGTTCCGGAAGGGTCATCACGTGCGATGGAACAGCCACGGGAGCACCGCTGAGGGCGTGGTCGAGAGAAAGATCACTTCCCGTACGGAGGCCGGCGGACGCATGATTGACGCTTCGGCGGAGGAGCCGCGGTACCTGGTGCGCAGCGACAATGGGGAGGCGGTCCACAAGCCGCAGCGTTGCGACGCCGCAGTCACTGTGGCCGCGCTCGTCCGGGCCGGCGCGGACGTCAACGCGCGGTTCCGCGGTCCGTACGAGGAGACGCAGCACCGGATGGGCGAACTCGTCGACCGTACGGTCTCGCGACCCAGTTCCGGGCTGCGGCGAGGGCGGACCGATCGGTCCGCCGTCGTCGGGATCGTCATCGTCTGGATCGTTCGGACCGCCCGAGATCGACCATCCCGGCCTCGGTGGCAATGCCATCGCCGGCGCGCCGGCGACACCACCCACGCCGAACGCGAGCAGCAGGACCACCGCCCTGACGGCGCGACATTCGACGAGACGACGCACCGGCACCTCCGCTGCGATCGGGCACCTGAGCTCCGACAAGGCATGTTCGGGGACAACGTACTGCGGCGGGCTCGTCGGGGCCGGGAATACGTCTGCCAACCCGGTCGGCGTCGTCGGCTCCCGGATCCACCGCCGGGGTGCGGCGGCGCGTAGGGTCGCCGGAGTGCCACGCGCGCCAGTCGAACCTCCACCACCCGGGCCGGGCCAGGAGTCGGTCTGGGACTACCCGCGGCCACCGCGCGTGGAGGCGACCAACGACCGCATTGTGATCGAGCTCGGTGGCACCACGATCGTGGACACGACCGACGCGGTACGGGTGCTCGAGACAAGTCACCCGCCGGTCTACTACCTACCGCGTGACGCGTTCATGCCGGGTTCGCTCGAGCCGGCCCACGGCCGGTCGTTCTGCGAGTTCAAGGGTGCAGCCGGCTACCTGACGGTCAGCGGCGGTACGGCCCGGGTCGAGCGAGCCGCCTGGTTCTACGAGCAGCCGTCCCGCGGGTTCGAGGCGCTCCAGGGTCGGGTGGCCGTCTATCCCGCAGCGATGGACCGCTGTCTCGTCGACGACGAGGTCGTTCGGGCGCAGGCGGGTGACTTCTACGGCGGGTGGATCACCAGCAAAGTGGTCGGACCGTTCAAGGGAAGCCCGGGGACCCACGACTGGTGACCGGACATCGATGCGTCTCAAGGAGTTGAGTCAGCTCCGGACTGCTTGTCGACAGTCACGCATCCTGGCCCAGTGACAGGCTGGCGACGCCGGCCAACCGAAGGAGCGCTGCGACGATGATCATGGACCTGTCGCCCGACGAGTTGTTGACGACGACCCGCTCCGTCCGACGACGGCTCGACCTGAGTCGGCCTGTCCCGCTCGAACTCGTTCACGAGTGCCTGGAGGTGGCGCTCCAGGCTCCTTCGGGATCGAATCGGCAAGGGTGGCGCTGGATCGTCGTGACCGACGCGGGTCTCCGGGGCGAGATCGGTGCGCTTTACCGAAGGGCGGTCCAGCGCTACCTGGACTCGGAGGGAGCCGCCGATCGCCTCTTCGCCGACGACCCGCATCGCTCAGCGGTCCAACAACGGGTAGGCGAAAGCGTCGCCTACCTCGGCGATCGCATGGCAGACGTGCCTCTCCTGCTCATCCCGTGCCTGACAGTCGACGAAGGAAACCTCCCGGCTGGCAACCAGGCCGGGCTGTGGGGCTCGCTGCTCCCGGCAGCGTGGAGCTACATGCTCGCTGCACGGGCTCGTGGCTTGGGCACGGCGTGGACGACGCTGCACCTGACGTACGAGCGCGAGGTGGCCGACGTGCTCGGCCTGCCAAAGCAGGTGCGCCAGGGAGCGCTCATCCCGACCGCCTACTACACCGGCGCCGGCTTCCGTCCCGCGCGGCGCGAGCCGCTTGAATCGGTCCTCCACCACGACCGTTGGTGAGGTGCACAACGATCGGCCACGTCGACGAGGCAGCATTTCGCCAGCGCGATCTCGGTCGTAAGAGCACCGTCGAACCGGTGCCGATGCGAACTGCGGCATCTGTGCCAGGGGTGTCTGGGCGCTGCTCAGGAAGTGCCCGGCGAAGCGGAGCCGCACGATTGCTCGCAAGGGGAGTTGTCCTGCTCGAGGTGCCGGCTCAACCGGGCTGCGCGACCGTCGCAGGCGGCTCCCCGTCACGTACCCCTCCCGGGTAGTTGCCTATGGAACCCCCCAGGGGTATAGTTTCACGCGAGGGCTAGGAGGAGACATCGTGGTGGGGTACGGGCAGAACAAGGACAGCGTGATGAAACGGCTGCGCCGGATCGAGGGCCAGGTGCGCGGCTTGGAGCGCATGGTCGAGGCGGACGAGTACTGCATCGACGTGCTGACCCAGATATCGGCCGCCACCAAGGCGCTCCAAGCGGTCGCGCTGGCGCTGCTCGAAGACCACTTGGCCCACTGCGTCGCAGATGCCGCGCGCGAGGGTGGCGACATGGCCGACGTCAAGATCAAAGAAGCGTCCGACGCCATCGCCCGCCTCGTCCGCTCGTGACCTACCCACCGCAACCGTGAGGACCCGAAGAATGGGTACTGCCGTCTACTACGTCTCAGGCATGACCTGCAACCACTGCGTAGCAGCGGTCACTGAGGAGATCAGCAAGATCGACGGCGTCCAGGCCGTCAACGTGGACCTCACCGTCGGCGGCGACTCGCAAGTCACCGTGACGACCACTGCCCGGCTCGACGACGAGACAGTTCGCGCCGCCGTCGATGAGGCGGGCTACCAGGTGATTCGAGCGGGTTAGTCCCGACGCCGCCGACCGTCGGCAGTGATCTGAGCTGCTGACCAAGTACGCCCCACGACAGACATCGCCCGGACCCGCCGCCCGCATGATCATCTGGTCGGTCCATTCCCACCCGGAGTTGAATCATGAGCCAGCCCATCGACCTCGAGTTGCAGATCGGTGGCATGACCTGCGCCTCCTGCGCCGCCCGGATCGAGAAGAAGCTCAATCGCATGCCCGGTGTGGAAGCGAGCGTCAACTACGCCACGGAGAAGGCCACGGTCACCCTGCCCGAGGGGACCACCGTCGATGACGCGATCGCCACGGTGGAGGCGACCGGCTACACCGCGCGGCTTCCACGGCCACCAGCGTCCAGCACCAACCAGCCAGGAGCCGACCAAGGCACGTCGCCGGAGGATCTCGAGGTCGCCGCGCTTCGTCAGAGGCTGGTGGGGTCGGCGGCGCTGGCCGTCCCAGTGGTCCTGCTGGCGATGATCCGCCCGCTGCAGTTCGACAACTGGCAGTGGCTGTCCCTCACCCTGGCCGCCCCGGTCGTGGTGTGGGGCGCTTGGCCGTTCCACCGCGCCGCCTGGGCCAACGCCCGCCACCGCGCCGCCACCATGGACACCCTGATCAGCCTCGGCGTGCTCGCCGCCTTCGGCTGGTCGCTCTACGCGCTGTTCCTCGGCCAAGCGGGCGAACCCGGGATGCGCATGTCGTTCGACCTGCTCCCACGCCGGGGAGGCGGGACCGACGAGATCTATCTGGAGGTCGCGGCCGCACTGACGGTCTTCATCCTCGCCGGACGCTACTTCGAGGCCCGCGCGAAGAAGCGCTCCGGAGCGGCCCTCCGCGCGCTGATGGACATGGGCGCCAAAGACGTCGGCGTCCTTCGCGGCGGCGTCGAGGCGCGGATCCCGGTCGACCAACTCGAGCCCGGTGATCTCTTCGTGGTCCGGCCTGGCGAGAAGATCGCCACCGACGGAGAGGTCATCGATGGAGCGTCCGCCGTCGACGCAAGCATGCTCACCGGCGAGCCGGTCCCGGTAGAGGTGGGACCCGGCGACGCCGTCGTCGGCGCCACCGTGAACGCTGGCGGCCGGCTCACGGTGCGCGCGACCCGAGTCGGCTCCGACACCCAGCTGGCCCAGATGGCACGCCTCGTGGAGGCGGCGCAGTCCGGCAAGGCGCCGGTGCAACGGCTCGCCGACCGTGTCTCCGCGATCTTCGTGCCCGTGGTCATCGCACTTTCCATGGCCACCCTGGCGTTCTGGCTCGCCACCGGAGCGAGCGCCGAGGTCGCGTTCGCGGCCGCGGTTGCGGTTCTGATCATCGCCTGCCCGTGCGCACTCGGCCTCGCCACGCCTACCGCGCTGCTGGTCGGTACGGGTCGGGGGGCGCAGCTCGGCATTCTCATCAAAGGTCCGCAGGTGCTGGAGTCCACCCGACGGGTTGACACCGTCGTGCTGGACAAGACCGGCACGGTGACTACCGGGCAGATGCGCCTGGTCCAGGTCATCCCTGGCGCAGGTGTGGACGAGAACGTGCTGCTGCAGCTCGTCGGTGCGCTCGAGGACGCCTCCGAGCACCCGATCGGCGCGGCCATCGCCGCCGGCGCACGGGATCGCCTCGGCGACCTGCCACAGGTCGAGCGCTTCCGCGCCGACGGTGGGCTCGGCGTGACCGGGTTCGTCGACGGTCACACCGTCAGCGCCGGCCGACCGTCCTGGCTCGGCGGTACGCACCAACCCCTGGACGATCAGCTCACCACCGCCCTCGACACCGCCCAGGCTGCCGGCCGCACAGTGGTCGCGGTCGGCTGGGACGGTGTTGCCCGTGGGCTGCTCGTGCTCGCCGACACCGTCAAGCCCAGCAGCGCTGCGGCAGTGGATGAGTTCAAGCGGCTCGGGCTGCGCCCGATCCTGCTCACCGGCGACAACCAGCTGGCGGCCGACTCGGTTGCTACCGAGGTCGGCATCACCGAGGTCATCGCCGAGGTCCTGCCGGCGGACAAGGTCGAGGTCGTCCGGCGGCTGCAGTCCAACGGTCGCGTCGTGGCGATGGTCGGCGACGGCGTCAACGATGCTGCTGCGCTCGCCCAGGCCGACCTCGGCATCGCCATGGGCACTGGCACCGACGTCGCCATCGAGGCCAGCGACCTGACGCTGGTGCGCGCTGACCTGCGGGCGGCCGTGGACGCGATCCAGCTCGCCCGCGCCACCCTCCGCACCATCAAGGGCAACCTGTTCTGGGCGTTCGCGTACAACATCGCCGCCATCCCACTGGCCGTCGCCGGTCTGCTCAACCCGCTCATCGCAGGCGGCGCCATGGCGCTCTCGTCAGTCTTCGTCGTCAGCAACAGCCTCCGGTTACGGCGTTTCCGTCCCACCTCGACCAGGCCGGCACAGGCCGCTAGGCAGCCAAGTCAGGTGCCCGCCACGCCCGCGAAGGAACCGGCATGACCTCCCCGGACGACTGCGCCACCACGGGGGTCGCCAGCTCGACCCCTCGCCGCCGCCCCCCTCATCACGGAGCCTCCTCATGAGCTCGACGTCGTCCCGGACTGCGGTCCTCGAGGTGACGGGCGTGCAATGGGCGTCGTCCAAGGCGGTCGCCGAAGCGGTGCTGTCCCGCCGCCCCGGCGTGCAGGCCGTCGACGCCAACCCGGTGGCGCAGACCGCCACGGTGACCTACGACGCCGACCGCACGTCGGTCGCTGAGCTCGCCGGATGGATCCGTGACTGCGGTTACCACTGCGACGGGATGTCCGTCCCGAACCACCTGTGCGACCCGTTGGCCGAGCCGCGGTCCCCCGTCAACGACACCCTCGATCACGACGATGGCGCGGACCACGCAGCGCACGGCTCCCACCCCACTTCTACCGCAACGAGCGACCACGTCGGGCACGACGGTCAGCCGACCCCTGGCGAGCACGCCGGACGTGCGCCTCGTAGTTCTCAGGATGTGATGGGGCACGGAGGGCATCACGCCGGGATGTCGATGGACGACATGGTCCGGGACATGCGCAACCGGTTCCTGGTTGCCCTCGTGCTGTCAGTACCGATCCTGCTGTGGTCGCCGATAGGTCGGGAGGTGCTCGGGTTCGAAACAGCAGCACCGTTCGGGCTCCGCGACGACCTGTTCGCGTTGATCTTGTCCCTGCCGGTCGTGTTCTACTCGGCCTGGATCTTCTTCGACGGCGCGTACCGAGCGCTGCGAGCTCGCACGCTTGACATGATGGTGCTGGTCGCTGTCGGCGTCGGCGCCGGGTGGCTGTACAGCCTCGGCGTCACGCTGACTGGCGGCGGCGAGGTGTTCTACGAGGCCGCCACGGTATTGACCGCGTTCGTGCTGCTCGGGCACTGGTTCGAGATGCGCGCCCGGGGAGGCGCCAACGACGCTGTCCGCAGCCTGCTGGAACTGACTCCGCCGATGGCAACCGTCCTGCGCGACCGAACCGAGATCGAGATCCCGACCGCAGAGGTACTGGCTGGGGACCGGCTTCTGGTCCGCCCCGGGTCAAAGGTGCCCGTCGACGGTGTGGTCGACAGCGGTGAGTCCGAGATCGACGAGTCGATGATCACCGGTGAGAGCCTGCCGGTGCACAAGGGTCCCGGCGACCCCGTGATCGGTGCGTCCGTGAACACGACCGGCACCCTGCGCGTGCGGGCCACCAGGGTCGGATCCGACACCGCGTTGGCGCAGATTGTTGCCCTCGTGCAGGAGGCGCAGAACTCCAAGGCACCCGGGCAACGTCTCGCCGACCGGGCTGCCTTCTGGCTCGTCCTGGTCGCGCTCATCGGCGGTGTCGCGACCTTCCTGGTCTGGCTGGCCTCCGGCGCCACCGTGCAGACTGCGCTGCTGTTCGCGATCACCGTCGTCGTGGTCACCTGCCCGGATGCTCTCGGGCTGGCCACCCCGACCGCGATCATGGTCGGCACCGGGCTCGGTGCTCAGCGCGGCGTGCTGTTCAAGAATGCCACCGCCCTGGAGACCGCGGCCCGGATCGACACCGTGGTGATGGACAAGACCGGCACGCTCACCAAGGGTGAGCCCGAGGTCACCGATGTCGTCGTCGACGGCGTCACTGAGGACCAGTTGCTGAAGCTGACTGCCGGCGTCGAACGGGAGTCCGAGCACCCACTCGCTGCGGCGATCGTCCGGCACGCCGAGGCAGCCGGCGTAGCAGTCTCGCCGGCGACCGCGTTCCGCAACGTGCCCGGGCACGGTGCCCACGCCGACGTGAACGGCCACCGCGTGCTGGTCGGGAACCGCAAGCTCATGGCCGACCAGAGAGTCGCCCTCGGCGACCTGGCGGCCCGCCGCGACGAGCTCGCGGCCGCTGGACGGACCGCTGTCTTCGTCGCCGTCGACGGCCGAGCGGTCGGCGTGATCGCACTCGCCGACGCCGCACGCGACACCGCCCCGGCCGCAGTCGCGGCGCTGCACGACGCCCGCGTGGAGGTGATCATGCTCACCGGCGACAACC
>Ga0136616_10001778_pt1 | contig 11360 bp, 5 predicted proteins | sample AntDrymUQ2992106_2_FD_106648 | JGI IMG/M metagenome (GOLD analysis project Ga0136616, IMG submission 106648) | Polar desert sand microbial communities from Dry Valleys, Antarctica - metaG UQ299 (21.06) | ecosystem: Environmental > Terrestrial > Soil > Desert | place: Antarctica: Dry Valley... | reverse complement strand
CCCGGCACTCCGCGTCCACGGCCCGACTGTCGACGACAAGAGAGCGCACGCCGCGGGCGCGCAGTAGGGACAGGACCTGACCGAGTAGGCGACGCTCGAGCTGGGTGCCGTCGTGAGCCCTGACCACGGCCAGCACCGTTCTGGTGTCGGCGTCCGGGTGGTCCAGGACCACTGCTGCCAGGGGCACGTCAGGCCGCTCGGCTGCCAGGTCGAACAGGGCGAAAACGTCGCCAACCGCACACCACCGCCTTGCGGTGGCGGCATCGACACCGTCGCCGACGAGGAGATGCCGGATCGGCACCCGGGCTGGACCGGCGGGGATCGGCCGGGTCAGCAAGGAGTCCGAGGGGTCACGCGGCGGACCCACGTGCATGACGTCCTCCAGGAACGCTCGTCAAGGGCAGGGGTACCGATCGATCGTCATGCCATGACCTGCGGCCGACTTGCGGGCCGCTGTCAGCGCGCCACAAGCGCGCCACAAGCGCGGGGCAAGCGCCGGACCCTGAACTTAAATCGTGGCCGGGGCCGCCGATCCACTGGCCTCGATGCGCTGGAAACGCAGGACCGAACACCCCCTTTTTCTCGAGCCCGGATGCCGGTGTGTCGGGATTCCCGATCGGGAAGGACATCGCAGACATGCAGATAGGAGTCATCGGAGCCGGCTTCACCGGCCTGTCCACCGCGAAGGTTCTCAAGCAGTTCGGGTTCGACGTCACCGTCTTCGACAAGGCACCGGACGTGGGTGGGGTGTGGAGCGCGACGCGACGCTACCCCGGTCTGACCACACAGAACAGTCGTTCCACCTACGCGATGTCCGATTTTCCCATGCCCAAGTCATATCCTGAGTGGCCGACGGGGCAGCAGGTCCAGCAGTACCTGGCCAACTACGCCCACCACTTCGGCCTCGACGAACACGTCCGCCTGAACACCAACGTCGTCGACGCCGACCTGGACGAGCAGGCCGGTACCTGGACGGTGACCACCCGAGATACCTGCGCCCCACACGCTGTCGACACCTTCGTCTGCGACCACCTGGTGGTCGCGAACGGGATCTTCTGCGATCCGCTCGTCCCGGACTATCCGGGTGCCCGGGAGTATGCGGCTGCGGGTGGTCGGCTCTGCCATGCCTCGGAGTTCCACGACATGGCGGACGCGCGAGCTCGAGACATCGTGGTCGTCGGCTACGGCAAGTCGTCTTGCGATGTCGCCGAGGCGCTGAGTGACGTCGCCGCGTCCACCACGGTGGTCGCGCGTGAGCTGATCTGGAAGATGCCCAAGAAGCTCGGCAACGTCCTGAACTACAAGTACCTGTTGTTGACGCGGATGGGCGAGGGGTTGTTCCGCTACATCCGGCCCAAGGGCTTCGAGCGGTTCCTGCACGGACCGGGTAGGCCGGTGCGCAACTCGGTGCTGGCCAGCGTCCAGTCGGTGGTGACCAGGCAGTTGCGGTTGCGCGAACTCGACCTGCTGCCGGCTGGATCGCTGGAGCGGATCGCCCGGAGCACGGTCAGCCTCGTCACCGATCACTTCTATGACAAGGTTCGGGACGGCGCCATCTCGGTACGCCGCGACTCGACGATCACCCGCCTACTGGTGCACGACGGCCGCCCGTCGGCACAGCTTTCTTCCAGTGAGGTTGTACCAGCAGACGCCGTCGTGTGCGGCACCGGATTCCACCAGCGGGTGCCGTTCTTCTCTGCCGAACTGCAGGACCGGATCGTGGACGCCCGCGGCAACTTCGAGCTCTACCGCCAGACCCAGCCGCTGAACGTTCCCCGGTTGTCGTTCAACGGGTACAACTCGTCGCTCTTCAGTCCGCTCAGCGCCGAGGTCGGCGCCCTCTGGATCGTCAACCTACTCATCGGCGGGATGACACTGCCGCCGAAGGATGTTCAGCGTGCCCACGTGGCGGAGCGGCTGCGGTGGATGGAGGAACGCACGGAGGGAAGACATGCCCGGGGAACCAACATCGTCCCGTTCTCCGTGCACAACATCGACGAGCTGCTCGAGGACATCGGGTTCGGCGTGAGTCGCCTGACCCGGTTCAAGGAATGGCTGCTGCCCGTCGACCCGGGCGCCTACGCGCCGATCACCACGAAGCTGCTGAGGCGCCAGCGTTCGCTGGCCGAGCCCCAAACGGGCACTGAGGCTCATCACGACAAAATGGGGAGTAAAACGGCATGAAGCGGCCACCGAACGGCGGCGCCTCCAGCCCGCAACCCTCGGGTGAGCCCAGTCGGCAGTTCGAGCTGACCCGCTTGCTCGCCGACACCGGGGTACTGGAGGAGGCGCTCGCTCAGAACGTCCTGGGGACACCTCCTGGCCCGGCGACGCTCACCCGAACGGCCCGTCGGCGCGAGGACTTCCTGTCGCTGACGTTCGAGTTCCGCAACCTCAAGCTGAACAACTCCAAGCCCCGCCAGCTTGTGAAGCAGGTCGCCGACCAGCCGGCGTACCTCGTCGTGGTCTTTCCTCCGCAGCACCTTTCGGACGAGACTTCGGACAAGACGAAACCCAAGAACGACCTGCAACCGCCAGGGTCGGTGCGGGCCCGGCTCGCCGCACCGAGCCGGCTCGTCTTCGAGGTGCCGGCCAGCATCCTGCCGCTGGCCTTCAACCTCGAGACCCTCCTCGCCTGGGTCCCGATGCCCCAGCGCGTCGTCCCGCTGGCCCAGCCTTCGGCCCAGACGCCGAAGTTGGAGGCGCCGGCGTCACACCAAACAGCCATCGAGCTGCCGTGGTTCCTCCTGCTGTCGCCGAGACCTGACGCCGGTTGGGCCCACGAGAAGAAGCCTGTGACTCACGGGAACCGGACAGAGCTGTGGCATACCCGCCTGGGCACCCGCATCCCCTTGCACTTCAACTCCCAAGGCCAGCTCGTGCCCCCGAGGGTCGACGAGGCGGACGACGCCAAGCGCACCGTGCAGGCCATCTGGGCCCGGGACCCAGGTTTCCCGGCGAAACCTCCTTCCCCTCCGGATCCTCCTCCGCCGCCGGGGTCCCCGGTGCTGTCACTCACCGCCGACGAGCGCTGGGAGCTGGTCGGACTCACATCCCTTGTCCCGGGACGCCGGCCGGTCCAGGTCAACCGATTGATGCTGAGCGCGCTGGGCGGCTGGCTCGATTCGCGGGGCACCTGGGACCCGCCTGGCGGCTACTCGATCGAGGAGTGGCGGCATCGCGCCACCATGGGCCGGGACAGCTACGTGCGGATCGTGAAACAGGGCTACCTACTCCCATTCGGTCATCAGGCGGCGAAGATCATCATCATCGAGCGCCGGTTCGACACGGTTGACGGCAACCCCCGGGCCGCGTACCTGGTCCCGCGGGAGTTCGTCGTGGTGCGCCAACCCGTCAAGGAGTACGGGATCGAGAAGGCACCCGGCCAGCCTGCCGACGGCCGGGGCTTCCCCTTCCGTTCCGTGCGGATCACGACCCTGACCACCCCTGACCTGGAACCCAACGGCGCAAGCATCCACTTCCCGAAGACCGAAGCAGGCATGAAGGACAACGTGCTGTTCGAGCTCATCGGTGTTGACTGGGAAGGGCAACCCACCGAGTTCACGGCTCCACTGATGTGGGTCCAGGGGAACGCCGTCTACGAGGACCCGAACGAGCCGGGTCCCAAGCCACTGGCGCCCGCAACCGTGGCGAGCAAGTACAACTCTGCGGGCAAGGAGCTGCGTGCCCGGCCCGCACACGGGCAGAAGGTCGCCTTCGCGCCGGCCAACGACGCAGGCGACACCAGCTTCTCGGTCGCGGAGCTGGTGTTCCGGGTCCAGGAGGTTCTGGCCGGCACCCAGGAGGAGCTCGACGAGAAGCTGAACGAGTTGCAGGCTCTCCAGCAGGCGCCCTTCTACCCCTTGCTCGAGGAGGCGAAGATCCGGCTTTCGGCTGTAGGGGAGACGGCCGGCGCTCTGCTGGACGACCTGATCCGGGTCAAGATCGACGCTGGCTTCATCAAGAACGGGTTCCATGCCCTGGAGAACGCCGGAGAGGTGTTTCTCGAGATACTCAAGGGCGCCGTACCAAAGGTCGCGTTCGGTGAAGCTGACAAGTCGGGCGGGATCGCCACTCCTGACCTCTCCATCGCCGGCCTGAGCCGGGCGCTCGGGCCGGTCGGCGGTGCCCTGGAGCAGCTCCGCAAAGGCGAGTTCGACCCCAAGGCGTTCTTCGACCCGGCCGCCAAGCTGCTGGGTTCGCTGCGGCTGGGGGACGTCATCAAGTTCGTGAAGGGGCCCCACGGGCTCGGCCAGAACGGCCCGAAGATTCAGAACATCATCGTCCCCAAGCCGCCGGCGCTGCCCGAGAAGGTGATCACCAAGCTCGACTGGAAGCCGGCACTGGAGAAACTCGGCGACCCGTTGAAGATCTTCGTTGCCGACAACACGTCGTCGCTGACGATCAATGCCGAGGCGACGACCGATCTGCAGGACCACGACGCGTCCACGTTCAAGGTCGAGGGTCTCCTCCGGAACATCGAGCTGCACCTGCTCGGCAAGGTCAACCCCTTCATCGTCATCGAGGTCAAGCAGGTCAAGTTCACGGCCGGCAAGGACAAGAAGCCCGACCTCGACGTCGAACTGGGCGAGATCAGCTTCGACGGGCCCCTCGCGTTCGTCGAGGAGTTCCGCAACTTCCTCTCCTCGCTCGGGAAAGGCTTCGGCGTCGACGTCGGCCCCACCGGGATCGAGGCGAGTCTCTCGCTCCCGCTGCCGACCATCGCCGTAGGCGTCTTCAGCCTCCAGAACATCTCCATCGGGCTGGGCGCCATCATGCCGTTCAACGGCGACGCCGCTCGCTTCCGGTTCGGGTTCAGCTCACGTGAGAACCCCTTCCAGCTCACCGTCGCCATGTTCGGTGGCGGCGGCTTCTTCGCCCTGGAGTGCGGCACCGACAAGAGCATCATGCTCGAGATAGCCCTTGAGTTCGGCGCCGCCGTGGCCTTCGACATCGGGGTGGCCAGCGGCGGCGTCGAGGTGATGGCCGGCATCTACATCAAAGTCGAGAACGACGACGCCCTCCTGTCCGGTTTCCTCCGCATGGGGGGCGAGCTCAGCATTCTCGGGATAGTCAGTATCTCCTGCGAGCTCTATCTCGGCTTCGAGTACTACCCCCAGCAGGACAAGTGCATCGGGACGGCCAAGTTCTACCTGGAGATCGAGGTTCTCTTCTTCACCATCTCGGTGAAGGCGGAGGTCGAACGCCGGTTCGGCGGCGAGAGTGACCCCACCTTCGCCCAGCTGATGAGCCCGCCGGACTGGACCGAATACTGCAACGCCTACGCACCCCTGGGGACGCCATGACCGCCGACCAGCGTGTACTCTTCGCCGCCCTTCCCAACGGCCCTGTCACCGAGGAGCCCGGCCACTTCCGACTGTCGGTGCACATCTCACCCCAGTTGGCCAACGACGGTGCCGACACGACCCTGCCCACCTTCCCCGACTGGGTCGACTGGCCCGCGACCGTCAACGCCATCGGCTGGTCCGTCTCGTTCGGAGCCGCTCCGCCGGTGGCCGCCGCGGTGGCGTCCGCCCCGGCCCGCAGCGACCTCTGGAAGGCGCTCTTCGCGCCCATCAGCACCCTGGTCCGGTCCCACACCCAGCCGTCCTTCGTCAATCGCAAGATCCGCTCGTATCCGGCCCGCAACGTGGTGGAGTTCCTCCGCAAGCAGTACGCGGACGTGGCCGTCAACTCGCCTGACGACTTCCCGCACATCGACGAGCTGATGGCGCCCGGCGCGTTCGGCAATCTTCCCATGAGGGTTCTCACGGGCAGTGTCGAGGGAGCCGCGGTCGAGCAGTCACTCAGCACCCAGAAGGTCTTCACGAACGGCCCTGCGCTGCTCCAGGAAGCCAAGGACTTCTACCAGCTCGTCCGATTCCACCGGTCCCGTACGAGGTTGGAGAACCTCGAGCTGGACATACCGGTCGCCAAACCGGTGCTCGACTTCCACCAGGCGGTCTCGACCGTTGGCCAGTACCCTTCGCTGCTGCGCCTGCTGGGACTCGTGGTCGACCTCGTCGTCGACCTGGGTGGTGCCCTGCCGGCTTCGCCCAACGAGGTGCGCGTGGTGCCGACCTGGACGCCCACCCCTCCAGTCCCGCCGGTCCCGCTGGGCTCGCCTCCGGTCCCGCCGGGCTCGACCACGACTGTGGCGGTGCGAACCCGGTGCCTGGTCGGCGAGTCGACGTTCCAAGCCCGCCCCCGCCAGGTCGAGCCACCGGAGCTGGTCGACGGCCGGCTGCCCCTCCACGACACCAACCGATTCACGGCGATCCAGGAGGACCTCGACGGCGGGGGCCTCAAGGCCGTCGACTTCGCCGGGAACCTGGCGCGGCTGCGGTTCGGGCGTTCGTCGGCCTCTCCGGACCGCTACGCCCTGCCCTCGTTGCGTTCGGGCGGGCTTTCCGTGGCCCGCATCAACCGGGCGCCGGAGTTCCACGAACGGATGGGACGCGCCGCCGCCGCGGGCGACGAGGTGGACCAGGCGGTGCCCGGTCACGTCGTGCTCGACGCGGAGGACGTGACCCGGGGTCACCGGATCGACATCCGGGACACCCGGGAGGGCAAGTGGTTCTCCCTGTCGGCCCGCACCGGGTCCTACAAGTTCCTGGCCATCGGCACCGACGTGCCGTTCAGCGACGAGAGCTGGGTCAGCGCCGCGCCCACCGAGGACGACAGCCCCGAGCAGGACCTGTACCTCCAGGAGACGCTGTTCCGCTGGGGGGGCTGGAGCCTGGCCTCCCCCCGCCCCGGTGCGCGCCTGGCCATCACCCAAGAGGACGACCCCCCCGTGACGTCGGAGCCCAACACCCCCGGCGCCGACTTCCCGGTGCAGATCGACACCCGGGCCACCCCGGGGTCCCTGCCACGGCTCCGGTTCGGCCGCGCCTACGAGGTCCGGGCCCGGGCCGTGGACCTCGCCGGCAACAGCGTGCCCCTCGACCCCCTGACGGACGACCGCCGGAAGACACCTCCGGTCGACTACGCCCGCTTCGAGCCCGTCCAGACCCCGCCAATGCTGCCGCACAGCGCCCGCACGGAGGGGGAGTCGCTGGAGCGGGTGGTGCTGCGGAGCAACCACGATGACGCCGATCCGCCCAAAGCCATCGTCGCCCGCCACATCGTCCCACCCAAGGCCGACCAGCTCCTCGCCGAGCAGCATGGGTTGTTCGACACGTCCTTCCCGAACTCGGTGGTGGACGCCGCGACGTACTCGGCGATCAGCAAGTACGTGACACCGGAGCCACCACCAGGACCGGTACTCCAGTCCGAGCAGGGCACCTTCGCCTTCTCCAGCGAGGGTGTGATCGACCCCGAGGACCACAAGAAGTCGCCCCATTTCCCCGTTGACCTGGTGACGCTCCCGTACCTCCCCGACCCCATCGCCCGCGGTGCGACGCTGGTCTTCCTCGACCACCCCCACATGAGCCCGGGACAGCTTTTCAAGGTGCCCTTCAGCGCCGAGCCGGCCTGGCCCGAGCACCGCCCCGTTCGCCTCGTCGTGCGCCAGGGCGAGTCTGCTCCCTCCTACGACTCCTCCAGCCACCAGATCGACGTGCCGCTCGGGAAGGCCGACGTCGTGCACGTCAGGCTCAGCGCATACCTGGAGCCGGATGATCTCCAGAAGCTCGGCATCTGGCACTGGATCGTGGCGGCGGGCGGGATCGGCCTGCAGGAGAAGGTCGTTGACGGTCGCCACTGGATGGTCACGCCGTACCGGACGTTGACCCTGGTCCACGCCGTGCGCCAACCGCTCCATCTCGCCGAGTTCCGCAAGCAGGGCCAAGAGGTCGACTTCCAGGCGTACAAGCAGGCCGCTCAGACGTTCGTCACCTTCGACGGCAGTGTCGGCTTCAGCCGCAAGAGCACCAGCCGCATCGACTTCATCGCCACCTGGCCGGAGTTCCTCGACCGGGGCCCCGGAACCGGCCTTCCGACTGCGCCGATGTCGACGCCGCCGATCCCGCCCGAGCAGCGGCAGGCCGTGCCCTTCTCGATTCCCGGCGACCGCCCCGGCGGACCGGGCCACGCCGACTTCGACCCCGCCAAGGACCGCCAGGAGTTCGGCGACACGAAGCACCGCCAGGTGACCTACACCACCGTCGCTACCACCAGGTTCTCCGAGTACTTCGTCGAAACGGTCGACGTCCTGGTGGATTTCGGCGGCAGCAACGAGATGGTGGTGCTGCTCGAGACCAAAGGCAAGGGTGTCGCGCCCGGATCGGTCAAAGTCAAGAACAAGGTCCTCGCCGAGGATGACGGGAAGGTCACAGGGGCGGCCACCTATGTGGAGGGCACGCACTTCACCGTCGATGCCGCCAACGGCACGGTCACGGTCAAGACCGGCGAGCCCGGCGACGGATTCGCCCAACAGGGCCAGAAGATCGTCGTCGCCTACCTCGTGCCGCCGATCGTGCGGCCCGTCGGCCCGGGGGAATCGGTCAACCCCGCCGTGCTCAGCATCAAGAGCTCGGCTCCCCCCGCAGCGCCCAAGGTCGTCTACGTGGTCCCCACGTTCGGCTGGGAGAGCAAGAAGGGCACGCAGATCGGGACCTACGAGAGCCGGCGCCGGGGCAAGGGCCTGCGCGTCTACCTCGAGCGCCCGTGGTGGTCCACCGGAGAGGGAGAACTACTGGGCGTCGTGCTGGACAATCCCGATGCCGACAACCCGCCCTCGGCGGCCCGGGCCGCGTTGGTGACCCGCCACGGCGTGGACCCGGTCTTCCGGTCCACCGACACGTTGCCCAGCCTGACCCTCTTCAGCTTCCCGGCCGCGAAGAAGGCGGGCCTGGGCCTATCCGTTCCGGGCGCGGAGGGGACGGTCGTCGTCTCGGGTCACGAGGTCGGCTACGACAAGGACCGGGATCTCTGGTTCTGCGACATAACGGTGAACGCAAAGTCGTACTTCCCGTTCGTCAAGCTCGGGCTCGCCCGCTACCAACCCGAGTCGGTTAACGGCGCCCACCTGTCGAACGTCGTCGTGACCGACTTCTGCCAGCTGACCCCCGACCGGTTCGTGGCCGTCACTCCCGTCTTCGAGCCCGGTCCACCCGGTCCACCCGGTCAGCGGATCGTGAGGGTGACGGGCCAGAGCTACAACCAGGCCGGAGGTGACACCGTTGAGCCGGTTGTCCGGGTCACCGTCGAACGGCTCGACCCCGACATCGCAAGCGAGCTGGGCTGGACGCAGGTGGGGAAGGTCGTTCCGCTCGACCAGAAGCCGACCGTCGGCGATGACAGTGTCTGGAGTGGCAAGATCACCATCCCTTCACCCCCTCCCGGCAAGAAGCAGCGCCTCGTCATCGAAGAGTTCGAGCGCCACCGCACCGGAGCCACGCCGGTCTTCGGAGAGCGCCTCGTCTACAGCGACATCATCGACCTGTAGTAACCCCCGCCACACGCCCTGCCCGATGGCACGATCGTTCGCCCTGGCTCCCAAGCCAGCCATTGGAGCCGGGTGGCGCCGACGGCGCAGCGCACCGAGCCACGAGGAGAGACGACATGACACGAAGCAGGGCATTCATGTCTCGCAGGGCGGGTACAGTCGCGCTCGTCGCCGTCCTCGGCTTGGTGGCGGCCTCAGGGGTGAGCGCAGCGGTAGAACCGCGACCCATCGGGGACGTCAAGGTCCTCGCCCAGGTGCCGACCCCTCCAGGTTTTCCTGAGGGAATCGCCGTCCAAGGCAACCGGGTGTACGTGGCCGGTCCGGCCACGTCCGGCACGATCGGCAAGCCGCCGTCGCGAGTCGTCGCGTTCAACACTCTCACTGGCGCCCAGGTGGCGTCCTACAAAGCCAAGGGCGAGAACGTGCTGGCCGAACACGCCAACAGCTCGATTGCGTTCGACGGCAACGGCCGTCTCTATGTCCTCAACACCCAGCTCGGCATGTACCGACTGACGCCTTCGACCGGAAAACAAGAGCCCTACGGAGACCCGTTCCCCGACCTGCCTCCGTGCCTGGTGGCGCCGGCGCCATGCTCACCGGCGCCCCTGCCCACACCGCCACTACCCAACGACCTCGCCTTCGGTGCCACCGGGAACGCCTACGTGACCGACTCCCTGCAGGCGACCATCTGGAAGGTGCCGGCGGGCGGTGGCACACCCCAGATCTGGTTCCAGGACAGCCGCCTGGCCTCCGAGTACATCGGCGTCAACGGCATCCGGCTGGATCCGGCCCGGAGCAAGGTCTTCATCACCGTCACCAGCGACCTCCAGGGCCAGTCGTTCGTCTACACCCTGCCATTGGTGGACAAGCCGGCGGCCGCGGACCTGGCTGTGTTCCACCAGTACGGTCCCGGCGACCTGCCGGACGGCATCGCCTTTGGGGCTTCCGGGCTGCTCTACGTCGCCATGGCCACGCCCTCGGCCTCCGGGGTGTCCATCCTGGCGCCGAAGGGTGATGAGACGGTGCGCCTCGCCAACCCAGTCGGCAGCCCGGTACTGCCCTACGACTCGCCCGCCAACATCGCCTTCAACTCGAAGGGGTCACTTCTGCTTTCCAACCACGCCTTCGTCACCGGGGTTCTCGACCCCAAGGCGTTCAACGTGCTCGACGTGTTCGTCGATGACAAGGCGTCGCCGTTGGAGAAGCCCGCTCTCCCGTAGCCACCCGCACATGTCGCAGGACCGACGTCACGCACCCCGTTCGCGCGGTCGAGCTCCACCAGCACCGGCGGGTGTGTGACCCGCGCGATCACACTGGTGTCGGCGAGGTATCGGCTGACCGAGGTCATCGCCTGGTCTCGGCCCGCACCTCCGGATCCGCAAGATCGGTGCCACCCCAGATCAGCGGATCGTCGAACGCGTCGGCACGCCGCCGCCGCTCCGCGACGTTGCTCAGGGCGGCGTTGACGGTCTCCATCGTCGACGTCGTACCGAGTTCGCGCGCCGCGGCGGCGAGCTTGTCGTCGTCGAGGTGATCGTCGTCCTGCTCATTCGAGGACAATAGCGACGAAGGCATCAAGTATGTCGAAGTTGATGCCGCAGCTGCGGGCTACAGGTTCTGCACGTCGGCCTGCTTGGCGCGCACAGCCTCGGCGGCCTCAACGAGCGCAGCCCGCTCGGTGTCGGTGAGCTCGGTCTCGACGACCCGCCGCACGCCGTCCGCGCCGAGCTCGGCGGTGACCCCGAGGTACACCCCGGAGATGCCGTACGCACCGTCCACCCAGGCGCAGACCGGCAGCACGGCACCGGAGTCCTCGTGCACCGCGCGGGCCATCCGGGCCGCGGCGGCGGACGGTGCGTAGTACGCCGAGCCGGCCTTGAGCAGCGCGACGACCTCCGCGCCGCCGTTGCGGGTACGGTCAACCAGCTCGTCGATCTTCGCCTGGTCCAGCACGTCGGCCAGCGGCGTG
>Ga0136616_10001777_pt1 | contig 11362 bp, 8 predicted proteins | sample AntDrymUQ2992106_2_FD_106648 | JGI IMG/M metagenome (GOLD analysis project Ga0136616, IMG submission 106648) | Polar desert sand microbial communities from Dry Valleys, Antarctica - metaG UQ299 (21.06) | ecosystem: Environmental > Terrestrial > Soil > Desert | place: Antarctica: Dry Valley... | reverse complement strand
CGCTGCCGGAGGCGCGGTCCGCGTCCTACGCATCGACCAACGACCGCGCGTTTGTCTCTGACGACGGCCGCACCACCTTCGCGCTCGTCTACATCCCGGCCAAGGGAGGAGTCGACCCAGGCCAGACCGAGGCCAAGCAGGCGCAAGCTGCCCTCTCCGGCGTCACCGTGGGCGGCTCACCGGTCGAGGTGACGGGGCTCAACGCACTCCGCGCCTCCGCCGGCGAAAACGACGGCGACGGCACCGGCGTCCTGCTGGGGACCCTGCTGGCGGCGTTGGGCGCACTGCTAGTCCTCGCCTTCGTCTTCCGCTCGTTCACCGCCTTCGTGCCACTGCTGATGGCGCTGGTTGCGATCCCGACGACCTTCCTGTTGATCTGGCCATTGGCGAGCGTCACGGACGTCTCCGTGATCGTCCAGTTCCTCGTCGCGTTGATCGGGCTCGGGATCGCGATCGACTACGCCCTGCTCGTGGTCGTCCGCTGGCGCGAGGAACGGCACCAGCCCGACGTGACGAACGAGACGGCGGTGCGGAACGCGATGCAGCACGCCGGTTCCGCCGTCGTCTTCAGCGGCACGACCGTGGCTATCTCGCTGCTCGCGCTCCTTGTCCTGCCGGTGCCGTTCCTCCGCAGCATCGGTATCGCCGGCCTGCTGATCGCGCTCGTGAGCGTCGCCGTGGCGACCACGCTGTTGCCGGTCGTCCTGGCGACGGTGGGTCCCCGACTCGACTGGCCGCGTACGCGCCGCGATGCTCGCGCCAGCCGCGCCTGGTCGGGCTGGGCCCGCCTCGTCGTCCGTCACCGCTGGGCTGCCGCGATCACGTCGACCGCCGCGCTGGTCGCGCTCGTCGTCGCAGCCTCCTCGATCCAGCTCGGCAACCCACGTGCAGACTCGCTCGCTAAGGAAGGGCCCGCCCGCGCGGCGCTCGTGAAGCTGGAGGACTCGGGCATCGGCACGGGGCCGCTTTCGCCCTTCGACGCGCTCGTCCGCTCAGGCGACCCGCAGGCGGTCGCTGACGCGCTCGCCAAGGTCGAGGGCGTCCGCAGCGCCGCAGCACCGAACGACTGGCGCCGCGGCGGAACGGCGCTCGTCACCGTCATCCCCACCGAGGACGGCAACTCGCGCGCCGGACGGGAAACGCTCGACCGCATCCGCGCCGCCGCACAACCGCTGCCCGCAGAGGTGACGGTCGGTGGCGAGGCGGCGCAGAGCGCCGACTTCCTCGAGGTGGTCTACGGCAACTTCCCGCTCATGGTCGCGCTGATCTCGGTCCTCACCTTCCTGCTTCTCGCCAGGGCGTTCCGCTCGCTGCTGCTGCCGCTCAAGGCGATCGTCCTGAACCTGCTCTCCGTCGGCGCCGCCTGGGGGCTGATCGTGCTCGTCTGGCAGAAGGGCTTCGGCTCCGACGAGATCTGGGGCATCGAGGCGACGCACGCGATCAACGTCGAGATGCCGATCGTCATCTTCGCCTTCCTGTTCGGCGTCTCGATGGACTACCAGGTCTTCATCATCAGCCGGATGCGGGAAGCATACGACCGCACCGGCTCGACAGAAACAGCCGTCGTCGAAGGCATCGGCCGCACCGGCCGACTCGTCACGAGCGCCGCGCTGATCCTCGGCCTCGCTTTCGTCGCCTTCGCCGCCCAGCCAGGCACCGAAGCCAAGATCTTCGCCACCGCACTCGGCGGCGGGATCCTGATCGACGCGACGATCATCCGCGGCATCCTCGCTCCCGCGGCCGTCGCACTCTTCGGCCGCTGGAACTGGTGGCTCCCGGACCGGGCCGCGCGCCTCCTCCGAGTCGAACCATCGCGCGGGAGGCCCGACCCAGATCCCGAGCCGACCACTGAGATGACGTAGTCGATCTGCTCCGTCTGAGTTCAACGCTCTCTTAAACCGTGAACACTGGCGGGCGGCGCCTCCTGGCGCCGCCCGTCAGTGAGCGTGTAGAGCAGACGGCGTTGGGTAACGGCGGGCAGACCAGAGTCATCTGAGCGGACCATCAAGCCGGCGATCTCAGCCTCCAGGCCGCCGTCCTCGCGCACGGCATCGCTGAAGAAGGTCGACGGAAACAAACGCCCCTCGCTCGTCGCAATGCTGACCTTCCTCAAAGCGAATGGCTACCGCATCGACGCCACCGACCCCGAGCTCGCCGAATGGATCATCGGGCTCAGCGGCGGCCTCACACCGGAACAGCTCGCAGAGCGCATGCGCCCCCTCCTGATCCCTGCCACAACCCGCTGAGCTTCGCGCGAACGTGGTGCGAACATCAGCACGACCATACGCGTCCACGCACGGGTCACGTCTCGCCGTCAGATCCTCCCGGTTTGCGGGACTTTCGTGGCCGTGCATGCCCGCGCGTGCCCGCGCTCCCCTCCCCGGAAATGGTAAGGAGGGGGTCGACGGTTCGAGTCCGTCAGAGGGCTTCTGATTAGTTCCTGCTCAGCGCGGTGTCTCGTTGTCTAGTGTGACGAGATTCCGCTGCTTGGGTGTCCACGGAGCGTCCACGAACGTCCACCGCTTCGTCCAGAACGCTGGCGTTGAGCGTGTCGAGTAGCCGGATTGCGTGCTCGCGTCCGTCGCGGGCGAGGTGGCCGTAGTGTCGATCGATCATCGTCAGGCTGGCGCCCATGTAGCGGGAGAGCTCGAAGGTGGAAATGCCGGCACGGAGCGCGAAGGTGGCGAAGGTATGGCGGAGATCGTAGATGCGCCGGAAGGGCTCGATCCCGGCGGCGGCCTGCGCGGGTTTCCAGTTGCGGTTGCGGAAGTTGTGCAGATCGAGATAGCCGCCGTGCGGCGCCGGGAAGAGCAGCTCGCCGGCCGCGCCGGCCGGTAGGCGGTCGAGGGCAGCGAGCGCACGCGCCTGCAACGGCACGGCGCGGACGCTCGCCTCCGTCTTGGTGCACCTGAGCCTGCCCTTGCTGAAGGAGCGGCGGACGTAGGCGACGCGCGCCTCGCGGTCGATGTCGCGATGCTCGAGCGCGACCCATTCGCCCGGCCGCATGCCGATGGCGGCGGCAAAAAGCACCATCGGGCCAAGCCGTTGCCCGAGTCGCTCGGCGACCGCCTCAAGCTCCTCCCAGGTCTCGAACGGGCGCTTCTCGGTTCGGCGCCGCTGCGGGTTCTCGACACCTTGCTTGGCGGGGTTGATGTCGATCATCCCCCAGACGACTGCTCTCGCGAGCACCTGTCGCAGCGCCTGTGTCGCTTCGAAGCGGTATCCGGGCGGGATCGTCATCCGCCAGGCAGCGATCTCTTGCGAGCGGAGTTCCTCGAGTCGCTGGTCGCCGAACGCTGCAACCGCTCGTGTGAGCAGCCAGCGCAGTTTCTCGAGCGTCACCGGCGCCGCCTCGTGCTGGGCGAGGTACTCCTCGACGAGCTCGGCGAGCGTCAGCGCCCTCGCGCTGCCATTCCTCCGCCGCAGCTTCTCGAGCGCGCGCTCGAGCGCTGCGCGCGCATCCTCCTCGTTCGTGAAGCCGCCGCGCTGCACCCGCTTCGATCCGCGCCCGCCGGTCCGGTAGCGGTTAAACCGGGTGCGGCCGCTCAATTCGGCCGGGGGCGCCATCACGTTGTTCATTACGCGGCAGGAGGCTGGGAACCGTCCGCCAGGCGGATGCGCCTGCTCCGCGCGAGGAGCCAGAGCATCAGGAGCGCCTCGCCGACAAAGGTGAATGCTCCGACGTTGAGCGAGTAGTCGTTCACGAGGGTCGACCCAAAGCTGTCGATGAGGTATCCGAGTCCTGCGGGCACCAGGAGAATGCCCAGCAGCTTAGGAACGTAGCTCGACCGGAACACCAACCAAGCGAGCAGCAGGAGATGGAACCCGAACAGGATGAGGCCGGCATTCCACACGGCCGTGAAGGCATCGATCTGCAGGAGGCCCTGTGCCCGGAGCTCGGCAGTCGTGAACCCCGCCCGATCCCCGGGATCCGTGAGGAGCTGCGCCGCCACGACGAGGTGTCCGGTCGCGACCAAGAGCACCGCGGCGTACGCGACCCGAGCCGCGGCCGCGAGACCGGAGACGATCTCGCTCACCGGTGCGAACAGCACCCGCAGCCCCCACGCAACAACGACATCCAGGACGGCGACCAGCGCGAAGCAGGCGATTCCAATCCGAAAGCGGACCTCGGCGTCCGCGATCTTGCTCGCGGTCTCCGCGGCATCGCCGTCGACGACGAGACCGCCGATCACGACCACGTACGCATAGACGGACAGGACAGTCAGGACGAGCAGCGCGGACCCGGCGACGAGGCCCGCTCTGCGTAACGATCGATCCGTCGATTCAGCGTGCTGCATCACGGTCCTCCCCGGTCGGAAAGCGTCCGACGGGGCCGGCATGCCAGCACCCAACCCGCTTGCCTGCGCGACACTCGCGCTGCGGCGTCGTGCGGGCAGCGTATCCCAGATCGTCTGGCGGCCACAACCAAAACGAGCCGACGACGAGGAGCGCCCCGATGACGAGGCTGGGCGAGCCACGCCTCGAACACGGACGACTGGAGCATCGCGATCGCCACAAGAACGGTCCAGGCTCCCGTGAAGAGATAGCCGAGGCACTCGCCAAACCGCCTGATCGCCGGATGGAGTCCACGGCTTTGCATGAGGGCAGCCGTCGGCGCTAGCGTCGCTCGTGGATGTGGTTAGCCACATACAGATCGGGAGGCAGCCTCATTTCCGTGTGAGGGCCGGGGTGCGAGCCTGAGCCTCACATCCCGAATCACACGCAGAGGAGAGCTCGCTAGTTTCGCGAGCCTCGTCGCACTGGCCGTCCTCCCCAGGTCACGCTACTTCCTGCCGAAGCTGCGGCTCAACCCCCAGGCGATGCCGAGTCACTGAACGAATGGCGAAAAACGGACGCGGAACGCAGCGTCGCCGCCATCCTCGATGCCACGGAGAAGCGTTGGCGAGCGATCTCATACAGCATGGCCGAGATCGCTCGCCGCGCCGACGTCGTCCCAGGCGAGTCCTCTGGCCCGGATCCGCGCCGCTCGACCGGCGGCGCTTCGCCGGCTCGGCTGCGAGTCTCACGCGGAAGACGTCGAGCCCCCGACTACGGTGCGAACCGCGGCCTTGACCGGCGTGCGAACGTGGTGCGAACATCAGCACGACCACGCGCGTCCACGCGCGGGTCACGTCTCGCCGTTTGATCCTTCCGGCTTGCAGGGTTTTCGTGCCCTTCGAGTCCCGCGCGTGCCCGCCCTTCCCTCCTCGGAACCTGAATGGTAAGGAGGGGGTCGCCGGTTCGAGTCCGGCAGAGGGCTCTTGAAAAGCCGCCGCATTTGGCGGCTTTTCAGCTTTTCCTTTGTCTGAGAGGGAGGTCGGTGGGCGCCGAAACGGTTCGTGGGCCGTCTTTGGGCCGCCTGCGACTCGCAGCGGACGCCGCGTGAGCCACAAGAGCGATCCGGTCGATACCCGAGCGCGACGTCCAGTTCGACGCCATCGAACATGCCGCGAGCCCGTCTCTCGGCTCCGTGCCACGTGACATCGCGCCGCTGGGCACCACGCCGCGCTTTGCCGTTTCGATCGCCGCTCGCCTTTTCGCCGCGTCGTTGTTGCCGACTCCAAAGCCGCTTCTGAGTGTCTTTGGAGTGCCCTTGGAAGTAGGGACCGTCACATGGGTGGCAGCACCCAAGAGGCCCGTGGGTCCTTCGGCGACTTCCCGTGCCAGGTAACCATCCCTGCGCCCTCCATGAGCCGCAGGCGCTTGAGCGCTGTCGGGGGACTCACGTCGAGCACCTCTGCGACCTCTCCGGTGCTCAGCCCCCCGGAGTCCCGCAGCGCCTGAATGATCGCCCGCGCGGATCCCCCGAGCTGAGCGTCGAGCGCCCGGTTGACAGGCTCCGTTGAGAGGATCACCTGAACGCTCGCTTGCGTTTGCCGGTATTCCGGGTCCTGCAAACCGGCGACCCTCATCTCGTTGAACATCCGGCGCAGGCCCTCACCGAGCTCCTGTCCAAATGCGAGGTCGGCGCAGACCCGGGCGATGTGGGGATTTCGAGCGAAGCGCGGCGCATCGAGCGGATGCGAGGGGCTCACGATCCCAGGGAAGCGCCCTGGACTACTGATCTCTATGCGATCGTCGAAGATCTCCACGCGTACATGATCACCCGAGAGGCTGTAGGAGCGATGCACGAGGGCGTTGACAAGCCCCTCGAGCCAGACGTCTTCGGGAACAAGGAGCACAGGCCCGAAACGCCCTTCTGATGCGATCAGCGCTCGGCGCGTCGGCTGCAGCTCCGCGATGACTCGCTGAGCCTCAGGAATCTGTCGGGGGATGGGGCCCTCAACGCGGACGTCGCTTGCAATCTGTTGAGCGGCGCCAGCACCACGCTCAGTACCGCGATAACGGAGGACGCGGACGAAGGCCTCGGACGAAGGCCTCGGGCATGAACCGCTGCGGGAGTTGCAACACGCGGCGGCGGACGCCTATATATGCCGCAGAGCATCAGTACCGAGATCAGCCAACGGTCGTGGTCGTCATGGTCGGAGCCGATTCGATCGATACGGCCCGACGCCGATGGTGGCCGCGTCGCGAATTCGTGAACCTTGAACCGCTCGGTCAACGCTGCGCATGAAGCCACGCTCCACCTGACGGGCGCTCGAACGGGCCGTGGGCCACATTGGGTCACATCAGAGGGCGCTTCAGAAGGCCCCGTAAGCGGGCCGGCTTCAGGGGGACTGCGCGGTGCCGAGCGAATTGGCGCCGAGTGTCTTCGGTGTGCCCTTCTCGTAGTAGACGTCGACTTCCCTGATGGTGAAGCCGGCGTCGGTCAGCAGCTCGACGACGGGCCGGGTCAGGTGGCACCCGCCGAAGAGCCGCTTCTGGAGCGGCTCGAGGCGGTGCTGCCAGCGGCGTACAGGCTCGTCCGGGGCAAGGCCGTGCTCGACGAAGTGCAGCGTACCGCCGGGTTTCAGCACGCGCCGGAGTTCGCGCAGGGCGGCCGAGATGTCCGGGATCGTGCACATCGTCCAGGTCGACAGGGCGCTGTCGAAGCGGTCGTCGGGGAACGGAAGTGCTTGCCCGTCGAGGCCGGACCGCTGCACTGGAACCGTGGTTGCGTCGAGCCGTTTGGCGGCAAGTTTCCAGCCGACGTCCGCGGGCTCCACCGCGGCGACGTGCGTGACGGCGGCCGGATAGAACGGGACGTTGAGGCCGGACCCGAATCCGATCTCGACGACGTCGCCTGCAAGTCCCTCGCAGACGCGGCGCCGCTGCGGCACCGCCTCCTTCATGTTGCACACGACGTCGATGATCCGCGGAAGGACCTGCTCGCCGTACACGCCCATGGTCTTCACCTCTCAGGACGACTGGTTGCCGCGCAGCCTACGCCGACGATGGGGGCGGGACCCGCGGATCGCATTAGACTCGGCAATCAGGCCATGAGCGCGCCCCGCGTCAGCGGAATCGGTCCCGGCCGCCACGCGGTCGGTCGGCGTCTTGACGCCGTCCGCCTCGGGCGGCACGGCGGGGCGGTGATCTTCGCCGGCTCGCTCGCGCTTGTGGCGGTCGCGTACTACCTGACCGGTCGCATCGGCCTCGAACTGGCGTATCTCGACGGGGCGGTGGCTGCGCTGTGGCCGCCCGCCGGCCTGGGTCTCGCGGTCCTGTTCCTCTACGGGATCCGCCTCTGGCCCGGAATCGTGATCGGGGACCTCCTCCTCGGCGACTTCTCGACGCCGCTCGGGACGGTGGTCGCACAGACCGTCGGGAACACGCTTGCGGTCGTAGTGGGGGCGCTCCTGCTGCGACGCCTGACCGGCGGACGCGGCTCGCTGGAGCGTGTCGCGGACGTGCTGTCGTTCGTCGCCTGCGCCCTGGTCGCGGCGTTGGTCAGCGCCGCATTCGGGCCGCTCGCGTTGCGCTTGGGCGACGTGATCCCTCCTGACGAGCTCGGGCGTGTCGTCCGCACCTGGACGCTCAGTGACGCCTCTGGTGTGCTCGTGGTGGCGCCGGTGATCCTCACGTGGGCGAGCACGGGCCTCCGTGGCTTCGGTCGGCGCGAGCTCATCGAGGGCACGGGCGTGCTGGTCTTCCTGGTGGCGCTGGCCACGCTGCCGCCACAGCGCGACGTGCCCTACGTCGTGTTCCCGGTGCTGCTGTGGGCGGCGGTCCGTTTCGGTCCGCGCGGTGCCGCCACGGCGATCCTGGTCGTGTGCTCGATCACGGTCTGGAGCACGGCCGACAACGACGGGCCGTTCGTGCGCGACTCGATCTCAGACAGCCTGCTCGCGACGCAGTTCTTCATCGCCATCTCGGCTCTCACGTCGCTCGTCCTCGCGGCGGTGACCGCCGAGCGCACGCAAGCGGCGGCGGCGCTCACGGCGAGCGAGGCGTCCCAGCGCGTACTCGCGGACGAGCAGGCGGCGCTGCGCAGAGTGGCCACGCTCGTCGCCGGCGGGGCACCGCCGAGCCGCGTGTTCGAGCACGTGACCAAGGAGGTCGCCCTGCTCCTGGGCGTGTCCGGGGCGAGCGTCGTGCGCTATGAGGGCCCCGGTGCGGCGACTGTCGTGGGCGGCTGGAGCGACGACGGCAGGTTGGCACTCCCGGTCTCGAGCACGATCGATCTGGACGGTGACACCGTCGTCGCGAAGGTGCTTCGCAGCGGCGGCCCGCAGCGCGCGGAGTACGAGGACGCGGGCGGAGGCCTCGCCGAGAAGCTGCAGAGCTTCGGCTATCGCGCCGCGGTGGCGGCCCCGGTCAGCGTCGGCGGGGGGCTCTGGGGCGCGCTCGCCGTGGGGACACGCTCGGCCGACCACTTCCCGGAGGGCGACGAGCAGCGCCTGTGCGACTTCGCCGAGCTCGTCGCGCAGGCGCTCGCGAACGCCGACGCTCACGAGCAGCTGGCTGCGTCGCGCGCGCGCATCGTCGAGGCCGGCGACGCCGAGCGCCGGCGGCTCGAGCGCAACCTCCACGACGGCGCGCAGCAGCGGCTCGTGGCGGTCGCGCTCGATCTGCGCGCGGTCGGCGCGACGCTGGAGAAGGACACGCCGGCCGCCCGCGAGCTCCTCTCCGCAGCCCAGGAACAGCTCGCCCAGGGACTCGACGAGCTCCGCGAGCTGGCGCGAGGCATCCATCCGGCGGTCCTCACCGACCGCGGTCTGGGGCCGGCGCTCGAGTCGTTGGCGATGCGTGCGCATGTGCCGGTCGAGATTACGGAACTGCCGCCCGAGCGCCTCGCAGGGCCGGTCGAGGTGGCCGCCTACTATGTCGTCGCCGAGGCGATTACGAACGTCGCCAAGTACGCGCGCGCCTCGCACGCGACCGTCAGCGTCCGCCGCTCGAACGGGCGCGCCACGGTCACGGTCTCCGATGACGGCGTCGGCGGCGCGGACCCTGCTATCGGGACGGGCTTGCGCGGGCTGGCGGACCGTATCGAGGCGCTCCAGGGGCGCCTCGACGTGGAGAGCCCAGCGGCGCGCGGTACCCGCATCAGCGCCGAGATCCCGTGCCCGTGACCCAGCCGGAACGCGGGCGTCGTTCCAGATCGCGGCTCGACGGCAGCGAGGGATCGCCGGTTCGAGTCCGGCAGTCCGACTCGAGGGCTCCTTGATGGCCTGATCGCGGTGCCCTACACCGCTCTGCACGTCGTCGACTCAGCCCGCGCGCACACTCGCGGACAGCACCGGCCACGGGCGGCGAGCTTCCGTGCGATGACAGTGCGGATCGGCGAGCCGCGACCAGGCTCGAGCTGGCGCCGGCCGCCTAGCCTCCACTCGTTATTCAAGGAAGCGTGTCGAACCTTGAATAGGGCCGCCCGCCAATCAAGCTTGCGCTCGCACCGCGACCGGAGCGATAGCAAGTCCTCGGGGCTCAAAGAGTGAGGCGGGTCTGCGGCTCGTCTGGCGCGTCCTCGAGCACACGGACCCCGCCGCTGAAGACCTCCGGGTCGAGGAACGCACGCATGAGCTTCTCGTGCGCGCCGCGGCGCAGCGACTGGGCCTCGTGGCGCAGCGCGTGGGCGTACTCGACGGGATCGTTGCGCAGCTCGCCGGCGAGGCGGCGGGCGACGATCTGCTCGGCGGCCCAGTGGTAGACGGCGTTGGCGGCGGCCTCAACCTCGAGCATGCGGTAGGGGAGGTACTCGCGCACGCGCCCCGGCTTGAAGCCGGCGCGGCGGGCGGCGCGCTCGAGCGCCTTGAACTCGGGGCGACCTTCGTAGACCGTGACGATGCCGCCCTCGGGATCGAAGTGGGCCTCGATCAGCGCATCCTCGTCCTTGCGGGCGATCTCGGACACCCATCCGCTCGCGCGGTGCCGGACGATCACGACCTCCAGCTCGGCGGAGTGACCTGAGGCCTCGGCGGTCACGGTCAGGCGCGCGCCGGGATCGACGGACACCCGCGCGCGCAGCGTGCCGGTCAGCCGCGACCAGCCGCCACGATTGGGCTCGGGGACCGCGTTCTCGCCCCAGAACTTCAGCCGCAGCCCGGCGTCGGCGGTCACGGTCACCCGCGTGCCGGGCGGCACCTGCGCAGGATCGATCACGAGCGAGACGCTGCGGTCCTCGCCGGGGTGCAGTCGCAGCGGCGACTGCTTGAAGCGCATCGCGCCCACCAAGGCCGCGTCAGTCGGGGGCGCGGGCGGGGCCGGCGGCGCGGTCCGCTCGCCCTCGGCGGGCTCTGGTTCGGGCTCGGGCTCGGGCTCGACGCGCGCCGGTGCCTCGACAGGTGCGCCGCCGCGCTCGAAGCCGGCCGCCCCGGGCGCGTCGAACGCACCGCGCAACGCATCGTTGAGCGCGCGCAGGCCGACCTGGTCGCGCGCCTGCACGGCCCGCCCGGTGCGCACGAGATGCGCGCCCGCGCGCCGCTCTTCGGCGGCGACGATCGGGCGCAGCACGCGCTCGATCCCCGCGTAGAGCTTCTGCACGACCGGATGGTGCTCGTTGAGCCCTGAGCGGTCGACCTTGACGACCACCTGCGGCCGCGGCGAGTCCAGCGCCGCGCGCTGGAGCTCCTCGAGCCCGTCGCAGATCACCTCGCCGTAGAGGTTGCGCGTGCCCGGCTCGCCCTCGTGGCCGGCGAGCGTCGTCTCGTGCGCGGCGCGCCCGGAGCGGATCACCAGCCCGCCCGAGCCGGGTCGCGCGCGACGGGCTGAGCGGGATCGGCTCCGCCGCGCGCCGCACGATCACCCGTGCGCGCACGCCCGCGACGACGTCGATCTCGTCGTCGAACAGCAGCGGGCGCTCAGGGTCGGGCTCGGGCGCCGGCAGCGTGACCAGCTGGGCCGGCTCGCCCGGCAGCTCGAGCCACAGCTCGCGCGCGGGATCCTCGAGCACCGGTCGCAGCTGCACGAGCTGGCCGACCAGCCGCCGCAGCCGCGCGTTCGCGGGCGGGCGCGCCGCGCTCAGCGGCACCGTGATGCG
>Ga0136616_10001775_pt1 | contig 11363 bp, 11 predicted proteins | sample AntDrymUQ2992106_2_FD_106648 | JGI IMG/M metagenome (GOLD analysis project Ga0136616, IMG submission 106648) | Polar desert sand microbial communities from Dry Valleys, Antarctica - metaG UQ299 (21.06) | ecosystem: Environmental > Terrestrial > Soil > Desert | place: Antarctica: Dry Valley... | reverse complement strand
TGCTCATGATGTGGGGCATGCACCACGCCCAAGGCCAGGGGCACCAGACGCCCCAAGAGCCCGACGTCGGGCAGACCCGCGAGGAGCGGATCGCGTGGGTGCGTTCCGAGCAAGCGGCGCTCGCCGACCAGCTCGGGACGCTGGAGCGGGAGGAGGCCCACCCCGCCGAGAACGCCGAGAACGGAAGGGGGCGCTAGGAACGTGGCCGGGAAGACACAGAAGAAGACCCGTGGGCGGGCGCAACTCTTGCTGCCGGCGCTCGTGGCCTTCGTGATAGTGGGGGCAGCAGTGGCCGCCGTCTTGTTGTCGTCCAGCCCCGGCGGGCAAGAGACCGCAGCTAGCGAGCGGCCCTACGTGGGCGGGGACCTGCACTCGCTGGGGGTGGACCCCACCGACCCCGACAAGGTGGTGGTAGGCGGCCACGACGGCGGCGCGGTAAGCAAGAACGGCGGCAAGACCTGGCGGCAGGCGTCCGGGCTCGAAGGGTCAGACCCCATGGGCTGGGTCATAAGCCCGGACGACCCGTCGAAGATGTATGTCGGCGGTCACCCCGGCTTCTACCGCTCCGAGGACGGCGGCGAGAGCTGGAGCCGGGACAACTCAGGTTTACCCGGCACCGACGTGCACGGCCTGGGCATGGATCCGCAGAACCCCGACACCCTCTACGCCTACGTGGTGGAGGCGGGCATCTACCGGAGCACGGACGCCGGGGAGAACTGGGAGCCCGTGAGCGACGCGGCGGGTGTCATGGGGCCGATCCTCGTAGACCCCCGGAACTCGGACACCCTGTACGTCTCCTCCATGCAGGGCGGCTTCAAGCGAAGCACCGATGGCGGGCAGACCTGGCAGGCGGTCGCGCCCTTCCCGGGAGGTGGGATGGTCATGTCGATCACCCAGGCTTGGGAGGCCCCCGACACCTTCTACGCGGCCGACGGTCGGCGGGTCCTCAAGAGCACCGACGGTGGTGAGACCTGGCGGCCGGCCGGAGAGGACCTGCCCGGCGTCGCGGCGGTGGCGGTGGCACCCCACGACCCGAGCGTGGTCTACGCCGGCGTGCTCGAAGGGGACACAGCGAGTGTGTTCCGCAGCGGGGACGGCGGCAAGAGCTGGGAGGCACGGAACTGACGCAGAGGAGGTGAAGTGTAGGTGATGGACATGAACAGCATGGTGGAACGATGCATGGACGCGATGGGCTCCATGATGGGCGGGGGCATGATGGGGAGCAGCGTAATGCTCTTCGTCCTGCTCCTGGTGCTTCTCGTCTGGGTGATCGGCCTAGCCGCGGTTGGCGCCTTGATCTTCTGGGGCGTCAGGAAGCTGTCTAGGACGAGTTCAGCCAACAGCTAAATGTCTCTCTAAGAAGGGTCGGGGTCGTCAAGTAGAGTCTCGGCCCTTCTCATGGTGCGCCGAACTTCGCAGAATACCCCTTCTAGGACATTGGGTGAGTACTATAGAGAAGAGCCGTTTGACTGCAACTATGACAGCTACCGCGGCTGACCAACTCTGTCTCCGGCTGGCTTTTGACCGCGATCCCGCCCCGGCGAGACGAACAATTTGCCATCAAAAGGGCTTATCTAAGCCCAATCTCGAAGTGGGCGATGCTGGGTTCGAACCAGCGACCTCCTCCTTGTAAGGGAGGCGCTCTACCCCTGAGCTAATCGCCCGTATTAGCACTTCAGCTGGTCAGCACTTCAGCTTGTCAGCTCTTGATTTAATTGTACTGACCGGCTAATAAGTGCCCCCAACGGGATTCGAACCCGTGCCGCCGCCTTGAAAGGGCGGTGTCCTGGGCCTCTAGACGATGGGGGCTCACGAGACGAGCAGAGCCCTGGAGACACTGCCGGTTTCGCAGTCGAGAGTTTAACAGATCGTCCAGGGGATGAGACACGGTCTTCCCACCGGAGAATACGTGAGCCAGGTAGGGATCGAACCTACGACACGAGGATTAAAAGTCCCCTGCTCTGCCACTGAGCTACTGGCCCAGGCTCTGCCCAGAGTCTACCCGAAAACCACTATGTCTTCGACCTTGTGGAACGCCTCTAGTGAAGGAAATGACGCCGTCCGGTAAAGACCATCGCGACCCCGTGGCGGTTCGCCGCCTCGACTACCTCATCGTCGCGTACGGAGCCGCCTGGTTGTATGACGGCGGCTATGCCGGCTTCGGCCAGGGCTTCCACGCCGTCGGCGAAGGGGAAGAAGGCGTCGCTCGCGGCGGCGGTTCCCTGTGCTTTTTCGCCGGCCTTCTTTACGGCTATCTCCGAGGAGTCGACGCGGCTCATCTGGCCCGCTCCCACGCCGACCGTTGCCCCGTCTCTGGCGAGGACTATGGCGTTGCTCTTGACCACGCGGGCTACGCGCCACGCGAAGATCATGTCTCCCATCTGCTGCGGCGAAGGTTGGGTTTCGGTAACGATCCTGTACTCAGAGTCGTCCTCGACGGCGTCTGATCTCTGGAGCAGGACCCCACCGGTTACGTGCTTGGACGAGAGGCGGGGTCTAACTAGCGGACCTGCGACGAGTACCCTCACGTTCGGTTTGGACGAGAGGATCTCCCTGGCCTCATCGGTGAAGTCGGGGGCGACCAGGATCTCCGTGAACACCTTAGAGATCTCGGACGCAAGGTCTCCGTCTACCTCGCCGCTCAAGGCCACGATGCCCCCGAACGCGGACTGCGGGTCCGAGGCCAACGCCTTGCGGTAGGCATCAGCGACCGATCCGCCGAGCGCGGCGCCGCAGGGGTTGGCGTGCTTGACGATGACGGCGGCCTTTCCGCCGAGGTCGGTCAGGTCCGCGAGCAGTGTGCGGGCGGCCTCGAGGTCGTAGAGGTTGTTGAAGGAGATCTCACGCCCCTGCAACTTCTCCACGCCACTCAACAGATGCTCCGCACCCACCTCAGCATAGTAGGCCGCGGCCTGGTGCGGGTTCTCCCCGTAGCGCAGCCCCGAGACCCGCTCGTATCGGACCGTGCGGATCTCGGGAAAGTCCTCGGCCTCACTGCCGGAAGGCCCGATGTCTCCTTCGACCCGCTCTCCGAGCCAGCCCGAGATCGTCGCGTCGTACTCTGCGGTCCGCCGGAACGCCGAGAGCGCCAGGCGGCGGCGGGTCTCTTCGGGAACCTCTCCCTCGCTTTCGAGGGCCGTCAGCACCACTTCGTAGAGCTTGGGTGAGGGGACGACCGTCACGGACTTGTAGTTCTTGGCAGCGGCCCGCAGCATCGCGGGGCCGCCGACGTCTATCTGCTCGATAGCCTCCTTCTCGGGAGATCCGCCGGCGACGGTCTCCTCGAAGGGATAGAGGTTGATGCAGACGAGGTCTATCGGGCCGATACCCTGCTCGACGAGCTGCTCGACGTGGTCGGGGTCTCCGAGGTCGGCGAGGATGCCGCCGTGGATCCTGGGGTGCAGCGTCTTAACCCGCCCGCCGAGTATCTCCGGCGCGCCAGTCACCTCGGAGACGAGGATGACCCCGACTCCGGCCTCTGTGAGCGCCATTGCGGTGCCTCCGGTCGAGATGATCTCGAAGCCCATCGCGGAGAGCCGCCGCGCGAAGTCCTCGATGCCTCTCTTATCGGATACCGAGATCAGCGCCCGCCGCTTCATACCTTCACCCTCCCAAGGAAATAGACTGCGGCCGCCAGGACGAGGAGCCTGTGCTCGATCGGGTGCAGCCGCCCTAGCAACGTCTCTTTCGTATCCTCCGGCAGGATCGGCACCCTCTCCTGCGCGACGACGGGCCCGGCATCTACTTCCTCGACCATAAAGTGCACCGTCACCCCCGTCTCATCAGCCCCAGCCTCCAGCGCCCGCTCCACGGCGCGAAGCCCGCGGAACTCGGGCAAGAGCGAAGGATGAACGTTCAACACGGCAGGGAAGCGCTCGAGGAAGACAGGAGATAGTATCCGCATGTACCCGGCGCCCACCACCAACCCGATGTCGTGGACTTCGATCCTACCCCCAAGCTCCCTGTCGTAGTCCTCCTTGCCGACGAACCCTGCGGGGTCGACATGCTCGACAGGAACACCGGCCCGCCGCGCCCGCTCGAAAGCGAACGCATCTTTCCTGTCCCCTGCGACGACGACAAGATTCTCGGGATAGGCTTCCAGCAAAGCCTGCAGGTTCGTCCCAGAACCCGAAGCCAGCACGGCGAAGCGCGAGCCCTCGGGCAGCAGCTCAGACAAACTCTACGCCCCCGGCCTCTGTGATCTCCCCGATCCGCCAGGCATCGCAACCTGCCCCACGCAACGCTCTGAGTCCCGCCTCTGCCTCCTCGTGCGGCACGACCGCGCAGAATCCAACACCGAGGTTGAAGACCCCGCGCATCTCACCTTCGGTCACGCCGCCAAGAGAACGTATGAGCCCGAAGATCGCCGGTTCGTCCCACGATCCTGCATCGAGGCGTGCCCCGTGTCCCCCGAGCACGCGTGGAAGGTTTCCAACGAGCCCGCCCCCCGTCACGTGTGCCATCCCCCGGACCTCGGCTGCCCCGCGCAGGGCCTCGATCTCCCGCAAATACGCCCGGTGCGGCTCGAGGTAGACCTCTCCGACGGGACTGTGCAAGTCCTCGGGAACGTCGTGGTATGAGACTCCGGCGTCCGCGAGCACCTTGCGGGCCAGCGTGTAGCCGTTGGTGTGCAAACCGCTGGACGCCAGGCCGAGCACGGCGTCGCCGGGCCGCACCCTCTCACCGTCGACTACCTCGCTCCGCTCGCACGCCCCTACGCACACGCCGACGACCTCGAAGTCTCCCTGGCCGTAGATGCCAGGCATCTCCGCGGTCTCACCGCCGATCAGCGCCACACCGAGCCGCCCGCTGGCCTCTGCGGCGCCGCTGACTATGCCGGCGACGGCTTCGGGGTCGAGACGGCTGCTGGCGAGGTAGTCGAGGAAGAAGAGCGGCCGCGCGCCCGTGGCGAGCACGTCGTTGGCGCAGTGGTTGACGATATCTGCGCCCAAAGAGTAGTAGCGTCCCACTTCTTTGGCGACGAGTGCCTTCGTGCCAACACCGTCGATGGTCGAAGCGAGAACTGGGTCCCGGTAGCCGGCCAGGGCGTACAGGCCGGCGAAGCCGCCTGGCGCGCCGAGGACCTCGGAGCCGTGAGTCCCCTCGACTGCGGAGCGCATGAGGTCGACGGCCCGCTCGCCGCGCTCGATAGAGACGCCCGCGGCCTCGTATCCGCTCCTGTCCTCAGGCAACGGTGCGCCTTTCGTAGAAGACACACTCGAACGGCCCGATACTCCCGCGCCCCATCTCGCTGTAGCCGTTCTTGACGTAGAGATGCCTGGCAGCCCGCTGCTGTACGGTGGTGTCGAGGCGCAGCGTATAGTAGCCAAGCTCGGCGGCGCGGCGGTGCAGGGCGTCGAGCATGGTCTGCCCGTAGCCGCGTCCCTGCAGGCCCGGCCTCACCCGCATGCGCGTGATCTCGGCTCTCCCGAACGAGATCCGCCGCAATGCGGCCATCGCAACGACCTCCTCTTCCAGGGTGCCGACCAGGAACTCGCCGCCCGATCCGAGGTATACGCCTTCGATCTCATCCAGGTCCTCATCCCACGGACCGCTGCCCATGTGCGCTCCGACCTCGTTCAGCGCGTCATCGTGCAGGCGTCTGACCGCGCGTTTGTCAGCCGGCTCGTAGCGTCGGATGTGCAAGGATTCATAGGGATCGGTAGCAGACTTTCTCCCGGTGCGCCGCCCCAGGCCGATGCTATCGAAGGTTGGATCCCCGCGGTTCTCCATCAGCTAGTCTGGCCCTCTCTCGTGCGGTGCGTGGAGGTCCGCCGCTTGCAGGGCCTCGTCGATGCCAGGATAGCGCACCACGCTGGCAACCAGGCCGTCGCGTACCACGAAGATCGAAGCCACCTCCTGGCCAGCATCCGACCCTCCCGCCCCTGCAGTATGCCACTCGGCCTGTTGCTCCACGACCACAGTATCCGCTTTCTGGAAGATACGGCCCGGTTCGAGGTGTATATTCGCCCGATCCGCCCACTCGCGCAGGAGCTGCGCGCCATGTCCCGTGCCCCTGGGACCGCCCACCTCCACGTCAGGGTGCGAGAGTTCGACCAGGCGCACCACGTCGCCAGCGTTCAGGGCCTCGTGCCAGGCCGTGACGGTGCGCACCTCAGGAGTGGGGTTTCCGGTGACACGCGAGAAACTCATCCGCCCCTGGTGGCGGCGTAGTGGGGCCGGTTCTCGAGTGCGAACTTGCTCGCCGTGCCCGTGGTCGGGTAGTCGCCGTCGAAGCAGGCGCGACAGAGGCGGTCCTTCCTCTGTTCCGTGGCGGCGACCATCGCGTCGGTAGAGAGATAGGCGAGGGTGGTGGCCCCGATCTGGGCCCGGATCTCCTCTACCGTCAGGTTCGCGCCTACCAGTTGGTCAGGACTATCCATGTCGATGCCGTAGTAGCAGGGGCCCTTGATCGGGGGCGAAGAGACCCTGAAGTGGACCTCGGCCGCCCCGGCCTCGAACAGCAGCTCGACCAGCTTGCGGCTCGTGTTGCCGCGCACGATGGAGTCGTCCACAACGACCACCCTGTTGCCTTCGATCACGCTGGGCAGCGGGTTGAGCTTGAGCCTGATGCCGAGCTGGCGCATACCATCGGTCGGCTGGATGAAGGTCCTGCCGACGTAGCGGTTCTTTATGAGGCCTTCCGCGTAAGGGATGCCGCTCCGCTGCGAGTAGCCGATCGCCGCCATCATCCCCGAGTCAGGTACGGGGATGACCACGTCGGCCTCGGCCGGCGCCTCCTCCGCCAGGAGCTCGCCCATCCTGTGGCGGGAGCCGGCGACTTCGCGTCCGTCGAAGCGCGAGTCGGGACGGGCGAAGTACACGTACTCGAAGACGCACAGAGCGCGGCGCGGGCTCTCTGCCCTGTAGCTCGTCAGGCCATCGTCGTCTATAACGACGACTTCGCCAGGTTCGACGTCGCGCAGGAACCTGGCGCCGATGATGTCGAGGCCGCAGGTCTCGCTTGAGACGGCGTAACCGCCTTCGATCTCGCCGATCGAGAGGGGACGGAAGCCGTGAGGGTCGCGGAAAGCGACTAGCTTGTCACGGAAGATCATAGCCACAGAGTAAGCGCCTTCGAAACGGCGCATCGCCCCCCTGAGAGCCTCACCGACCGAGAGTCCCCGCTCCAGCTCCCTCACGGCCGCCGCCGCGATGTAGGTCGTGTCCGAGGTCGAGTAGAACCTGAAGCCGTCCTCGGCCAGGCCATCCCGCAACTTCCCGGCGTTCACGAGGTTGCCGTTGTGGGCGACGGCCACGTTTACGTCGCCGCGACCGCCGAACTCGGGCTGGGCGTTCTCCCAGGAAGCGGAACCGGTCGTCGAGTAGCGGACGTGGCCAAGGGCCAGGTGTCCGGCCTCCAGGGCGGCGAGGCGTGGTCCGTCGAAGACCTGCGAGACGAGGCCCATGTCGCGCATCGCGGTCGTGCGCTCGCCATCGGAGACGGCGATGCCCGCTGACTCCTGTCCCCTGTGCTGGAGAGCGTAGAGCCCGAAGTACGTGCGCTGGGCCAGTTCTCCCGAGAGCTCGCGGGAGTAGAGTCCGAAGACGCCGCACGCCTCCTTCGGCTTGCCTTCCGTATCCCGGTAATCCACGTTAGGAGCACCCACCTTCCGGGTCTCAGATCCTGTCCAACTCGGTCACCGTCATCTCATGCGAGCGCTTCTTTGCGATGTTCGCCTTCTCTACACTATCCAATGTGTCCGCCCTCCGGCGCGTGCACCTCGAAGAGGTCGCGCTCGTAAGCCTTCTCGAGATCCGACAGCTTCACGTCAATGGTATCTCCGACCTTTATGCTGTCACCCCCTACCGTCCCGATCCAGTAGTCGTATCCTGCGTTCCCGCTCAACGCTGCTTGCAAGTCGCCCCACCGCTCCTCGGGAACCGCGACGACGAATGTACCGGAATCTTCTCCGAACAGGGCAACATCAGCCCTTCCTCTGCCCAGACCGGCGGTCATGCGTTCGAACGCGCCCTTCGGGTACTCGATACCGAGACCTCCCGCGAGCGCCATCTCAGCGACAGCGACGATCTCGCCGCCGCCGGAGATGTCATGCACTGTATCCACGAGCCCAGATTCAACCAACCCGCGCACCAGATCTGCAGTTTCCTTCTCGGCGGCCAGGTCTGGTTCGGGCGGTCTTCCCGTGACACGTCCGTGAACTATCTCAAGGTAGTCCGAACCGGCGAGTGAAACCCTCCGTCCGCTCCGGATCACCACAACTAGATCTCCCTCACGCTTGAACGTAGGTGTGGCGTGCCTGCTCACATCCCTCATGACACCAACCATCCCGATGGTGGGGGTCGGGTAGATCGCGCCCCTGTCAGTCTCGTTATAGAGGCTGACGTTGCCGCTCACGACAGGCGTCCCGAAGACCTCGCACGCCTCGGACATTCCCTCTATACATTCAGCGAGCTGGTAGTAGCCGTCAGGCTTCTCCGGGCTGCCAAAGTTGAGGCAATCCGTGACGGCGACAGGCTCTGCACCGACGCACGAGAGGTTTCGATACGCTTCGGCGACCGTGGCGGCCCCGCCGCCCCTTGGATCGAGGTAGCAGTGGCGGCCCCTGCCGTCCGTGGTAGCGGCGAAGCCGAGATCGGTGCCCTTTATGCGCACTACGGCGGCGTCGGCGCCGGGCAAGACCACGGTATCCGTGCCGACCTGGTGGTCGTACTGAGTGAAGATCGGACGCCGCGAACGCAGGTTCGGATGACCGAGTATCGCGATCAATACGGTGTTGTAATCCTCCGGCTCGGGAAGCTCGTTCGGGTCGAGTTTCGGCACGTCGTCCAGATACCGTGGACGCACCACGTCGCGCTCGTAGACGGGAGCGTCGGCGAGGTGCTCGGCGGGGACGGTGCCGACCACCTCCCCATCGTGGATCACGCGCAGGTCGCCGTGACCTGCGACGCGGCCTACGACGGCCCCGACGAGCTCGTAGCGTTCGGCGAGCAGCAGGACCTCATCGATCTTCTCGGGCTCGACGACTGCGAGCATTCGCTCCTGGGACTCGGAGATCATGACCTCGGTAGGCTCCATCCCGCTCTCGCGCAGGGGCACCCTGTCGGTCTCGATCTCGATGCCGACCCCGCCCTTCGCGGCCATCTCGGAGGCCGAGGAGGTGATGCCGGCAGCACCGAGGTCCTGCAAAGAGACAAGCAGGTCCTCATCCAGCAACCTCAGACAACATTCGATCAGCATCTTCTCGCAGAACGGATCACCAACCTGCACGTTGGACCTCTTGGACTCGGACTCATCGGTTAGCTCGTCCGAGGCGAAGGTAGCCCCGTGTATGCCGTCGCGTCCGGTCTTCGAGCCTAACAATACGACGAGGTTGCCGTTACCAGTAGCGCTCGAACGGACGAGGTCTTCTACCCGGATCAGTCCTACGCACATGGCGTTGACCAGCGGGTTGCCTGAGTAGGCCCGACCGAACTCGACCTCCCCTCCGACCGTAGGTACCCCGACGGCGTTCCCGTACCCTCCGATACCACGCACGACCTCCCGAAAGAGGTAACGGTTGCGCTCCCCATCTAACGGCCCGAACCGCAGCGAGTCGAGAAGCGCGACAGGCCGGGCGCCCATCGCAAGGATGTCGCGAATGATCCCACCTACCCCCGTCGCTGCCCCCTCGTAAGGCTCCACGGCGGAAGGATGGTTGTGGCTCTCCATCTTGAACGCTAGCGCCCACCCATCCCCTACCTCGACCACACCAGCGTTCTCCCCTGGCCCTTGCACCACACGAGTCCCCTCGTTCGGGAAGCGGCTGAGGAGCGGGCGCGAATTCTTGTACCCGCAGTGCTCGCTCCACATCACGGAGAACAGCGAGAGCTCCAGGAAATTCGGCGCCCTGCCCATCAGTTCCAGGATGCGGTCGTACTCGAAGTCCGAGAGCCCCAAAGTGGTGTATGTCTCCTGGATATTCAGACCCCTGCCCCCACAAGCACGGAACGCAGTATCCTCAATCCCTCGTCGGAGCCGAGGGCAGGGTCTGAAACTCTCTCCGGGTGCGGCATGATGCCGACGACGTTGCGGCCCTCGTTGCAGACGCCCGCGATATCGTTCGCCGACCCGTTCGGGTTCTCGAGGTAGCGCAGCACGACACGCCCTTCTTCTTCCAGCCGCGAGAGCGTCTCGGGGTCGGCGAAGTAGTTCCCCTCGTTGTGGGCGACGGGCAGGGTCAGCTCTTCGCCGGGATCACAGCCCGCAGTCCAGAGCGTGTCTACGGTCTCGACGCGGACCCGGACGCGGTCGCAGACAAAGCGCATGTTCGTGTTGCGGAGCAGAGCACCAGGCAAGAGGTGCGCCTCGGTCAGGACCTGGAAGCCGTTACAGACACCAAGAACCGGACCCCCGTCCCTGGCGAACTCCTCCAGCGGGCCCATGACGTTCGCGAAGCGGGCAATCGCGCCCGGCCTTAGGTAGTCGCCGTAGGAGAAGCCTCCGGGAACGATCACGGCGTCGACGCCCTTCAGGTCCGCATCGGCGTGCCACAACTCGACCGCCTCCGCACCCATACGCTCCACACCATACAGCGCATCGCGGTCGCAATTGGACCCTGGGAAGACCGTAACGCCTATCCTCACCCAATAACCTCCCACTCGTACTCTTCTATCGTCGGGTTGGAGAGGAGCCTGCGGCACATGGCGTCTACCTCGTCGGACCTCTCGACTTCCATCTCGACGAGCCTTCCGACGTGGACGGTGTGAACCCCCTCGAAACCGAGGGCGGGAAGCGCATTCTTCACAGCCTCGCCCTGCGGATCGAGGATGCCGGCCTTCGGGCGGACGAGGACCCGGATCTTCAATCTACCGCGCCTCTTTGTGTGATCTCCGTGACCCTTCGGAGCATCTCGGCGTAGGCTTCTTCGACGCCTCCCAGGTCGTTCCTGAAACGGTCCTTGTCCAGCTTCTCGCCGGTCTCTTTGTCCCAGAAACGGCAGGTGTCGGGGGAGATCTCATCTGCCAGCATTAGGTTGCCCTCGGTGTCCCGACCCGCCTCTATCTTGAAGTCGACGAGAACTATGCCGCGTTCGTCGAAGAATGGTGCGAGGGTTTCGTTGACCTTCAAACCGAGCTCCTCGCAGAACTCCAGGTCCTCGTCGGAGACGCCGAGCTCCCTGAAATGGTACCAGTTGAGCAGGGGGTCTCCGAGATCGTCGTCCTTGTAGCACAACTCTACAATTGGGGCCTTGAGCTTCCTCCCCTCCTCGAAGCCGAGCAGGCGCGAGAGGGAGCCAGCGGCCACGTTGCGAACTACGATCTCGACCGGCAGCATGTCGAGCTTCCTGGTCATGATGGTCGTCTCGTCGACCTGCTCGACGAAGTGGGTGGGGACGCCGTGGGTCTCGAGGTAGGCGAAG
>Ga0136616_10001773_pt1 | contig 11366 bp, 9 predicted proteins | sample AntDrymUQ2992106_2_FD_106648 | JGI IMG/M metagenome (GOLD analysis project Ga0136616, IMG submission 106648) | Polar desert sand microbial communities from Dry Valleys, Antarctica - metaG UQ299 (21.06) | ecosystem: Environmental > Terrestrial > Soil > Desert | place: Antarctica: Dry Valley... | reverse complement strand
GCTATCACCCAGGCAGGGAAGGCGTCGACCGGGTCATCGTGGTCAGCTGCAAGGCGTGGCAGCCCGGCTTCGATGCCACGGCCAAGCTCGCCGAGCTGCGAGGGGAGAAGAAGAACCCCAAGAGAGAAACGTGGAAGAACTTTCGAGAGCTGTGGATCCCGAAGTGGAGCGAGGCCTTCCGCGGCGAGATCCTGAGGCTCACCGGAGAGCCAAACTTCGCCTACCGAATCGCGGTCACTCGTCTCAAAGGAGAGGCTGAGCCCTGGTCGACCGATCCGACGATCTTGACCAATCTCGTTGGTTGCTCCGTCGGATTCCTCCCCCTCGAGGAGATGTGGGCGGTCATGCTCAAGGAACTGACGACAACGCCTGCCTCGAGCGAGATCGGTCGACTCGCGCAGCTACTCAAGGCCGCCGGCTTGACGGCTCCAGAAGTCGTCGCCGAACCGGCGCCTCCGGCTCCCGGCTCCGAAGCAGCTATGCAGGAGGACGCGGAGGACGTGCAGGAACGCGTCTGAGCTGATCGGGTAGCCCGGGGGTCGACCTACCTAGGAACGGGATCGGCGGCGCCCACCGGCTCGAGCTCGGGCGGCGACCCGACCGACACCCCGCTCGCCAGCGTCATGCCGCCCCCCAACCCGCACCACTTCATCGTGCAGGGCAGACCGCGGCCGTGGCCAACTCGCTCGGCCAGCCGTGGCAGGGCGACTACGTCTTCAACTCCGGCGACCTCGTCCTCGACCTGCTGCACAACTTCTTCCTCGAGTGCGGCGCGAATCCGCGTCTACGAGATGACCGACCACCCGATCGCCCGCCAGATGCTCGGCTACCTGTTCGTGCGCGGCGGCGTGCACGCGCTCGCCTACGCCAAGGCGCTCGAGGAGCTGACCGGCGCGACCGTCACGAAAATGCTCAACATGCCCAACTCGGCCTTCCCGGAGACCAAGAAGTGGGAGGACCAAGGCTCGCACCGGACGCTGTATCGGTTCAGCGAGCCTGACTTCACCAACCTCCTGAGCGTGTGCAAGGGCGTGCATCCCCGAGGAGGTCGAGGTTTAGCACGCGTGCGCCCCCACCCACACCCAGCCGGTTTCCCTCGTTCATCGCTCATCAGGGCAGTGACGGTCCTTGATCTCAACCGGCACAACGTCTGTGGCCACCAGCTGGCGTCGCTCGGAGTACCGCCAAGCGCGTAATCCTCGCAATCTCGCTTTCCGACGCTCGATCCGAGTCGCCTGGATCAGCAGCAGCGGGTGCGGGAGCAGCAAGCCAGGTTGGTCGCTCAGCTCCGCTGCCGTTTGCTCGTCCGCAAGGCTGGGCGCGGGTCGGCCACCTGGATGGGTGTGCCAGCTGCCGAGGAACCTGTACCGACCATCGCTTGCGTCGCGAACGCTCGCGATGAGTCGGCGCGTGGTCTCCGGGTGGGGCTCGAAGCTACGAAAGTCGTGACGGGCGTGAGGGCCGGGACCGAAAGCGCAGACCACCGCTACTCCCTCATTCGCCTCATAGCCGAATAGCGCCCCCCCGGTCTCACGCAGCAGGCGCCGGGCGGCCTCGCGCTCGATGACCTCTCGAGCGCGCCGATCGAGCCAGACGAGGCTCAAGGATGGTACGGACACTCAGCGTGTCGGCTGAGCGCTCCGGTCTGCCAGCGCGGATCGTCGCGGAAGGCGACGATCGCCCAATCCCACTCCGTCGACGGATATGAGCAGGCGCCGCTGACGCCCACTACCGCACGAGTGGTCGAGGTGGCGAGCTCGGTGATGTCGAAGCCGGCGCCCGTCGCAGCCGGGTGCGAGCAGCCGACCGGTCTCACGTTGCCACCGGGGCCTTCGGGTGGTGTCGGTACGTCCTCATCGCGCTGGGCGAGCTCGAGGCACATGAGGCAGGCGCCGCCGGGTCGAACGATTGCTATCTCCCCGCCGTGGCTACCCCTGCTGAAGCCAGCGACCACAAGGGGCGTCTTCTCTTCTGTGCAGTGGCGCTGAAGGATTCGCGCGACCGACTGCGATCCGGTCGTGTCGGCCACGATATCCGCCGCCGCGACGAGAGCGTGTAAGCGGTCGCTCTCAGGCTCCCAGCCGCCGATCGTCAGATTGTGTCCTTCGATCGCGACAAAGGGATTGAGCGCAGCCGCGTAACCGGCGACCGCATCTGCCTTGCGCTCTCCCGCCCGAATCGGCGGGAGCACATGCCGAACGCTGTTGTTGACGTCGAAGACATCGAGGTCAACGATGTCGAGATGCCCGACGCCCGCCTTGGCGAGCTCGAGCGCCGTGGGCGACCCGAGCGCCCCAGCGCCAACCAGGAGAACGCGAGCATTGTCAAGGCCAACAAGCTCGGGCGTGCGACGAGCGCGTTCGCTCTTGGTCAGCGCCTGAGCGCGCACCTTCTCGCCAACGTCACGCGCGCCCTCATGATCGACTTCCACTCGCAGAAAGACCCACGCTCTCCGCCACTCTCCTCGACCCGGCCCCTCCTCGGAGAACGTCAAGCCGAGCCAGCCTTCGACACCCGGCGCCCCCTTGCTCTTTCTGAGCTGTCGCTCGAGGCGAACGAATGCCTTTGGGTCGGCCGCTTCGATAGCGTCGATAAGCTCGTCGTCAGCGAGAGTCGGGGACGGGGGCTCTGGCAGCGCTGTCCAATGACCTCGCTCCTCTCCTTCGCGGTCGAAGTGCCGAGCCACGCTGCCATCGGCCTCGCCGAAGTGCCCCGCCTTCTTGAGGAACAGGGAAGGGGCTGTTCCGCAGATGGTCATGGTGCCGCCTGCAGTCGGCGGCCTCTGGACCCAGAAGGGGTCAGGGACCACGATCACGGCCCTCGCGCTGTAGACGAAATGCGCGGTGGCGGGCTCCGGCATGTCCGCTTCCCCCGCGGTTACGGCGTCCGCGCCTCGCTCCGAGTCCTCTAGTAGCCAGCGCAAGTTCTCGTCGACGAGCTTCGCGGCCGGCCACCACGGGCGCCAGTCACGATCCGAGTCCTCGAGCACGCAGAAGTTGCCGGAGGCTGGCTGTTGATGGCGAGGAAGGACCGATCGGCCGAAGATGGTGGGAGCTACGTCTGGGTAGTCGAACGGATAGACGACGCTCAGCGGCAGCAGGCCGCCACGGAAGGGGAGCTCGGTCTCGACAACGAGCCGGTCCGCGAACCGACCGTCGGACATCCCGAGCCGACGAGTCGCGGTGAGGGGGATGCGCCGAAACGCTTCGAACTCCCACTCGACCCGCTCAGAGTCGACCTCGTGCCACCGAGGGCGTGCGTTACCCGCGCCCGTACCGCTCACGTCGTGGCGTCTCCTGCCTGACCCGCTCGTAGCCCGGAGGTGGGGTCGCGGGCATGCGTCCGGTTCGTTTCGCAGGATCGGTTGGAGTGGCGGGGAAGTCGCCGCCGAGGAGCTGGCGCCAGAGCTTGTGACTCTCCTCGCGGCCGGAGCTCTCGAGCGCCCGCCTCGCGAGCATGAGCGCCTCGTCGAGCTCGCGCAAGAAGGCTTGGTAGTCGGCGTCCTCCCAACGAGCCGCCAGGTTCTCGGCGGGCATGACGGGGTTGGACACGGTTGGGGCGCGATCGGGATACGGAGCGAGCGCGCTCCTCATGCTCGAGAGCGTCTCAACCAGAGCCTCGCCGTCTGAACTATGGGAGCCGAGGCCCTCGTCCGCAAGCACCTGCAGCACGATCGACTTAACGCTCTGACGCGCGGACTGGTGCACGTCGCGCCAGCGCTTGAGCATCATCACCGTGCGCGCGAAGCGCTCCCCGCGCTCTCGACACCACTCGGAGTACTCGCGCGGCGCGGTGTCGTGCCAGCCCTCGTCCCGTCGTGGCACTTCAAGAGGGGCATCGGGGTCGTCGGACGCGGAGGCTCGAGCTGGAACGACATCGACGTGGAAGCCGCCGACCTCATCGTCCGCATAGCGAAGCCGCACACACGGCTTCTTGCGAGAGCCCTCCCGGCGGATGAGCCTGCGGTAGGTGGCGTTCTCCGCAAGCTTCTCCTCGAGATCGTCGAGGGTCGCGTTCGCGGAGGCGTTTGCTGCCGCGCAGACTGCAACGAGGTCGACGTCGTACTCGCCGTTGTCTCGGTCCTCCGGAGCGACCGCCGTGCCGTTCGGATAGGAGCCTTGGAAGAAGATGACGTCCTCCGCTAGCCCGTAGACGCTCACCAGGTGCTCCCGCAAGCCGTGGCTAGCGCTCTCGATCTTCCCGGTCGGCTTCACACCGAGGGAGATCGCGTCGTAGAAAGTGTCGAACGCCTTGCTCAGCCTCATGGCCCCTGCTCCTCTCGTTGCTGCTGATCCGCTCGGTTACCCACTCGAGTCTTGCCTTCGGTTTTCCTGGTTTTGGCGCTCGCGCTTCTTGAGCCGCCGCCGCACCCAGGGCCAGCTCGACAGGTGCTCGCGCATATCGAGGAGGAACCGCTCCTTGACGTCGTTGAGAGCGGGCCCTTTGTCGTCAGGACTTGTTTGCCGGGTCGGCGGACAGCCCGGGCGTGACCAGGCTTCCTGGATCAGCGGCCGTGCCTCGTCCATGACCTCGCACAAGAAGCGCTTGTAGGCGCGCCCGAGCACCGGCGACTCCATCGCGAGCCATCCCTCGTAGTAGGCGATGCGCTCCTGCATATCGTGGAAGTGGTGCACGAGGTCCACGTCGCCCGAGCCATCCTGCGGACGCCGCCGGATCCGGTAGATGCCCTCGCACCACTCGAGCGCGACCCGGTAGGCCTCGCTGTAGAGAGTGCGACGTCGATCCCGCTCCGCGTTCTTCCGTCCGCGTGCATTGAGATAAAGCGCCACGGCAGCGGCTACCAGAGCCGCCGTCACGGTGCCAATCGGCGCAAGCTGAGGCAAGAGGCTTGCCCGCTCCTGCGCGGCCGCCAGAACGAGAGGGGACATCCGCTAAACGGTAGGCGCCCGCGCGGACGGTTCGTCGCTGCTTGACGTCGTACCGCGACGCCGCGGCCGTCAGGGGCGAGCGGTCACTCCAGCGATCAGGGGTTGTCCAGCCCTTAAGGTACGCCCGTGGCACTCAACGTAGCCGAGGGGCCGGCCTGGACCGGATTCGGGCTGCACGAGTCTGCGGGTCGCTACCCTACGCGTCGAGACCGCGGTCTCGCGGGTCGTCGATCGGCTGCTGCCCGGTGTCATCACCACCACCCGTCACGCGCGCATGTACTGCGTACACGCGCTCGCTTGGACGGAGGCGGAGGCGACCGGCTTAGAGAAGGCCGAGGGAGAGGATCTCGTGCGGCGCTGCGAGGCCGTGCTCGCCGCGATTCACTTCGTTCACGATCCGCACCGCATCGATCTGAGCTCTGCCCACGGCGAGGACAGAGTCGGTCTCTTTTTCTCCCATGACTCTTTCGACCTCGCACGGGCCGCCGCGCCCGGCAACGGCATAAGCCAAAGCGGCTTTGCGGGCGTGTATCAGGGTCCTTGTGTGCGCCTCGGAGCCCTGAGCGCCGACTCGCCGCCGCGTCCAGGTCCCCGTGCCGAGAGCGCCCCACTTCGCGAGGGACTCGGCGAGCTGCTCGAGCTCGCCCGTCGAGACGCTCTCTCGCTCGATGCCCTGCAGGCGGCCACTCACCTCTGCCTCTGCGAGGTCGCGAACGGCGCCGACGGTCGCTGGCTACGACGAATCCTGCTTGAGGACGCCGAGGAAGGGCGCGCAGATGACCGGAACCGCCAGCTGACGTGTCTGCTCCTCCTCGACACGCTGCACGAGCAACCCTCTTCCGACCCGGTACGGACCTTTCGGGAGCGCTGGGCCTTCGGCGACCCACTCGGAGAAACCGCGGGGGACGAGCGCGCCACGGTCGCCACCCTCTGGCGGGCAGCGGCGCTGCGTAACTACTCCGTCGGCGCGTGGCGAGCCCTTTGGCGCTGGCTAGCCCAACAGTTGAACGAGCAGGAGATGACCGTCGAGCAGCTCGGCGACCGGCTCGGCGACGCGCTCGGTGACCTAACCGTCGCCGAGATGATCGATGACCTGCCCCCGCGCGCAGATGGCGCGACCCTGCTCCCCGCTGAAGCTCAGATCGCCGACGAAGAATGGACGGCGCTGAGTTCGGTTCGGCAGCTCGCCACGGGCGCTGGCCGACTCGAAGATCTCGACGACGTCACCCTCAAGGCCTTCGTCGGCCCGGACCCGCAGGATCTTGGACCCCGCTGGGTCGCGGGTCTGCTCGAAGAGTGGCGAGATCGTCCCCTGCGCAGCGTGGCAGGCGAACTAGCCGTCATCCTCGTTCGTCGCGCGAAGCGAGTCTCGCTATCGAAGATGTACGTCACGCGGGACGGTAAGCCTTTCGTCCCGACGAGGTTGCGTGACCGCAACGGCCTTCTGAGTGTCCGGGGTGAAGAGGGAGCCGGCGACGTCGCCCTGCGCACCGACACCCTCGCCGACGTGCTCGCCGGTCTCGGCGTTCTGGCCAAGGACGACGCCGGCGTCTACGCCGTCACCGATCACGGCGAGGAGCTGCGTGCCCGCATCGCTTGAGGCTCGCTCTCCGGTCGCCTTGCTCGACGAAGTCGAGCGCGCTCGCGAAGTCCTCGTCCTCACCTATACCGCGGCGCTCGACTTCTTTGAGCGCTTTGCCCTCTCCGATGCTCGCGCCCTGGGTGCGCTCGTCACTGTGGTCTCGGACGCGAAGATGGTCAACGCGGATCCAGTCGTCGTCCGCCGCGCCGGAAACCACTACCTGGACGCTCGCGCGCTGTGCCCCCGCGGCGCCTTCCACCCCAAGCTAGTCGTGATCGTCGGCGACGGCGAGGCGCGGGTCGCCATCGGCTCCGGCAACCTAACCATGGCTGGGTGGCACGGAAACGCAGAGCTCTGGACGATTCTGCGCGCCGATCACGATGGGGGGCCGACCACCCTGCGAGACGTCTCGGCCTTTCTGCGGGAGCTTCCGTCGTCAGAAATTGCACTGAGCGCCGGCGCCGAGCACGCGCTCGCTCGCACCGCTGACCGGCTCGATGAGCTCCCTGCGGACGAGCCCGGACCGCGGCTCCTTCATTCCTTACGCACGCCGATCGCGCACCAGCTGCCCGATGAGGGACCCGTCGACGAGCTCGTCGTCTATGCGCCTTTCCACGACGCGACGCTCGCGGGGACAACCGAGCTCCTCGATCGCCTCCAGCCGGCGTCTTGGACTGCGTTTGTCCAGCCCGACACCGAGGTCGACGGGCTTGCCCTCGAGAGCCTCGCGAAGGACCGAGGAGGTCGCATCGCCTGGGTCTCTCGCAGCGCTGAGCAATCAGACGGCGGCACGGTCCCCGACGAGCGCTACTGGCACGGCAAGCTCATCCAGTGGCATCGAGGCGAGGACCGCTCGGCGCTTACGGGCAGTCCGAACCTGTCCTCCCCCGCGCTGCTCGAGACGGTCTCGAGCGGTAACTGTGAGCTTGCGCTCCTGGCCGAGAACCCAGAGGATGTCGCCCCCGCCGAAGGAGAGGCCCCTGCTGGTGGCGTCGCGAGCCTGGGGCGCTCGCCGGCCGAGGATCACCAGACAACCTCGTTCGTGGTGCTCTCCGCGGTGGTCCACGAGGGCTCCGTCGTGCTCGAGCTTCACCGTGGGTTAGAGCCCGGCGGAGTTCTCCAGCGCTATGACGTGATCGACGATCGCTGGCGCAAAGTAGCTCCGCTTCCCGCTGGCAGCGATCACTACAGCGTCGACTTCGCCGCCGCTCCGTTAAGTCAGGCCTTGCGCATCCTGCGCGATGACCATGTGGTCTCGAATAGCGTCTTCGTCTCGGATCCCAAGCGCTATCACCATCGCCACGAGAAGGCGATCGGCAAGGCGAGAACAACGCCCGAGGAGCTAGCACGACTGGGGCTCGGCGACCAGCTGCTAGCGGACCTCGATGAGTTGCGCGGGCACTTGCTGCGCGTCGGCGCGACGGTGATCGTCCCCGAACCGAGGCTCAAAGACCGGGACGTATCTGTTGGCGAAGACACCGAGGCGCCCCCAGTCAGGCCTGCTCCCGGGCTTTCGCTCGAGGACTACCTCGCTGCGTGCGATCCCGTTCTCGGGCAGCGGATGACGGAGTTCGCCCTCCTGCTCCCTGCGCTCGCCGGTGCTGGGGCAGCGCTCGACGATGCGCCCGGCACTCTTGACACCGATAGCGATGTTGATGCCTCTGACGAAGACGCGGCAGAGAAGGCACCCACCCTCGGCGAGGAGTTGCGGCGCCAAGGAACGAACGAGCGAGCACGCTTTCGCAGGTTCCTCGAGCGGCTTGTGGCCAGCTCCGCCGCCTATCCGATCGTTGTTCGCAACCTCGCCGTGCGATGTGTGCTGCACGGACTTGTCGCGGATCTGTGGCCTGATGACCGGTGGCCCGAGGTTCTTGCTGACGCGTTACACGCGCTCGGAGCCCCCGGCGATCAGTCCAACGAGCACGAGCGCGACGCCGCCGCGAGCCTTGCAGCGGTGGGGCTCGCCGTCTTGAGGACCGATGTATTCAGGCTGTCGCGTCGAGACGAGCGCACGTTGCGCTACGAGTCGAGCGGCGCCGCAGTTGCGCAGCTCCTGCCCCACGCCGTCGACGACAGAATCGAGCTCCTCGACGCGGAGCTTCTGGTGAAGAACGCGCCACGCCAGCTCGCGGACGCCGCGACGGCTTCCGCCGCCGAACGGTCGATCGACGAGGTGCTGCGGGGACCTGTGGGGCCAGAGCGTGCCGCTCGCCTGCTCACCGACGAGTATCACCTCCGCGCCCGGGTGATCGATGACCGCATCATCGAGCTTCTCGACCCCTTGCCCGAAGTGGCCGAGCCCCTGCTCCTCCGCGCCCTCGCGCTCGCAGGCGATGCCGGACGCCTGTACGTACGCGGAACCACGACTGGAGGTAAACGAGTCGTGGCAGCATCTTCGCCCCCATGGCTAGTCATCGAGCGGACCGGGCCAGCCGGGTCGTGGGGTAGAGTATGGAAGCTCGCGCCGGGGCAGACGCCGGCGTTGCTTGATTGGGAACACCTGCCGAAGGCATCTCGGTCCTGGGCGGCGGGCAAGCCTCGGCCACCAGAGGTGAGCGAGCTGCTCCCGCAGATCGACCTCCCGAACCGCGAGCGCCCCCCGGTTGAGGCGTAGTCTCGCCGTCAGAAGCCGCCGAGGCCCCGACGGAACCACCGCCCCTCCAGCCCCCCCACGGCGAGCGAATAGGCTCGACTGAGCGTGTCGCCTACGCTTCCACGACCTCGGTTTGCACCTGCTCGACATCCTGCCACGCGCGCGAGGTCAATACCGGATGACCGAGCGCCTCGACGAGGCCGCGAAGACGATCCCGCCGCCTACCACCTCGCCCTCTCCGCCGAACAGAGCGCCGGCGCCCGCAATCGCGATCGACGCCCGCCAGGAACCCCAACGCCGGCAGCATCCCCCCGCCGTCGAAGTCACCGCCCTCATCCGCGACTTCGGCTCCCCCCGCGACCCCATCCGTGCCGTCGACAACCTCGACCTCCAAGTCCACACCGGAGAGATCTACGGCTTCCTCGGCCCCAACGGCGCGGGCAAGACCACGCTGGTCCGCATCCTCACCACCCTCCTGCGCCCCACCTCCGGCTCCGCCCTCGTCGCCGGCCACGACGTGGTCCGCCAGGCCGACGCCGTCCGCCGCTCGATCGGCGTGGCGCTCCAGGAGGCGGCGATCGACCCGCTCATGACCGGCCGTGAGCTACTCCACATGCAGGGCGCGCTACATGGCCTGCGCAAAGCCGGAGCGCGCGAGCGCGCGACCTCGCTTCTCAACCGGGTCGGGCTCACCGAAGCGGGCGACCGGCGCGTGGGCGGCTACTCGGGCGGGATGCGGCGGCGGCTCGACCTCGCGCTGGCGCTCGTCCACCGTCCGACCGTGCTCTTCCTCGACGAGCCCACCACGGGCCTCGACCCGACGAGCCGCGCCGCGCTGTGGCGCGAGGTGCGCAGCCTCAACGACGAGGGCACCACCGTCTTCCTGACCACCCAGTACCTCGAGGAGGCCGAGCAGCTCGCCGACCGCGTGGGGATCATCGCGGGCGGCCGGCTCGTGGCGGAGGGCACGCCCAAGGACCTCAAGGCGCGCGTGGGCAAGCCGACGCTGCACATCGAGTTGACCGACCCGCAGGCCTCCCCGCGCGCCCGCGAGGCGCTCTCAGGCCTCGGCACGCTCGAGCCGCCGAGCCCGGAGGCGCCCACCCGGCTGGCGCTGCGCTTGAGCGCCGGCAAGGGCGCCATCGCGCCCGCCGTCCAAGCGCTCCAGGCGAGCGGCGTCCAGGTCGAGTCTGTCGAGGTCGAGAATCCGTCGCTCGACGACGTCTTCGCGGCCGTCACCGGCTCGACGCTCGAGGGCGCCGCCGCCGAGAGCTCGGCGGCTTGAGCGCCGCCGGGCTCGCGCGCGAGGGTCGAGTGGTCCGCGCCCTCGGCCGCCGGGCGCTCAGCGTCCAGTTCCGGCGCGCGCAGTTGCTGATGCCGACGTTCGTGCTCCCGCTCATGCTCCTCGCGGTGATCGCGAGCGGCACGAGCGCCGCGCAGGGGCTGCGCGAGTTCCCCGAGGTGACCTCCTACCTCGGCTTCGTCGTCCCGGGCACGATCATCCAGGGCACGCTGCTGGCCGGGCTGACGACGGGCATCGCGTTTGCGGCCGACATCGAGGGCGGCTTCTTCGACCGGCTCCTCGCCGCGCCCGTGCACCGCGCGAGCCTCGTCCTCGGGCGCCTCGCGGGCACGGTCGGCCTCGCCGCGCTTCAGGTCTCGTTCTTCCTCGGCGTCGCGGCGATCTTCGGCGCGCGCTACCCCGGCGGCGTCGGCGGCCTGGTGGCCACCGTGCTCCTCGGCGCGCTGACCGCGGTCGGGATCGGCGGCATCGCCGCGGCCATCGCGTTGCGCACGGGCTCCCTGTCGCTGCTCCAGAGCATCTTCCCGTTCGTCTTCGTCCTGCTCTTCACGGCCCCCGCGTTCTTCCCGCAGGAGCTTCTCGCGCCCGTGCTGCGCGACGCCTCCGCGTACAACCCGCTGACTTACATCGTGGAAGGCGTCCGCGCGCTGCTGGCGGGCGACCCGGCCCTCGGGAACGCGTGGGCGGGGCTGGCGGCGGCCGCGGCGCTCGCGGTCGCCACGACCGTGCTGGCCACGCTCGCCCTCAAGGAGCGGCTGCGGACCCAATGACCGCGCTCGCCCGCTCCCCGTCGCTGCTGGTCGTCTTCGCGCTCTGGCGGCGGTCGCTCAACGAGGTCCTGCGGGTCCGCGGCGCGCTGCTGCCCGCAACGATCGCGCCCGTGGTCTTCCTGCTCGGGATGAGCGGGCAGTTCAGCCGCCTGACCGGACTGGAGGGCTTCCCGACGGACTCCTACCTCTCCTGGGTGCTCCCGCTCTCCTGCCTGCAGGGCGCGGGCTT
>Ga0136616_10001772_pt1 | contig 11369 bp, 9 predicted proteins | sample AntDrymUQ2992106_2_FD_106648 | JGI IMG/M metagenome (GOLD analysis project Ga0136616, IMG submission 106648) | Polar desert sand microbial communities from Dry Valleys, Antarctica - metaG UQ299 (21.06) | ecosystem: Environmental > Terrestrial > Soil > Desert | place: Antarctica: Dry Valley... | reverse complement strand
GGGTGGAGGTGCTGCCGGAAGCTGGCGGCCATGCCGCTCCAGGTCGAGTTCAGCGACCGACTTGAGAGCCGCCTCGACCGGCAGGATCCCAAGTCAGAGGCAGACCAGTAGCCGTCCCAATTGAATCCTTTGCCGGGATGCTGCCGGACAGGAGCAGTGGGACGGGGCCGGCGACGCGGCCCTGCTGACGGCCGCCGACCGGCCGCCGCGTCAATCTGCGGGTGGCGTTCCGCCTCTGAGGTGCAAGCCTTCGCCGATGCAAAGCCCCAGCAGTGGACGGACCGGTACTCCTCGGGCGACCATCCTCTTGCGCCCGCGCGCCGGATGAGGGAAGTTGCCTGCTGAGCGGGTTCTGCTACCCGCGTGGAGCGGTCGAGAGGTGAGCGTTGGCGAGCATCGGGTCGGCTGTCCGGGAGACCGGGACGTCGCTGTCCACCGTCTTCCGCCGGCCCTCGCTGCGGCGGCTGAACCTCGCGCTGGCCGGGTCCCAGATCGGTGACTGGGCCTACGGGACGGCGGTAGCCGTCTGGGCCTACGGCGTCGGCGGCGCCACCGCCGTGGGTGTCTGGGGGACCGCCCGACTGGCGCTGATGGCCGTCGGCGCGCCGTTCGGTGCGGCCCTCGCCGACCGGATCTCGCGCAAGAAGGTGATGATCGCCTGCGACCTGGCACGCACGGTGCTGGTGCTCGCTGCCGCGGCGCTGGTCGAGTGGGACGGGCCGGTGGCAGCCGTCTTCGTCCTGGCCACCCTGTCGCCGTTGCTGGGCACGGCGTTCCGGCCGGCCCAGATGGCGCTGACACCGTCGCTGGTCGAGGACCCGCGGGAGCTGACCGCCGCCAACGGGGTCGGCAGCACCCTGGAGAGCCTCGCCTTCTTCGTCGGCCCCGCCATCGCCGGCTTCCTCCTGGCCGTCGCCGACGTCGCCACCGTCTTCGTGCTCAACGCCGGGACGTTCCTGCTCTCGGCCGTGCTGGTGAGCGGGATCAGGTTGACTCGGGGGGTCACGACCGACGCTCCCGACGCCGACCCCGACGCTCCGCCGGAGCCGAAGGCGTCGTTCCTCTCCGAGGCGATGGAGGGCTTCCGCGTGGTCGGCCGCAATCCGGACCTGCGGCTGGTGATGGCCATCTACTGCGCGCAGACCGTGGTCGCGGGCGCGTCGCTGGTGTTCGGCGTCGCGATCGCGTTCGACCTGACTGACCTCGGCGCCGCCGGCCTCGGCTGGCTGGACTCGACGCTCGGCGTCGGGGCGGTCTTCGGCGGCTTCCTCGCGATCGGCCTGGCATCGCGCAAGAAGCTTGCGTCGGACTTCGGCTGGGGGGTCATCTTCTGGGCCCTGCCGCTGCTGCTCATCGCCGTCTGGCCCACGGCAGCCGCGGCGTTCATCGCGATGGCGATCATCGGGGCCGCCAACCCGGTCGTGGACATCAACGCCACCACGATCATCCAGCGCGTGACCCCCGACGCCGTGCTCGGCAGGGTCTTCGGCGCGCTGGAGAGCGGCCTGATCGCTACGATGGCCCTCGGTGCGCTCGCCATGCCGTTGCTCATCGCGGGGCCCGGCCTGCGGTGGGGACTGGTGGTGCTGTCGCTGCCGATCGTCACCATCGGACTGGTCGGGCTGCCGCGGCTGCGCCACCTGGACCGCACCGTGGCCGAGCCCGAGGGCGTCGCGCTGCTTAGCGGCACGCCGCTGTTCGCGCCGCTGGCCCGTCCACTCCTGGAGGCGATGGCCGCCAAGCTGGTGCGGGTCGAGGTCCCCGCGGGCACGCAGGTGGTGCGGGAGGGCGATGTTGGCGACCGCTTCTACGTCATCGAGAGCGGTTCCCTCGCGGCGACCTTTGCCGGGAAGCCGTTGAGCACGATGACTCGTGGCGAGTGCTTCGGCGAGATCGCGCTGCTCCGCGACGTGCCCCGCACCGCCTCCGTGACAGCGCTGGAGGACAGCGTCCTGCACGCCATCGAGCGCGAGGACTTCCTCGCCGCCATGTCCGGCGACACCGAGCTGATGACCCGGACCGAGTCGCTGGCCGCGCGCCGGATTCCTACCGCCTGACCGGCCGGTCAGTCCGGGTCCGGGTCCGGGTCAGTCCGGGTCCGGGTCCGGGTCCGGGTCAGTCCGGGTCGGCGTCCGGGCCCGGGTCCGGGGCCGCGGGCAGCGTCATCACGAAAGCGGGCCGCGACGAAAGCGACGATCGACAGCCCGAGACCCGCCCCGGAGGCGTCCCGGCTCCTGGCCGGGTCTGCCCGGACGCACCGCTCGAAGATCTGGTCCCGGACGGCCGGCGGTACACCAGGCCCGTCGTCGCGATCCTCGGCAGAGGGGCGAGTCGTCTATGCGCCGAGATCGCGGGTTATGGCTCGGTACACGGATGCGCGGCTGACTCCCAGGGCACGGGCGATGGCGGAGACATCCTGCTCGCCGGACCGCAACATCGCTCGGGTCGCTCGGAGCTTGTCCTCTGTCCAGACGCTTGGGCGTCAACCGGTTCGGCCCCGAGCCCGAGCCGCGGCTAGGCCGGCCATCGTGCGCTCCCGGATCAGGGCTCGCTCGAACTCAGCCAGCGCGCCGAACAGGTGGAACACGAGCTTCCCGCCTGGTGTGGCCGTGTCGATGTTCTCTGTGAGGCTGTGGAACGCCACACCTTGGCCCTCAAGGTGGGCCACGGTGTCGATGAGGTGCCGGAGGGACACCTTCCTGCTGTGAAAGGGACGCCACCCAGGCCCGTGAACCATCGGCACAGGCGATCACGGGACAAGGACAGTGACGGCAGGGACGGCAGGGACGCCTAGGGCCAGGCCTCCTCTCTGTCTGTACTGGAGGGGGGAGGAGAGATAGGGCCGGGCCAGATGGCAGCCTCACGTAGCCCTCCCTGTCGTCCCGCCGGCCCTGTCCCTCCTGGCCTAGCGGCCGGCCACCCGAAGACGCCAGGCAAGGCCAACGCGCTGATGCAGTCGCCACGCGAGCTCACGCCTCGCGATTGCCACCGGATCTTGAACGCCCGGCACGCTAGTTGAGAGTCAAGCAAAGGTCCTGCAGCCTCGGACTTCCTCCGATGTCTATGGCCCGGCTTAGACAACGTGGAGTCATCACCCGGTCTAGCTCAGCAGCAGGATGACGAGCAGGACCACGCACGCAAGGCTGATCGCTGCACCCACGGTGATGACCAGGCGCTCGGGCCAGTTGCGTGCGGGGGTGATCCTCATCTCCGCCGTGCCCGGCTTGGGCGACGCCTGTTCCACTCGGCCCGTGCCTCAAAGCACGCTTCGCACCGGCAGCCGTGGTTGCTGTATGTCGAGCGGGTGCCGTGCTCGAGGTCACTACGGTCGGCGACTGTCGCGGCGCGTCGTGCTCGCAGCTCACGGTGCCGTGCGTTCCACGCCTCGACACACTCCCCGCAGCGGCAGCCGCGCTCGGAGTAGGCCCACCCAGCGCCGCCGTGCTTCACGATTAGAGGGTGCCAGAGGTCTCCGGTCATGGCGGATCGGAATGGCCGACCGACGACGGGGTACGCAACAGCAACCAACCGAAGGAGAGCCCCATGGCCGAGCACCACACCCCGACCGATGACGTCATCTACGACTTGGTCAGCGTCCAGTACCACGCCCTGAACGGAGCGCAGCTGTACGAGAAGTTCAAGACCGATGCCGAGGAGCACGACGACGTCAAAGCCTTCTTCCAGCAGTGTGCCGACGACGACGCGCAGCGGGCACAGCAATGCCACGAGCTCATCGGCAAGCTGACCGGGGCCGCCCGTACCTCATAGGGGGGCGGTGTTCCGTCAGGTCAGGTCGGCAGTCATGACATCGCAGAACCTGTCGCTGAAGCCCGCGTCGCCGCGAACCCCGATGTTGGACAGGTCGCTGAGCCAGAAGTCGTCGGACGGGTGGCTGGGCGTTCCGGCGTAGGACACGGTGACGGTGAAGCTGATCGGTCCGTGGACGGCGTCGAGGCGCTCCCGCCGTGTCGAGCCGCATCAGCCGCCGGTCCGGGCGGACTCGCGGGCCGTCCTCGCGGTCCCGGCGGTCGGCGGCAGGTCGGCGGCCAGTGCGGGCGGGGTGAACCCGTTGAGGCGGGCGATGTCCAGGGGCCTGGCCCTGCGCGGTGGGCCGCGGGACGCCGGCGCCGACGGTCAGGATCGACCGGACTCCACGCGGCCGCGCCAGCGCGCTTACGCCGCTGCGGCCTGCCGGCGCCCGGCGGCCGGCCGAACCGGCATGTGGACGCAGTCGCTGGCCAGCCGGACGGCGGAGCTCACCGCTGTCGACGCAGCGCCCGAAGCTTTGGCCATAGCGACGGCACATGCCCATCGACCGTCGAATTCGTCTGCGCAGACGTCCTCGATTGGCTGCCGCGTCGGCAGTTCGACTTGATCTTTTTCGCGTTCTGGGATCGCGCCCCATGGCGTGGTGTAACTCGTTCGCGTGTTGCTCTGCGTTGAGGGCAACTATGCCGTAGCGAGTGCTGGTTGCGCGGTCACCTCGCTTCCTGCCGTGTTCTGGGGTTCGAGGAGGGTCGGGGCGGGTGGGTTGAGCAGGGCCATGGACTCCTCGGACAGGTAGCGGCGGTCGCTGTCCTGCCACTCGTCGTGGGCCTCGATCAGGACGCACGCCGAGAGGCGGAGCAGGGCGTCGGTGTTGGGGAAGATCCCGACGACGTCGGTGCGGCGTTTGACCTCCCGGTTGAGCCGTTCGATCGGGTTCGTCGACCACAGCTTGCGCCAGTGGGCGTGCGGGAAATCGGCGTATGCGGTGAGGTCTTCCTTGGCGTCGCGCAGCAGCTCGGCCACCGCCGGGAACTCTGCCGCCAGCATGGCGGCGACGGTGTCGACGTGGGCCCGGGCGAGGTCAGCGGTGGGCTGGGCGAAGATCGTGCGGATGGTCGCGGCGACCAGCTCGGCGTGGCCCTTGGAGACCTTGGCCAGCGCGTTGCGCATGAAATGGACCCGGCAGCGCTGCCACGAGGTGCCTTGCAGGACGGTTCTGACGGCGTTGGTGAGGCCGCGGTGGCTGTCGCTGATGACCAGCTGCACCCCGCCCAGGCCGCGCTCGCGCAGGTCGCGCAGGAACTCCGTCCAAAACGCCTCGGTCTCGCTGTCCCCGACCGCGCATCCCAGAACCTCACGGCGGCCCTGGGCGCTGACTCCGGTGGCGATCACCACGGCCTGGGACACCACGCGCTTGTTCACCCGGGCCTTGCAGTAGGTCGCGTCCAGGAAACACATAGGGGAACGCCTGCTCGTCGAGCGGGCGGCTGCGCCAGGCCGCGACCTCGGTGTCGAGCTCGGCGCAGATCCGTGAGACCTCGCTCTTGCTGATCCCGGTGCCTCCCATCGCGACGACCAGGTCATCGACCCGGCGGGTGCTCACGCCCTCGACGTAGGCCTGCATCACCACCGCGTGCAAGGCCACGTCGATCCGCCGCCGAGGCGCCAGCAGGGCCAGGAAGAACGAACCGGAGCGAACCTTCGGGATCGCGACCGTGAGGTCCCCCGCGGCGGTGGTGACCGTCTTGTCCCGGGTCCCGTTGCGCTGGGTCGTGCGGGTCTCAGTGCGCTCATGGGGCTCCGCGCCGATGAACGCCGTGGCCTCCGCGTCCACAAGCGCCTGCAACATCGTCCCGAGTAGCCGGCGCATCAGGTCGTTCTCATCGGCGCTTCGCATCATTTCGAGCAGCTCGATCAGGGCAGACTGGTCAAGGGCCATCGCGTGTGTGACTCCTTCTGTGAGTTCTTTGGACGGTTCTCACAGAGCCTCACGCGATGGCCCCCTCACGTCCGTGACCGACACGAACCAAGGTCAAGATCAGGAGCCGGAGCTACACCACTCCAGGGGACGTGCCCGCGTTCTGGCTCTCGCACGTCCGTCCTCCCGGCTCGCCGGGATTGTTATAGACCTCCTGGGGCGTCAGAAGTCATCCACCACCGGATCGAGAGGCCGAGCGTGAGGCAGACGGCCGAGAGGCCCGTGCCTACCTCAAGGTACGCCTGAGAAGCGCACGCAGCCACAGGCTCAGATGTGTCGGCGCTGCCAGCAGCAGGCGTTGCCGACGAGCTCTCCTCGAGCGCCCAGATGCTGCACTCCGGTAGACTCACCTCTACCCGGACCCCACTCTCCATCCCTGGGCTCGGTCTCGACGGGACTCGGATTCTGTCTCGCAGCGGGATCCCAATGCGCGACAAGTTGAGGGTGCTTCGTTCGGGTTTGGCGTGCTCGCCGTCTCGTACGCTGCTCACGAGGCCCCGTTGTCCAGAGGGCTGTTTTCGGCGGTGTCATGCAACAGCGGGACGAGGGCCACCCGGGTCCCGCTGGCCAGGTCGTCTGCGGCATCGACGACCTGGCTGCGGCGCTCACCGGCAAGCCACTGTTGAGCGCCGAGGGAGCGACGGCGTTCGTCGCCGAGCGCTGGCCGGCTCTCGGGTTGTGGAACGACCGCTTCAGCCGACACCTGAGCGAGCAGCTGTGAGAAAGCCCGGCGAAGGCTCGGTCGGCGTGCCTCGGCCAGGGCTTGTGGCAGATTCTAAGCTCACGCACCGACCACCCGGGGGAGGGATGACAGATGGCCTGTTCTCATTGTGGTGCCGAGAACCGCCCGGAGGCGAAGTTCTGCGTCGAGTGCGGGTCGCCACTTGTGAGCGGCTGCCCGCGATGCGGGACGGTCAACGCTCCCGGTAGTCGGTTCTGCGACGAGTGCGGCACATCGCTCCTTGCCAGCAACTTGCCGCCAGCCGACCCGGTGCCCTATCGACCGACTACCTCGCCAGCAGGGCCATTGACCGAACGCCGGCTGGTGTCCGTATTGTTCGCAGACCTCGTTGGCTTCACCACCCTCTCCGAGCAGCGAGACGCCGAGGACGTACGCGACATCCTCAGCCGCTACTTTGACGTGTGCCGCCAGGTGGTCGAGCGTTATGGCGGCAGCATCGAAAAGTTCATTGGCGACGCTGTCATGGCGGTCTGGGGAACTCCACGAGTCCAGGAAGATGACGCCGAACGCGCCGTGCGCACCGCCCTCGAGCTCGTCGCGGCGGTAGCAGCGCTCGGTCAGGAGATGGGCACCCCAGACCTGAGAGTGCGCGCGGGGGTGGTCACCGGCACCGCCGTCGTCACGCTCGGCGCCGTCGGTCAGGGCATGGTCGCCGGCGACCTGGTCAACACGGCATCGCGTGTACAGGCGGCAGCCGAGCCCGGCACCGTGCTCGTCAGTGACCGCACCCGCCACGCCACCGAGGCGGCCATCAGCTACGCCGAGCCGCGCACCGCCACCCTGAAGGGCAAGGCTGAGCCGGTCACTCTCTGGCTGGCCCAGCGCGTCATAGCCGGTCGCCGCGGTGCCCTCAAGGTTGAGGGGCTCGAGGCGCCGTTCGTCGGCCGCGACCGCGAGCTGCGCCTCGTCAAAGATCTCTTCCACGCCAGCGCCGACGGCCGTCGCGCGCACCTCGTGTCCGTCGTCGGCCCGGCCGGGATCGGCAAGTCCCGAATGGCCTGGGAGTTCTTCAAGTACGTCGACGGGTTGGCCGAGTCCACGCTCTGGCATCAGGGCCGCTGCCTCGCCTACGGCGAGGGCGTCGCCTACTGGGCGCTCGCCGAGATGGTGCGCAGCCGTGCCGGTGTCCTCGACGGTGACGATGCGCTCACCGCCCGGCAGAAGCTCGCCGCCACCGTGGTCGAGTTCGTTCAGGATCCGCAGGAGCGTGGCTGGCTCGAGTCGCGGCTCGCGCACTTGTTGGGCATCGAGGATCGCGCCGCCGCCGAGCGGGAGGACCTGTTCGCTGCCTGGCGAAGATTCCTCGAGTGCCTGGCCGAGACCGAGCCGACCATCCTCGTCTTCGAGGACGTGCAGTGGGCCGACGCGTCGCTCTTCGAGTTCATCGACCACGTGCTCGAGTGGTCCCGCGACCACCCGCTCTACGTAATGATGCTGGCGCGGCCAGAGGGCAGTGACGCAGCGGGCTGGGCCACCCGCACCCGCAGCTTCACCGGGCTGCACCTAGAGCCACTGCCTCAGTCCGACATGGCGTTGCTGCTCAACGGTCTCGTGCCCGGTCTGCCGGCCGAGTTGCGCGCGCAGATCCTGCAACGAGCCGAAGGCGTCCCGCTCTACGCCGTCGAGACCGTGCGCATGTTGCTGGACGGCGGAATGGTCGAGTGGGTAGGGGACTCCTATCGCGTCACGTCGCAGGTGGAGTCGCTGGCGGTGCCTGAGTCCTTGCAGGCCCTGCTCTCCGCCCGGCTCGACGGGCTGCCCAGCAGCCAACGCCGACTGCTCCAACATGGCGCCGTACTCGGTAAGTCCTTCTCCGCCCGCGCGCTCGCCGCCCTCGCCGAGACGGACCCCCACGAGCTCGACGCGGCACTGGATGCCCTACGCCGCAGGCAGATTTTGACCCTGCACCTCGACGGCCGGCTGCCTGACCAAGGTCGCTACACCTTCGTCCAAGACCTTCTCCGACACGTCACATACCAGACACTCGCGCGGCCCGAACGCAAGGACTACCACCTGCGTGCCGCGAGCTACCTAGAGCGGGGCGGTGGTCCCGGCGAGCAAGAGGCGGCCCCCGAGGTCATCGGCTCGCACTACCTCCAAGCATTCGAGGCGGCAACAGCCGCCGAGGACGCCGACGTGATCAAGGGCAAGGCGCGAGACATGCTCGCGCGGGCCGGTGAACGCGCCGCGGCGCTCGCCGCGAGCGAGGAGGCCCATCGCTATTTCGCGCAGGCCGCGTCGCTCGCCGACGACTCGATCGTCGCCGCGTCGATGTCCGAGCGATCCGGGCAGATGGCGTGGGCCGCAGGCCACACGGGGGTCGCCAGAGGCGACTACGAGCTGGCCTTGGCCGCCTTCGACTCCGCCGGCTACCGGCACCGCGCCGCCCGAGTGGCCGCCCGGCTCGCAGAGATCAGCTGGGCGGAGGGCCGGATCGAGGAGGCGGTCGCACAGGCGGAGGCGGCCTTCGGAGTGCTCGCAGACGACGAGCCCGACCAGGACCTCGCCGAGCTCGCCGCAGAGCTTGGCCGCTTCCTCTTTTTCACCGGTTCCACCGATCGGGCGCTGGATCAATGCGAGCGGGCGCTGGAGATGGCCGAGTCGCTGCGCCTGCCCGCTGTGCTCTCTCAGGCGGTCAACACCAAGGCCATTGCTCTGACAATGAGCAAGAAGCGGCCCGAGGAAGGTGCCGCTCTCCTTCGCCTCGCGCTTTCGACGGCACTCGACAGCGACGTGCCCTCGGCCGCCGTACGCGCCTACTACAACAGCGCGAACCTCGCCTACTACCGAGACCAGCTCGCTGATTCGGTCCGCTACGCGGAGGAGGGACTGACTCTCGCGCGGCGGCTCGGTGACCGCAGCTGGGAGTGGAACTTCCTGGCGCAGCTCGCCGCCACGCTGTCCATGACCGGCGACTGGGAAGAAGCGCTGCAACACGGCGACCAAATCCCGTTCCGCGACCAGATCACTGCGCGCTTCGCCGGGGTCGAGCTGCTGCTGGGACTTTCCGCCGTGCACCTGGGCCGCGGTGAGGTCGACGAGGCAGAGGCCGTGGTCAACGCCTTCCAGTCGTTCCACGGCTCGGCCGACCGGCAGGAGCGCGCGACCTTTGCGGCGGCAAGTGCCGGTGTGCAGCGCGCTCGCGGCGACGTCGTCGCCGGCCTGGCACTTGCGAGGGAGGCCTGCGAATCCCGGCATGCGTTCGGGGGGATCTTCGGGGCGTTCAAGGTCGGCTTCGTCGAGGCGCAGGAGTGTGCCCTCGCCTTAGGAGACCTGACGTCCGTCGAGGAACTACAAACGGTGGCGGCCGGGCTGAGCGGGGGTGAGGCCACGCCGTACGTCGACGCGCATGCGGCCCGGTTCGGCGCTCGTCTGGCGGCGCTGCGCGATGACCTCGCCGGGGTCGAACAGGGGTACCAGCGGGCAGCCGGGCTGTTCCGCGAAATGGACGCGCCATTCTGGCTCGCCGTGACGCTCGTCGAGCGACAGCAGCTCAGTATCGACCCGGACTCGGCCCAGGTCGTGGAGGCGGAGGAGATCTTCACGCGCCTCGGCGCCAAGCCCTGGCTTGACCGGATTCGTTAACTGCCGCTGACCCCCGAATCATCGAACCGTCGCCAGCGGTTGTCGCTCGCGGGCCGCGCTAGCCGAAGCAGCACCCGAGAAGATCGAGCTGGAGGTGCGGCCGTCGATGGCGTCCCGGACCGCGCGCAGCACCGGGATCGGTAGGGGGATGTCGGCCGGCTTGGCGCCCTTGCCGAGGATGTGCAGCAGCTCGTAGCATCCGGCCGGTGGCCACGCTGCCGGCGATCCCGTGGGCCAGCGCGGACTTCCCGAGGGAGTAGCCGCCGACGAGGACGACGGCCGCCGGGAAGGACAGCAGCCCGTCGACCAGCGGCATCACCCCCGGGAGCCCGGCGAGCTCTGAGCGCGTGAAGACCTGGCCGCGGGACTGGCGGGTCCGGGTAGTACCCGGTCCACCCGTTGGGGTCGTCCAGGTCCGCCACGGCGCTCACGACGCCCTCCGCCGCTGCAGCTCGGCGTACGACGGAGAAGGCTCCCAGGACCGCGCTGCTTGCACGTCCCAGCTCGTCTCCCGGACGCGGCGCACGACGGCCGCGTTCTCCTCTGCGAGCTGCCGTCGCAGGTCCTCGGCAAGCTGGGCGGGTGAGCAGTGCGAACGCCAGCACTCGGCGGCGATGATGACTCCGGCAGCACGGCGCGGGTCCTGGTCGGGCAACACACTCCAAGCCCAGCCGCCGTACCGGGGATCTCCGAGGTCGCCGGACCGCGGGCTCTCCGGCCTGACAGAATGACGCATGGGACGAACGGGCGCCGCCGTCAGGCGTGCCGCGTCGGTCCCCGTCACCGCCGTCCGCCGCACCGCCCGCGACCGGCGCCTGGTGCGGCTGCAGCTCGCCTGGGCCGCGGTGATGATTGCCTCCTGGACGGCGACGGTCAGCCTGTCTGTCGTCGCCTTCGCCGAGGGCGGCAGCGCGGCCGTGGCGCTGGCCGTGCTCGCCCCGCACCGTCCCCGGCGTGCTCGTCGGTCCGGTGGTGGGCGCGCTGGTCGACCGCTTCCCGCGACGCCGCTGCCTGGCTGTCGCGGCGCTGCTCTGCGGCCTGGGGACGGCCGCAGCCGTCCCGCTGGCGGGCAGTCTCGTGGCGACGATCGCGTTCATCACGATCGTCGCCCTGGTGACCCTGCTGTTCCGAACCGCGCAGTCCGCCGTGCTGCCCGAGCTGGTCGACGACCCGGCCGGTCGACCGGCCGGCGGTGGCGCGGGGCCTGTGGCGCATCGTGCGCGGCTCGTGGCCGCTGTGGGTCGGCGCGTTGGTTCTTGCCGGGCTGAACGCGTTGACGCTGGTGACACGGGGTGG
>Ga0136616_10001770_pt1 | contig 11375 bp, 10 predicted proteins | sample AntDrymUQ2992106_2_FD_106648 | JGI IMG/M metagenome (GOLD analysis project Ga0136616, IMG submission 106648) | Polar desert sand microbial communities from Dry Valleys, Antarctica - metaG UQ299 (21.06) | ecosystem: Environmental > Terrestrial > Soil > Desert | place: Antarctica: Dry Valley... | reverse complement strand
TCGGCCATGTGGTCGCGGCGCGACTTCGTGAGCTGGTCGACGCGTGGGACAGCGGCGACGTTGCCCGCGCGACGGCGCTGCACCAGGGCTTGCTGCCCGTCTACAGCGGGATGTTCCGCACCCAGGGCGTCATTTTGACCAAGGCGGCGTTGCGGCTGCAGGGCCTGCCCGGCGGCCGGGTGCGCCCACCCCTGTGCGACGCCACCGACGAGGAGGTACGCCGGCTGCGCGACGACCTCGCCGCTGGGGGTGTGGCGGTCCAGCGGTCCGCCGCCTGATGAGCCACCCACACCCGGAGCTGGGACCGCCGCCGCCGCTGCCCCCCGGCGGTTTGCGCGTCGTCGCGCTCGGTGGCCTAGGCGAGATCGGTCGCAACATGACCGTCTTCGAACACGCCGGCCGGCTGCTCGTCGTCGACTGCGGGGTGCTGTTCCCAGAACCAGACCAGCCCGGCGTCGACCTGATCCTGCCCGACTTCTCCTCACTCGCCGACCGGCTCGGCGACATCGACGCCATCGTGCTCACCCACGGGCACGAGGACCACGTCGGAGCCGTTCCCTACCTGCTGCGGCAGCGCAGCGACATCCCGCTCATCGGTTCCCGGCTCACCCTGGCGCTCATCGAGAGCAAGCTCGCCGAGCACCGCATCAAGCCCTACACCCTCGAGGTCCGTGAGGGGCAGCGCGAACGGCTCGGTCCGTTCGAGTGTGAGTTCCTCTCCGTCAACCACTCCATCCCGGACGCGCTCGCCGTGGCGATCCGTACACCCGCAGGGCTCGTTCTGCACACCGGCGATTTCAAGATGGACCAGCTGCCGCTCGACGGTCGGCTCACCGATCTGGGTGGCTTCGCCCGGCTGGGCCGCGAAGGGGTCGACCTGCTGTTGTCGGACTCGACCAACGCCGAGGTGCCCGGGTTCGTGACCAGCGAGCGGGCCATCGCACCGGTGCTCGGGCAGGTGTTCGCCGGCGCGCGAAAGCGGGTCATCGTGGCCTGCTTTGCCAGCCACGTGCACCGCGTCCAGCAGGTGCTGAACGCGGCCAACGAGCACGGCCGCCGAGTGGCGTTCGTGGGCCGCTCCATGGTGCGCAACATGGGCGTCGCCCGTGACCTGGGCTACCTGTCGGTTCCCGGCGGGCTCCTTGTGGATGTCAAGGCGGTCGACGACCTGCCACCGGAGAAGGTCGTGCTGGTCTCCACCGGTTCCCAGGGCGAGCCGCTGTCCGCGCTCTCCCGGATGGCCAACCGTGACCACCGTATCCGCATCGAAGAGGGTGACACCGTGGTGCTCGCCTCCTCACTCATCCCCGGCAACGAGAACGCCGTCTACCGGGTGGTCAACGGGCTGACCCGATGGGGTGCCCGGGTGGTGCACAAGGGCAACGCCCTGGTGCACGTGTCCGGTCACGCCCCGGCCGGTGAGCTGCTCTACGTGCTCAACGTCGTACGCCCGAGCAACGTCATGCCGGTCCACGGCGAGTGGCGGCACCTACGGGCGCACGCCGAGCTCGCGGTGCTCACCGGCGTCCCGCGCGACAACGTGGTCATCGCTGACGACGGCGTCGTCGTCGACCTCGTCGACGGCCAGGCCCGGGTGGTCGGGGCGGTGCCCTGCGGATACGTCTACGTCGACGGGCTCGGCGTCGGCGACGTCAGCGAGGAGTCGCTGAAGGACCGGCGGATCCTCGGCGAGGAGGGGTTCGTCTCCGTGGTCGTCGTGGTCGACGCTGCCACCGGCAAAGTGGTCGGCGGCCCGGAGATCCAGGCGCGCGGTTTCGCCGACGCCGCCACCGTGTTCGCCCAGGTGCAGCCGCTCATCGAGGAGGCGCTGGCCGGCGCTGCCGCCGAGGGCGTCAACGATGTCCGCCAGCTCCAGCAGCTGGTCCGCCGCACGGTCGGCAGGTGGGTCAGCGACACCTACCGCCGACGCCCGATGATCCTCCCGGTGATCGTCGAGGTGTGATGGCGGAGGGTACGACGGGGCCCGCCTGGTGGGGGATGACGATGGTAGATTGCAAGTCGTTCCTCGTACACAACAGCAGAGCAGCCGGCCTTTTCCCCGCGTCGCCAAAAGGAGGAACCGTTGAACCTCCACATCGGCAAAGCGGTGTCCGTAGCCCTCGTCCTGACTGTTGCCTCAGCGACGCCGGCGACAGCCAGGCACAGTGCTGGAGATCTGCAATCCTCGCAGTCGGTATCGGCCGCAGCGGCTGCGAGATCGACTTCAGCGCAAGAGGGTCGACACCAAGACGTGACAGGCAGCGCACTGCGCGATCCGGACGTGGCAGGTGGCGGTGCGTTTCTTGAGGTGGCGTTGGCCTGCATGAAGCAGATCGGTGCGGTTGCGCCGGACGTCACGTCGCAGGAGGTGCTCGGCGAGGTCCGCGCCGGGAAGAAAGATCTTCCTCCTACCGGGACCTCGATATCAGTTATCAAGGGCTGCGGGATCACTGCGATGGGCAAGCTCAGTGACGTACTCAATACATCCGACACCGAGGCTGAGGCAGACCGCAAACTCGCGCGTCTGGAAGCTGCGGCGCTCGCTGGGTCCGGGGACTTTTCCCCTGACCAAGATGCCAAGTATCCGCCACGGTTGCCGAAATCCGCAGCAGACGAATGATGCCCACGCCAAACATTTTGTTGGCATGGACGAGCAATAGCAGCGCGGCTCGCTTCAACCTCTCGGTGAGGCGGCCGTGACACCGGTTGGTTGACGGTCCGCGCAAGCGGCAGCCTACGACCACCGCCGCGAGCGCCCCGATGACGACTGATACCGGTGCGTGAGGATCGCAGGGACTCAGCGTTTCGTTGCGGTCGTTACCAGTGTGACTGACGTGACAGGAGGGGTCCGCAAGCTACTCTCTCGACATGGCTACCGGCAGCTCGCGTTCCGGGTCTCGGGCTCGCGCGACCAGCGCGAGCCGCTCCGGTGCGACCGCCCGCCGGGCGATCGGAAGCACCCGAGTGAGCGGCAGGACCCGAGCAGGCGCCAGCCGGACCGCTGCCCGCCGTCCGCCCTCCTCCGGTCGGCCGACCAGCCGCGGGGCCGCTACTCGCTCGGGGGGGGCCACGACCGCCCGCTCCTCCCGGTCGCGTCCCGGTCCTACTGCTCTCGCCCTGCGCGCGCTGCTGCGGGCGGTCGGGTGGCTGCTCCGCATGCTGGCGCTGGGCGTGCTCGCTCTACTGGGCGCGCTGCTCCACGGTGCCATCAAGCTGTGGGGCTTGCTGGCCCGCGGCGTCGGAGCCATCGTCCGCCGACCTCGACACTCAGTGGCGGACAGCGCTGTACCGGAAACGCTGGGGAACCGAGACAGCGTCGGCCTTGCTGTCCTGCTGGCTGCCCTCGCTGTCGCGGTGGCGGAGTGGTCACCACTACGCGCCTTGCCCGCCCGGGTCGTCGAAGCCTTTGTCAGCGGGGCGGTCGGCATCCTTGGCCCTGCCGTACCGATCCTGCTGATCGCCCTGGCGGTGCGGCTGCTGCGACACCCCGCCGCCCCCGCCCTGCCGGTCCGCGGCGTGATCGGTTGGGGCGCGCTCTGCGTCGGCGCACTCGGTGTCGTGCACATCCTGCGCGGCAACCCAGTCCCGCCGGACGGTTCCGCGGTGATGCACGCCGCGGGTGGGCTGGTCGGCTTCTTCGCCTCCTCTCCGCTCGTCAGCGCGGTCACCTCGTGGCTTGCCGCTCCCCTCCTGCTGGCGCTGGCCGTCCTCGGGTTGCTCGTGCTCACCGGCACGCCGGTGCGTGCGGTGCCGGCCCTGCTCACCAGCGGCGGTGCGCGGCTGGTCCGCTTCGTCCGATCACCGCGCGGCGACGCTGATACGTCGAACTCATCGGTGCCCGCAGAGCCTGAGGAGCCGGAGACCCGCGAGAGAGATGAGCCGTTCGACAGCATGGTGCTGGAAAGCCGCGCCCTGCAGCGCCGTACGCCGCACGATGCCGCCGGGCCGACGCACGACGCTGACGCCGACCAACCCCCACCGCCGAAAAAGGGGGAGCAGCTGCAGCTCGTCGGCGACGTCACCTACCACCTGCCGCCGTCCACCCTGCTGCGCGAGGGCACTCCGCACCGGCAGCGCAGTAAGGCCAACGACGCCGTGGTCGAATCGTTGACAGGTGTGTTCGAGCAGTTCGAGATCGACGCCAAAGTGACCGGCTTCACCCGCGGGCCCACGGTGACCCGCTACGAGGTGGAGCTCGGTACGGCGGTCAAGGTCGAGCGGGTCACCGCGCTGTCGCGCAACATCGCCTACGCGGTCGCCAGCGCCGACGTACGCATCCTCAGCCCGATCCCGGGCAAGTCCGCGATCGGCATCGAGATCCCCAACTCCGACCGCGAGCTGGTGAGCCTGGGCGACGTGCTGCGGTCCTCCGCCGCGACGGGCAACCAGCACCCGCTGCTGGTCGGCCTCGGCAAGGACGTCGAGGGCGGCTTCATCGCGGCCAACCTCGCCCGGATGCCGCACCTGCTCATCGCCGGCGCCACCGGATCCGGCAAGTCGACGTGCATCAACACGCTCATCAGCTCGGTGCTGAGCAGGGCGACGCCCGATGATGTCCGGCTGATCCTCATCGACCCCAAACGGGTGGAGCTGACCGGCTACGACGGCATCCCGCACCTGATCACGCCGATCATCACCAGCCCGAAGAAGGCCGCCGAGTCGCTGCAGTGGGTCGTGCGCGAGATGGATGTGCGCTACGACGACCTCGCCGCATCGGGGTTCCGGCACGTCGACGACTTCAACAAGGCGGTGCGCGCCGGCCGGCTCGTCCCGCTGCCGGGCAGCGACCGGGAGTACCGGCCCTACCCCTACCTGCTCGTCATCGTCGACGAGCTGGCCGACCTGATGATGATCGCGCCCCGCGACGTCGAGGACTCGATCGTGCGCATCACCCAGCTCGCCCGCGCCGCCGGTATCCACCTTGTGCTCGCCACCCAGCGCCCCAGCGTCGACGTGGTCACCGGGCTCATCAAGGCCAACGTGCCGTCGCGGCTCGCGTTCGCCACCTCGAGCCTCGCGGACAGCCGGGTCATCCTCGACCAGGCGGGCGCGGAGAAGCTCGTCGGTGACGGCGATGCGCTGTTCCTCCCGATGGGGGCGAGCAAGGCGGTGCGCGTGCAGGGCGCGTTCGTCTCAGAGTCCGAGGTGACCGCCGTCGTGCGGCACTGCACCGAGCAGCTCAGGCCGACCTACCGCGAGGACGTGACCGCGTCGGCCACGTCGAGCAAGGAGATCGACGAGGACATCGGTGACGACCTGGAGTTGCTCTGTCAGGCCGCCGAGCTGGTCGTCACCACGCAGTTCGGCTCCACGTCCATGCTCCAGCGCAAGCTGCGCGTCGGGTTCGCCAAGGCGGGGAGGCTCATGGACCTGCTGGAAAGCCGTGGGGTGGTCGGGCCGAGCGAGGGCGCCAAGGCGCGCGACGTGCTCATCCGGCCGGATGAGCTGGACGAGCTGCTCGCCACCCTGCGCGGCGGGTGAGCGGCGAGCCCACCGCGCACTCGGTGCGCCGAGGTGCTCAGCCTGATCGGCGGCAGGGGCGGTGGGCTGCCGTAGCATGCCCGGCATGCAGACCACACCCGGGGGAGCGGGTCACCCCGGTGGTGCGGTGGCGGTTGTGACGCTCGGCTGTGCGCGCAACGAGGTCGACTCGGAGGAACTGGCCGGGCGGCTGACGGCGGATGGCTGGCGCCTCGCCGCCGAGCCCGGGCAGGCCGACGTGGTGCTGGTCAACACCTGCGGATTCGTCGAAGCTGCCAAGAAGGACAGCATCGACACGCTGCTCGCCGCCGCCGACCTCAAGGAGGGCGAGCGGCCGCGTGCCGTGGTGGCGGTGGGCTGTCTCGCCGAGCGGTACGGCGCCGAGCTGTCCGCCGCGCTGCCCGAGGCGGACGCGGTGCTGAGCTTCGATGACTACCCGTTCATCGCGGACCGTCTCCGCGACGTCGTCGCCGGCTCCGCGCCGCCGCCGCACGTGCCCCGCGATCGGCGTCGGCTGCTGCCGTTGGCGCCGGCGGAGCGCCGGCTACCCCCTCCCTTTGGTGACACGACCGCAGGCTCTCCGGCCGGTCCTCTGTCCGGGCCACGGCCGCTGCGCCTCCGGCTGGACGGCGGTGTCGTCGCGCCGCTCAAGCTCGCGTCGGGCTGCGATCGGCGCTGCGCCTTTTGCGCGATCCCCTCCTTCCGCGGCGCTTTCGTGTCCCGCCCGCCCGCCGACGTACTCGCCGAAGCCCGCTGGCTCGCCGACGAGGGCGTACGCGAGGTGGTGCTCGTCTCGGAGAACTCCACGTCGTACGGCAAGGACCTCGGTGACCTGCGGCTGCTCGAGCGGCTGCTGCCGGAGGTTGCCGCGGTACCGGGGATCATCCGCGTACGGGTCAACTACCTGCAGCCGGCCGAGGTGCGTCCCGGATTGGTCGAGGTGCTGGCGACCACGCCCGGTGTCGCGCCGTACTTCGACCTGTCCTTCCAGCACGCCAGTCCCCGCGTATTGCGGCGCATGCGCCGGTTCGGGGGCACCGAGCGTTTCCTCGATTTATTGGCCGGGGTACGAGCGCACGTCCCCACCGCCGGTGTGCGCACCAACGTCATCGTCGGCTTCCCCGGAGAGACCGCGGACGACGTCGCGGAGCTGGAGCGCTTTCTCTCTGCTGCCCGGCTCGATGCGGTCGGCGTCTTCGGCTACTCCGACGAGGACGCCACCGAGGCGGCCGGCATGGACGGCAAGCTCGACGCCGACACGATCGCCGACCGGGTCCGCCGGATCGGCGGGCTGGCGGAGGAACTGGTCGCCCAGCGGGCCGAGGAGCGGATCGGTGAGGTGGTGGAGGTGCTGCTCGAGCGGGTGCGTGGGCACACCGGCGAAGGTCGCGCCGCGCACCAGGCGCCCGAGGTCGACGGGTCCACGACGGTGCGCTACGGCGGGACGCCCGATGCGGCGTACGGTGGGTCGCCGCGACCCCTGCGAGCGGGTGACCTGGTGTGCGCCCGGGTCGTCGCCACCGAAGGGGTGGACCTCATCGCCGACCTGCTGGATCGTGCCGAGGGCGCGGCGTGAGCCAACCGGTCCATTCTCCCAGGTCGCGTGCCCGGGCGAGCAGGGGGCCGGCCGGCGCCTGGAACGTGTCCAACGGGGTGACGATCGGCCGGATCCTCTTGGTGCCGGCCTTTGTCGTGGTGCTGTTCCAGGGGGGCGGACAGCAGCCCGGGTGGCGGTGGGCGGCCGCCGCCCTCTTCGTCGCCGCGTCCGTGTCCGACAGTCTCGACGGCGAGCTGGCCAGACGCCGTAACGAGGTGACGCCGTTCGGGGTCATCGCCGATCCCATCGCGGACAAGGCGCTGACCGGTGCGGCGCTCGTCGGACTGTCCCTGCTCGGTGTGCTGCCGTGGTGGGTCACGGTGCTCGTCCTCGCCCGAGAAATCGGCGTGACGATGCTTCGGCTCGTGGTTATCCGGCACGGCGTCATGGCGGCCAGCCGGGGCGGCAAGCTGAAGACGGTGCTGCTGACGGTGGCGCTCACCCTCTACCTCCTCCCGCTGGCCGGGTGGGCGGCGTCTCTGGCCGCCTGGGTGATGACGATCGCCGTCGCCGTCACGCTGATCACCGGCGTCGACTACGTCGTACGAGCCGTCCGGCTCCGCCGCGGCGCCCGAACGGGCGGACGTGGAACAGGCGCCACCGACCGAGTGCGCTGACGGGGCGGCACTCACGGTCGTGGACGACATGGACGACATGGACGACATGGACGACATGGACGCCGCGGCCGTGACCGTGCACCGGTTGCTGGCCGGCCGCGGCGCGACGGTGGCAGTCGCCGAGTCGCTCACCGGCGGTCTGCTCGGCGCGGCGCTCACCGCCGCGGCCGGGTCGTCCGCCACCTTCCGCGGCGGCATCACCGCCTACGCGACACCGGCCAAGACCAGCCTGCTCGGCGTCCCGATGAACCTGCTCACCCGCCACGGACCGGTCCACGCCGAGGTCGCCGCAGCGATGGCCACGGGCGCACGCCGGCGTCTCGCGGCGACGTACGGACTGGCCACCACCGGCGTCGCCGGACCGCAGCCGCAGGACGGCATACCCGCGGGCACCGTCCTCCTCGCCGTTTCGGGGCCGGAGGGCGTCGTGGCGGTGCAGCGGCGGCTGGCCGGAGACCGCGCCCGCGTACGCCACTTGACCGTGATCCACGCGCTGGACCTGCTGCGCCGCACGCTCGCCGGCTTGCCGCCGTACGCCGGCGCGGAACAGGAAGCCTGATTACAGTGTTGCGGCGAGCGGCCCCCGTGTGTCGACCTGCGGCGGGCGAGGGACGCGAAGAGTACGGTAGATCGCCTGACCACCGGGACTGGAGGTAGCGACGATGGTCCTGCTCCGCCGTCTTCTCGGCGATGTGCTGCGCGGCCGCCGGCAGCGCCAGAACCGCACCCTCCGCGACGTCTCCGCCGCCGCACGGGTATCCCTCGGCTATCTCTCCGAGGTTGAGCGCGGACAGAAGGAAGCGTCCTCTGAGCTGCTGGCCGCCATCTGCGCCGCACTTGAGGTACCGCTCTCCGATGTCCTCCACGAGGTGGGCGAGGCCGTCGCCCACGCGGAGACTGGCGCCCGCCCCCGCGTGGCGGGTTCCCCCACGTTGGCGCCGGTGGGCGCCCATGGTCGTCCCGCCGTCACCGACGCCGCCGCCTGATCGGCGTCAGGGCTGGTAGCGCCGCGCTCCACGCGGTGGGGGAGGCAACTGGTGGCGGCGTAGCGGCGTGGGCGCCGGCCCGGGTTGGCAGCGCGGACACCAGTAGCACAGCCGTTGCCGCGGCGGTGTGCCTTGTTCGGCCATGGCGACCCGGGTGCCGCAGCGTCTGCAGGGACGACCCTCCCGCTCGAAAACCCAGTGCTGCTCCCCACGGCGGGTCTGGCCCGTCGTGGACTGGGTCCAGTCTCCTTTGTTGACGTCGAGCAGCCGGCCGGCGAGCCCGATCAGCACGGACAGGTCCGCTACGTCGGCCACCGGCGTCCACGGTGAGACGGCGCGTAGGAAGCACACCTCGGTCTTGTAGAGGTTGCCAACGCCGGCGAGGTTGCGCTGGTCGAGGAGCGCCTCGCCGATCTCGCGAGCCGGGTCGCCGGACAGGCGGCGTACGGCTTCGTCGAGGTCCCAGTCGGGGCCGAGCGGATCGGGACCCAGGTGCCCGACGGCACGGTCCTCCGCAGCGGTCGGTATCAGCTCGATCACCGGCAGCCGGTAGCCGACCGCCCGCCAGTCACTCGTCGTCAGGATGACCCGGATCTGCCAGGCCGGCCCGGCCCGCCAGCGCGCCCCGGGCCGGTAGAGGTGCCAGGTCCCGTCCATGCGGAAGTGGGTGTGCAGGGTCTGCCCGCCGTCGACGCGGGTCAGCAGGTGCTTGCCGCGGGATGCGACGTCGACGATTCGACGTCCGGACAGGTCGACTGTGGCCAGGTGCGGAACCCGGAAGTCGCTGCCGGTGAGCACCTGGCCGCCCAGCGTGTCGCGCAGCCGGCGCGCGGCCAGCCACACCGTGTCTCCCTCGGGCACGCCGCCATCCTCACCCGTCCCCACCGACCACGCGCGGCCGGGACGGGCGAAGCGGCAGCCGGCTAGCCGGCCGTGCGGTGCAGGTCCGCCTCCTGCGGATCCGCTGGCTGGCGATCTCGCGCCATGGCGGCCAGGGTTCCGGCCACGGTGGCCGCCAGCACGAGTCCGTAGACCGTCAGCGCCACCGAGCCCGGTACGCCGACGTTGTTCATGATCGTGCGCGCATTGGTCACGACGACGATCCCGCCGACGAGTACGCCGAGGATGTGCAGCGGCAGGTGGCGGACCAACCAGGCCGCGATCGGAGCGGCGATCAGCCCGCCCACCAGGATCGGCGCCACCAGGTCCCAAGGGATGTTCTCGCTGCCGAGGCCGAGAAGGAAGCCGAGGCTGGCGGCGAGCGCCACGAGGAACTCACTGGCGTCCACCGAGCCGATGACTCGGCGGGGAACCACCCGGCCGGTGGCCAGCAGGGTCGGCGTGGCGACCGGCCCCCAACCGCCGCCGCCGCTGGCGTCGAGGAAGCCCCCGAGCAGGCCGAGCGGTGCCAGCGAGCGGGCGCTGGGCGTACCGCCGGTGCGCACCCGCCACGGCTTGAAGGCGAAGCGGGTCAAGATGTAGATGCCGAGGACGAGCAGGATGCCCGCCGTCCACGGAGCCGCCGTCTCGGTGGCCAAGTGTGACAGGAGCATCGCCCCGATGAACGCCCCGATGGCGCCGGGCACACCCAGCCGGAGCACGAGCTTCCAGTCGACGTTGCCGAAGCGCCAGTGGGACATCCCCGAGGCGAGGGTGGTGCCGATCTCGGCGAGGTGTACGGCCGCCGACGAGGCGGCGGCCGCGTAGCCGGCGGCCAGCAGCAGCGTGGTGGTCGTCACCCCGTAGGCCATGCCGAGGGTGCCATCGACGAGCTGGGCGGCGAGGCCGACGAGCGCGAGGGTCACGAAGCGAGTCATTGGACATCCTCCTGAGCGAAGTGCTTATCCTTCTAAGTTACCAGACTTAGGAGGATAAGGGACGGGATTTCACTCCCTCGGCGCAGCAGGGGCACGCCGATCAGCGGGGTGCCGCCGCGGCCCGTACCTCGGCGGGCAATTCGCCGGTTGCCACGTCGGCCAGGGTGATCTGCTCGAGAAGGGAGCGCTCGCGAGCGCGCAGCGCGATCCAGACGTCCTGCAGGGCTACCGCCGCGCCGCGGTAGGGATGCGACTCAGGTCGCTCGCCACCCACCAGGGAGAGCGGGCCCTCCACGGCCCGGATGACGTCGGCCAGCGAGATCTCCGCCGCGGACCGAGCCAACGCGAAACCGCCCTCTCGGCCGCGTACCGAGCGCACGATGCCGGCGGTACGCAGTTGACGAAGAATCGCGCCCAGGAAGCGGACCGGGATGCCCTGTCGCTCCGCCAGTTCGGCGTTGGTGCGCACCGCACTGCCCGTGTCGGCGAGCTCCGCCGCCGCCAGCTCCGCCGCGGCACGCATCGCGTAGTCGAGTCGCACCGAGAGGCGCACCGGGCCATTATCGCGATCGCATGTCGGCGCGCGAGAAGTGGGCACACACCTTGACACGCTCAGTAGTGTCCAGCTACCCCCCAGTGACGGCCCCGGGCAACGCTCTCGCACCCGGGCCGGCACCACCCTCTGCTCGAGCCCATGAGGAGAACCGTGGTGGCACACCCCGTAGGACGCCGGCTGGCAGTCGCCGGCTTGGCAGCGCTTCTCGCGTCTTCGCCCCTGGCAGCGTCGGCTGCCGGACCCGACTCACGTCCGGACCGGCCAGGTCGTTCGGCAGCATCCACACCCGACGCGGGGCGTGCTCCGCTTCTCGGGACCGAG
>Ga0136616_10001768_pt1 | contig 11381 bp, 13 predicted proteins | sample AntDrymUQ2992106_2_FD_106648 | JGI IMG/M metagenome (GOLD analysis project Ga0136616, IMG submission 106648) | Polar desert sand microbial communities from Dry Valleys, Antarctica - metaG UQ299 (21.06) | ecosystem: Environmental > Terrestrial > Soil > Desert | place: Antarctica: Dry Valley... | reverse complement strand
TGCACGGCCGGATGATGCGCGAAGCAGAGATGCGCGAGATGCACCGCGGGATGAGGCGCGACCCGGAGATGCGCAGGATGCACGAAGCGATGGGCGAGATGGGACACGCCGGCGCCGGCGCACGGCACGGCCACGAGATGCGGGGTGGGTGACGGGCGATGGAACGAGGCCACAAGCGTGCTGTCCTCAATCGCCTCAAGACCGTGCGCGGGCACCTCGATGGTGTCATCCGCATGGTCGAGGCCGAGGAGTACTGCGTCGACCTCATGAAGCAGATCGCTGCGCTGCAGTCGTCGCTCGAGCGCGCCAACCGTCTGGTGCTCACCAACCACCTCGAGACCTGCTTCTCGGATGCGGTGCACGAAGGCCGCGGATCGGCGGCGATCGCCGAGCTGATCGAGACGCTGAAGTTCAACGGGGCCCTGACCGGACCCGAGCTGGCGCTCGTGACCGAGCACGGCTCCCTGCCGGGCGCGCCGCTTCCGACCACCCGACCCGCCGCGTAGGAGATCGACGTGTCCGTCATGACCCGTAGCCGCTTCGCGGTGCCCGACATGGTCTGCGACCGTGGCAAGGTCGCCGTCGAGACCGCCGTCCGTGCGCTCCCAGGCGTCCGCGCGGCGCTGGCCGACGTCCGCGGGAAGGTCGTGACGGTCGAGCACGACGTGCGCACGCCGTTGGCCGCGATCGCGGAGGCCATCGCGGCGGAGGGCTATGAGGTCGGCGGCCTCGGGGAGGTGGCATAGATGGCAGGCGCCGCACTCGGCCATCGTGACCCGGACGGGATGCGAGGCGAGGTCGCCGTGCCGCAGCGTGCGGAGCTCGCGATCGAGGGCATGCACTGCACGTCGTGCGCCAGCCGGATCCAGCGCACGCTCGGGCGCCAGGGAGGTGTCATGCAGGCGCGCGTGAACTTCGCCACGAGCCGCGCGACGGTCGACTTCGACGCGCAGGCGGTGAGCGTCGACGAGCTCCTCGAGAGCGTGGACGGCCTGGGCTACGCGGCATCGGTCCCCGCCGACCGTCAGGACGAGGCCGAGGATGCCAACGAGGTCGAGCGCCGAGCGTGGCTGCACCGCGTGCTGCCGGCTTGGCCGCTCGCGCTCGGCGTCATGATCCTGGCCTACGCCTTCGCGGAGGACGGGTGGGCGCGCTGGCTGTCGCTTGGGCTCACCGCCCCAGTGCAGTTCTGGGCTGGCTGGCCGATCCTCGCCAGCGGGCTCGCCCGGGCGCGGCGCCTCACGGCCAACATGGACACGCTGATCGCGCTGGGCACGCTCACGGCGTTCGCGTACTCGTCGGTCGCGCTGTTCGCAGGCGGCGATCTGTACTTCGAGACGGCGGCGCTGATCATCGCCTTCATCCTCACGGGTCGTTACTTCGAGTCCAGCGCGCGTTCGCGCGCGTCGAGCGCCATCCGGCGGCTGCTTGAGCTCGGCGCCAAGGACGCCCGGCTCGTCGTGGACGGCGGCGAGCGGATGGTCCCCATCGACCAGGTAGCCGTGGGCGACCTGCTTCGCGTTCGCCCCGGCGAGAAGATCCCCGTCGACGGCGAGGTAGTCGGGGGAGCCTCCAGCGTCGACGAGTCGATGCTGACCGGCGAGTCGCTGCCGGTCGAGAAGCAGCCTGGGGATCCGGTCGCCGGCGCCACGGTGAACGCCAACGGGGCGCTCACGGTCCGGGCCACGGCGGTCGGCGGTGACACGGCGCTTGCCCAGATCGTCCGGCTCGTCGAGCAGGCGCAGTCGGGCAAGGCGCCCGTGCAGCGGCTCGTCGACCGGATCTCGGCCATCTTCGTCCCGGTGGTGCTCGTCATCGCCGCGGCGGCGTTCCTCGGCTGGTGGCTGGCGCTGGGCGACGCGACGGGCGGCGTCCTGGCGGCCGTCGCCGTCCTGATCATCGCCTGCCCGTGCGCACTCGGCCTGGCGACGCCCACGGCCCTGCTGGTCGGAACCGGGCGAGGCGCCGCGCTGGGCGTGTTGATCAAGGGCGGCGAGGTGCTCGAGCGCTCGCGCCGTGTCACCACCGTGCTGTTCGACAAGACCGGCACGCTGACCCGCGGGCAGATGTCCCTCGTGGACGTCGAGACCATCGCGGGGGAGAGCGCGGACGAGTTGCTGCGCTGGGCCGCGGCCGCCGAGGCGTCCTCCGAGCACCCGATCGCCGCCGCGATCGCGGCCGCCGCGCGAGGACGAGAACTCACGGCGTCCGACGTGGAGTCCTTCGAGGCTGTCCCGGGACATGGGATCGTGGCCCGTGCCGGCGGGCGCGAGGTGATCGTCGGGCGCCGCGAGCTGATGGCCGATCGCAGCCTGCGGCTGAGCCCCTCACTCGAGGCCCAGGCGGAGGCCTGGGAGGCGCTCGGGCGCACCGTCGTGTTCGCCGGGTGGGACGGTGACGTCCGCGGCCTGCTGGCCGTGGCCGACACACTGAAGGACGGGGCGCCCGAAGCGGTCGCAGGTCTCCGTGGGCTGGGGCTCGACGTCGTGATGATCACCGGCGACAACGCCCGCACGGCCGAGGCGATCGCCGCCGAGGTCGGCGTCGGCCGTGTGATCGCCGAGGTCCTGCCCCAGGACAAGGTCACCGAGGTCCGCCGTCTGCAGGAGCAGGGCGAGGTGGTCGCGATGGTCGGAGACGGGATCAACGACGCCCCCGCCCTCGTGCAGGCCGATCTCGGCATTGCGATCGGCACGGGCACGGACGTCGCCATCGAGGCCTCCGACCTCACGCTCATCTCGGGCGACGTGGAAGGGGTCTTCACGGCCATCGCGCTGTCCCGGCGCACGCTGCGCATCATCCGCCAGAACCTCGCCTGGGCGTTCGGCTACAACGTGGCCGCGATCCCCCTCGCGGCCGTCGGCCTGCTGCATCCCGTGATCGCCGGCGCCGCGATGGCCTTCTCCTCGGTCAGTGTCGTCTCGAACTCGCTGCGCCTGCGCCGCTTCGGCCGGCGCGTCCACTCACCGAGAGGGAAGAACCTGTGAAGCCCATCCTCTTCGAGCTCGGAGGACTCGAGTTCACCAGCTACGGGCTGAGCAAGGCGTTGGCGGCCATCGTCGCCGGTCTCCTGCTCGCACGTGAGCTGCGCCGACGGCGGCTCGATCCCGAACTGGCGTACTCGCTGATCCTCGCCGGCGTGGTGGGCGGCTTCGCGGGGGCCAAGCTCTACTACCTCGCCGAGAACGCCGGCAGCTTGACCGCGCACGATCTCGGCGGCACGGGATTCACCTGGTTCGGAGGCGTGATCGGCGGCGCCGCCGCCGTCGCCTGGATCGCTCGACGTCGAGGCCTTTCGCTCGGGGCAGTGGCGGGCATGGCACCAATCCCGCTGGCGGTTGCCTATGGCATCGGCAGGCTGGGCTGTCTGCTGGCGGGCGACGGAACGTACGGGGTTCCTTCGGATCTGCCCTGGGCGATGAGCTTCCCCGAGGGCACGGTGCCGACGACCGACCGCGTCCATCCGACTCCGTTGTACGAGGCGCTCGCCGCCTTCGGTGTGGCCGCGCTGCTGTGGAGCCTCCGGAAGCGGTACCGGCCGTTGACCCTATTCGGGCTGTTCGCCGTTCTCATGGGGGTCTCGCGGTTCCTCGTGGAGTTCATCCGGCTCAACGACGAGGTGGCGCTCGGTCTCTCCCAGCCGCAGATCTGGTCGCTCATGCTGGTGGTGATCGGCATTGCCGTCGCCTATCGCGCCCACGGTTCGGGTGGGAGCGCGTCGATCACCCGGTCGCCCGGGCCCGAGGCTGCGGTCAGCCGGCCGCACTGACCAATGCTCCGCGCCGGGCGCCGCCTCCACGCCGTGCCGGCGTGCGTTCTCGCCGTCGGTGCGCTCGCCGCCTTCGGCGCCGCTGCCCCGGAGGCGCGTGCGCACGCCTCTCTGCTCGAGACGACGCCCGCGCCGGGTGCGCAACTTGCCGAGCCACCATCGCGGATCGCGCTGGTGTACACGGAGCCGCTCAACGGGCGCCTCACCAGCCTGCGGCTCGTGGAGGTCGGCGGGAGCCGGGTCCCGGCCACGACGAGCGTCACTGCGCCGCGCCGACTCGAGCTGCGGCCGAACCAGCGGCTGCGCCAGGGTGCGTACCGACTCGAGTGGCGGTCGGTGTCCACGATCGACGGTCATATCCGCGAGGGCTCGGTCGGGTTCGGCGTGGGAACCGCGGCGCTGGGCGGCGCCCTCGCGCTGCAGGGGAGTCCGCTCGATGGGCTGGGGCCGGTCCGGGCGGCGATCCGGTGGCTGTTCTACGCCGCGCTGTTCTTCTTCGCCGGCGGCCTGTTCAACGCGCTGCTGCTCGGTCGCGGCGCGTCGGTCGGGGCTTGGCTGATCCCACGCGATCACCAGGGAAGCCTTCCGGATGCCCGCGACGTCGCGGACCGTGCGACTCGCCGGACCGTGCGCGCCGGCTGGCTGGCGGCCTTGGGAGCGGTGGCGGTGACGACGGTCGAGACGATCGAGGCCGCCGGCGCCGGCTGGGGCGACGCTCAAGCCTTCCTGCTCTCCGGTAACGCCGGCGTCTCTCGTCTGGTGCTCGTGGGCGCCTCGTTCGCCGCCGCGGCGACTGCCAAGCGGCATCCCGCCGCTGCCGCCGTCCTGGCGGCGGTCGCGCTCGTGGCGATCTCGCAGGGCGGGCATGCCGCCGGGGTTGAGTCGGCGCCCCTCGCGGTCGCCACCGACTGGGTTCACCTGATCTCGGCTGCCGTCTGGATCGGCGGGATCGCGCAGGTGACGTGGACGTGGCTGCCCGCGTTGCGGACCGGAGGCCGCGAGCTTCGTCGCATGGTGCTCCAGGGCGTCCTCGCGCGCTTCGGACGGGTGGCGCTGCCGGCGTTCCTCCTCGTGGCGGTGAGCGGCCTGCTCAACGCGGTGCTGCAGCTGGGCGCCCTCGAGGAGCTCTGGGCGTCCGGCTACGGACGGCTGCTGGCCGCCAAGATCCTGCTCGTCGCCGTCGTGGCCGGCCTCAGCTACCTGCACGCCTTCCGGCTGAGGCCATCCATCCTGGCCAGGCGACCGGGAGTCGAGCCGGACGCGGCAGCTCGGCGCACGCACCGCCGTCTGCTCGCCTCCGAGACTCCGGTGGGGATCGCGATCCTGGCTCTAGCCGCACTGCTGGTGGGCTTCCCGGTCGCACCGCGGGAGGCGCGCGAGGCGGAGGCACGGGCCACGGTTCGCGCATGCGATCCATGCCCCTTTGCCCGTCCACAGCCGGGCGAACTATCGGTGGCCGCACCCGCCGGCCGCCTGACGGCGGCGGCGTGGCTGAGGCGACGTGGAGGGGAGCTGACGGGCACGCTGCGCGTCATCGACGGCAAGCGCCGACCGGCGGCGGTGCCCGCATCCATCACCGGCGCGACGAGCCAGCGGTCTTGCGGAACCGGCTGCTGGCGCTTCTCGGTGCCCCGCGCCGGGCCGGCCCTCGTGCTCGCCGTCGGAGCCGATCGTGACCGGCGGACCGTTCGGCTTCCCGCCACGTGGGACCCGGCCCGCGACGCTCGCGCGAGGAAGATCCTGGGCCGTGCTCAGCGCTCCATGCGCAGGCTCCAGACGCTGCGCCAAGTGGAGACCGTTCAGAGCGCTGGAGTCACAGGGACGGGCGGGCGGGTCGAGTTCCGCTTCCACTCACCGGACCGGATGGCTTACGAGACCGCCAGCGCCGAGTCCGTGGTGATCGGCGCCCGCAGCTGGATCCGCCCGGACCCGACCACCGGCTGGCGCGCGCTCGCTCGCGCCGAGGAGGACTTCCGCGTGCGCGACGGCTTTCGCTGGACGGTCTTCGCCTCCACAGCACGGCTCGTGGCGGTGCACCGGGCGCGGGGCCGGCGGGTCGCCGAGCTCGCGCTGCTCGACTGGGGCTACCCGCTGTGGTACCGGATGAAGGTCGACCTGCGCACCGGCCGGGTGCTCGGACAGACGCTGGTCACACCCGAGAACCGGATCGAGGACCGCTACTTCGCCTTCGATCGCCCGCTCGAGGTGAAGCCGCCCAACTTGCCGCGGCTCGGGGGCGGCGCACCTCGGGATGACTGACCAAGGTTCCACGAGCACGGACGAACGTGAGCAGCGTGCGCCCGGGGGCGACGTGATCGCATACGAGAGCGAACCCGCCTCCCGCCAGCCGGTCGGTTGTGTGCAGGAACTGCTCTGAGCTGTGCGGCTCGAGGAGATCGAGGCAGATCGCGCGCACAGGTAAGTCCTGATCGATCACCTCGGCGATGAGACTCGACACAGGCGCACGAGGTCCGAGCACGAGTACGTCGATTCGCGTGTGGCCAAGGCGGCTCATCGCGGCCCCGAGGAAGCCTGCGCCGTTCGCCGGACCGGAATGAGCGTAGAGAGTCTGTGCGGCGCCCCAGGCCGTCACTCGCAGAGCGGGATCAGTCTCGAAGAGGTGCACTTCGAGTGGCGTGTTGTCGGCGACCGCGAGCGACGAAGGCAGGTCACGGCCGCCGACGACGTAACAGACGGGTCCGTGGCCGACGAGTCCCGGCGGCGTGTTCAGCATGCACTCGCCTCGGTCAGCCGCCCAGGCCTTCGGCCGGGTCACGTGCATCTCGGGGTCGGCGGGCGCCGCCGAGGATGCGCGGCGCCACCGGGGCGCAGAAGAAGCAGGGCCGGAAGGGGAAGCGGCGACAGCTCTCGATCGAGAAGCCCGCGGCCGCGATGGCGGCCGCGGTGTCGCGGTTCGGGTGGCAACCGCCGGCGAAGGTGGGCCACACGAAGGTGGCGGCGTCCTGGAAACGGGCGAGGCGTTCGCCGTCACCCCTGACGTGCTCGTAGAAGCGCAGCTCGCCACCCGGGCGGATCACGCGGAAGAGCTCGGCGAGCGCGGCGTGCTGGTCGGGAACGCTGCAGAGAACGAGCGATGCCACGCCGGCGTCGAACGATGCGTCGCCTGCGGGGAGCGGGTCCGCGACGCCGTCGACCACCTCGATCGGTACCGGCGCGCCGCCGGCCGCAGCACGGGCTCGCTCGCGCAGGTAGGGCTCCGGCTCGACCGCGAGAACGTGGGTGACCTCTGCGGGATAGGACTTGAAGTTCAGACCGTTCCCGGCGCCGATCTCGATGACGCGTCCCGACAGACCAGCGAGGAGCTGGCGTCGATGCTCGGCCTGGCCGAGGCGCTCCTCCTTCTGGCTCAGACGCTCGAAGAAGCGGGCGAAGATCGGATGATCGACGGCAGTCTGCTCGGCCACGACCTCTTCCTCACCTTGTGGGCAGGGAGTCCAATTCCGCTTGGGGCGGCTCCTGGGCGAGCGCGATCTGGCGAGTCAGCTCTTGCTGGCGCGCGCGGAGCGCTTCGAGGTCGGAGGGCCGTGAGCGCCTGCCGCTCGGTGGGCAGCACGCTGCCTGGCGACCCCGCCGCTGCTGCCACCACATGTGCAGGGGGCAGCCTGCCGCTGCGACGACGATCACCGCGATGAGCAGTGCGGTGCTCATCGGTGCTTCGCCGGCTCATGCTCGGTCTGCGCGGGAGCTTCCAGGCGGTCGATCTCCTCACCGAGTCGGCGGTGCTCTGCTCCTCGCGCAGCACCTCCATCGATACGGGATGGTCCCCCGTCGTGACCGAACGCTCGGCGGCCGGTGCCGAATCGCCTTGGTTGGATCGGCTGCCACGGGCCATGAAGAACATCATGAGTCCCATGCCGACCGGGCAGGCCAGCAGGGCGAGTCGGGAGCAGAGCTTCCATCGGGCCTCCTCGAGGTGAATGATCTACTAGCACTGTAGTACCTTAGCCGGGCGATCGGGCTGCAGCTGCCTCGCGGGACGGCGGCGCGGACTCGACGAGCCGCGCGAAGACGACGATCCGCTGGGCGGCGCTGTAAAGCGGATGACAGGCGGTGAGGACGAGGCGCTCGTAACCGATGCGACGGATGACCCAGCGAGCTGTCGGTGCGACGATGCGCGTGCCCTCGACGCGGTAGGTGAACCGCCCGTAGGGCATTCGCAGGACGATCCGATCGCCCCGGGCGAGATCGTCGATGGTCCGGAACGGCGCCAGATAGGTCGTCCGGTGCCCGGCCACCGCCACAGTCCCGCCCTGGCCCGGCATCGGCGTCTCGGGGTAGTGCGCAGGCCCCTTGCGCAGTGTTCCGCGGTCCGTTCCGTGCGTCACGACGTAGCTGCGGTCGAGCGTCGGCAGGTCGATCTCCCCGAGCGCCTGCCCGGTCCGTGCAGCGCGCCGGAACCCAGCCGCGACGGCGGTCGTGGACAGGCGCCGCGCGGCTGGCTTGGCCGGCCGGGTCCAGCGGCGCTCTAGCGCGCCCAGTTCGCTCTGCAACGTCTGCTGCTCCCGCCCGGCCAGCCATGCCGAAACCGGCTCCTGCCAAGCGAGGGTGACGGTCGCGTCGGCGATCAGCAGCGTGCCGCTCGTGGCGAGGACCGAGGCGATGAAGCGGACGACGGCCCTCATGGTCCAGCCGGGTCGACGATCACGCCGACGCCGTATCGAGCGACGACGCGTCGCGGCTCTCGAGGAACCACAAGAGGGCCAGGACGAGGAGCGCCGAAACGATCAGTACGGCGAGCCAGTACGTCACCGCGACGGCGAAGCGGCGAAGCCGTGACCGAAGCATTCGATCTGGCTCGGCCGTGCCCCTCACTGGGACTGCAGCGCGCGCCGGAGCTTGCGCTCGGAGGGGCGCCCGTAGGAGAACGGCTCGCCGTCGATCAGGATGCCCGGCGGGAACATGATGCCGGCGGCGCGGGCCATCCGTTCGCCCTCGGATGAGTTGAGATCGACCAGGCGGACGCTGAACGGATACTCGTCGGCGAGCCGGCCGAGGATCGTCTTCGCCTGCTCGCAGAAGGCCGGCGAGCGTGTACGCGGCGAGCAGGAGCAAGGCGACGCCCGCTAGGACGTATACGACCGTGTGCTCGCCCACGATGACCCGCTGGACGGCGGCGGCCCCCCAGCGCAATGGGCAGGATGACGGTCGCCACTCCCGCCCCGAAGAGGAACGTCATCGCAACCAGGCGGCGACGATTCTGGAAGGCGGTGGCGAAGTACCCCGGCAGCATCACCGAGATGCAGCACGGGGCGAACAGCGCCACCGAGCCAGCGATCACCGCAGCGACGAGCGATCCGCCGAAGAAGATGCTGCTATCCACGGCGAACTCGCCCAGGATTGCCCGAGCCCTCGAGCCACATGGAGGCGGTCGGCGCAGGGGTGGATCGCGAGAAGAGGGTCATCGGCGCTCCCATCGTTCTACGACAAGGGTAGTAGACGCTCCTCACTGGCAGCTGTCGGCACCTTGCTGGACGGCTTGAGCGACAGTCAGCGGGAGCCGGCGCGGCGGGCGGTGGTGAGGACCCACGCCGCCGCCAGGGCGGGTATCGCCACCATGGCGAGGCCGCATACCTGCATCGACAGCGTGGAGAGGCTCAACCCTCCGACCGGGGTGAGGACTGCTGTCGCGTAGGTGAGCATCGCGAGGCCGAGCATCGACAGACCGGCACCCGCGAGGAGCGAAGCCGAGAGCTCCCACCGGGGATGCGCTCCGAGCAGGTGCTCCACTCGCTCAGGCGAGATCCCGACCGCGCCGGCGGTCGAGTGCTGATCGAAGCGCAGCATCGCGGCAGCGAGGGCGCCCGGTCCCCCGGTGCGTCTCAGGGCCGCCTCGTCGGCGGCGATCTCCGCGAGATCGGCGTAACGGTGGCGTGCGCGGCGCATGACGGGAAGGAAGAACAACGCCTCGCTGGCAACCTCGGCCAGCTGTAGGCGAAGCGGGTCCCGCTGTCGCGCGTGATGCTCCTCATGGGCAAGCACGGCGCGCAGCTCGGAACGGCTCAGGGTGGCCCGGGCGCCCGTCGAGAGGTACACCGAGGGTCGCAGGACGCCGGCGCAGAACGCGTATGGACGACGGTCGTCAAGAAGCCGGACACGCACTCCCTCGAGCACGACTTCCTCGAGCTTGCGGGCGCTGTCGACGAACCGGCGGGTGATCCGTACCTGGCGCACCGCCGACCGTACCGCCCGAACCGCGCTGACGGACGTCAACGCGAAGAGCGCGAGCACGGGTAACGAGCTGAGCGACTGCTCCCCGATCACGTCACGGCACGCCTGCAGCAGAGCGGATGCGGACACCGAGGAGGCGTCGACCGAGTGCCAGAGGACCCAGCCGGAAGCTACGAGGGCAAGCGCGCCGAGTGCTGCCAGGCTGAGATGCAGGCGGTAGTAGCGCGAGGCGCTACGCATCGCGAGCGAGGCGTCGAAGCTTCTGACGGGTCTTCGCGTCGAGCTGATCCACCTGCCGGGCGAAGTGCACCAGCGCCTCGTCGCCGTACTGATCGACCAGTGCCGCCACCTCGGCCCGCGCCCGGGCGTCCCTATAGACCTCGCGCGACCAGAGCGGTGAATAGAAGTCTGTCTTGCCCTCGCGGCGGCGCTTGACCACCTGCTTGCGGTCGAGCCGCTGCAGGATCGTCATGATCGTCGTGTACGCCAGCTCCCTCGACGACGCGGCGTTGACGGCCTGGAGGACCTCACGCACCGAGCCCTCTTCGAGGGTCCACAGGTGATCCATCACCTTGCGCTCCAGCTCGTGCAGGAGGGGCGGAACAGACGCCGAATCGGCCGCGGTCATGGGCGGCATGGTAGCGGTGCGGCGCCTCGACGCACAGCGTAGTACTTCGTGCGTCGTGGAGCATCGGCACTAGAGGCTCTGGAAGAAGTTGAGCCCGTACTGGTCCAGGAACGCTTGGACCTCGATGTTTAGCCGGAAGAGCTCCCCGGTCACCACGAGCACGCCCATGGCCACCAGCACGACGCCCGCACTCGCCTGGATGGCGGCGTAGTGGCGCTTGAAGAAGCCGAACGCCCGCGTCGCCGCGTTGAAGGCCACCGCCGAGAAGAGGAACGGCAGCGCGAGCCCCGCCGAGTAGACGGCCAGCAGCATGGCACCCTTGCCGGTGCCCTGCGTGGTGGAGGCCAGGCCGAGGATCGCTCCCAGCGTCGGCCCCACGCAGGGCGTCCACGCGATCGCGAAGGCGGCGCCGGCCACCACGGGCCCGCCGCGCCCGGCCCGCTCGACGAGCCCCTCGGGTCGCCACTCGCGGTTCAGCCGCGTGATGAAGATCGAGCCGAGGAACAGCAGGCCCATGGCGATGATCATCGCCCCGGCGATCTTGTTCAGCAGTGGCTGGTTGTCGAACAGGAACGCGCCGGCCGCGGTGGCTCCCAGGCCGAGCAGGATGAAGATCAGCGAGAAGGTGCCGACGAAGATCAAGCTGCGGCCGACGACCCGCATGTCTACGCGGCGGCCCAGATCGGCGGGCGAGGTCCCCGAGACGGCAGCAAGGTAGCCCGGAACCAACGGGAGACAGCACGGCGACACGAAGGAGATCAGGCCCGCGGCGAAGGCCAGCGCAAGATTCGGGGC
>Ga0136616_10001767_pt1 | contig 11384 bp, 12 predicted proteins | sample AntDrymUQ2992106_2_FD_106648 | JGI IMG/M metagenome (GOLD analysis project Ga0136616, IMG submission 106648) | Polar desert sand microbial communities from Dry Valleys, Antarctica - metaG UQ299 (21.06) | ecosystem: Environmental > Terrestrial > Soil > Desert | place: Antarctica: Dry Valley... | reverse complement strand
GGACCGGCTCCTGCACATTCGCCTCGCTCTGGAAGTCGCCGAGCGCGTCCACGACCACGCGGGTGGCCCCGTTCTGGCCGCGGAGGTAGCGGTCGTAGGTCGACTCGATCCCCGCCTGGCCGACCAGGTCGCCCTGCTCGACCTCGCGGAAGCGCTCTTCCTCCAGCTGGTCGGGGGAGACCTCGCCCACGTAGCCGAAGAGGTGCGCGGCCAGCTCGTCGTGCGGGTAGGTGCGCAGGAACACCCGCTCCACCGTCACGCCCGGAAAGTCCTCCTGGTTCTCGAGGATGTGCTGGATCCTCGGCAGCTCCACGTCCTGCTCGATGGTCGGCGAGGAGAAGGGGAGCTCCTCGAGCTGGTCGTCCACGCGCCGATCGATCTGGTCGGTGCTGACGCCGAGCACGTTCCCGAGCCGCTTGTAGAGCGTCTCGCGCTCCGGCCCTTCGGCGGGAATCTCGTTCGGCGCGAGCTTCACGGCGAGGCCGACGCGGTTCTCGACCAGGACGTTGCCGTTGCGGTCCACGATCTCCCCGCGCGGCGCCTGCACCTTGATCTCGCGGACGCGGTTGTCGTTCGCCTCCTGGCGGTACTCCTCCCCGGAGAGCACCTGGAGGAACCACAGGCGAAAGAAGACGATCGCGAACAGCGCGAGCGCCGCGCCTCCGATCACGGCGACGCGCAGGGCCAGCCGCGGCGTCATCGCAGGTCGGCGGTCCTTTGAGTCCAGGTACATCAGACCTCGAGCCCCCTCAGGCCGATCGGCCCGGCCTCGCGGGTGCGCTGGCGGCGCCCGCGGGCGAGCGGGTCCGAGACTAGCGCCCCGCGGAGCGCCCTTCCGAGGATCCAGAACACCGGCAGCGCGAGCAGCCCGTTGAGCAGCACGGTGACGAGCACGTCGCGCAGAACGAGCAGGCTCACGAACGCCTCGACCCCGAGCATGAACGTCACGCCTCCGAGCGCCAGCAGGTAGCCGGCGGTGGCCACGAGCCCGAACGCCATCGGCGCGAGCCCGTGCGCGGGGTCCCTGACCTCGCGGTAGCGGCCGGCGCCGTAGCCGACCGCGGTGAGCACGAGCGAGGAGGTGCCCGCGGTGTGGCCCAGCGCGAGGTCCAGCAGCAGCCCGGCGGCGAAGCCGCTCGCGGCCCCCGGGATACTCCCGCCGAAGAACGCCACTCCGGCCACCGCGAGGGGGATGAGGTTCGCCGAGGAGCCGAGCACCCGCATCTGCCCGAAGCCCGAGATCTGGAGCACCACCGCGAGCAGCAGGATCGCCCCGACCCGGAGGAAGGCTCCCGGCGTGGCGATCATCCGGTCAGCACCTGGACCACGTCCATCGTGCGCAGGTCGGCGTGCGGCTCGACGTGCACGCGCTGGTAGAGCTCGCGCTCGTCGGCGTCCACCCGGCTGACCTCGCCGATCGGGACGCCGCGCGGGAACAGCGACTCGAAGCGGGTGGAGGTGGAGCCGGCGGTGACGACGGTCGCGCCCTCCTCGATCTCGTCGTCGCGCTCGAGGAACTCGAGCAGGAGGTCCTCGGGATTGCCCACCTGCGGCTTGAGGACGCCGCCCGCCCCGACGGGGACGATCTCCGCGGACACGGCGCTGTCGCCGTCGGTGATCAGCGTCACCGTGGCGGTACCCCCGTTCGCCTCCGTGATCTTGCCGGCGAGCCCTCCACCGGTCACGACGGGCTGGTCGACCTCCACGCCGTCGTCGGTGCCGGCGTTGATCTGGATGGTCGAGAACCACGCCGTCGGCGACTGAGCGATGACCCGCGCCGTGACCGGCTCGGTGGCCTGCGGAAAGCCGGACTCCTCCTGGAGCTCGGCCAGCGCGCCCAGCTCCTCGGTGTCACGCAGGTTGGTCTCGGCGGTGGCGAGCTGCCCGCGCAGATCCTCGACCTCGGCCTGGAGGTCGTCGTTCTCGCCCTGGGCGTCGAAGGTGTCGCCCACCCAGTTGAACGCGTCGCGCACCGGTTTGAGGGCGGTGGAGGCCCCCGACTCGATCGGGGACAGGATCCCCTGGGTCGCGCGCTGGATCGGGCTGAGCGGGCCGGAGTCGCCGAAGGCGGCGGTCAGCAGGCCGACCGAGGCCAGCACCAGCACAGCGAACACCGCCCGCCGCCTGCGGACCAAGTTCTTGTCCTGCACCGGTACGCTCCTCCCGGCTTAGAAGCGGCGTCGCTGTCGGGAGTTCTGGTTCGAGCGATGGATCGCCTCGAACTCCTCGAGCGAGCGGCCCGATCCCACGGCCACGCACGTCAGCGGCGATTCGGCGAGATGGGCCGGCATCTGGGTCTCATCGCGCAGTCGCTCGTCGAGGCCCTGGAGCAGCGAGCCGCCGCCGGCCAGCATGATGCCGCGGTCCATGATGTCCGCGGCGAGCTCGGGCGGTGTGCGGTCGAGGGTCTCCTTGACGGCGTCGATGATCGCCTGGAGCGGCTCCTCCAGCGCCAGTCGCACCTCCTCGCTCGTGAGCACGACGGTTTTCGGAAGCCCGGAGACGAGGTCGCGCCCGCGGATCTCGGCCTGCACCTCCTCATCGAGGGGGAACGCGGAGCCGATCTCGAGCTTGACCTCCTCGGCCGTCTGCTGGCCGATCATCAGCTTGTACTCGCGCTTGACGTAGTTGATGATCGCGTCGTCGAGCTCGTCGCCGCCGATCCGGATCGACTGCGAGACCACGATCCCGCCGAGCGAGATCACCGCCACCTCGCTGGTGCCGCCGCCCACGTCCACGACCATGTTCCCGGTCGGCTCTCCCACCGGCAGGCCGGCGCCGATCGCCGCCGCCATCGGCTCCTCGATCAGGTAGGCCTGCCGCGCGCCCGCCGAGAGGCACGCCTCCTCGACCGCGCGCTTCTCGACCCCGGTCACGCCCGATGGGACGCAGACGACCACGCGCGGGTGGGCCCAGCGGTTCTGATGAACCTTCTGGATGAAGTGGCGGAGCATCTGCTCGGTCACGTCGAAGTCCGCGATCACGCCATCCTTCAGCGGCCGAATCGCCGAGATCGTGCCCGGGGTGCGCCCGAGCATGCGCTTGGCCTCGATCCCGACGGCGTGAACCTCGCTCGAGCGGGAGTCGATCGCGACCACCGAGGGCTCGGAGAGCACGATGCCGCGGCCGCGCACGTAGACGAGCGTGTTGGCCGTGCCGAGATCGACCGCCATGTCGCGGCCACCAAACCCGGTGACATACGAAAAGAAGCCCATTTGCAGGTAGAGGCTAGGCTGCCGGCCGGCGGCCGCCCGCGACGCGCCGGCGGCGCAGGTCGAAAAGCAGCGGCCCCGCGCTCGCGGCTGAGTGTAACGAACGGAGTCTCAGAGCCTGTCTCGATGCCCGATCGTGGTCGGAGGGGCCCGCCCCCCGGATGCCACGGGCCGCACGCGAGCGGAGTCGACGCCTGAGCATCGGCAAGCGGGCGAGCGGGGCGTGGCGCCGGGAGGCGTGCCTAACCGGCCGCAAGAGGCACTGAGACAGGCCCTTAGGCTCGAAAGAGGTCGGGTGCCAGGCGGGCGAGCGCGGCCACCGGCAGGCCCACGACGTTCGAGTAGTCGCCCTCGATGCGCTCGATCAGCGCCGCACCGCGGCCCTGGATCGCATAGCCCCCGGCCCGGCCGCGCCATTCGCCGCTCGCCAGGTACCAGTCGAGGTCCGCCGGCGCAAGCGCGCGGAAGTGGACGCGCGTCATCGCCACGGCGGTGAGCGGCTTGGCGCGCTCACGCACGAGCGCCAGGCCGCTCCAGACCTCGTGCCAGCGCCCGGCCAGCGCCTCGAGCGACGCCCTCGCGTCGGCCGAGTTGCGCGGCTTGCCGTAGATCCGCCCGTCGAGTACCACCGTAGTGTCCACCCCGAGCAGCAGGCGGCCCGCGGCCGTCTCGCTGCGAACGCCACGTGCCTTTCGAAGCGCGTTCTCGACGACCACGGCGCTCGGCTCGCCGGCGGCGAGCTCGTCCACGTTCGGCTCCAAAACCTCGAACTCGACGCCGAGCTGGGCGAGGATCGCCCGGCGCTGCGGAGATGCGGAGACGAGGACGAGCGGGAGCACCCGCCGCCTCGCTAGCCGGAAAGCTCGGGAAAGAAGAGTCCGATCTCGCGCGCGGCCGACTCGGGCGAGTCGGAGCCGTGTACGAGGTTCGTCTGGACCTCGAGCGCGTAGTCGCCCCTGATCGAGCCGGGAGAGGCCTCGAGCGGGTTCGTCGCCCCGATCGCCTGGCGCGCCGCGGTCACCGCCTCGTGGCCCTCGAGCACCATCGCCACCAGCGGGCCGCTCGTTATGAAGTCGACGAGCTCTCCGAAGAACGGCTTCTCGGCGTGCTCCGCGTAGTGGCGCTCAGCGTGCTCGCGCTCGAGCGTCATGCGCTTGAGCGCCGCGATCACGAGGCCCTTGCGCTCGAAGCGCGCCAGCACCTCGCCGGTGAGGCCGCGCGCGAAGGCGTCGGGCTTGACGAGGATCAGCGTCCGGTCCACGCGCGGATTCGATCACATGCGGGGCCGAGACGGCGCGCGGGGCGAGAGTCGACCGATGCCGGCCGAAAATCTCGCAGGCCGCTCAGCGAACGTGACGTTGACCGCGCATGTGGCGGTCAACGTCAGGCTCGGTGCGTGGACGTGCTCCGGAAACGGTCGAGGGAGTCGGCGACGTGGCCGCGACCGGCTCAGCCGGTCGAGGGACGCGGCGCCGCTTGGCGTCCCGGACGCTCTGAGCCGTCGGCCGGCGCGCGGGTCGCCGGTCGGGGCTCGGCGGGTTGAGCCACCGGCTGCTGGGCGGTGCCGGCCTCCGGGCGCGGCCCGGTACGCGTGGGCGGCCGCTCGGCTGCCGCGGCGCGATCCGTGGTGGCGACGCGCTCGGCCGTCGCCGGGCGCCCGCGCTCGGGCGAAGCCCGGCGGCGCCGGCGCTGCGCCGGCGCCGCCTCCCCGATCTCCGCCTCGCAGTAGGGGCAGATCCGCCAGCGCGGGTCGAGCGGCTTGCTGCAGGTGGCGCACGGCTCCTTGAGCCGTTTGAGGCAGCTCGGGCAGCGAAGGAACGACTTCTCGACCGGGAATGCGCAGAACGGACAGGCCATCTCGTGCATCTGGAGCAGCCGCGCCTCCGCCGCCGCGATCTCGAGCTCGCGCTCGCGGACGTCGTCGAGGTACTCGGGCGGCCTCAGGACGAGGTAGACGACCGTGCCGACGAACGGGAACAGCGACGCCGCGGTAGCGCAGCCGACCAGCAGCGGGTCCCCGATGCGGCGCTTCGCGTCCGTGTAGGTGTAGAAGACGAGCGCGAGCCACAGCACGATCAGGAACAGCAGGAGGAGAGTGACGGCCATGTTGACGGCGTCGTTCTCGATCCCGAAGACGGCGAGCGCGGGCATCTAAGCGCGAAAGTGTAACCACGCCGGCGGGCGACGGGCGGCATCGGGCGGGCCGAAACCGGGCGTCTCGCGCCCCCGCGGCGCTCGCGGCTGATGGACGACCCCCCTAGAAGAAGATGCGCCCGATGAGATAGCCGACCCCGAAGAAGACCAGGATCACGGTCGCCACGAGCACGGCCACGAAGCCGATCATCGTCAGGAAGCCGGGGCCGGGGCCGTCGCCGTCGTTCACGGGCGCTCGCTCACCCTCGCCGAGAGCATGGGCTGAGTCATATCGTGGATGCCCGCTCGGCGCCAGGCCCGCTGACGAGGTCGGCGATCAGGTGGAGCGAGCCCGAGACGAGGATCGCGCCCTCCGCCCCCGCGAGCTCCCGCGCGCGTCTCAGCGCCCGGTGGGCGTCGGACGCGGTCTCCGCTGCCGTCCACTCCCCGCGCTCCGCGAACGAGGCCAGCGTCCCCGGAGGCAACGAGCGCGGGTGTCGGCAGCGGGTGAGCACGGCCGTGCGGCATAGTGGAAGCAGCTCCGCGAGGATGCCCGCCGCGTCCTTGTCGTCGAGCACCGCGAAGACCCCGACCAGCGGGCGCCCGCCGGTCACCTCCGGGAGCGCCTCGGCCAGCGCGGCGGCTCCGGCTGGATTGTGCGCCCCGTCGTGGATCACGAGCGGCCGCCGCGAGACCACCTCCACGCGCCCGGGCAGCTCGAGCTCGGCGCCCGCCCGCCGGACGGCGCCGCGGTCGAGCGGGCGCTCCAGGAAAGCCACAGCGGCGGCCCTGGCCAGCGCGAAGTTGCGCCGCTGCATGGCGCCCGCGACGCTGAGGGCGACGCCGGGGTCCTGCGGCGCCACGCTGCGGCCGGCCCCGCGCTCGGTGGCCACCCGGCGCGCCACCGCCTCGACCTCGTCCGCAAGCGGCGGCGTCACGAGGTGGCCGTTGTCGCGGACGACCGCGAGCTTCTCCTCGGCGATGTCGGTCAGGGTCGGTCCGAGCCAGCGCGTGTGCTCGAGCGCAACGCTCGTCAGGACCTGGACCTTCGACGGAATGACGTTGGTGGCGTCGTAGCGACCGCCGAGCCCGGCCTCGACGACCGCCACCTCGACGCCGCGCCGCGCCAGCTCGTGGTAGGCGGCGGCGGTAAGTGCTTCGAACTGGGTGACCTCGTCACCGGGGTCGACGGTGCGGTTCACGAGGTCGGCCGCGTGTGCGGCGCGCGCGACCGCCGCTCCCAGGTCCGCGCCGCCGATCGCGCGGCCTCCGACCTCGATCCGCTCGCAGAAGGAGCGCAGGTGGGGCGACGTATAGCTGCCGGTCCGCAGGCCGTGGCGCTCGAGGATCGCCGCGAGCATCCGGACCGTGGACGACTTTCCGTTCGACCCCACGACATGCACGCTTGCGAAGCGCCGCTGGGGCATCCCGAGCGCCGTCATCAGGCGGTGCATGCGGTCGAGCCCGAAGCGCATGCCGAACAGCTCGAGGTCGAGCAGGTAGGTCTCAGCCTCGTGGTAGTTCACGGCCTCAGCCGAGGCCGTCGAGCTCACGCCTGAAGCCGGCGAGCTTCGCGCGCTCGCGGTCCACGACATCGGCCGGAGCCCGCTCCACGAACCGCTCGTTGGCGAGCTTGCCCTCGGCGCGCGCGATCTCATCCTCGAGCGTCGCCCGCCGCCCAGCCTGCCGGCGTTCGGCGCCCTCCGCGTCGATCGCGTCGGAGGCGAGCACCTGCACGACGCCGCCGGGCACGCCGACGGACGCCACGACGTCCCCATTCGCCCCGGCCTCCGCAAACTGGAAGCGGGCCAGGCGCGCGACGCTGTCGCGCAGCTCGTCGTAGCCCTCCGCGACCAGGCGCGCCGGCAGGCGCGCACCGGCGGGTGCCTGCACGTCGTCGCGGTAGCGGCGCAGCGCGGTGATCGCCTCGACCGCGCGGCCGACGGTCGCCTCCGCTTCGGGATCGCCGAGCTCGTCAGACGCGTCGGGCCAGGGCGCGGCGGCGAGGAGCGGCGTCCGCGCTCTCGCGGTGGGGAGGTGCGACCAGATCTCCTCGGTCACGAACGGCATGATCGGATGGAGCAGGACCAGCGTCCGCTCGAGCACCCACAGCAGGGTGGCCGACAGCCGCGAGCGGTCCAACGCCTCGTCGTACAGGCGCGGCTTGACCAGCTCGAGGTACCAGTCGCAGAGCTCGCCCCAGAACGCGTCGTAGAGCTCCAGAGCAGCGTGCGCGAGCTCGTAGCGGTCGATGCGGGCCGTGACCTCACTCGTCAGCCGATCGAGGCGGGAGACGATCCAGCGGTCCGCGACCGTCTCGGGAAGCGGCCGCGGCTCCACCGCGTCCACGCGCAGGAGGATCAGTCGCGAGGCGTTCCAGAGCTTGTTAGCAAGGTCGCGGCCCTGGCGCACCTTCTCCTCGGAGTACTTGACGTCCTGCGAGGACGACATCGCCAGCAAGCCGAAGCGGAGGGCGTCCGCTCCGTGCACCTCGATCTCCTCGAGCGGGTCGATGCCGGTGCCCAGCGACTTCGACATGCGCCTCCCCTCCGGCGACTGGATCACCGAGTGGATCGACACGTCGGCGAAGGGCGGCTCGCCCGTGAACTCGATCCCCATCATCACCATCCGGGCGACCCAGAGGAAGATGATGTCGCGCGCGGTCGAGAGCACCTGCGTCGGGTAGAACGCTTCCAGCGCCTCGGTGCGCTCGGGCCAACCGAGCGTGGCGAACGGCCACAGCGCCGACGAGAACCAGGTGTCGAGGACATCGGGGTCGCGGCGAAGCTCGCCGTCGCAGGCGCCGCACCGCTCGGGCGGACGCTCGGCGACGTAGGTCTCCTGGCAGCCGTCGCAGTACCACACCGGCAGCTGATGACCCCACCAGAGCTGCCGCGACACGCACCATGGCCGTATCGCGTCCAGCCAGTCGAGGTACACGCGCGCGTGCGGGTTCTCGGGGTGAAAGCGAACGCGCCCGTCGCGCACGCATTCGATCGCCGGCCCGGCGAGCTGCTTCATGTCGCAGAACCACTGGAGCGAGATCAGCGGCTCGATCGGCATCCCCGAGCGGTGCGAGTGCGGCACCTCGTGGACGTAGGGGCGAGTCTCGGAGATCAGGCTCTGCTCACGCAGCGCCGCGACCACGGCCTCGCGCGCGTCGGCCACCGCGAGGCCCGCGAAGCGCTCACCCGCGGCCTCGGTCATGCGCCCGTCCTCGCCGATCGCCGAGACCTCGTCGAGTCCGTGCCTGCGGCCGATCTCGAAGTCGTTCGGGTCGTGTCCCGGCGTGATCTTCAGCGCGCCGGTGCCGAACTCGGGGTCCACGTAGTCGTCGGCGATGATCGGCAGCCGCCGCCCGACGAGCGGCAGGACCGCCCGCTCCCCGACCAGGCGTGTGTAGCGCTGGTCGCTCGGGTTCACCGCGATCGCGGTGTCGGCCAGCATCGTCTCGGGCCGCACCGTGGCGACCGTCACGGACCCCGATCCCGACGCGAGCGGATACTCGACCATGTAGAGGCGGTCCTCGACCTCGCGCGTCACGACCTCGAGGTCTGAGATCGCCGAGCCCATCCCGGGGTCCCAGTTGACCATGTAGTTGTCGCGGTAGACGAGGCCCTTCTGGAACAGGCGGACGAACACGTGCGCGACGGCGTGCGCGTACCCGTCGTCCATCGTGAAGCGCTCATCGGGGTAGTCGGCCGAGGCGCCGAGGCGCTTGTACTGCTCGACGATCGTCGAGCCGTAGCGCTCGCGCCAGCGCCAGACTCGGTCGACGAACGCCTCGCGCCCGATCTCGTCGCGGCTCGTGCCCTCCTCGCGAAGCTGCTGCTCGACCTTCACCTGGGTCCCGATGCCGGCGTGGTCGGTACCGAAGATCCACTTGGTCCGTCGGCCCTGCATGCGGCGGAGGCGGATCAGCACGTCCTGGATCGAGCCGTTGAGCGCGTGGCCCATGTGGAGCGCGCCGGTCACGTTCGGCGGTGGGATCGCGATCGAGAACGGCTCGCCGTCCCGGCCCTCCGCGTCGGGGCTGAAGATGCCGGCCTTCTCCCAGCGAGCAAAGACGCGCGGCTCGGCATCGGCGGGCGAGTAGCGCGTCCGCTCCTCGAGCGTCTTCAGGCGGTCCTCCGATGCCACTCGCGGCAGTCTAGGTGGGCCCGCCCGCTCGTTTCGTGCTATTCGGGAAGCGTCGCGACGAAGTCCACGAGCCGGCGCGTGTCACGCAGCGGTGGGCCATGCCCGAAGCAGACGACGGCCGGTTCGAGCGCAGCGAGCCTGCGCGCCGACTCGCGGTTGCGCGCGGGGTCGGGCGTGAAGTAGGGCTTCGGCTCGCGCAGGCCGGGGATCCCGGTGAAGACGTCCGCGCTGTTCAGGACGTCGCCGATCACGAGCGCGCGGTCGGACTCGCGCCAGAAGGCGACGTGGCCGGCCGAGTGCCCCGGCGCGTCGAGCACGGTGAAGCCGCCGACCTCGTCGCCCTCCGCCAACCGGCGCGCCACCGGGTGCCCCGGCCCGGTGCAGGTGCGGTGGAAGAGCTGGGCCATGAAGTGGTCCGGCTGGCGCTCGCCGATCAGGTGCGGGCGCTCGGCCGCGTCGGCGTCCGCCTCTCCGCACCAGAGCGGGATGCCGAGCGCCTCGCAGACCGCGTGGCTCGCGCCCTGGTGGTCCGGATGCGCGTGGGTCAGCGCGTGAGCCGTCACGCGCCGGCCGCGCACCTCGCGCAGGATGCGCCGGGCGCCGTACCTGGTGGCGGCGTCCACCAGCACATCGCCCATCAAGTAGACGTTGATCGCGTTCGGAGGGAAGCCGCGAAGCTGCCATAGGCCGTCGGCAATCTGCTTCACCGGGCGGGACCGTACAGGCCCCGTCCGCAGGAGCGCGCCCCGCTGCGCACCCGTGCGGCAACTGCGAACGTTGGCGAACTGTGCCGCCCCCCGGCACAACTAGCAACGTTCGGCCGGCCCCGGCTCCCGGGCATCCTATGATAGCTGTATCACTTTCATGCTATGTTGCATCTCGATGTCTCGGGCCCACCTCCTCATCCGCGACGCCCGCCATGCGTCCGGGTTGACCCAGACGGCGCTGGCCCGCAGGCTCGGCACCACGCAGTCGGCGGTCGCCCGCCTCGAGCGGCCGGGTTCCAACCCCACCATGGCCATGCTGGAGCGGGCCCTCGGGGCGGCCGGCCGACGGTTGCAGCTGTCGTCGGCCTCCCCTCCAAGCAACGTCGACGAGACGCTCGTCGTGAGCATGCTGAGGATGACTCCGGAGGAGCGGCTCCGTTCGTTCGAGGGCGCCTATCGGAGCGCGCGTGCCATGGCCATGGCCGGGGCGCGAGCACGTGGCGAACTGGCCTGAGTTCCACCCCGGGGCTCTGCTCGCAGCCCTCACGAACCGCGGCATCGATTTCGTCGTCATCGGGGGCTACGCGGCGGTCGCGCACGGCTCGGGCCAGATCACGCGGGACGTCGACGTCTGCTTCGCGCCGGACGAGCCCAACCTGGGAGTGCTTGGTAACGCTCTGAAGGACCTGGACGCCCGACTGGCCGGCGTGGCCGAGGACGTCCCGTTCATCCCCGACGCCGCCACCTTGCGGCGGACCGACGTACTCACGCTGATGACTCGTGAGGGGCGCCTCGATGTCCTTCGGCTGCCGGACGGAGCGCCGCCCTACGACACCCTGCGACGACGCGCCCTCCGGGTGCAGGTGGAGGGAGTCGCGGTGCTGGTCGCGTCGCTCGAGGACCTGATCAGCATGAAGCGCGCCGCCGACCGGCCCAAGGACCGGATCGCCCTCGAGGAGCTGGAGGTGATCGACCGCCTTAGGCGGTCGCAGCCTCGGCCCTGACTAACCGCCGATCGGGGACGTCAGCCTCCACTCCTCTCCCTCCTTGGCGAGCTCCTTCGTGACCCTTCCGCCGGGGCCGCCGGAGATCGTCGCGGTGGCCACGCGCCCCGCCACGTTCACATCCGTCACCTCCAACCGCTCGAGGTCCTCACTCGCCCCCTCGACGGCGCCGAACAGCGCTCCGAGCG
>Ga0136616_10001764_pt1 | contig 11394 bp, 13 predicted proteins | sample AntDrymUQ2992106_2_FD_106648 | JGI IMG/M metagenome (GOLD analysis project Ga0136616, IMG submission 106648) | Polar desert sand microbial communities from Dry Valleys, Antarctica - metaG UQ299 (21.06) | ecosystem: Environmental > Terrestrial > Soil > Desert | place: Antarctica: Dry Valley... | reverse complement strand
TGGGACCGCAACCCGAACACCGGCGAGAGCAGCATGGACTCCGCGCGCACCAAGGTCGCCAGGCAAACCATCTTCCATGACCCCGACCGTCCAAGCCACGTCACGCTCACGGTCGTTGACGCACTGGAGGCTCCATGAACGTTCGGCGCCGCACCTTCCTCGTCACCGGTGGCGGCTCGGGCCTCGGCGCCGCGACTGCCCGCCTGCTCGCCGATGACGGCGCGAACGTCGTGGCCGCAGACCTCGGGGGCGAGGCAGGCGACGGCGTTCGTTTCGTACAGACTGATGTGACCGATGAGGGGAGCGTGAAGTCCGCCGTGAGCATTGCTCTCGAAGAGTTCGGCGGGTTGGATGGCGTCGTCAACTGCGCCGGCGTCGCCATCGCGGAGCGGGTGCTCGGCCGGGAAGGGCCGCACTCGCTGGAGTCCTTCGCGAAGGTCATTCAAGTCAATCTCGTCGGGGCTTTCAACGTCGTCCGACTGGCGGCTGAGGCCATGACGGGGAACGAGCCGGGGGAGGATGGGGAGCGAGGCGTGATCGTCAACACCGCGTCGGTGGCGGCGTTTGAAGGGCAGATCGGGCAGTCCGCCTACGCCGCCTCCAAAGGTGGCGTCGCCGCCATGACCCTGCCCCTCGCCCGCGAACTGTCCCGCCACGGCATCCGGGTCGTCACCATCGCCCCAGGCATCTTCGACACCCCGATGATGGCAGGCCTCCCCGAAGAAGCCCGCGACTCTTTAGGCGAACAAGTCCCCTTCCCCTCCCGCCTCGGCAAACCAGAGGAGTACGCCGCATTGGCGCGGCACATCATCGAAAACCGGATGCTCAACGGCGAGGTCATCCGCCTCGACGGCGCAATCCGGATGGCGCCGCACTAGTCGCATCCCTCCCGGCTACGGCGAGGAGCGCCAGCGGGAGCAGGACCACGAACCCCAGACCCAACACGTTCGCCAGGTCGTCAAGGGGCGAGAGAACCCCGAGCGTGGAGACGTGAAAGGCCAGATGCGGAAGGGCGTAGACGAGCCAGGCGAGGATCGAGACCCTGACGAGCGTCCGCCCGAGTAGCACACCCGCCGCCACCAGCAATACGCCGAGGGCGAGGTTCAGTGCGCCGACGTCCCTGGCGAGGTGCTCGTTGTAGGGGCCGAGGGCCGAAACCCAGTGCCTGCCGGCGGCCGGGAAGTCATCGAAGAAGGAGCGGGGAGCGAAGAGCGCCCAGATCCCGACTCCCAGGGGCGACACGGCCACGAGCAGCAGCCCGGCCCGTAGGAGCCAATCTCGCCTCACGCAGCACTCCCGGCCGCGCGCTCCGCGCGTCGCTTCGCCGCGTGGAGCCAATTGCGCCGGATCGCCGCGCTGCCAGGCCGTATCACCCGCCAGTAGCGTCCGAACTTCCGGCGCGAGTCGAGGCCGGTACAGTGTACGCGGGTCTCGGTACGGAGCCTCGTAAGGCTACCTTCGGTCTCGACGGAGAAGTTCATCGCTGCTCTGGCGTAGCCTGGCCTCTCGAAGGCGGCGAACTCCCGCGCACCGCTGACAGAGGGCACGAGGCCGCCACCCAATTTCCACATCTGGCCTATCACTCCCGCGACCATCTCACGGCCCGGGTCTTCTCCGAGGAACACGAAACCCGAATCCAGCATCTGGTCCCACAGCGGTAGAAGCCTGTCGGATGGCAGGCCACCCCGTCGTGAAAAGACCGCCGGCAACGACCTGACACCGAAAAGCAGCCGCACCATCGGCATCTCACCCGGCGTCGCATCCTTCGCCGCCTTCAGAGCATCGGCGGGCTGCGCGGATACCAGCGTCCGGTGAACCTCGCCAAACTCGTATTCGGGCATGATCTCATCCAGCAACACGCCGTCAGCCACCATCTTTCGCGCCCCGGTCTACCCACGCTCGCAGGAACTCCTCCCAACGGACTTTGCCGTAGCGGTTCTCCGGGCACGTTATCGCGCCGTTGCGGAACGCGCGGGCCGTCTTGCCGAGGAAGGGGAGCTTCACGATACGCTTCCGGCTTCCCTTGACGTGGAGGTAGGTCCGCACGGCGTCCTCCAACGGCCTGACCTCCGGGCCACCGATGTCGGGGACGCGCCCGGCGGGCTCAGAGAGCGCGAGTTCCACCATGCGATCTGTGACCTCCCCGGAGTCGATCGGCTGCCCGAGGAAACCGAACGGGAGTGGTATGACAGGCAGCCGGTCAAGGAAGCGCACCGCCGTCAGGATCAGGTCATGGAACTGCGTGGCCCGCAGGATGGTATGCGGAACCGGCGAGTCCGCGACGACGCGCTCGGTCTCAAGCTTGATTCTGTAATAGGGATATGAAGCGTCACCGTCTATTCCGACGATGGAGATGTAGACGCAGTGAGATACCCCCGCCCTCGCGGCGATGCGGAGCATGTTCTCCGTCCCCCCGACATCCACTTGCGTTGGCTTACGGAACGGGCTGGTGGCGCAATGGACTATGGTGTCGACGCTGCGGACGGCCCGCTCCACCCCCTCCCCCGTGAGCAGGTCCCCGCGCAACGTCCCCGGCTTTCCGCTGCGGCTCATAACCTGTACCTCGGCTCCGGCCGAACGCAGGCGCTCCACGATCTGCCGGCCAAGCACGCCGGTCCCCCCGGTGACGAGAACCTCCGGCGCGCTCACGCCACACCCTCCCGGACGCTATCCGCCGGGTGGCCTTCGAGGAATACAAGTTCGAGATGCACGGTCTTGTTGCCGCGCAGACGATGAATCAGCGGGACCAGGAAACGGTGCAGGAATGGGTGCTTGCGAGACAGAAGCTTCGCGGCGTGCGTTGCCTCTTGGCCTTCGAGCATCCTGGCGCGAGCCTGGAGAGCCGGCCCGGTCGGCTTCCCGAGCGCCGTGGATGGGGCGACCTCGACCTCGGGGTTATTGCGGATGCGCTTCAGCTTCCAGGTCGTGTCCCAGGTGCGAAAGTAGGCATGGTCTCCCTCCACGACGATGCTCACGGGTGTACTTACGGGAGTACCGTCGCGGCGGTAGGTAGTCAGCAGCGCGGCCCACTGGCGAAGGAACGGTTCCAGGGCTTTCATCGTTCAACCTCCTCAAGCGGCGGGATGTTCGCGAGCTTCTCCGGGTTCACGACGATGTGGATGGCCCGGATGCTGCCTTTCTCCACGTCCAGCGTCACAACGCTCTGGGGGCTTCCATCAGCGAAATAGCCGACAACGCCAGGGCGGCTGTTGATCGAAGCCCGCCGGATGGCGAGCCCCGGCGGGGCCTTGCCCAGTATCCCGAAGAAGAACCGGGCGGCGTTCCGCGCGCCGTGGATGGGACGGAGCGCGGCCCGGACCTTCCCTCCACCGTCCGACCACACGATAACGTCCTCGGCCAGGAGTGAGATGAGGGCCTCCATGTCACCGCTCGCGCAGGCTTCGAGGAAGCTCTCCATCAGGCGCTCCTCCTGCTCCGGCGAGCTCTCGAAGCGGGGACGGCGGGCCGCGACGGACTGGCGAGCGCGGCGTGAGATCTGACGGCAGTTGTCTTCGCTCTTGCCGACGAGGTGCGAGACCTCCCCGTAATCGTAGTCGAAGACCTCGCGCAGCAAGAACACCGCCCGCTCCGTCGGCGTCAGGCTCTCCAGCAACACCAGGAAAGCCATCGAGAGGGATTCCCCGAGGATCGCAGCTTCGGCGACGGCATCGGATGCGTTTTTCCCTTCCGTCAGTAACGGCTCGGGCAGCCAGGCGCCCACGTACTCCTCACGCCGGGTATGGGCGGATCTCAGGTGGTCTATGGAGAGCCGGGTGACGACGGTGGAGAGATACGCTCCGGGCGCGCGCACTTCACTATCCGCTACCCTCTGCCATCTCAAATAAGCTTCTTGAAGCACATCCTCGGCGTCCGCCACGCTGCCGAGCATCCGGTACGCGACGGAGAAAAGTAAAGGCCTGTGCCGGTCGAAATCCTCTGTCTTTCCCATATCAACCCCGCTTCGCGCTACCGGATCGTCCGAAAGCTTCCGTGCGTCCACTCTCACGTCCAGATCCTTTCATTGTCCTCTATATACGAGACGAGGGAGCAGAGGCCATTGTGACAAAACACGGCTCCGGTCGTGGAGCCGCGGTCTCCGGCTTGTCCTCCGACGCCGTCTTCCGTAAGGTTGAGCGTGTGAACCCCGTTTCGACCACCGGGCCCGGCGGATAAAGTTGGAGGTCCCCGGAGACCTCGAGGGCCGGTTGCGGCTGCTCCGGGCGGCGGCCTTCCTGAGCACCTTCGACCGCTTCACTATCGCCCCGATGCTGGTGACCATCGCGGCGGACCTAGACGTTTCACTCGCTGAAGTCGCGGCGGCGGCAAGCGTCTACTATCTGCTCTACGGGTTGATGCAGCCGGTGTGGGGCACGCTGTCTGACAGGATCGGCCGCGTCAAGGTCATCCGGCTCACGCTGGTGGCGGCCCTCCTGCCAGGCTTGCTCTCCGCGCTCGCGCCGGGACTGGCGGCATTGGTCGTGGGACGAGCGCTGGCTGGCGGGCTCTTCGCGGCGATCATACCTGCCTCGCTCGTGTACATCGGGGACACCGTCCCCATCTCCACCCGCCAGAACGCCCTCGCCGACCAGCTCGCCACAAGCGCCGTGGCGACCGCCCTCGCCACCGTTACCGCAGGCGTCGCGGCGTACCTCGGCCTCTGGAGGCTCGCCTTCGCCGCCCCCGTCCTGGCCTCCGCCGCGCTCGGCCTGCTGCTCGCCCGGCGGCTACCCGAGCCGGAGCGCGATGACGGGGACGCGGGAATGTTCGCACGCCTCGGAACCGTCGTCAGAAAGCCGTGGGCGGTCCTGGTCGTGCTGCTCGCCCTCATCGAGGGCGGCGTAATCCTGGGCTTCCTGACCTACCTCGCCCCCGCCCTGGAGGATCAGGGCTACAGTGCCGCCGCCTCCGGCCTCGTGGTCGGGCTCTACGGCATAGCCACTCTCGCCTGGACGCAACTACTCAAGAAAGTGTCCGACCGGGCCGGAGGGCCGATCCTGTTGTTCGTGGGCGGCGCGCTGCTCGCCGCGGGCTACGCGGCGGGCGCAGTGGGACAGAACCTGATCGGGGTTTCGCTCGCGGCGGTCTTCGTCGGCGGCGGGTTCGCCTTCATGCACTCGACGCTCCAGACGTGGGTGACCGAGGTGGCGCCGGAGGCTCGGGCCACCGTGATCTCACTCTTCGCCGCGGCCCTCTTCACCGGCAGCGGCCTCGTCACCTCAGCCGCCGCCCCGCTCGCCGAAGACGGCTCCTTCAGCCTCCTCTTCGCCCTCGCAGCCCTGATCGCCCTGCCCCTCGGTCTCCTCGCAAGCCTCTCCTGCCGCCGCTACGACCGGAAGTAACAGACCCTTTAATGGGGCTTTGGATCATCCGGCGCGGGAGACAGATGAGCATGATCCCACCAGGCACGCCGTCGTGGTGGCCGGCGGAAATCTCTGGCCGGATCGGTGAATAGCCTCAAAATAGGCTGCCTGGCAGATGCACCCCTTTCCCACTCACTACTACGCTTCGGTGATTGCACCGAGGGAGGTGTGTGCGACTTCCTCCCGCCCCGTTGTTCCACCGGCTAGCGAAGGAGTTGAGCGCTTTGAGCAGGAAAGTAGTGGTGTTGTTGATGGGGGCGGCCATGGCGGTGGCGGTGATCGCCACGGCGGGGATGGCCCTGGCACAGGAGATAGGAGAGCCGCCCTCAGACCCGAGTGGTCTCGTGGCGACAGCGGCTTCCAACTCGCGCATAGACCTGACCTGGGCGGACAACGCCACGAACGAGACAGCCTACGCCGTCGAGCGCTCCCTCGATGGCAGCGGTGGGTGGGTAGATTTGACCTCCACCCTGCCCGCGGACACAACGATCTACTCCGACACGGGCTTGAGCGCTGATACGGCCTACCACTACCGTGTGAAGGCTACCAACGCCACCGGCTCTTCCGGCTACAGCAACACGGCTGGCACGAAGACCCACGCATTGGCTCCCGCGTCTCCCACGCTGAACCCGACGCCGGACAGCACCTGGATGACCAACGGGACCGTGTACTCGATGATCCGCTACGGGGACTACGTCTACGTGGGCGGCAACTTCACCAGGGCCATGCGCGCGCCAGGCGGGCAGTCGTTCGCGGCCACCAATCTCGCGCGCTTCAACGCCAACACTGGTGTCGGTGATCCTACCTGGACACCGGACGTCACCGGGACGGACATGACCACAACGCAGGTATATGCTCTGGCCGCGGCCGGAGGGAAGATCTGGGTCGGCGGGAAGTTCGAGGCCGTAGACGGCGTCGCTCGCCGGAACCTCGCCGCCGTGAGCCCTGCTACGGGCGTCCTGGACCCGATCGTAGATCCGATCATCGGTTCGGCAACCTCGGGCGCCGTGCGTGCGCTCTTGGCGTCGAGCACCAAGGTCTACGTAGGTGGTGGTTTCACGACATTCGATGGCAAATCTCGCAGCAATCTCGGAGCCCTGGACTTCTCCGGTAACGTGGATCCGGCATGGAAGCCCAAGGCGAGTAGTTCTGTTCGGAGCCTGGCCTCCTCTTGCGACGGAGCCACGGTATTCGCTGGCGGCACCTTCCGGAACGCGGCCGGATCAAACGGGGTCTATAGTCCCCGTTATTCGCTTGCCCGGTTCACTGCAACCGACGGCTCGCTGCACCCGTGGGCGATCCCCGCTGCGGTCGTGGGTAACGACGAGGGCGCAATTGACCTCTCCGTCACCTGCGAGCGGATTACCGTCGCCTACCAGGGGCCGAACTACGCCCGGTCCTTCCGCCTGGACGACGGGAACAGCGGTACGCTGGCGTGGGCGAACAAGTGCGGCGGCGACCCGCAGGCCGTGGCGATGCTGGGTCCCGACAAGGTAGTCATCGGCGGCCACTTCTCGCAGATCAAAAGAGTAAAGAGGGTCCGCATCGCGCTGGTCAACCTCTCGGATGGGTCCGTCGTCCCCGGCTGGTCACCCGCCGTCGAGGGACACTGGATGGGTCCCTGGGACCTCCTCGTGGATGAAAACCATCTCTTCGTCGGTGGCAGGTTCACGACGGTAGGTGGCTTGACACAGTACAATTTCGCGCGCTTTACCTTCTCCTGAGAGAAGACCTCCTGGTGAGCGGGCGCCGCCAACCGAAACATGGCGGCGCCCGCTCCATACCGCGAGGCTCTCGACTCTTCTTCCGATAAAGCGCCACGCCATTACACGCCGGTAGGTTCGTGCTCGAAGACAGCGCGGTCTTCCTCCAGAGACGCCGGGTTCGAGGGCCAGGATCTACCTGGGTGGAAGTATCCGCGCGAGGTCGAAGGCAAGTCCCGGAACGGTGGCGGAGACGGCCTGCTGGGCGCGCCCGGAGCGGTGGATGGCTTTGTAGCCTTGCGAACCGGGGTCGGAGTACACTTCCACCAGGTCTTCCCTCAGGTTCACGATCCATGCCTCCGGTATGCCGGCCTCGCCATACCAGGACAGCTTCACGTTCCGGTCGAACTCGAGCGAACTCTCCGAAACCTCTATGACGAGGGCGACTTCGTCGGGGATGGGCAGGCGTCCCGTCGGCGGCTCTCCGGCGAGAAGGACGAGGTCGGGTTGCGGCTCGCCATGCCCCCCAAGAGCGATAGGGTTTTGCGCGTCCACCACGTAACGACCGCCAACCAGGCTAGCGAGAAGGTTTATGAGCTGTCTCACGCAGTAGGCGTGGCGCCAACTGATGGGGGTCATCTCCACCACCTCTCCGTCAATAAGCTCCACACGGTCGTCTTCGCCTAAGATCCCGGCCTCACCCATCAGGTGGTACTCCTCGACCGTGAAGCGGTGCTTGACGACGCTCATGGCCTCCTCCGTCCTGGTCCGTTCCACGTTCCGGGATTATAAGCGAACGTAAGCTTCGAGGGCTTTGGCGTCTCCATCGCCTCCCCTACCTAATCACCACGAAGGAGTCCACGTCCACCCGCTTGCCCGTTTAGGACGCGCTCTTCGTCCCCAACGCCTCCACCATCTGCTTCACCGGCCCCTGGCGCGCAAGTCACCGAGGGCCACCGGTACGCGCTTCGGCCGGCCTGTCGAAAGCTCGATGCACCCGTGGCGGGTGTAGCCCGTGGAGATCACCTCCCCGTCCCGCAGTACCTCGTACTCGAAGCGCAAGGAGGCACGTCCCACGTCCGCGAGGTCCGTGCGGAGGGTGAGTTCGTCGTCGAAGAGGGCGGCTTTCTTGTAGAAGAGGCGGGCCTCGACTACCACGAAGCCGAGGCCCTGCTCCTCCATCTCCCGGTACGAGAGTCCGGCGGCGCGGAGCCACTCGACGCGGCCGACCTCGAAGTAGGCCAGGTAGCTGGCGTTGTTGGCTATGCCCTGGGCGTCGGTCTCGGAGTAGCGGACTCGGAGCTTTGTGGCGTGGATCAGCGTCCCTCGAACCCCGGCTTGCGCTTCTCAATGAAGGCGCCCATGCCCTCTTTGGCGTCCGCGGTGGCGAAGAGGAGGGCGAACTGATCTGCCTCGTACTCCAGGCCGCTTATGAGGTCAACGTCGAGCGCGCGGTTGGCGGCAGTCTTGGCGTGGCGCACGGCGACGGGGCCGTTGGCGGAGATCTCCGCCGCGATCTCCCTCGCCGCGTTCAGCGCCTCTCCCTGCGATACGACGCGGTTGACGAGCCCGATCCTCTGCGCCTCCGCAGCGTCTATGCGACGCCCCGTGAAGATGAGCTCCTTCGCGACGGCAGGCCCCACCAGGCGCGGCAACCGCTGCGTCCCGCCCATCCCAGGCAGGATGCCGAGGCTCACCTCGGGGAAGCCGAAGAGGGCGTTCTCGGAGGCCACCCGGATGTCGCAGGCCAGCGCGACCTCGGCGCCGCCGCCCAAAGCGAAGCCATTGACGGCGGCTATCGTGGGGATGGGACCGCGGTCGAGGAGGGCCATGGCGGCGTGACCGATCTCCGAGAACCGCTTTGCCTCCAAAGCGTCCATCGCGTGCATCGCCGATATGTCGGCCCCGGCGACGAAAGCCCTCTCCCCCGCCCCGGTCACGATGATGGCGCGCGGCCCCTCACTCTCCAGCTCCAGCAAAGACTGCCCGATCTCCTCGACCACCTGCGGGTCGAGGGCGTTCAGCTTTTCCTGGCGGTCAATGGTCAACACGGCGACACCATTATCTTCCCAGTCCACCTTCACGAAGTCCAAAATGTTTGTCTCCCTCTGGTCGGCGCAGTAAGCTATCAGGCATCAGCTTTCAGCTTCTTGCTCTTGGCTGATTGCTGACTGCTGACTGCTGATAGCTTACTAGCTGGCAGTCACGGCTTCTCTCACGTATTCCACGGCCCGCTTCGTCGGCGTCCCCGGCGTGAAGACCTCACCCACGCCCAACTCCTTGAGTTTCGGGATGTCTCCCTTCGGGATGGTGCCGCCAACGAAGACGAGGATGTCGCCGGCGTCGTCCTCTTCGAGGAGTTCTATTATTTTGGGGACGAGCGTCATGTGCGCGCCGGAGAGGATGGAGATGCCGATGGCGTCGGCGTCCTCCTGGATGGCGGCCTCCACGACTTGCTCCGGAGTCTGATGCAACCCCGTGTAGATGACCTCCATCCCCGCGTCGCGGAGGGCGCGCGCGATGATCTTGGCCCCCCGGTCGTGACCGTCGAGCCCCACCTTCGCCACCACCACCCGTATCGTACGCTCCATAGGTTCGTATTGTAGCCGGACCCGCGCCCCGCGCTACTCCTCGAAGACCTTGCCTGGGTTCATGATGCCGTTGGGGTCAGCGAGGCGCTTTATGCCGCGCATGAACGGCAGGGAATCGCCGTGCTCTTTCTTCAGGTCCGCTATCTTGCCTGAGCCGACGCCGTGCTCGCCGGTGCAGGTGCCGCCGCGGGCGAGGGCGTGGTCCACGATCCGCTCGTTCACCGCTTTGGCCCGCTCCAACTCCTCCGCGTTGTCCGGGTCAACGGGGAAGACGGCGTGGTAGTTGCCGTCGCCGACGTGTCCGAGGATGGCGCCGTCGAAGCCCGCAGCCTCGATGGTCTCGCGGGCGTGGCGCAGTGCGTCCGGCAGGTCTGAGAGGGGGACGCAGACGTCGGTGGTCATGGGCTTCTTGCCCGGGTTGAGGTCCCTTATGGCGAGCCCCGCCTCGTGGCGGGCCTCCCACAGCTTCTCGCGCGCGGCCCTGTCCGCCTCGAACTCGAACTTCTCGCAGCCGTGGGCATCGGCGATGGCGCGGGCCGTCTCCACGTCGTGGCCGACGCCCGCCTCGGAGCCCGAGAACTCCAGGAAGAGGGTCGGGGCGACGGCGTAGTCCGTACCCTTGAGGGCGTTGACGGCCCCGACGGTGCGGGCGTCCACCAACTCGACGCGCCCGACCTGCATGCCGGTTTGGATCACGGCTCCCGCAGCCCTCCCGGCCGCCTCGATATCAGGGAAGACGGCCCTCGCGGCGAGGATGTGTTCGGGGATCGGGTAGAGTCGCAACGTGATCTCGGTGAACACGCCGAGCGTCCCCTCCGAGCCGACGAAGAGCCCGGTCAGATGGTATCCGGCGGAAGACTTCATAGCCATCCCGCCGGTGCGCATCACGGTCCCGTCAGCCAGCGCTACTTCGAGGCCGAGCACCTGGTCCCGCATCACCCCGTAGCGCACGGCGTTGGTGCCGCTCGCGTTGGTGCCGGCCATCCCGCCGATGGAGGCGTCCCAGCCGGGATCAACCGGGAAGAAGAGCCCGTGCTCCTCGAGCGCCGCGTTCAGCTTCCCGTGCGTGACGCCGGGCTGCACCCGCGCCACGAAATCTTCGGGACGGACCTCGAGGATCCCGTCCATCCGGCCCAGGTCCAGGCTGATGCCGCCCCGAACCGGGATGGTGTGAGCCTCCAGGCTGCTCCCCTCGCCGAAGGGCACTACCGGGATGACGCGCTCGTTGGCGAAACGCAGGATCTCCGCGACCTCATCGCGGCTCTGGGGGTAGACCACCGCGTCTGGGGAGCGCGAGGCGTGGTAAGTGAAGACGGCGGTCCCGTGGCGTTCGAACTCCTCCCCGCCGCCAACGACGCGATCCTCTGGAAGGAAGCTCCGGAGCCCGGAAAGCAGGTCCACGGCGTCCTCCTACTCCGCTTCGACCGGGTTGGTGAGGGCGCCGAGGTTTTCAATCTCGATGGTTACCTCGTCGCCGGGCTTCATCCACAGTTGCGGGTCGCGGGCCATCCCGACGCCAGGAGGCGTGCCCGTGATGATGATGTCGCCGGGGACCAGCGTCATCCCGGTGGAGAGGAACGCCACCAGCTCAGCGACGGGGAAGATCATCTTCGCCGTCGTCCCATCCTGTACCGTCTCACCGTTCAGAATTGCTCTGATTGAAAGATTTTGCGGATCGGGCACCTCATCTTTCGTGGCGATGAAAGGCCCGAACGGCATGAAGGTATCCAGGGACTTGCT
>Ga0136616_10001762_pt1 | contig 11399 bp, 9 predicted proteins | sample AntDrymUQ2992106_2_FD_106648 | JGI IMG/M metagenome (GOLD analysis project Ga0136616, IMG submission 106648) | Polar desert sand microbial communities from Dry Valleys, Antarctica - metaG UQ299 (21.06) | ecosystem: Environmental > Terrestrial > Soil > Desert | place: Antarctica: Dry Valley... | reverse complement strand
TCGACGAGACGGAATCCGCCGGCACCGGCTTTCTGGCCGATGTCTGCCGGCGTTGGGAAGCAGCAGCCCAGCCGGCCGTGGGATGCCGGGGTACGAGTCACCTTCCCGGGCACCGGGTTGGTGCTCTCCCGGCGCGGTGGACTCATGGGCCGGCTGCTTGCGCTGTTCAAGCTGGGTCTGGGCGGCAGGCTCGGCTCGGGTCGCCAATACTGGCCATGGATCAGCCCTTCCCGACGAGGTGTCCGCGTTGCGATTCCTGATCACGTCAGACCTGTCCGGACGGGTCAATCTCACCGGCCCCGAGCCGGTCACCAACGCCGAGTTCACCAAGACTCTGGGCTCGGTGCTGGCCCGCCCGACACTCGCCGCCGTGCCCGGATTTGCCCGGAAACTGGTGGTCGGCGACTTCGCCGAGGAGGGTGTCCTGGCCGGTCAGCGGGCCCTACCGCGTGTCCTGACGCGGGCCGGGTTCGACTTCGCTCATCCGAGCTTGCGGCGGGCCTTGGAAGCGATCACCGCTTCGGCGACCGATCAGCCCAGCCGCTGGGCGGTGTGAATCCGCCAGCCGCCCTCGCTCAGGACGAGTGTCATGTCCACCGTGGCGGGTCCGCGCCCTGGATGGATGGCCAGCGCCTCGGCGCGGGTGTCGAGCGCGGGAACGGTCTCGTAGTCCCCGAACTCGTCGGTGAGTTGCACAGTGGCGTGGTCGCCCTGCACTTCCACGTCGAGAATTTCCAGCACTCGTGGCGAGAAGCCGCGAAGCACCTGTCCGGCCTCGGTCAGCCGGGTCAGCTCGGCCAGATCAGCGGCCAACTGCGGGCTGTCCGCGCTGAAGACCTGATCGAGCAGCGGGGTAGCGCCGGTACCGAAGGCCAGGGCGCGCCGCTCGTACAACAGGCTCAGCAGCGCCGCCCAGGCGGCCGGAGACTCGGGTACCGCGCGCTCGTCGGGTACGGCCCGCTCGTCGGCAGCGACGTCCGTAGCGTCGGAGCCCGAGCCCGGCTCGGTGTCACCGGCTTGCCTCGACACTGCGCCGAGCGGGCCGCCGGCCTGTGCCGGCACGGATTTCGATGCGTTCCAACCGAGACCGAGGACGACGACGGCCAGGACCGCCAGCGCCGCGAGGGCGCTCACGACCGCCCGTCGCGGGACGACGCGTGCCGCCGAGCGCAGCCGCGACGGGGGGGCATAGCCGATTTCAGGTACGGGGTGGCGCAGGGCACTGCGCCGCTCCTCCCGCTCGCGACGAGTGCTCGGCGTCGCCGCATGTCGCGCTGAGCTCCCACGGCGTACTTCGCCGGCGATGTCAGTGGATGCGGTACGCGATGAGTTGTTCGATGACTCCTGTCCGGCACCGCACACTCCGGAGACTGCCGACCCAATGCGGAAGGGGTCCTCGTCGAGAGGCGGCAGATCCGGCCACACGTAGGGACCTGCAAGGTGCAACGGCTCCGGCTCCACGGCATCACGTACGTCTGCGGCGAAGGCCTGTGCGCTGCCCCGATGTCTGGGTTGTTCGGACAGGCCGCGCGCGATCACGTGGGCCAACGAAGCCGGCGTACTGGCATGCAGCGGGCGCAGGTCGACCCCGGAACCCGCTGCGGCCAACTCCCCGACGTCCGCGCCGCTGCCGGCGGCCCACGGTGGGCGGCCAGTCAGCGCATGGAAACCGATCGCCGCCACCCCGAAGACGTCCGAAGCTTTCGTGACCGGCCCACCGCGGGCAACCGACGGATCGAGGTACTCAAGCCGCGCAGCCGCCGGACCCGGCGCAGCCAAGCTCTGCCAGACGCCGAGATCGGTCAGCACGGGTCGGCCATCGGGGGTGACGATCACCGCACTCGGGGTGAGGCTGCCGTGCAACAGCTCTGCATCGTGGGCTTCCCCGAGGCCGTCGGCCACCGGCGTGAGCAGGGTGACCACTTCCGCGCCGCTGAGGTGCTCCCGTTCGGTCAGCAGCGTTGCCAGGCTCACCCCGGTGATGAACTCCTGGACGAGCACCACCCTGGATCGGTCTCGGCGCACGTCGAGCAGGCGGGCCACGTGCGGGTGCACGAAGTCGTGCAGCCGCGGCCAGCTGAGCTGGTCGGTGTCGACGGATTCGTCGGTGAGCCACTTGAGCGCAACGTCGGCTCCACCGCTGTCGGGCCGGGCCCGCCACACCTCACCCGTCGCGCCGAAGCCGACGAGCTCGACCAGGGTGAATCCCTCGAGGCTGCGCCGCATGTAGGGCGACGCTAGGCCCGACGGCGGCGCCGCGCTGAGGTTGTCCACAGCCCGACCGTCCACCAGCCTTGGCCACGGGATCAGCCGAAGGGCAGGGGCTGCTGCGGTGGGCCGTGCGTCGGGTCGACCCCGTCGAACAGGCTGCTTACCGATTCGCCGACATGACTGCGTTGGATGGCCTCGGCGAACAAGGTCGCGACGGATCGGACCTGCAGGTTCTCCCACACGTGATCCGGCGGTGGCACGGTGTCGGTGGTGACCACCTCGTGCACCATCGGGTGGCTGCCCAACAGGTCCACCGCCTTGCCCGTGAACAGCCCGTGCGTGCAGGCGACCGACGCGCCGGTGGCCCCGTCGTCGGAGAGCCTGTTGAGCAACTCGACGATGGAGCTGCCCGTGGCGATCTCGTCGTCGAGCACGATCGCATGCCGGCCCGCGACATCGCCGACGATGGCGTCGATGATCACCCGGTCGTCGGCCAGCCGGCGTTTGCTTCCGGCAGCGACCGGCGTACCGAGCAGCCGAGCGAATTGGGTTGCGGTCTTGGCGTTTCCGAGGTCGGGCGAGACGACAACGGTGTGGCTGAGGTCGCGACCGCGGAAGTGCTCGGCAAGTTCACCGATGGCGGTGAGGTGATCGACCGGTACGCCGAAGAAACCGTGCACCTGCGGGGCGTGCAGGGCCATCGTGATGACCCGATTGGCCCCGGCCGTGATCAGCAGATCGGCGACCAGGCGTCCGCCGATGGAGATGCGTGAGGCGTCCTTCTTGTCCGACCGGGCGTAGGCGTAGTGCGGGATCACGGCGGTGATCTGGGAGGCTGAGGCACCGCGCGCCGCATCCAACATCAGCAGCAGTTCCATCAGATGTTCTTGGGTGGGCGGGACCAGAGGCTGAACGACATAGACGTCGCGTTGGCGGCAGTTGGCCTGCAGCTGGACCTGGAGGCAGTCGTTGCTGAACCTGATGATCGAGGCAGGCGAGAGCTCCACCCCGAGGTGAGCACAGATTCGCTGGGCAAACCGGGGATGGGCATTGCCGCTGAAGACGACGATTTCGCGCACCGCGGATCACCATACGGTTTGACCCCGGGCATCAGGTGGCTGGCTTCGCTCGGCCGCTCGAGTTCTCAGTCCGGGCGAGCTTGCTCGGCCACCATATGGCTCTGCCGATGTCGTAGGTCAACGCAGGGACGAGCAGCGACCGTACGACCGTGGTGTCCAGCAGCACACCGAAGGCCACGACGAATGCGATCTGGGCGAGGAAGAGGATCGGGATGACTCCCAGCGCGGCAAAGGTCGCCGCGAGAACGATCCCCGCCGAGGTGATCACCCCACCCGTGACCCGGAGCCCGGCCAGGATGCCCGGCCGGGTTCGGAGTTTGAGCGATTCCTCGCGCACCCGGGTCATGAGGAAGATGTTGTAGTCGATCCCGAGGGCGACCAGGAACACGAACCCGAACAGCGGGACAGCGGGGTCAGCCGGTGGCCAGCCGAAGATGTGGGCGAACACGACCTCGGCGATGCCGAGGGTGGCCAGATAGGACAGCACGACCGTCGCGATCAGCAGCAGCGGAGCGACGATGGCACGCAACAGCAGCGCGAGGACCATAAAGACCACGAGCAGCACGATCGGGATGATCAGGTATAGGTCGCGCTCAGCGGTGTCCTGGGTGTCGAGGTTGATCGCGGTGAACCCGCCGACCAGGGCGCTGCCGTCACCCACGTCACCCACCACGGCGCGCAATTCACGGATCGCCTGGTAGCCCACCTCGCCGTCGGCGGTGACGCCGAGTACGGCGTTGATCTCGACCAGTCCGTCGACGACCTTGGGCTCGCCATCTGGGGGTCCGGGCGCGCCCGAAGGTGCGCCCGGAGGTGGCTCGGTCGTCACCGCGACGGAGTCGACTGCGTCCACCGACTCGGCGGCGGCGACCAGGTCGTCCAGGTCGTCTTCTGGCCCGATGATGACGGCTGGAGACCCAGCCCCGTCTGGAAAGTGTCGACCCAACGCCTCCTGTCCGGCGACCGAATCCACGTCGCTCAGGAAAATGTCGGTCTGCGAGGCACCACCCACCCGAAGCTGCAGTACGAACAATGCGGCGATCAACAGCAGCAGCGAGGTGGCGATCCAGACCCGACGGGGGTGCGTGCGCACCAGATCGGCGACCTTCGACCAGATCCCGTGCATACCAGGAGTGGCGTCATCCTTTCGCGGCTTTCGCGGCCAGAACGCACCGCGGCCGAGCAGGGCGAGGACGGCGGGTAGGTAGGTCAGCTGAACCAGCAGGGACGACCCGATGCCGATGGCCGCCACCGGGCCCAGGCCACGGTTGGAGTTGAGATCGGAGAAGAGCAGGCAGAGGACACCGAGGATGACGGTGACCGCGGATGCCACGATCGGAGCCACGGCCCCGCGCAGCGCCTTGTGGATCGCGTCGTACCTGTCCTGGCTGTGGTGCAGTTCCTCCCGGAACCGCGAGACGACGAGCAGCGCGTAGTCGGTGGAGGCGCCGAAAACGAGGATCAACAGGATCCCCTGGCTCTGGCCGTTGAGGGTGATCACGTCGGCCTTGACGAGTCCGTACACGGCCGCCGCGGAGACGCCCAGAGCCAGTGCGGCACCGACGAGGACGAGGACGGGCAGGACCGGGACTCCGGTAGACCAGCACCAGGATGAACGCCACGACGAGCGCGGTGACGATGACCAGGAAGCCGTCGATGTCACCGAAAGCCTCACCGAAGTCGGCGAATATCCCACCCGGGCCGGCCACGGAAACGAACTCGATGTCGTTGTCCGCAACGATGTCCCGGATGTCAGTGACGACCGTGCTCAACTCGTCACCGAGGTCGGCGTCGAGCGGAACGATGAGCTGCAGCGCCTGGCCGTCCTCCGACGGGATGGGCGGCGAGACGTCGCCCACGAGACCGTCCAGTTCACCGATCTGTTCGACATCGTCCTCAGCCGCGGTGATGTCGCCGGGTGTGATCCCGGACTCGCGCTCGTAGACGACGATCGCCGGGATGATCTCGGCCTCGGCGAAGCTCTGCTGTAGCTCGATGACCTTCGTCGACTCCGCGGTCGTCGGCAGGAAGGCGGCGTTGTCGTTCTCGGCCACGCCGGCCAGTTGTCCCTGGAACGAGCCGAGGGGTCCTCCGACGGCCAGCCAGACCAGAACGAGGACTGCCGGTAGGACCCACCGCCGCCGCCGGGCCCCGGAGGTCGTCTGGTGGTCAACGGACGTCACTTCGCGCGGCATGAGATCCCTCGAGGCGGTCCCGGCGGTCTCGTCAGCGCGCTGACGACTGGTCAGGACCGAGACTATTGAGCACTTGCGACATGTCCGCATAAGGGTTCCGCCCGAGGACGACGATGGTCGGTGCGGACTAACCTGGAGAGATGAGCGCCCCCCTCGTATTCATCTGGGCGGGCTCGGTCGACTACGTGCAGGCCTGGGAACGCCAACAGCATCTGCACGCTCGCCGAGTGGACGACCGGTCGCCGGACACCGTGCTGCTCCTGGAGCATCCAGCCGTCTACACCGCCGGAAAGCGCACCGAGACCCACGAGCGCCCGACGGATGCCACCCCGGTCGTCGATGTCGATCGCGGCGGAAAGATCACTTGGCACGGCCCCGGCCAGCTCGTGGGCTACCCGATCGTCGCGCTTGCCAAACCGATGGACGTCGTCGCCTATGTGCGACGGCTTGAAGAAGCGCTGATCGAGGTCTGCGCCGACCTAGGTGTGCCGGCCGGTCAGATCGAGGGCCGCAGCGGCGTGTGGCTTCGCGCCGACGGGGCGCGGCCGGACCGAAAGATCGCGGCGATCGGTATCCGAGTCTCCCGAGGGGTGACGATGCACGGCTTCGCCGTCAACTGCAATCCGGACCTCAGCGCGTACGACCGGATCGTTCCGTGCGGGATCAGCGACGCGTCGGTGACCTCGCTGAGCAAGGAGCTTCACCGCGAGGTCACCGTCGCTGAGATCCTGCCGTTGGTCGAGAGCCGGCTCACAGAGGCACTCTCGCCTGAGCACACCCGCGCCGCCTGAACGTTCAAACGCTACTGGCGCGTGACCCGAAGTACTCGCGTTCGGCGTCGGTACGGGCTGTGGATGCGGCGCGTACCCAGGCTCTACGAGCCTCGTGGGTGCGGCCGAGCCGGTCGAGCAATTGGGCCCGCGCCGCATGGGCGTAGCAGTACTTCTCCAACCCGCCCAGGGCCATGACTTCGTCCAGATCGGCGAGTCCAACAGCTGGGCCGTGTAGATAGGACAGTGCCTGGCAGCGTCCTAGGGCCATGACCGGGCTCGGCTCGAGTTCCAGCAGATCGCCGTACAGCTCGACGATCCTTGACCAGTCGGTGGCCTCGAAACTGGGCGCTCGTGCGTGTTCGGCGGCGATGGCGGCCTGCCTGGCAAATGGCCCGGACGTGGCTCCGCCGGCGGCAAAGGTGGTACAGCGCTGAGCTTCTGCCGTCATCTCTCGGTTCCAGGAATTGCGGTCGACATCCTCGAGCAACACCTGTACGCCGTTAGCTGTGACCCGCGACCCGGCACGGGCCTGGCTGAAAAGGAGCAATCCCAGCAGGGCGGCATTCTCCCGGTCCATGGGTCTGGCTCGATTCAGCGAACGTGCCAGATGCAGTGCCCGGTCGGCCAGTTCGTCGTCACGCAGCTGAGAGCCGCTGGCCGCCGTATGCCCGAGCGAGTACGCCAGCTGAACCGCTCGCCGTACGACCGGCATTCGATCATCGACGGCCAGGTCGTCGGGAAGCTCGAGGTCGACGCCGGAGACCGCGATCCGCTTCTTTGCTCTCGTCAATCGGGCCGCCATCGTCGATTCAGAGACCAGGAAACCGGCTGCAATGGTCGATGTTGTTGCGCCGCAACCTATTCGGAGCATCAAGGCAACCTGCGCCTCAGTAGTCAACGCCGGATGGCAACAGAGGACGACAAGTCGGAGGTCGTCGTCCTGCACGACCGGCTCGATCAGTTCATTTTCCGGGCCCTCGACGACGGTGGCTTGGGTGACGGCCAGAGCAGTGAGTCTGTTGCGCAGAACCGCGGCCCGACGGATCCGGTCCACGGCCCGGCGCCGGGCCACCGTGAGCAGCCATGCTTCCACCGATTCCGGGACTCCGGTGTCCGGCCAGGTTTGTAGCGCCAGCAGGAACGCGTCGGCCGTAGCTTCTTCGGCGATGTCGAGATCGCGTGCCAGCCGGAGCGTGGCAGCCAGCACGCGCCCCCAGTGTTCCCGTTGGGCCGATTCAGTCGCGGCAGCGACCTCGCTAGGCAACCGGCTCAGGACGCGTCGAACTCCCAAACCGGGCGCAACTCGACGTACCCATGCGGAGCCGGGCAGAGCTTCGCGAATTCGAGTGCCTGGGCATCATCCTTGGCGCTCAAGAGGTAATAGCCGCCGAGGACCTCCTTGACGTCGGGCAACGGGTTGTCCACGACTGCGACGTCATCGGTACGGGTGTTGCGCAGGAAGGTTGCCGTTGGAAGCGGCTGGAGCGCCTCACCCCCCAGGATCTCCCCACCCGCCTTGGCCACCGATTCAGCAAAGTCCCCGTGCATCTGCATGGCGGCCGCGAAGTCCGCTTCGTCGGCGGTCGCGTAGGCCTCTTGGTTCTCGACGATCGTGATCATGTACTTCGTCATGGTGCTCACCTTTCTCGTACGGCCGGCCGGCTGCCGGGTCCGTCAGCGAGTAGTCGAGCAGCCACTGCGGAAATCGACAGCTGTCGGTGAAAAGGTATTACGCGGTTTCTGTCGGAAGTGGACTGTCATGGGGTTCGCTCGGTTGTTGGTGGCTGGCCTTCGGACGAAAGGCGGCACCAACGGTCGGAGCTCTTGACCACATGCATGTCGACTCGTGGCCCGGTGAATGGTCATCGGAGTTCACCGACCTCCTGTCGGCGCTGACCCGCCTGGTCGCAGCTGAACCCGCGCAGGCAGCGCTGCTCGTCAAGATCCTGGACGGTCCACTGCTAACGATGGACACTCTTGCCGACGCGGCGTGCGCTGGCCCACTGCTGCCAAAGATCGCAAGCCGCGGTACGAATTCACTGTTGCGCATGCTGAGCCACCGCCTGGGCAGCTCTTCTAAGGCGGTCCCGCGGCACCGTGTGTGCTTACGACCGGTGATGTGCTGGAACGTGCAGTTTCGCACCGATTGCTGCACGTTTCCGCACATTGCCCGACGGCGCGCCACTTGCCGACCTAACCAAGAACGAAGTTGACCAGTTTCCCCGGTACAGAGATGACTCGACGTATCTCGGCACCGTCGAGATGCGCGATCACATTAGGCTCTCGGCGGGCCGCTGCCTCCATGGCCACTGCGTCCGCATCTGCCGGTACGGCAACGCTGCCACGGAGCTTGCCATTGACCTGAACGGCGATCCGCACCGTGTCATCCACCAGGAAGCGTGGGTCAGCGGCTGGAAAGTCGGTGCGTGCCAAAGACTCCGGATGCCCCAACCGCGACCACAATTCTTCGGCGACGTGCGGCGCCACAGGTGCGATCATCAGGACTAGTGGCTCGGCCAGCGCCCGGGGCGTCGGCCGGTCAGCGTAGGACTGCGTCACATGGTTGACGAGTTCGCTGATCCGAGCGATGGCGATGTTGAACCGCAGGGACTCCATGCCCTCGCGGACCCCTTCGATGACCCGATTCAGCACCGGCAGGCTGGCCGCATCGACCGGACCGTCACCCACTCGGACCGAGCCGGTCTGCTCGTCGATGACCAGGCGCCACATCCGCTGCAGTAGCCGTAGCATCCCGATCACCGCCTTGGGATCCCACGGTCGGGACTGATCCAGTGGGCCGGTGAACATCTCGTACAACCGAAATGTGTCGGCGCCGTAGTCAGCGAACATGTCGTCCGGCGTGATCATGTTCTTCAGGCTCTTGCCGATCTTGCCGAACTCCTGCCGTACGGGCGCGTCGTCGTAGAAGAAGCCACCATCGCGGGACTCGACCTGGGACGCATCCACGTACATGCCACGCGCATCCGTGTAGGCCGGCGCCTGCAGCATGCCCTGGTTCACAAGGCGCCGGAACGGTTCACGGCTGGACACATGGCCCAGGTCAAACAGCACCTTGTGCCAGAAACGGGCGTAGAGCAGATGCAGCACAGCATGTTCGGCGCCGCCGACATACAGGTCGACACCCCCGGGATCGTCCTCATGACGCGGGCCCATCCAATACTTCTCGATCGCCGGATCGCAGAACGCCGTCTCGTTGTGCGGGTCCAGGTAGCGCAGCTCGTACCAGCACGACCCTGCCCAGTTGGGCATCGTGTTGGTCTCCCGCCGGTAGCTCCTGACCCCGTCCCCCAGGTCCAGCTCCACGGTCAACCAGTCGGTGGCCCGGGCCAGCGGCGCCTCGGGCTCACTGGTGACATCGTCGTCGGCAAAGGTCCGTGGCGAGTAATCCTCGACATCGGGCAACAGCACCGGCAACGCCTCGTCCGGCACCGCGATAGGCCGGTCGACGTCAGGACCGTCGATCGGGTAGACGATCGGGAACGGTTCGCCCCAGTAGCGCTGCCGGGAGAACAGCCAGTCCCGAAGCCGGTAGGTCGTACGGGCGCGACCATGACCGGAATCGACCAGCCAGGTGATCATCGCCGCCTTGGCCTCGGCCACGCCCATCCCGTTCAGATCCAGGGAGTCATTGGCCGAGTTGATCGCCGGACCCTCCCCGACGTAGGCCTTGCCCTCGAACCCGGCCGGCGGCGCTACCGTACGCACGATCGGTAAGGCGTAGGCCTCGGCGAACTCCCAGTCCCGCTCATCCTGGCCCGGAACGGCCATGATGGCGCCCGTTCCATACCCGGTGAGTACGTAGTCCGCGATGAAGACCGGGATCCGCGCCCCCGTGGCCGGGTTCGTGGCAAAGCTGCCCAGGAACACGCCACTCTTGACGCGCTGGTCGGTCTGGCGCTCCAGCTCCGAGCGGCGGCTGGACACCCTCTGGTACGCCGCAACGGCTTCCGGCGGTTGGTCGCGATCGCCTCGCCAGGACTCGGTGGTCCCTTCGGGCCATTCCGCAATCGTGAGCTCCTCGACCAGTGGGTGTTCCGGAGCCAGCACCACGTAGGTCGCTCCGAAAAGCGTGTCCGGCCGCGTAGTGAAGACCTCGATCGACGCCCCGCGATCGGTCGGAAACGAGATCGTCGCACCGATCGATCGCCCGATCCAGTTGCGCTGCATCAGTTTGATCGACTCCGGCCAGTCCAGCCCATCCAGGTCGGCAAGCAGGCGCTCGGCGTAGGCGGTGATTCGCATCTTCCATTGCTTGAGCGGGCGACGGAACACCGGGAAGTTCCCTCGCTCGCTACGGCCCTCGGCGGTGACCTCCTCGTTGGACAGAACCGTTCCCAGCCCAGGGCACCAGTTGACCGGAGCCTCGTTCTGGTAGACCAAGCGATGCGCGTCCACGACTGAGTTGCGTTGCTGCACAGTCAGTTCCGACCACGCTACGCCGTACGGATTAGTCCCTGGCGCAGGCGTTCGGTTCCCGGCATCCAGTTCGGCGACGAGCTCCTCGATCGGTCGAGCGCGATCGGCGGCAGCGTCGTAGAAGGACGAGAAGATCTGCTTGAAGATCCATTGCGTCCACTTGTAGTAGTCCGGATCCATGGTGGCGATGGCTCGCCGGCGATCGTGGTCTAAGCCCAGCCGGCGCAGCTGCCGGCTGATCGTGACGATGTTCTGCTCGGTCGTGACTCGAGGGTGCTGTCCGGTCTGGACCGCGAACTGCTCCGCGGGAAGTCCGAAGGCGTCGAAACCCATGGTGCGAAGGACGTTGTGTCCGAGCATCCGCATATAACGCGAATAGACGTCGGTGCCGATGTAGCCCAACGGATGGCCGACGTGCAGCCCCTCCCCGGATGGGTAGGGAAACATGTCCATGACGAACAGCTTCGGTGTCGCGTTGGCGTGCTCGGCGAATCCGTCCGACAAGTCGCCGACCGGGTTTGGGGCAGCGAAGGTGCCCTCTTCGGCCCAACGGTCCTGCCAACACTGTTCGATTCGACCGGCGAGCGCCGCTGTGTACCGATGCGGGGGGACATCGGGATCGGTCGACAGATTCGAGACCTGTTCCTGATTCATCGTGGCGGCTCCTCGCGGGCGGGTCCGGGCAACAAAAAGCCCCTCGCAGG
>Ga0136616_10001760_pt1 | contig 11402 bp, 11 predicted proteins | sample AntDrymUQ2992106_2_FD_106648 | JGI IMG/M metagenome (GOLD analysis project Ga0136616, IMG submission 106648) | Polar desert sand microbial communities from Dry Valleys, Antarctica - metaG UQ299 (21.06) | ecosystem: Environmental > Terrestrial > Soil > Desert | place: Antarctica: Dry Valley... | reverse complement strand
CTGCGAGTTGATGTTCTCGTCGTCCTTCGTGAAGTCCAGGCCGCCGCGCAGCGCCTCGTAGACCACCCGCCCGTAGTTCTTCGCCGACAGGCCGAGCTTGGGCTTGGTCGTGGCCCCGATTAGCGGACGGCCGAACTTGTCCAGGTACTCGCGCTCCATGACGATGCCGTGGGGCGGGCCTCGAAAGGTCTTGACGTAGTGCAGCGGAATCCGCATGTCCTCCAGGCGCAGCGCCTTCAGCGCCTTGAAGCCGAAGACGTTGCCGATGATCGAGGAGGTCAGGTTCGCGATCGAGCCTTCCTCGAAGAGATCGATGTCGTATGCGATCAGGGCGATGTACTGACCAGGCGTGCCCGGAACCTCGTCGACCTGGTAAGCCTTCGCCTGGTAGTGCTCGTACTGGGTCAGCCGGTCGGTCCAGACGACCGTCCACGTCGCCGTCGAGGACTCCCCCGCCACCGCCGCTGCGGCCTCGATCGCGTCGACCCCCTCCTGCGGGGTAATGCGGAAGGCGCACAGGATGTCGGTGTCCTTGGGCTCGTAATCGGAGTCCCAGAAACCCATCTCGGCGTACGGCGTGACGCCCGAGGCCCAACGGCCCTTGGTTCCACCGGGCCCTGTCGTCGTCGTCATCGTGAACTCCTTCTCTGCTGAAAGGTAGAGGCAAAGCTACATCAGTGAGTCAGAGCTGTCTAACGAAAGAAACCGGTGTTTGCATAGTGATACGCCTATAGGTCAATCTTAAGCGATGATTGCGATCCCGTCGTTGATCTCCACCACCCGAGGCACGATGTCGAGGGTGGAGTCGAGGGCGCAATCGTCCACGTCTTGCTCCAGTCCCACGAGCGTCAAGGCGCGCGCGCCGGCGCTCGCCGCCAGAGCGTCCCGGCCATGAGGATAGGCGGCCGCCACCGCCTCGGCGATCAGGGCGGCATCCGTGCGCCGGCCAACGAGGCGCTCCACGATCCGCCCCGCGACGTACGTGTCCTCGAGGGCGGGGTGCCCATCCGTGCCCGAGCACACGATCTGGATGTCGCCTCCCGGCAGCGCCGACACGACCGCGTCCAGGTTGAGCAGGCAAGCGACCAGCACGCGCGGTGACAGGACTGCGCTCTTGACGATGGCCGGCGCGCCGTTCGTGGTGGCGAGGATCAACTCGTCGCCGAGCGGCGACAGCGTGCCTGAAGGCGAGTTGCCGAGGTGGAAGCCCGGCGGCCGCCGGCACCCCCGCTCGCCGGCGAGGATGCGTCCAGGTGCGCGCAGCGTGCGCGCCCGCTCGAGTCGGTCGACGCACAGCACCCGCTTGTAGCCCGCAGCCAGCGCTTGAACGATGGTCGAGGTCGCGCGCAGGACGTCGATCACGACGCTCACCTCGGCGGTCCGGGCTTCGGCGTGGGTGAAAGCGACGCTGATCATCGCGCTGGTCGGCCCGAATCGGACGCGGAGGCGCGCCGGCGCATCAACCCAGCGCCCTGGGGACGATTGACTGCCGAGAGCATCGAGCCACAGTGCCCTCGGAACCGAGTGAGAGCAAGAGAAGTTTACGCCACACACGAAGGAGTCTCTCTATGTTTTCGTTTGTGTCGATCACCCTGACGCAGCTGCGGAGCTTCCTCGCCGTCGTCCGCAGCGGCTCGGTCACCGCGGCGGCGGACGCTCTGGTCGTGACGCAGCCGTCGGTCTCGGCTGCCGTGCTCGCGCTCTCGCGCGAGGTGGGGATCACCCTGCTCGAGCGGGAGGGTCGTGGAGTGCGGCCGACGCCGGCCGGACACGTGTTCGCTGCGTATGCAGCCGACGTGATCGGCTTGCTGGATCAGGGTCGGCGCGCCGCCCGAGAGGCTGAGGAGAGCGGCGCGCTCGCGCTCTCGATCGCGGCGGTCACCACTGCCGCCGAGTCATTCGTTCCTCCGCTCATGCAGGCGTTCACGGCGTCTCACGAGCAGATTGGCCTGAGGCTCGAGGTCGGCAATCGCGACCGCGTCCTGGCGATGGTCCTGGGTCACGAGGCTGACCTGGCCATCGGCGGACGCCCGCCTTCGGATCGCCGCATCGAAGCTCACGCCATCCTCGCGAACGAGCTCGTGCTCATCGCCGCCCGCGAGGATCCCCTCGCGGGCCGTCGGGCAGTCTCGTGGGAGGAGCTCGCGGGCCGTCGTTGGCTACTGCGCGAGCCAGGGTCGGGCACGCGTGCCGTCAACGAGGAGTTCCTCACGAGCGCCGGCATCGACGCCCAGACGATGACTCTCGGTTCCAACGGGGCGATCAAGCAGGCCGCTCGGGCAGGCCTCGGGGTGTCCTTCGTGTCGCGCGCCGCGGTTGCGACGGAGCTCGAAGCCGGGCTCCTGAGCGTGATCGACGTCGCGTCCGGCCCGGGGCTGCGCGACTGGTATGTCATGCGCTCCTCGGTCGGCCCGTCACGGCCGGTCGTGACCGAGTTTCTGGCCTTCATCACCTCGACGAGCGCCCGCAGCGTGCTCGAGGCGTAGCGCCGCGGAACGGCCGCGGAGGCACCTGGAGCTGTTGTTCGCCGCCGTGCTCGTGGTGTGCACGCGCCTGGGAGACTTTCGTCGGATGAGCCGGGAGCCCGACGTCAACGTGGTTGGTGGCGAACTGCTGTCGTGTTCGCAGGCCCCGCTGACCGGCTTCTTTCGAAATGGCTGCTGCTCAACCGGTCCCGAAGACCTCGGCGATCACACGGTGTGCGCGGTGATGACCGAGGAGTTCCTCGTCTTCAGCCGCGAGGCCGGCAACGACCTCTCCACTCCTCGGCCCGAGTGGGGGTTCGAAGGCTTGCGCCCAGGCGATCGCTGGTGCGTGTGCGCAGCGCGCTGGCTCGAGGCGTTCGAGGCGGGCAAGGCGCCGCCCGTCCTACTCGGCGCGACGCACGCGCGAGCGCTCGCGGTGGTGCCGATCGAGGCGTTGACCGCGCTCGCGGCGGCGCCGGATCCTGCTTGATCCTGTCCGGCGCTCGCGGCGGCAAGAGCTCGTTTCAGAGTGAAACGAGCTCTAAGCCGCCTGGGCGTCAGGCGGCGCCTCGCAGCGAGGCGTCGTGATTGCCGCCGGCTCCAGGTAGACGCAGCGTCTCCCGTCGACGAAGGCCCGGGCGCCGACGACCGCGACGCGGTACTCGGTACCGTCCAGATCCACGATGTCGCCGCGCTTTGGTTCTCGCCCCCGCTGCTCGACGAGCGAGTAGCCCGACGACGACGAGACGAACAGCCAGAAAGACGGTTCCTCGAGACTCCGCTCCAGCTCCGCCACGATCTCCGCGACCCTTGTGTTGAGCCGCGCGAGACGACTGGACAGATCTGACGGCCTCTTCTCTCGGTCGCCTGCGAAGAGGAGAAGTGGAAGCCGAGCCGCAGGGGCCGCCGAGATCGCGCCTCGCAACACAGCTCTCATCTCACCTACACGCGCTGCCATCTGGATCCATTGATTCGCCGCTCGGCCTGCGTCTCCTTGCCAGGGAGCGTTTCTGCGCCCGTGTGTGAGACTGGTGACTTGGAGCGGCACTTCGACGCAGTCGTGCTCGGCGCTGGCCCCGCCGGGGAGGTCGCAGCGGGGCGTCTAGGAGAGGCCGGTCTCGCCGTTGCCGTCGTCGAAGCGGAGCTGATCGGAGGGGAGTGCTCGTACTGGGCGTGCATGCCGTCGAAGGCGTTGCTGCGCCCGGCGGAGGTGCTCCAGGAGGTTGGACGCGTACCCGGTGTTTCTGCCGTGGGGCTCGATCCGGCGGCCGTCCTCGACCGCCGCGATGAGGTGATTCACACCCTTGACGACTCTTCGCAGGTTCCGTGGCTCGAGGACCGAGGCGTCACGGTCGTCCGCGGTCGCGGGAAGCTCGACGGTGAGCGGCGCGTCGTCGTTGCCGACGACGTTCTCGTCGCCGGACGGGCAGTCGTCGTCGCGACGGGAAGCACGTCCCTGATGCCGCCGATCCCGGGACTCGCCGAGTCGCGGCCGTGGACAAATAGAGAGGCGACGACGGCTCGCGAGGTCCCCCCGAGCCTGCTCATTCTCGGCGGTGGCGTCGTGGGGGTTGAGCTGGCGCAGGCGTGGGCGTCGCTCGGCTCGCGGGTGATGGTGGTGGAAGGCGGTCCCTGCCTCCTCTCCCGGGAGGAGCCCTTCGTCGGCGAGCAGGTCGCCGAGGCGCTGCAGGCCTTGGGGGTGGAGATCCGCGCCGGAGTCCACGCCGTCGCTGCGTCTCGTGGCGAGGGCGGCGAGGCCCGGCTCGAGCTCGACGACGGAACCTCCGCGGGCGGTGGCGAGCTCATCGTCGCCGTGGGACGTCGACCTGCCACCGGGGGGATCGGGCTCGAGACGATCGGCCTCGAGCCGGGGAAGCCTCTCGAGGTGGGCAACGATCTTCGCTCTCCCGCGCATCCCTGGTTGTACGCAATCGGCGACGTGAACGGTCGCGCCCAGTTGACTCACATGGGGAAGTACCACGGCCGGCTGGCGGCTGACGCCATCCTGGGCAAGAACATCTCGATCCGGTCGGATGGCCAGCTCTCGCCGCGGGTGATCTTCACTGACCCCCAGGTCGCGGCCGTCGGGCACACGCTTGTCTCCGCCCGCGAGGCCGGTCTCAGCGCGCGGGCGGTCGACGTGGAGACGAGTGCCACAGCAGGCGCGAGCTTCGTCGGCCGGAACGCGCCCGGAACCTCCCGGCTTGTGATCGACGAGGATCGTTCGATCGTCGTCGGCGCGACGTTCGCCGGGTTCGAGACTGCGGAATGGCTCCACGCGGCGACGATCGCGGTCGTCGGCGAGGTGCCGCTCGACACCCTCTGGCACGCCGTCCCGTCGTTCCCGACCCGCAGCGAGATCTGGCTGCGCTTGCTCGAGAGCTACGGCCTCTAGGGGCACGTTCCTGGGACTGTCCCGCGTAAGGGACGTGCCTGGGACTGACCCGCGAAACGGCGGGTTCCTGGGACTGTCCCGCGGACACGTCTGTTCGGGCTGCGAAGCCCATCAGCTCCGCCGATCCTGCTCTTGGCCGCTCGCAGCTGCCGTAAGGCTCATCATGAGGGACATGGCCGAGATCGACGATCTTCTCGCTCGGCTCTTCGGCGACGAGGCGCTCACGAGAGGCGTGTTGTCGAAGCCTGTAGAACCCAACCTGCCGAGGAGGGTGACGATCGACCCTGTCGAGCTCGACGGCCGGCTCGCCTACCGCTTCACGACCCACCTGCGCGACCGCACGCTGCACGAGAACCTCGCCGCTCCGGAGGCGCACGATCGCCTGGCGGCTCTGCTCGTGGACTATCGCCAGGCTCTGCTGCAGACCGGGGAGGCAGACTGGCAGGTGCTCGGCACCAGCGTGCTTCGCCGTCCGCCGTCCAGACCCGTCGCCTTACGCGCCCACGACCGGCGCAAGCGCCACCTGCTGCAGGAGGGGACGCCCGTTCCCTTCCTCGTAGAGCTGGGCGTGATGACGCCGGAAGGCCACGTCCGCAAGAGTCGCTACAACAAATTTCGCCAGGTGAACCGGTTCCTCGAGCTGGTGGAGGACGTCGTGCCCGCCCTGCCTACCGAACGCTGCCTCCACGTGGTTGACTTCGGGTGCGGCAAGTCGTACCTGACCTTTGCGCTCCACCACCTGCTCACCGAGGTGCACGGGCGCGAGGTCGAGCTTGTGGGACTCGATCTGAGGGAGGACGTGGTCGAGGCCTGCGGGTCCCTCGTCCGCCAGGTCGGCGCGAAGGGCCTGCGCTTCGAGCAGGGAGATATTGCTGCGTTCAAAACGGACTCGCAGGTCGACCTCGTCGTCAGCCTGCACGCATGCGACACGGCGACGGACGAGGCGCTCGCACAGGCAGTCCGTTGGCAGGCTCGCGCGATTCTGGCCGTACCCTGCTGCCAGAAGGAGGCATACCGCCAGATCTCCTCGCCGCTGCTGCAACCGCTTCTCCGGCACGGGCTGGCGAAGGAACGACTCTCGGCACTCGTCACCGACGCGCTGCGCGCTCAGTTGCTCGAGCTCGCCGGTTACCGGGCGCAGCTCGTCGAGTTCGTGGACTTCGAGCACACGCCGAAGAACGTCCTCATCCGAGCCGTGAGGGGTCGACGCGCTGGTACCGAAGCGCGAGCAGCCTACGAGGATCTGCGCGATGCCCTAGGTCTCGAGCCGGCCCTCGAACGGCTGCTCAGCGTCGCGTGAACACGTAGTCGTTGGACTTCGCCTGCATGTGACAGGCGGCACACCCGGACTCGGGGAAGTCGATCTTCGAGAACCGTTGCGAGGAGGATGAGCGTGTGAACTCCTCCCAGCGCCAGCCACCATTGGCCGCTCCCTTGATCCGCCGCATCGTCGCAACGAGAGAGAGCCAGCGGCGGCCAGGTTGCGTCGCAGTCTTGACGACGATCGTGCCGACCGGGTAGCGGGTTCCGCGCTGCCGCTTGCTCACATAGACGTTCTTCGTCCCCGCGTGCGCCGGCGAGCCGCCCGCGATCGGCTTGCGGTTCACCTTCGTCCAGGCGGAGTAACTGTCCACGTAGCTCGGCAGCCCGTCCTTCGCCGGGCGACCGGCGGCCCCGCTCGCGAAGCACGCAAGCGTGGCGGCGAGCGCGAGGGCGATGTAGCGGGTCATGACGAGGCGACGCTAGCGTAACCAGTTCGTGCTTGTTTCCATCTCCGGCGGCGCGGGCTTCCTCGGTCTGCATCTCTCTCGTTCTCTCCTCGCGCGGGGTGTGGGAGTGCGGACGCTCGATCTTGCACCGCTCGCCGACGCCGACCTCGAGGGCCCGATTGAACAGTTGCGCGGCGACGTCCGTGACCCCGTTGCCTGTGCGCAGCTCGTTGCTGGCGCGGACGTGCTCGTGCACGCGGCTGCGGCACTGCCGGTTCACGCCTCGCAGCAGTCGATCACCTCCGTCAACGTCGGCGGTACAGCGGTGGTTCTCGCAGCCGCGCTCGAGGCGCGCGTGGGGCTGGCCGTGATGATCTCGTCGAGCGCGGTGTACGGAGTGCCCGAACGGCACCCGATCCACGAGGACGATCCGCTCTTCGGCGTGGGATGGTACGGCGCTTCCAAGATCGAGGCGGAGGAGGTCACGCGGGCGTTCGGCGAGCGCGGCCTCCCGTTCGTGATCGTCCGGCCGAAGACCTTCGTCGGCCCCGAGCGGCTCGGCGTCTTCGAGATCCTGTTCGACTGGGTGCGCGAGGGCAGGCGGATCTACACGCTCGGCAGCGGCGAGAACCGGTACCAGCTGCTCGCAGTGGAGGATCTCGTCGATGCCATCGTGCGTTCCTTCACTGCGGCGGGCGTTGTCGGGGAAGCGCTGAATGTTGGCGCTGCCGGATTCGGAACCGTGCGCCAGGATCTCGGCTCGTTGATCGACCACGCAAACTCCTCCTCGCGGCTCACGCCGGTTCCCGTGCGGCCGGCTGAAGCTGCGCTGCGTGCGCTCGAGCTGCTGCGGCTCTCGCCACTCGCTGAGTGGCACTACCGCACGGCCCACCGGGACTCGTTCGTGTCGACGCAAAAGGCTGAGCGACTGCTCGACTGGCGGCCGCGGCTCTCCAACGAACAGACTCTGATCGAGACGTACGACTGGTACCTGGCCAACCGCGGCCGACTCGGCGCGACTGGAACGACCCACAGGGCGCCGTGGAACCAGCAGGCGCTCGGCCTCTTGAAGCGGTTGAGCTGAAGCGAGGGCCAGCCCTCGCCAGCGCCAGTCGCGGAGGCCGACGCGGGTTGCATTCTCGAAGACGTAGTGGCACGCGGTCGCGAAGTACTCCTCGTCGTCGATCACCCTTGCCTGGAACCGTCCTTGGAAGAGATGTCCAACGCGCGCATACCGTCGGTTGAAGCGCTGGGCGTGGAGGCCGTTCAGCAGCTGCATCCCAGCTGACAGGTCGGGCTGCGTCGATTCGACAACGAGGTGGAAGTGGTTGTCGAGCAAGACCCAGGCGTGGAGGATCCAGTTGCAGCGCCGGCGGGTCTGCTTGAGCTTTGCCCTCCACCAGTCGCGATCGAGGTCGTCGACCACGATCGTGCGCTGCTCGACACCGCGGGCAGTGACGTGATAGTGAGCCGGGCTGGGCAGCAGGCGACGAGGCAGGCGGGGCATCTGAGCCAACGGTAGGTAGCCGCCGAGAGCGCCGATAGGGGGCGCGCGAAATTGGCACGAAACCGTTGCAAAATCATGCCGCGGGGACAGTCCCGCAGTGCGCGAGGGACAGTCCCGAGGACACGCCCCTCGCGGACGCCGAGTGACGACCGAGAGGACGGAAGACGGGGACAGTCCCGATGACACGGCTCGCAGACGTCTCCAGACGCCCTGACCGCCGCGCGCGGCGGCAGTTGCGGCAGACTCTTCCCATGCGCGACCTGCTCGATTACCGCCGCGAGTTCCCGATCCTCGAGCACACGACGTACCTGATCAACCACTCGCTCGGCGCGATGCCCGCAGCGGCCGAGGCGAGGGTCGCCGAGTACGCGCGCACCTGGCGCGAGCGGGGGATTCGGGCGTGGGGGGAAGGCTGGTGGACGATGCCGATGACGGTCGGGGATCAGATCGGCCGCATCGTCGGGGCTCCGGCCGGTTCGACGGTGATGCACCAGAACGTCGCGATTGCAGAGGCGATCGTCCTCTCCTGCTTCCGGCCCTCGTTGCCCCGTAACCGCGTCGTCTACGAGCGCGGCAACTTCCCTTCCGTGCGCTATCTCTACCAAGCCCAGCCGGAGCTCGAGGTCGTGGTCTGCGACGACGACAATGCGATCGTCGACGCGATCGACGAGCGCACGTTGCTGGTGCCGATCAGCCACGTACTCTTCAAGTCCGGCGAGATCCAGGATATCGAGCGGATCGTCCGACGCGCGCACGACGCCGGCGCGCACGTGATCCTCGATGCCTATCAATCGGCCGGAATCGTGCCGCTCGACGTGGCCGCGCTCAACGTGGACTTCGCCGTCGGCGGCTCCGTGAAATGGCTCTGCGGAGGCCCCGGAAACGGTTGGCTCTACGTCCGTCCCGACCTGGCCGAGCGCCTTCGGCCCAGCTACACCGGCTGGCAGGCGCACGAGGCACCCTTCGCCTTCGAGGAGGAGATGCGCTACGCAGGTGGCGCCACGCGCTTCCTTACCGGCACCCCGAACGTACCGGCCCTCTACGCCGCGACTGCGGGCTACGACCTGATCGAGGAGATCGGCGTCGGCCGGATCCGGGAGAACTCGCTTCGCCAGACTGCCCTGCTCGCCGGCATCGCCGAGGCGGCGGGGTTCGAAATCCGCAGCCCCCGCGGCCCTGCTCGACGTGGCGGCACCGTCACCGTCCACGTGCCGGACTTCCCGGCCGTGCACCGCGAATTGACCGAGCGCGAGATCCTCTGCGACTTCAGGCCAGATGCCGGAATTCGCATCGGCCCCCACTTCTTCACCTCGGACGACGAACTGCGCTTCGTGATCGACCAGATCGGCGAGATCCTCGCCACAGGTGCGCATGAACGCCACCTGGGCGCAATACCAACGCATTGACCGCTTCTCTCATGGCCGGGAAGAGCACCGCAACGGCCGTCAGCGCACCAAGTGCTTCGACGACCGCGGCAACGAGACCATGCAGGGAGCGGTGGTCGAGTCGAACCTGCTCCGCCCGGCGTAGAGTTGTGTCCGTGGGCGCGGTCGCGACGTGACTGGAGCGATGCCGTCGAGCCTCGAGATTGCGCAGGAGGCAACCGTACGGCCGATCTCCGAGATCGCCACAGCCGCCGGGCTCAAGCCGCACGAGATCGAGCTCTATGGACGCACGAAGGCGAAGATCGACCTGGGCGTGCTCGACCGACTGGCGGCACGGCCGGACGGCAAGCTGATCTGCGTTACAGCGATAACACCGACGAAGGCAGGTGAGGGGAAGACCACCACCTCCGTCGCCCTGACACAGGGTTTGGGCCGAATCGGCCGCAAGCCCGTGCTTTGCCTGCGCGAGCCCTCTGTCGGGCCTGTGTTCGGGATCAAAGGTGGCGCGGCCGGCGGCGGCTATGCGCAAGTCGTGCCGATGGAAGAGCTGAATCTCCACTTCACCGGGGACATCCACGCGATCGGTGCCGCGAACAACCTGCTCGCAGCGATGCTCGAGGCGCACCTATTGCACGGCAACGGGCTCGGAATCGATCCGCTCTCCATCGGCTGGCGGCGGTGCGTCGATGTCAACGACCGCGCGCTGCGGAACGTCGCGATCGGGCTCGGCGGGCGCGCGAACGGCTACACGCGCGAGAGCGGCTTCGACATCACGGCGGCGTCGGAGGTGATGGCGATCGTGGCTGTCGCACGCGACCTGCACGACCTGCGCAAGCGCCTGGGGGAGATCACGGTCGCCCACACGTATGAGGGCGAGCCGGTGCGCGCCGAGCAGTTGCAGGCCGCAGGCGCGATGACGGTGATGCTGAAGGAGGCACTGAAGCCGAACCTCGTTCAGACGCTCGAGGGGCAGCCCGCGCTCGTCCACTGCGGCCCGTTCGCCAACATCGCTCACGGCAACAGCTCGCTTGTCGCCGACCTCGTCGCGCTGAAGCTCGGTGAGTTCGTCGTGACCGAGTCGGGCTTCGGCTCCGATATGGGCATGGAGAAGTTCCTCAACATCGTCTGCCGCACCGGCGGCCTCTCTCCGAGCGCGATCGTGCTGGTCGCGACCGCTCGGGCGCTGAAGCATCACGGCGGCGACGCAGACGGAGGTCTGGACGCCATCGAGAGGGGGTCTGCGAACCTCGAGCGACACCTGGCGATCGTCCGTGGGTTCGGGCTCGAGGCCGTGGTCGCCGTCAACCGCTTCCCAGGCGACACCGACGACGAGGTGGAGCTCGTACAACGTCTTGCGCTCGAATACGGAGCGTACGGGGCGGAGCCGAACGAGGGCTTCGAGCGCGGGGGTGACGGTGCCACCGGGCTCGCGGAAGCGGTTGCAGCGGCGGCCGAGCGTCCGAACAGCTTCTCCTTCACCTATCCGCTGGACGCGACGATCGAGGCCAAGATCGAGGTCGTGGCGCGCACCGTCTACGGCGCCGAGGGCGTGGTCATCCTCCAGACCGCCCGGGACAAGATCAAGCTGTATGCGGACGGCGGGCTCGAGCGCCTGCCGATCTGCATGGCGAAGACGCACCTGTCGCTGTCTCACGACCCCGAGCTCGTGAACGCGCCGACCGGGTTCGAGGTAACCGTGCGCGACCTGCGCGCCTACACGGGTGCCGGCTGGCTCGTCGCGCTCCTCGGCACGATGCAGACGATGCCGGGCCTCGGTGCGAGGCCGGCCGCGTTCGACGTCGACATCGACGAGCAGGGGCGGACGGTTGGCCTCTTCTGAGTCCGGATCGTTCCTCGATCTCCCGCTGAAGGAGTTCCTCGACGCGGTGCCGGCGCGGACACCTGCGCCTGGGGGCGGGGCGGTGGCGGCGATCGCAGCCT
>Ga0136616_10001750_pt1 | contig 11440 bp, 10 predicted proteins | sample AntDrymUQ2992106_2_FD_106648 | JGI IMG/M metagenome (GOLD analysis project Ga0136616, IMG submission 106648) | Polar desert sand microbial communities from Dry Valleys, Antarctica - metaG UQ299 (21.06) | ecosystem: Environmental > Terrestrial > Soil > Desert | place: Antarctica: Dry Valley... | reverse complement strand
GTGACGGTCGCGCTTTAGCTCGAGCGAACGCTCGATCAGGCCGCCGAGCTCGTCGTCCTCGAGCTCCTCTCCGGTGAGAAAGTGGCGCGTCACTTCGGGATCGTAGGCGATCGCGAGTGCCCTTCGAGGGTTGGGCGCACGGTCCCCGTCTTGGGCACGGCGCGCGATAGGCTGCCACCGAGCGTCGAAGGAGGAGATCTGAATGGCTACCTCAAGCAGCGGTTCCTCGCGAGGGTCCGGGGCCAGCGGTGGTAAGAAGCGAGCACCGGCTCGCAAGTCGAGCAACGCGCGTACCAAGCGCTCGGGCGCAAGTGGAACGGCGCGCTCAGCCAGTGCCAGCTCCTCCTCCCGCTCCGCGAAGGCGAGCGCCTCCTCCCGCTCGGGCTCGAAGGGCAAGGGCACGCCGCAGCGCCGGCGCGCGGCGAAGCGCGGTGGCGAGGCGCGCGGCCGCCAGCAGACAGCGCAAAAGCGCGCGCGCCAGACGGCCGCGACCAGCACGGAGCCGGCCCGCGCGGCCGCCGCCGCGGCGGGCTCGGACCGCGCGAGCAAGGCGATCCGCGACTTCCGCGACGCGCTCGCGCGCGGGATCGTGCAGCCGATCAACCTCGTGATCCTGTCGCGCGACCGGATCGAGGAGGTCATGAATGACGCCGTCGACCGCGGCCGCATGACCGCCGACGACGCTCGCTCCCTGGCTCAGAGCCTCTATCGGCGGGGTCGCAGCGAGACGAACGACGTGCTCGCCGATCTCGAGCAGCTCATCGGCCGGGGCGAGAGCTCGGGAGGCGCCGGCGCAGCCCGCGAGCGTGGCGACAGCGCCGCGGAGCGGGCGCGCAAGCAGGTCGAGGACGCGACGTCGAAGGTGCGCTCGCGCGCTGTGAAGACGGCTGATCCCGCAATCGCGCAGGTCGATCGCGCGCGGCGCGCCGCCGGCGTCGGTCCGAGCTTTCCGATCCTGGGCTACGACGACCTCACCGCCGCTCAGGTCCAGGGCCGGCTGTCGGACCTCACGCCGGCCGAGCTGCGGAAGGTGCGCGATTACGAGAAGCGCAACGCGAACCGCAAGTCGGTCCTCAACTCGATCGGCTCGAAGCTCGGCTGACGCGTGGCGGTCAGGCCGCCGCCCCGAGCTCTTCGAGCAGCGGCGCGAGCTGGTGGGCCGCGGATGTGGTGCCCGCCGCGCCGACATCCGCGAGCAGCTCCTCGAGCTCGGCTCGCTGCCCGCTTGACCACAGCCGCCGAAGGAGCACCCCCGCCGCGGGCTCGTCGAACCAGGCCGCGCCGAAGCGGTCGGTGAGCGCGCGCGCCATCCGCGCCTCGAGCGCCCACGCGCGCAGGTAACGCGCCGCGTAGAAGAACGGGTCGACGTCGCTTAGCCAGGTCGCCGCCGGCCAGTCGACGTGAACCGCCGCCGACAGCCGCCGAGCGTAATCGGCCCTGAGCTCGCCGAGCGGCACCCTGGCGCGATGCAGCTCGAGCTCGTAGCCGAGCTTCGCCGCGTAACGGCGTAGGAAGACGAGCTTGGCCGCGCGCGCGTGCGCGACGGTCGGCTCAGGATCGTCGACGCCGAGTCGGCGCCGCAGCCACTCGGGCTCGGCCGCCAAGCGCTGGAAGAGGAAGGCGAACGCCTCGGTGATCGAGTTGTCGCCGAGGTAGCGGTGCTCAAACGCGAGCGCCGGATCCACGTGCCCGTAGTGCTGCGCGTGGCCGGCCTCGTGCAGCAGCGCCTCGTAGTCGTCGCGACCGCCGTGCGGCGCGATCACGAGATAAACCTCGTCGGGAACGCGCACCGGCGCGCAGAAGGCGCGCGGGCTCTTGGTCGCCCGCGCCTCGGCGTCCACGACCACTCGCCCGTTCGCGTCGATCTCCATCCCGGCGAGCGTGGCCGCGAAGCTCGGCATGAGCCGCTCGGACGGAAACCGCTCGTCAAGCGAGGGTGCTCTGAAAAAGGCCGGCAGGTCCGAGCGCCGTAGGCGCTCGAAGCCGAAGCCGAGCTCCTCCCGAAGCTGCGGCTCCACGACCGGCTCGTAGAGCTCCTCGGTGGCGTCCAGCAACGCGGCGCCGGCGCGGGCGAGCGACTCCAGGTCGATCCCGGACGTCTCGGCGCACATCGCGGTCATGCTCGGCCACCCGAGCTCGTGCACGAGTGCGTGTGAGCGCTCGATCGTCACGCGCAGCATCGGCTGCAGCTCGCGCTCGGTGGCCTCGTCACGGGCGGCGCCGATCGCGGCGCGCCGGTCGGGGTCCGGCTCGTTTGCCTGTACCACCGGCGCCTGGCGAAACGGCAGCGGCTCTCCGTCCACCTCGATGTCGAGCGCCGCCTCCGTGCGGGCGAGCTGCGCGGCCTCGGCCTTCGTCGCCCGCTCGATGAGGCCCTCGACCGCGAACTCGAGCAGCGAGCGCACGCCGGCTTCGCGGAGCCCGTCCACGGCCGCGCGCGAGAAGAGCCCCGGATGAGCGTCGTAGATCGGCTCGATCCGCAGCTCCGGCTCGAAGCCGGCGAAATGGCGGTAGTGCTCGCGCGATATGGCCGTGACGAACGTCTCGGCCTCCGCGCGATAGGCGTCGAGGTCCACCGGCTGCGAGCATAGCCCCGTGTCCGAGCGAGCTGCAGAGCGGCCGCGGCCGCCGGCGCGCGGCGCGGAGCTCGAGTTGACGATCGACTCGCTCGCCTTTGGCGGCAGCGGCGTGGCGCGGCTCGACGGCTACGTGGTCTTCGTGCAGGGCGCCGTTCCCGGCGACCGCGTTCGGGCGGAGGTGGTCAAGCGAAAGCGCTCTTACGCCGAGGCCCGCACGGTCGAGTTGCTCGCACCGAGCGCCGAGCGCGTCGAGCCACGAGCCGCGCACCCTGGCGCGCCGTGGCAGATCCTTCCCTACGCCCGCCAGCTCGTCGAGAAGCAGGCACAGGTGGGCGAGGCACTGGCTCGCATCGGCAGGTTCGGCGAGCCGCCCGTCGAGGACATCCTTCCCGCCGCCGAGCAGTGGCGATACCGCAACAAGCTCGAGTACTCATTCGGTCCGGAGGCGGCACTCGGCTTTCACCGACCAGGACGCTGGGACGTGATCGACGACGTGGACGACGACGTGCTCGCCTCCGAGCGCGTCAACGCCCTGCGCGCGGCGGTCAAGGAGTGGGCCCGCTCAGAGCGGTTGACACCGTACGACCGCGCCGACCACACGGGCATGCTCCGCAACCTCGTGGTACGCGAGGGCCGGCGCAGCGGTCAGCTCCAGGCGCGCCTCGTCACCGGCCCCGGGGCGGTGCCCGCCGAGTCGCTCGTGGCGGCGGCGCCCGCGCTTGCCGGCCTGCTCTGGACGCGCACCTCCGGCGTCGCCGAGAGCACGCGCGAGGGAGACACGGAGCTGCTGGCCGGGATCGACTCGATCGAGGAGGACGTCACGGTCGCGGGGGAGACGCTCGCGTTTCGCATCTCTCCCCACGCGTTCTTCCAGACGAACACCGAGATGGCCGAGCGGCTTTACGAGACGGTCGTCGAGATCGCCGGCCTCACCGGTCGCGAGCGCGTCTTCGATCTCTTCTGCGGCATCGGCACGATCGCACTTGCGCTGTCGACCCGCGCCCGCGAAGTCTGGGGGGTCGAGGTCTCAGAGAGCGCGGTGGCGGACGCGATCGGCAACGCACGGCTCAACGGGATCGACAACGCGCGCTTCTTCGCGGGCGATGTGCGCACGGCGATGCGCCCGCTCGTCGAGGAGGCCGGGGAGCCGGACGTGATCGTGGTGGATCCGCCGCGTGCCGGGCTCTCGCAGAAGGTTGTACGCCGAGTGCTCGAGGCCGGCGCTCGCAAGATCGTCTACGTCTCGTGCAACCCGACGACCCTCGCCCCGAATGCCCGCCAGATCGTCGACGGCGGCTACCGGCTGGCGACGGTGCGCCCGGTCGACATGTTCCCGCAGACGCCGCACATCGAGTGCGTGGCACTGCTCGAGCGGGCAGGCTAGGCGAGCCGGCAGGCCGACGCGATCGAGCCGCCGGACGCGGCCGCGCCGATCAGTAGGGCGGCAGGTCGGCGTACCAGTCACCGAGCGTCCGAAACGCTCGCCAGAACGAGCGCTTTGCGTCCTCCTCGTCGAGCGCCGCGTCGATGTCCGGCACGACCAGCGCGTCACATGATGGCGTGAGCGTCTGGATCTCGCCCATCAGCGGCTCGAGCTCGCGCCCGAGCGGCACGCTGAGTTCGTTCAGCTCGGTCCGCGCTTCGTCGCCCATGACCACGACGATCCTCGGTGAGACGATCGCGAGCTCCTCGAGCACCCGGGCGCGGCACTCAGGCGCGGAGTAATCGGTGTCCGTGACCGGGCACTTCACGAACACCGTCCCGTAGACGGCGAGCGGATCGATCGCGAGCCGCTTGAAGCTCTTCATCAGGGCGCTTCCAGCGCGCCCGTAGAAGGCGACCCCCTCCTCGATCTCGGACGGCCGGGGTGCGTACTTGAGCATGAACACGTCGGCCTGGGGATGACCCGAGCCGAGCACCGGCATCAGGTTCCCGCGCGGGCAGTGGTCGCACGACTGCACGTCCCGGGTGAGCCGGTTGAGCTCGCGGATCGCCCGCTCGAGGTACTTCTCGCGGATCTCGTCGTCGGTCACGGGCATCCGCTCTGGGTGCTTTGACGGTGCGCGCGGCCCTCCTCTCGCGTGCATCACTTGTTGCTCGCCTCGCGGCGCTCGGCGCCACCGCGCGAATGGCGGGCCGGGCCCTTCGTCTGGATCAGCTTGAGCGCTTGGACGTAGAGCAGCCGCTGTCGCTTGCGCACGATGTCGGCGTCACGCAGGGACTCGAGGAACTCCTCTGCACCGTCGAACTCGCGCATGCGAATCCGCACCGAACCAAGCCCCTGCGGCACGTGGCTGTCCGACCCGGCTCCCGCGACGATGCGGTACTTGGCGGCGAACCGGGCCGCTTCCTCGTTGAAGGCCGAGAACGCGACGCGCGCGTTGTAGACCTCGATCGCGTCGACGTCGCCCACCACAGCGAGCATGTGCTCGTAGTCGGGCACCGAGTGCATGCGGTCGAAGGGGTGCGGCACGTAGACGAGCCCACCTTGGCGCCGGATCTCGGCAATCGTCTCGTCGAGCGTCATGCCGCGCTCGATCCGCTCCTCGAGGAAGAGGCCGATCACCTCGCCCTGGTCGGCCGTCTTCACCTCTTCGGCCACGATCACGTTCACGCCGCCGTTGGCCGCCGCCTGCTCGCGCGCCAGCAGCGCGCCCGAGATCTCGTTGTGATCGGTCACGGCGATCGCGCCCAGGCCGACGGCCTCCGCCGTCTCGAGGAGCGTCTCGACTGGGGTCGCGCAGTCGGGTGAGTGGTCGGTGTGCATGTGCAGGTCCACGTCGATCAGGTCGCGCGAGGCGATCCGGCGATGCACCGCCGGCCGTCCGTTGGCCGAATGGCGGCGGGCGGCGATCTCGCGGTAGAGCGTCTCGAAGCGCTCGGCGGTGAGCGACCACTCGAGCTCGGGCCGCGTCGAGCGTCCGCTGTCGTGCAGGCGCGTGCGCAGCGGACCGTCCTCGATCAGCCGCGCGAGCTGCCCGGCGAGCGTGTGGGCGTCCTTGGGCTCGAAGAGCAGCCCGAGCTCGCCTTCGCGCAGGATCTCCTCGTACTCGGGCAGCCGCGCGGCAACCGGCACCGCGCCGCCGGCGAGCGCGCGCAGCAGCAGGTGCGGAGCCGAGGCGATGCCACTGGAGGCCGCGACGACGACGTGCGCGCGAGCTAGATGCTGCGCCTCCGACCCATCGCGTGGCCCGGCGAAGTGGACGCGATCGCGGATCGCGCGCGAGAGCGGCACGGTCGGCTGCGCGGTGAGCCGCGACCAGACGGTCGCGCGCCATGGCAGCGCGGCCGGCAGCCGGCGCAGCGCGCGCAGGAAGAGCCGCAGCGCGCCGCGCTCCTCCTCGGCCGAGTAGAGGATGTCGATCAGGTCGTCGTCGGCGCGTCCCGGTCGCTCGGCGAGGTCCGCCCCCGGCGGAACGATGCGGTAGTCGGAACGGAAGTAGCGCTTGAGGATGTCGGCGGTGGCCCGGGAGCTGGCGGTCCGCCCGTCGAGCCGGCCGAAGAAGAGTTCGACGAACCTCCGTGCGACCTGCGTGGACAGGACGCGCTCGGTGGCGGCGTGGAAGCTGCCGACGTTCAGAGCGCGGGAGTGGCGAAGCGCGGCCGATGACGCGCTCGGCGCGAACGGCTCGTGTACGTGCACGAAGTCAAACGGCGCCCGCCCGAGCAGGTTCTCGATCGTCCGGGAGACGTCGAGGGGAAGCGAGACCGCTCCGCCCCTGCGAGTCGGCGGGAATGGAAGGCTCTGTCCCACCGCCAGCACCTGGGCGCAGCCGGGGCCGCCGAAAACCGCCTCCGGATCGCCGTCGAGCGCCCTGATCCGCGCGCGGGACTCCTTGATCAGCGCGCGGTCGTCCGACGGCGCGATCACGACCACGCGGTGCCCGCGCCGGCAGAGCTCGTCGGAGACGCGCTCCACGAAGCGGTTTACCTCGTGGTGCTGCTCCCAGGCATATGGCGTGACCTGGGCGATGCTGAAGCGCTCGCTGGGCACGGGGCGAGGATACGCCCCGTGGACGCCGGCGGCTGGACTGTCAGGCCCTCGCCGAGGTGCGGATCCTTCCCTCGCCGGGGAGCTTCGGAGCGCCGCCGTAGCGGGCGATGAACGCCTCGATCTCCTCGTGCGCCGCCGGGTCGGGCACCTGGCGCGGCGGCGACTTCATCAGGTACGAGCTGGGGCCCTCGAGCGGGCCGCCGAGGCCGTGGTTCAGCGCCAGCTTGCAGCAGCGCACCGCGTCGATCACGATGCCGGCGGAGTTGGGGGAGTCCCAGACCTCGAGCTTCATTTCGACCGTGAGCGGGACGTCGCCGAAGGCCTGACCCTCGACTCGGATGTGCGCCCACTTGCGGTCGGTGAGCCACGGCACGTAGTCGGATGGGCCGATGTAGACGTCCTCGGCGGGGAGCTCGTGGTCCATGATCGAGGTCACGGCGCCTGTCTTGGAGATCTTCTTCGACTCGAGCCGCTCGCGCTCGAGCATGTTGTAGAAGTCCATGTTGCCGCCCACGTTCAGCTGGGACGTGCGCATCATCTTCACGCCGCGGTCGGCGAAGAGTCGTGCGAGCTGGCGGTGGACGATCGTGGCGCCGACCTGCGACTTGATGTCGTCGCCTACGATCGGCAGCCCGGCCTTCGTGAACCGCTTGGCCCAGTAGTCCTCCTTCGCGATGAAGACGGGGATGCAGTTCACGAAGCCGCAGCCGGCTTCGAGCACCTGCTCCACGTACCACTTCGTGGCCAGCTCGGCACCAACGGGCAGGTAGGAGACGACGACGTCCGTCTTCGTCTCCCTGAGGATCTCGACGATGTCGGCGGTCTCGCCCGGCGCCTTCTCGATCTTCTCCTTGAGGTACTTGCCGAGGCCGTCGTGGGTCATGCCGCGGTGGACCGGGACGCCGAGCTCGGGCACGTCGGCGAACTTGATCGTGTTGTTCTGACCGGACCAGATCGCCTGCGAGAGATCCTTGCCGACCTTGGTCGCGTCGATGTCGAAGGCGGCCGTGAACTCCACGTCGCCGACGTGGTAGCCCCCGAGATCGACGTGCATCAGCCCCGGAACCGCTTCGGTCGCATCGGCGCCGCGGTAGTGCTCGATGCCCTGGACGAAGGACGACGCGCAGTTGCCGACGCCGACGATCGCCACGCGCACCTTCTCGGATTGGTAGCGCGAAGTGCCGTTCGTTACGAGATTCTCTGTCAAGTTGCCTGCCCTTCGGTATCGCGCCCGGTCGGGCCGCGGGTTGTCGAACTCGTGCCGCGCGGGTTACGCGCGGCGCTCGCTACGCCTCGTCGAGGCGCCTGAGCTCTCGCCGGACGTGCAAGACGCGCTGGAGCACCGTGACCGTGGAAAGTGCCGCCAGCGTGTAGATCGCCGGCGCGAGCAGGCTGAAGTCTGCCAGAGACGCGCCGCTCGCGAACACGAGCCCGGCGGAGATGATCGCTACACGAACCGGCCGGTCGGCTACGCCGACCTTGCATTCGACGCCCAGCGCCTCCGCGCGCGCACGTGTGTAGGAGACCATCAGCGAGGCGAGCACGGCGACGACGACGGCGGCCGCTGCCAGCTCGTCACCGCGCGCCGCGAAGTACGCGGCCACGGCCGTCAGGACGATCCCCTCCTCCACTCGGTCCAGCGTCGAGTCGAGGAACGCCCCGAATGGCGTGCCCTTTCCGGACATGCGCGAGTAACGGCCGTCGAGCGTATCCATCATCGACCCGGCGAGAAAGACGAGGCCGGCGAGGAAGAAGTAGCGCTGCGTGATGAGCACCGCCGCCAGCACGTTGCCAGCGAAACCCGTGAGCGAGATCGTGTTGGGCGTGAGGCGCGACTCGATCAGGCGCTCGCGAGCCAGCAGCCGCACCTCGGCGGTCGTCCACGAGTCACCCTCGCGTCCTCGATCCGCGCGCGCGGCGCGCCGCCGAGCGCGCGCGGCGCCGTCGCGTTGAGCTCCACCGGGTCGCGGAGGGGTGCGCTGGGTCGGCTTCAGCGCGCGTGCCACGGTCGGAGAGTACCCGCGTCAGCGCGGCTTCACACGGCGAGACTCCCGTCCTGCCCGTACCCCGCGAGCGCGCGCCACGCCGCAGTCGGACGCGGCGCTCGCTCGAGTCAGTCGCCCGCCGACAGAAAGCGCGTGACCAAGTCGTTTGCGTCGGGGCGATCGATCCATGGCCAATGGCCGGCGTCGTCGAGCAGCTCGAGCCGCGCGGGCGGGCGAAAGGCGCCGGCGTACGCGTCGGCGAACTCGCGCGGGATGTAAGGATCGAGCGTGCCCCAGAGCACGAGCGCCGGTGCGTCGATCTCTCCAAGCCGCGCGCCGGCCGCGGCGAGCGCCTCGGAGGAGCCCGATCTGTAGAGCTTGAGGATCGCGCGCTGGGTCCCGTGGTCGAAGTGGTCCCAGACGCGATCGATCAGGTAGTCGGGAGCGGGCCCTTCGCTGGCGAGTACCTCGCGCGAGAGCCGCTTGAAGCCCCAGCGCGTCGAGAAGCCCATCGCCAGTTCGCCGAGGATCGGCGCGCGCCAGACGCGCGCCATTCGGTGCCAGCGGTAGCCGGCGAACAGCGGCACGGCGTTGATCACGACGATGCGCTCGACGCGCGCGAGCGTGGCCGGGCTCATCGCAAGGCCGACTGCGCCCCAGTCGTGCACGACTAGCCCGAAGCGCTCGACGCCCAGGCGCTCGACAAGCGCGTCGAGGAAGCGCGCGTAGCCGCCGATCGAGTAGTCGAAGTCGGCGGGCTTGCCGGAACGGCCGAAGCCGGGCAGATCTGGCGCGATGCCGCCGGTGCGCCCGAGGAGGGGCAGGAAGTCGTCGGAGTTGGTCGGCGATCCGTGCACGTAGAGGACCGGCCTGCCACCGTCCGGAGGTGGCGACTCGCGCCAGAAGAGCGGGACGCCTGCGACCTCCCCGCGCCGGTCCTGGATCGTCACGCTCATCCTCCGCTTGTTAGCAGGGTCGGCCGAGTCGTCGGCCGACGGGCCCCGCGGCTCGTCGTAACGTCTTCGCCATGTCGGCGGCTCCCGACAGCTGGCGACGGCCCTCGCTCCGCCGCGTGCGTGCGATCCTCGAGCGGCTGCGCGCCACGTACGGGCAGCCCGTCCTGCGGCCTCACCGCGCACCGCTGGACGAGCTGGTCCTCACCGTCCTGTCGCAGAACACGAACGACCGCAACCGCGACGTCGCATACGCGCGGATGCGATCGCGCTTCGACGGCTGGGGCGCCGTGCGCGACGCGCCGGAGGACGACGTCGAGGAGGCGATCCGCCCGGGCGGAATCTCGCGCGTGAAGGCCGCCAGGATCCAGTCGATGCTGCGCACCCTTGGCGACGACGATCTCGCCTGGCTCGAGGACGCGCCGCTCGAGCAGGGCCGCGACTTTCTCTGCTCGCTCCCCGGCGTCGGGCGCAAGACCGCCGCGTGCGTGCTGCTGTTCTCGTTCGGGCTGCCCGACGTGCCCGTGGACACGCACGTCTACCGGGTGGGCTCGCGGCTCGGGCTGATACGGCCCGGCGCCTCCTTCGACGAGGCGCACGAGACGATGCGCTCGCTCATCTCCCCCGACGACGCCTACGAGCTGCACGTGAGCTTGATCCGCCACGGGCGCCGGCTGTGCAACGCGCGCGCGCCGCGGTGCTCGGAGTGTCCGTTGCGGCGTATGTGCCCCTACGGTCGCGCCCTGCTTCGAGCATCGAGCGGGTGAGGGCCGTCGCGCCGGCGGCGCGAGGCTCCGGCGCCGCCGCTCGACGTGGCGCGGAGGGAGCGCTCGTGGCGATCGCGGCGGTCTGGGGGCTCACGTTCGTGATGGTCAAGGACGCGATCGAGCTGCTCGAGCCGATGGCCTTCCTCGCGTACCGGTTCGTCCCGGCGGCGCTGCTAGTGGGGCTCGTCTTTCGCCGCCGTCTCGGCGAGCTGTCCGCGTCGGGTTGGCGCGCGGGTGCCTGGATGGGCGTCTTCCTCACGGCCGGATACGTCTTCCAGACGCTAGGACTCGAGCGCACCTCCGCCTCCAACGCGGGCTTCATCACCGGCCTGTTCGTGGTGCTCACGCCGGTGCTTGGCGCTCTCGTCCTGCGCGAGCGGCTCGCCGCCGTCGCGTGGGTAGCCGCGGCCGTCTCGGCCGCGGGCCTGTTCCTGCTGTCCGGGGCCGCAGGCCTGGACCCGCGCGGCGACGGCCTGGTCCTGCTCTGCGCCTTCGCCTTCGCCGGGCACATCCTCGTCACGGCGCGCGCCGTCACCGCCCACGACGTAGGGGCGCTGCTGGTCGTGCAGCTCGGCGTCTGCGGCGCCTTCTGTCTCATCTGGGCGGCGGCCGCCGGCGATCTCGAGGCGCCGCGTGGCGCGAGCGTCTGGTCCGCTCTGCTCGTCACGTCACTCGTGGCCAGCGCTCTCGGGTTCTTCGTGCAGACCTTCGCGCAGCGCCACGCGCCGCCCGCGCGCACGGCGCTGATCCTCGCCTCCGAGCCGGCTTTCGCGGGCCTGTTCGGGTACGCCCTGGGGGATGAGCGGCTGTCGAGCACCGCGTGGGCCGGCGCAGCGCTGATCTTCGCCGCGATCGTCGCCGTGGAGATGGCGCCGCGGCTGCGGCCTCCGCGACCGCTTCCGGAGGGCTGAGCGATCGCAAGCTGGGTGCCCGGCGGCGATGCGGTGGGGCGGACGCCGGCGCTCGACCGACCAACTAGAGTCGACGATCGTGAGCGACGAATGGCGCGTCGAGGTGGCGCTCGAGGCGGAGCGTCACGGCCTCGACCTGAGCGAGCGCCTCCGGGGCCGCGAGCTCGACGACGAGGCTCGCAAGCGCCTCGGCGGCCGGGTGATCGTGACCCGCGACGGCCCGAAGGTCTTTCTCTACTCGAGCGGCGAAG
>Ga0136616_10001745_pt1 | contig 11452 bp, 13 predicted proteins | sample AntDrymUQ2992106_2_FD_106648 | JGI IMG/M metagenome (GOLD analysis project Ga0136616, IMG submission 106648) | Polar desert sand microbial communities from Dry Valleys, Antarctica - metaG UQ299 (21.06) | ecosystem: Environmental > Terrestrial > Soil > Desert | place: Antarctica: Dry Valley... | reverse complement strand
GACGCCGGGATGGTCCTCGATGAGCATGTGGCCCTCGGCGAGCAGGGCGACCAGGACGTCGCGGATGACCTCGTCGTCGGCCTTGATGGCGCGGCGGACGTTGGTGGCGAGGCGTGTGCCGAGGCGCGCAACGTCGGCGATACCCGATCGGGGGGCGCTGGTCATGGCGCGAGCCTAGGGATGCCGGCGCCGAGCGACCAGCGCGCGGCAGCGTCTGCTTGGCCGCGTGCTGCGGGCGCCAGCGAAGCTCCCGGTGGTGTCAGTCGCAGGATGCGGCGCAGCTCAGGCCGCTCGCACTCGGCGCCGCGCTGAACGAGCAGGGGTTAGGGTTGCGCTGTTGAGCGAGGAGCGTGGCTCGGACATCGAGACAAGCCGCCTGCGACTGCGTCCGTGGCGCGAGGACGACCTCGACGCCTTTGCCCGCATCACCGCAGACCCGCAGGTCATGCGCTACATGCTCCGGGGGCCGCTCAGCCGAGAGGAGGCCAAGGCGCGGATCGAGCGCTTTGAGCACCAGCGACAAGAGCGGGGGCTCGGACACTGGGCGGTCGAGGAGCGCGAGAGCGGCGCCCTCCTCGGGGGGATCGGGCTCAACCACCACGAGGACTGGCCCGAGGACCCCGAGAACGTCGAGGTCGGCTGGCTGCTCGACCGAGCAGTCTGGGGCCGCGGGCTCGCCACCGAAGGGGCGCTTGCGAGCCTGCGCTACGGCTTCGCGGACCTCGGGCTCGAGCGCATCATCAGCATCGCCCACCCCGACAACCGAGCCTCTCACCGGGTCATGGAGAAGGTCGGCCTCGCCCTCCAGGGCAGGCGGGCGTGGAGGGGCGGACAGGTCGCCTGGTACGCGATCGACCGATCGGGGTGGGAGAAACGGACCCGCTAAGCCTGCTGCGGTTCGAGCGGGAAGCCGATGGCTCGCACGTCGGTCATCGACCCCGTCGAGCGATAGGACAGCCACAAACGGCCGATTTCCAGCTATCGACCGCGAACTAAGAGCACTTGGCGGGAACGCGGGACGACGTCCGAACCTTGCCGTGAGCCGTCGCGGCAACGCCTAGAGCTCCCGCTCGCCGCGCGAAAGCTTGCGAGTCGGAGGGGTCGGGTCAGCAAGAAGACAACGCTTGGCGCCGTCTTCTCACGTTCTGGTGTAGCGGAGGTAAACCACGCCGTTGCCGAAACGGCGTTCGTCCAGCAGTTCGAGCTCCAGACGAACATTGTCGGGGAGGGACTGTTTGCCGCCTCCGACCACGATGGGCGTGACGAACAAGCGGCACTCGTCGACCAACCCGGCCTCGATCGCCTGGGCGGCGAGGTCGGGACCGCCCACGGTGAGGCTACGTCGCGCCGTCGCTTTCATCTGCCGGACCGCTTCGGGGTCGAAGGCTCGCTCGATCCGTGTCCTGGCAGTGGATACCGTCTCCAGTGTCTTCGAGTACACGATCTTGTCGGCGGCCTGCCAAAGCTCTGCGAAGTCTCGCATGACGAACGACTGATCGGCGAGGGTGTGGTCGGTCTCCCAGCCGACCATCAGCTCGTACATCCGGCGCCCGTAGAGGTAGGTGCCGATCGGCCGCTCGAGGTCGTTGATGAAGGCGTGCACCTCCTCGTCCGGGACGGCCCAGTCGAAATTGCCGTCCTCGTCCGCTATGTAGCCGTCGAGCGACGTGATCGCCGAGTAGATCAGCTTGGCCATCGTGAGCCTCTCCTTTACGCATACCGTGTCTCATATGTGGGTCCGACGGGAAGTCGCGTTCGGGTCCGGCGCCGCTTCTTGTCGCGAATCCCAAGGGAGCCGACGGTGCGGTCGCGACATCCGCCTTCAAGGGCGTCGGCACAATTGCCGGCACGCACTTCCAACGCGGGCTTCGATCAATGTTCAGGGGCCTCGGTCTCTTCGGCGGGGAACCCGCCTGAGCCCCGCGCCGACCGTCGTAAGCATCACACCCTGGCCGTTGCAAGCGGTGCGGGGCACTTTTGTTGTGTGTCGGCGGACGCTCTGCGCGATGGGCCGTCCGACGCAAGCACACCATCTGACAGCCCGGCCAGGATAAGTCGATGGGCGTTGGGCAATGGGCGGTCATCGTGCTGGCTGTCGTTGGTACGGGGCTCGAACTATGGGGCATCGCCCTGGTCGCGCTCGATATTCGAAGGGACCTGAAGGCCGTGCGCGAGCTGCTCGAGAGTGACGCCGGCCGCTTCCCGGTCGACATCGACGTTCGTGTTGCCCTACGACATCAAAGGGCGCGAGCCGACAACTCAAGAGCGGTTGGAGCGAGTCGAGAAGCAGATACGGGACCTAGCGAGCGTCGAGGGGCGGCTCAGGTCCGAGTACCAAGGGGAGATCGCGACGCGGGTCGGAGCCCTCGTGCGATGGCTCAACGAGCAGCTCTCCGGAGGCATAGGCCGAAGGTGGCGGAATGTCGGCCTCTTCGCGACGGGTGCCTTTCTCAGTGGTCTTGCAAACGTCGTTGGAGCTCTCTCGTGAGAGAGGGAACACGCCAGAGGCGACGTTGCGCCGGCTCGCCGAGACGAGTCGCGGCCTAGCAGGGAATTTGGCTCTACAAGCGGAGGGGGAGGGATTCGAACCCTCGATGGACCGATCTGGCCCATAACGGTTTTCAAGACCGCCGCAATCAACCGCTCTGCCACCCCTCCGGGGCGGCGTGAGCCTAGCTGGCGAGCTCAGCGCCCCCGCGGGCATCGGCCCGTGCTAGCTGCTCTCGAGCCTGACCAAGCCTCGAAGCCGCTCAGCAGCTATCCGGCGACCAGAGCGGGTACGGTGGCAGGCTCAGCCTCGGCCGACGCTTCGCCGTCGGCGACCGCGATCCGCAGCACGGCGGTCTCCGAGTCCCCCGCCACGTCGCGAGCGTGCGAGATGGTGGCGGGCATCTCGTCGGCCGAGATCCTGCACGCCTCGAGAAAGCGCTCGGTACTCCTGTGGTCAAGCATGGCGACCTCGACCTCGAGCTCCTCTAGCCGCTCGCCATCGCCGGCGGCGCGCGCGCCGGTCGAGAAGACGCAGGCGGCCATGTCGTCAGAGGCGTCGTCTGCCTCGACGTGGACGGCGTCGATGAGCGACTGCGCCGCTGTCTCGGTCTGGAGGCCGGCCATCATCTCGGCAAGTCGATCGCGGCCCAAGAGCTCGCCCTCCACCTGCGCCTCGATCAGTCCGTCGGTGTAGAGACAAACGTCGCATCCGGCGGGCAGCCGGATCGTCGTCTGGCGACGTCCCGTCGGCAGGAGGCCGATGCCGATCGGTGGCGAGGAAAGCTCCGTGACCGGCTCGTACTCGACCGGCCCCGACACGATCGGCGGAGGATGACCGGCGCTCGCGTAGGTGAACGCTCCGCTCGAAGGCTCGTAGGTGGCGACCACGACGGTCGCGAACACGCCGCCGAGATCCCCCCCGATCGCTTGGTCGGTGAGCCCGAGCACTTGGCGTGGCTCGAGACCTGCGTCCAGGTAGGCGCGCAGCGTGTAGTGCACCAGCGTCGTGCGGGAGAGCGCCTCGCGGCCGTGGCCCGAGACGTCGCCCACGATGAAGGCGACGCGATCGCCGTCGAGCTCGAAGGCGTCGTAGAAGTCGCCTCCGGCGGCCAGCCCGGCGGCCGGGCGGTAGGCCACCGACACGGGCAGGCCTGCGAGTCGGTCGGGCACCTGAGGAAGAAGGGCGGCCTGGAGGAAACCGACGTCCTCGATCAGCTCCTCGCGTTGGCGCCTGAGTCGCCTTGCCCGGGCGCGCGAGAGCGAGTACGCCGCCCCCAGCACCAGCGCGATAGCCCCAAGCCCCGCGACGGCCAGCTTGACCCAAAGCGGGATGACCCCGACGATGTCGCGGATCGCCTTGGGCAGCAGGGAGCCGCCGTCGCCCTTCGGCGGGCTCGGCCTCGAGGCGCGTGCGGCGTCGGTCTTCGGTGTCGATGCCGCCCGCGGGCTGGCCTTCGCCTTCCTTCGGCCGCTGCGCGGACGCGACCGGTCAGTCCGTGAGCCGGAGCCCCGCTCGGAGCCCGAGCCGCTGCCCCGCGTGCCCCGCCTTCGCCCGGGCGCTACTCGCCGTGACGATCCGGCTCGGCCCCGGCTCGAGCTGGGGCGGCGTCGCGTAGTGGAAGCTCCGGAGTCGCCGCCTCCGCTTCCGCCTGCCGGTGCGCGGGCACCGGCCGACCCTCGGGACGAGGGCCGAGACCTGGGGCGGTCACGGGGCTTGCGCGTAACGCCGTCCAGGAGGTCTCTGACAGGCTTGGGGGCACGGTTCGTGATCCGGTCCACGGCGCCTCCGATGCGGTCCACGGCGCCTCTGGCCTTCAGTGCTTTGACCTTCGGGAGCTCGCGCGCGGCCGCCGGCGTCGCCGACACGGCGGCGATGGCCGCTACGGCGGCGAACGCCACCAGTGCCCGTGCGCCGGTCCTGAAGGCTAGATCAACCAGCGCGGACCGCGAGCCGCCGCCGTCTCCGGCATCCGAGACGCGCGCGTGGGGTCGGATCCGTACGGATCGCGGTCGCGGTCCCTTGGGGGAAGTGGCCATTCTCCGGAACGCCGCACCATGAGGACCAGATCGGCCAATGTCGGCGAGAGCTTGAATCGAGCTGCCCAGGGCACGGCGGGGGCTCGTCAGGAAGCCGGTGGCGCTCGAATGTCCGCCGCGAGGCCGAGCCCGCCGACGGTCTCCGCGCCCGGCTCAGCGCAGCTCGAGGTGCTTGCGCCAGTCCACCCCGGTGTCGTCGAGCACCCGCACGACCTCGGCCTCGGCATCCTCATAGCGGACGCGGTCCACCGATATGGGCACGAAGCCGGCGGTCTGGGGCTGTGCTTGGACGTGTAGCTCCGACCCGAGCCGCGCGAGCACGTCGAAGGCCTCCTGCTCCCAACTCTTAACGCGCAGCATGACGATCACGGGTACCTGGCAGATAACCGCACGAGGCGGTCGAAAAACCGCCTAGCGCTGATGCGACGGCGCGATCGCCTCCGGCGCCCCGTACGCCACGAGCGCCTCGGGCAGCCGCACCGTCCCGTCCTCGCGCTGACCGTTCTCCGCCAGCGCGATGATCGTTCGGCCAACCGCCACCGCGGTCCCGTTCAGCGTGTGCAGGTGACGCGGCGAGCCCCCGCCCGCCGGGCGCATCCGCGCGTCGAGCCGCCGCGCCTGGAAGTCGGTCGTATTCGAGCACGATGTCAGCTCGCGATAGCGGTCCTGGCCGGGCAGCCAAGCCTCGACGTCGTACTTCTTGGCCGCCGAGGCGCCGAGGTCCCAGGCCGGGATGTTGACCACCCGGTAGGGGATCTCGAGCGCCTGCATGATCTCCTCCTCGATGGCCAGCAGTCGCTCGTGCTCGTCGTCTGACTCCTCGGCCACCACGAAGGCGAACATCTCGACCTTGTCGAACTGGTGCACGCGGAAGATGCCCCGCGTGTCGCGCCCCCCGGCGCCGGCCTCACGGCGAAAACAGGTCGAGAAGCCGGCGTAGCGGCGCGGCAGCTCGTCCTCGGGGAGGATCTCGCCGGCGTGGAGCGACGCGAGCGGTACCTCGGACGTCCCGACGAGGTACAGGTCGTCGTCGCCGAGGCGATAGATCTGGTCCTCGGTGTCGGGCAGGAAGCCGGTCCCGAACATGGCTTCCTCGCGCACCAGCACCGGCGGGATAACCGGCTCGAAGCCGTGCGCGCCGAGCCGCTCGATGGCAAAGCGCACGAGCGCCAGCTCGAGCAGGACAAGCGGCCCGCGCAGGTACGCAAAACGCGAGCCGGACACGCGCGCGCCCGCCTCCATGTCCACCAGGCCGTCGAGCAGCTCGAGGTGATCGCGGCCGCGTGCGCCCGCCTCGCCGACCTCTCGCACGACCTCCTCCTCGCGCTCGGGCGCCGAGTCGGCGGGCAGGTTCGGAATCACCGCCAGGGCGCCCCCGAGCAGCTCGTCGACCGCGGCGACGTCGCCTTGGAGCTCCTTGACCTGCGCCGCGACGTCGCGCATGGCAGCGATCGCCTCGGCAGCCTCGCCGCCGGCGCGCTTGGCCTCGGCGATCTCCTCGCTGGCGCGGTTCTGCTCGGCGCGGAGATCCTCGAGCCGCGGGAGGAGCTCGCGGCGGCGCGCGTCGAGGGAGAGCAGCTCGTCGAGCGCCTGGGCGACCCCGTCGCCGCGCCGCGCGAGCGCGGCCCGCGCGGCCTCGGGGTCGCGGCGGATGCTCCTCAGGTCGAGAACGGCGTCCCGCCCTCTCTGCGCGTCACTTCTGGCGGGCGTACTTCGCGACGAACGCCGCCACCGCCTCGGCGTCGCGGCCGACGACTATGTTGGCCGGCATGATCGCGCCCGAGTAGCCGCCGTTGCGGATCGCGTAGAGGACGGTGTCCACGGTCTCCGAGCGCTCATCGAAGTTCGGGCCGTTGGTGCGCTCACCCGGCTTTGTCGGCTCGCGCAGGGACTTCGAGCCGCGCGCGCCGGCCGCGTCGAGGGTGTGGCACCCGGAGCAGCGGTCGGCGAAGAGCCGAGCGCCCCGCTGGACAGGGGCGGGATCGCTCCGCGCGACGTCGATCGTGTCGCCGCAGCCAGCGAACGCGGCCGTGGCGAGCGCTGCGAGGGCGAGGGGCGGCAGAGCTCGGGGCCGGCGCACGGGCGGGCATGTTACCGACGGGCGGTCGAGGTCCCGGGCAAACTGTCGACGGTGGCCGAGCCGTCGACAGACCGCGGTCGTGAGACGCGGGACCGCATGATCCTCGCCGCGGCGCGCCTGTTCCACACTCGCGGGGTAAACGCCACGAGCGTCGACGACGTGCTCGCCGCCTCGGGTTCGGGGAAGGGGCAGTTCTACCGCTACTTCCGCAGCCGGGAGGATCTGGTGGCGACGGTGGTCCGCCACCAGATCGACCACTACCTCGCCCCGCAGCGGGCGGCGCTCGAGCACCTCGAGAGTTGGGACGAGCTCGAGCGCTATCTGGCCGACCTCGTCGCCGAGCACCGCCGGCGAGGCCTGGTCGGCGGCTGCCCGGTAGGAGGGCTCGCGCTCGAGGTCGCCGCCGACGAGGACGGTCCGCGCAGGCAGCTCGCCGCCGCGCTCGATGGGTGGCAGGCGAGCCTGGCCGCCGGGCTCGAGCGGCTCGCCGCGCGCGGACTGCTCGCGAGGGAGGCGCCGACGGAGCGCCTGGCCGCGGCCACCATGGCCGCGATCCAGGGCGCGTACCTGCTCGCCACCGTCCACCGGGACGGCGACGTCATGGCCCGGGCCCTGGAGGACGCCCTCACCCGCCTGCGGTCCTACGCGGCCGAGCCCGGGGGGCAGGCCACGGATAAGGGTACCGTTTAGTACCGTTCTGACCCGACCTATCCGCGACATCAGGAGGCTCACGTGCCGAACTCGAGCTCGCAGGGACTGGCGGCGACCATGGGACGCGGCGCGCTGGCGGGCTTCGCGGGCGCCGTCGTCATGACCGCGTTCCAGCGGCTCGTCGAGATGCCGCTCACCGGACGCAAGGAGAGCTACGCGCCGGCGAGCCTCGTAACCACGCTGCTTCCGATCGCCCCGAAGGGCAAGCGAAGCCGGCGTCGCCTGAACTACATCGCCCACTTCGGGATTGGGGTGAGTTGGGGCGTGGGGCACGGCGTCATCGCGAGCCGCGCCGGACTGCGCGGGCAACGCGCGGTGGCGACGGTGTTCGGTGCGCTCTATGCGAGCGACGTCCTCTCCGCCACGGCGCTTGGGCTCTACAAGCCCTGGCGGTGGACCTTCGAGGACCTCGCCGTGGACGTCGTCGACAAGCTCGTCCTGGCCGAGGCCACCGCCTTCGCCTTCGAGCAGCTCGACGCCGAGGCTGGCGCCGCACCAGCGTAAGGACCGGCCCGCCCCCGGTTAGGGTGCGGGCGGTGAGCAGCGACGCCCGGGGGGAGTTCGAGGCGCGCAGGGAGCGGTTGCGGCGCCAGTACGCGGCGACTGAGCCCGGCACGCCCGTGCGGCTCGCCAAGACGACGTCCAACCTGTTCCGCGCGCGGCGGCGATCCTCCGCGGCTCGACTCGACGTCAGCGGACTCGACAGCGTGCTGGCTGTCGATCCCGTAGCTCGTACCGCAGACGTCCAGGGCATGACGACCTACGAGCGCCTCGTCGACGCGACGCTCCCCTACGGCCTGATGCCGCTCGTGGTGCCGCAGCTCAAGACGATCACGCTCGGCGGCGCGGTCACGGGGCTCGGAATCGAGTCCTCGTCGTTTCGCAACGGACTGGTGCACGAGTCGGTGCTCGAGATCGAGGTGCTCACCGGCGACGGGCGGATCGTGGTCGCCCGGCCCGACAACGAGCATCGCGATCTCTTCTTCGGCTTTCCTAACTCCTACGGCACGCTCGGGTACGCGCTCAGGCTGACCATCGAGCTCGAGCCGGTGCGTCCGTTCGTCAAGCTCCGACACGTCCGGTTCGGCGACCGGGCGAACTACTTCGAGACGATCCAGGCGGTCTGCGCGGAGCGCTCCTTCGCCGGCGAGCGAGTCGACTTCGCCGACGGCACGGTGTTCGACCGCGACGAGATGTACCTGACGCTCGGGACCTTCGTCGACGACGCTCCCGCGACGAGCGACTACACGAGGATGGGGATCTATTACCGCTCGCTGCAGCGCCGTGAGGTCGATCACCTGACCGTCCACGACTACCTGTGGCGCTGGGACACCGACTGGTTCTGGTGCTCGCGAGCGTTCGGCGTGCAGGATCCCCGCGTGCGGCGGCTCGTCCCCAAGCGGTGGCTGCGCTCTGACTCCTACTGGAGGCTCGTCGACCTCGAGCGCCGCTACGGACCGAAGCAGCGGCTCGAGCGCATGCGCGGACGGCCGTGCCGGGAGCACGTCGTCCAGGACGTGGAGGTGCCGATCGAGCACGCGACCGACTTCTTCGACTTCTTCGTGCGCGAGATACCGATCGTGCCGTTCTGGATCTGCCCGCTGCGCCCGCGCGACCCCGGTGCCCGGTGGGACCTCTACGCCCTCGACCCGGAGAAGACCTACGTCAACGTCGGGTTCTGGTCGACCGTCCCGCTCGCGAACGGCCGGCCCGACGGCTCCCACAACCGCCGGATCGAGCGCGTGGTCGAGGAGCTCGGCGGGCGCAAGTCGCTCTACTCGACGTCCTACTACGAGCGCGAGGAGTTCTGGCGGCTGTACAACGGTCCGGCGTACGCGGCGTTGAAGGAGGCCTACGACGCCGACGGCCGGCTACTCGACCTGTATGGGAAGTGCGTCGAACGGGGGTAGGAGAGGGCGATGCAGCTCGCGGAGGCCTTCGACCGTGTGACCGGCGCCCAGACGGGCATCGAGTTCCGGGCCTACGACGGGAGCCGCTCCGGTCCGCCGAACGCCTCGGTCGCCGTCGAGCTCCGATCGCCGCGAGCGCTGCGCTACCTCGTCCAGGCCCGCAACGAGCTCGGGCTCGCGCGGGCCTACGTGTCCGGCGAGCTCGATGTGCACGGCGACCTCCACGACGCCCTGCGCCGGCTGTGGCGGGTCAACGAGGGCCTCCTGCCCTGGACCGAGCGGCTTCAGATGCTGCGCTCGGTCGGGTGGCGGGCACTCCGGCCGGTCGATCCGCCGCCGCAGGAGGTCCGCCCCCGCGGTCGCCGACACTCAAAGCGACGCGACGCCGTCGCGGTCTCGCATCACTACGACGTTTCGAACCGCTTCTACGAATGGCTCCTCGGTTCGTCGATGGCCTACACCTGCGCGGTCTACCCCGACGCCGACGCAACGCTCGAGGAAGCCCAGTTCGAAAAGCACGATCTCGTGTGCCGCAAGCTCGGGCTGCGCCCCGGCATGCGCCTGCTCGACGTCGGCTGCGGCTGGGGCGGGATGGTGCGGCACGCCGCGGAGCACTACGGGGTCGAGGCGCTCGGCGTGACGCTCTCGCGCCAGCAGGCGGAGTGGGGACAGGGCGCGGTCGCCGAGGCGGGACTGGCCGACCGCGCCGGAATCCGGATGCTCGACTACCGCGACGTGCCCGAGGGCGACTTCGATGCGATCTCCTCGATCGGCCTCACCGAGCACGTCGGCAAAGCTCGGCTCCCGGCCTACTTCGCCTACCTCCACGGCAAGCTGCGTCCCCGGGGGCGGCTGCTCAACCACTGCATCACGCGGCCCGACGATCGCTGGCCGCTGCTTCTGCGCGACGGGTTCATCGACCGCTACGTCTTCCCCGACGGCGAGTTCATCGGCCCCGGGCACATCATCTCGACCATGCACGACGCCGGCTTCGAGCTGCGGCACGAGGAGAACCTGCGCGAGCACTACGCGCGCACGCTCGCGGCGTGGGAGGACAACCTGATGGCGCATTGGGATGCGGCCGTTGCTGAGATCGGCGAGGGCAGCGCGCGGGTGTGGCGGCTCTACCTGGCCGGCTCACGGGTGAGCTTCGAGGACGATCGGATCGAGCTGCACCAGGTGCTGGGTGTGAAGAACGAGGGCGGTGATGCGGGAATGGCGCTGCGACCGGACTGGGAGCCGGCGCGGGGACCGTGACCGCCACCACCTTTCACTTGCGAGCCTGCTCCGCCGCGGCGATCGCCCCCGCGATCTGGCCGTAGACGGCCTCATAGGACGAGGGCGGGCCGCCGAACGGATCCGCGATGTGCAGCGGCCCCTCGTGGGACAAGGCGCCCAACAGGTGGGCGCGCTCAGCGGCGTCCGGGTGACGCGAGACGAGGGCCTCGTAGTTCTGCTCGTCGAAGACGAATACCGCATCCGCCTCGTCCAACATGCGCCGGGAGAGCACCCGCGAGCGGTGCGACGCCAGGTCGACGCCGAACCCCTGCGCGGCAGCGAGGGCCAGCTCCGGCGGTCGGCGGCCGGAGACCGGATAGTGGCCGGCTGAGAACGCACGCCGGTGACCGATCTGACGTAGCGCGAGCCCCTCGGCGAACGGACTCCGACAGACGTTCCCCAGGCAGACGAACAGGAAGCTCCGGGCGTCGCTCCATGCCCGCGCGGCGCTCGTGGTCGCCGAGTCGGTCATGGCTCTGATCGTAGTCCCCTTACTCCACAAGGAGCGCGCTCTGCCCGCTGAAACAGCCTCCGCCCTGCCCGCTGAAACAGCCTCCTATACTCGTCGACGTGCCGAGCCACGTCGTTCTCTTCTCCACCGACTCCTGCACCTTCTGCGTGCACGCGAAGTCGCTGCTCATGAAGCGGGACGTAGCGTTCGAGGAGGTCAATCTGGGAGAGCACCCAGAGCTCCAAGCCGAGCTGATCACTGTCACGGGGCTAACGAGCTTCCCCCAGATCATCGTCGACGGCGAGACCCTCGGCGGCCTGAACGAGCTCAGGGCGGCTGAGAAGAGCGGGACGTTGGCCTCATGGAGCGCTCCCTAGCTACTTCCCCCGGAAATAGTCGCCGTTCGGGCGCCTGGTTCTGTCCGACCTGATCGGGATGATTCGCCTGGAAATGACGGGTTCTGTGGGCGATCGAGGGGGTCCGGGTGCTGCGCTT
>Ga0136616_10001744_pt1 | contig 11454 bp, 9 predicted proteins | sample AntDrymUQ2992106_2_FD_106648 | JGI IMG/M metagenome (GOLD analysis project Ga0136616, IMG submission 106648) | Polar desert sand microbial communities from Dry Valleys, Antarctica - metaG UQ299 (21.06) | ecosystem: Environmental > Terrestrial > Soil > Desert | place: Antarctica: Dry Valley... | reverse complement strand
CCTCGTACTCGAGGTCGGATTCCTCGGCGCCTGACTCCTCCTCGACCTCGGACCCGCGGTCGTCCCCGTTGCCTTCGACGGAGCCGGGAGGCGGGTGGGCCATCGTGTTCTGGGACACGCCCTCGGTCACATCCTGCTCTTCGTCGCCGTTCGCCGCCGCCCGTGCGGCGGCCGGGGTGGCGGCGGCGGGGCCGGGGGCCACGGCGGGCGCGGCACCAGCGGCGGAAGCCGCGGTGCCGGGGGGCGGAGGGTGCAGGCCGGACTGCGTGGGCTGAGCACCGGGCGGCCTGGGCATCGGTCTGGCCACCACGCGCGGGGGCTGGGCTGCCGGCTCGCTGGTGCGCTCGGGCGCGCGGCCCGCCCAATCGCGCAGGCGGCGTACGTCTCGCGCCTGCGAGAAGTAGAGGGCGGACAGCACGGCGAGTCCGACGATCGCCGCGAGCCCCGCGTAGGACCCGATCTCTTGGATGATCTCCATGAAGAGGTTGCGTGCACTCTAGTGTCGCGAGCGGCCTGGAACGGCCAGGCTCAGCTTGCCGGCGCCGAACTGGGCTCCGGCGGGCCGGATGCGGCCAGGGCGCGCTCGGCCGACAGCTCAGCCACAGCCCCCGCGAGGCCGGCGGCATCGCCGTTGTAGACGAGCTCCTCGATACGGGCGAAGGCGCCCTCCACCCACCCTGGATCGAGCTGTGGGCGCACCGCGGCGAGGATCTTCTCGGCCGGCGTGGGCTGCGGGCGCTCGCCGGGCTCGAAGAGCTCCTCGTGAATCTTCTCCCCGGCGCGGCGGCCCACGAACTCGATCGCGATGTCCACGTCAGGCTCCTTGCCCGACAGCCGGATCATGTTGCGCGCCAGGTCCACGATCTTGACCGGGTCACCCATCTCGAGCACGAACACCTCGCCGCCCGTGGCCAGGTCGCCGGAGCGGATGATCAGCTGCACGGCCTCGGGGATCGTCATGAAGTAGCGCGACATGCCCTCGTCGGTCACCGTGACCGGGCCGCCGGCGGCGATCTGGCGGCGGAAGATGGGGACCACCGAGCCCGAGGAGCCGAGCACGTTGCCGAAGCGCACGGAGGCGTAGCGCGTGCCGCGGTAGCGGTTGTGCGCAGCCTCGACCGCCCACTCGGCCAGGGCCTTGGAGGCGCCCATCACTGTCGAGGGGGTGACCGCCTTGTCGGTGGACACGAGCACGAACCGCTCCACGCCCGCCGCGCCCGCCGCGGCTGCCACGATCCGGGTGGCCACGGCGTTGTTGCGCACGGCCTCGACGGGGTTCTCCTCCATCAGCGGCACGTGCTTGTAGGCCGCGGCGTGGAAGACCACCGAGGGCCTCTCCTCACCAAACAGCTCGGCCATCCGCGTGGCGTCCTTGCAGTCGGCGAGCACGGCCGCGGTGGCGCCGAAGTGGCGTTCCTCCTCCAGCTGGCGGCGGATCTCGAACAGGTTGTTCTCCGCGTGATCGACCAGGACCAGCTTCTTGGGCTTGACCCGCGCGATCTGGCGGCACAGCTCGGAGCCGATCGAGCCACCGGCCCCGGTGACCAGCACCACCCGGCCGCGCAGGTAGGCCCCCAACCGGTCGATCTCCATGCGCACCGGCTCGCGCCCCAGCACGTCCTCCACCTGCACCTCTCGCACCTGGCGCAGGAGGTTGGGACCGCGTGAGAGCAGCTCGAACACAGTGGGCAGGGTGCGCACGGGGATATCGCGCTTACGGCAGGCCATGACCACCTTCTGGCGCAGCATTCCCGGCGCCGAGGGGATGGCGATCACCACCTCGTCGGGCTTGGTGTCGTCGAGTATGCGCGGGAGGTCGTCGGTCGTGCCGTGCACCCGGTGGCCGGCCACGAGCATGCCCCGCTTGCGCGGGTCGTCGTCCACGAAGCCGATCACGGCGCTCGAGAGCTCGGGGTTGCGGCGCAGCTCGAGCGCCACCTGCTGGCCGCCGTTGCCGGCGCCGACGATCAGCACCTCGTTGCTGGCGCGCTGCACCAGCGGTCCCTTCAACGGGCGCTCGACGACGGCGCGTACGAGGAAGCGGGCACCACCCACCAGCGCCAACGTGAGCAGGAAGTCGAGGGCGATCACCCCGCGGGGCGGATCGCTCGCGCCCAGCGACAGCAGGAAGAGCCCGGCGATCAGCACGAAGCTCGAGACCACCACGGCCTTGACGATCGACTCGAAGTCGGTCTGGTCCACGAAGCGCCACAGCTTTGAGTAGAGGCCGAAGGCGGCGAACAGGGCGAGCTTGGCCACCACCACGAACGCCACCGTGTCGACCATCAGGTCCTCGTAGCGGGCCGGGATTCCGGCGTCGAAGCGCAGCACGAAGGCCAGGTAGTAGGCGAGCGCGACCAGGCATGCGTCGACTCCCACCTGCCCGAGGCGCCGTGTTCTGACCGATGATGTGATCCGGGTCTTCACTCTTGTCTCGCCGAAAGCAGCAGTTTCACCAATTCGCGCGGATCTCGGCGGATCCGGGAGGACTCGTGCAGCGGGCGCTTCTCGATCCTGATCTCGTCCGGATCTTCGAGCTTGAGCAGCCGACCCTCGCCAAGCAGCGCCTCGTCGACGGCGCCGGGACGGCCCTCGAAGGTGGTGAACACGGGAGTGCCGAGCGCCACCGCCTCGCGGTTCATGGTACCGCCGGCTGAGATGACGAGGTCGGCGAGGGCGATCAGGCTCTGCGCGTCGATCGCGCGATCGGGGATCGTGAACCCTCCCAGGGCCTCGAGCTCCACCCTCTGGGTGGGCGTGCGGGGCAGCACCACCGTCTGTGCGCCACGCACCTTCTCCAGCACCCGGCGAAAGAGGGGGTTCTCGAAGCGGTGGTAGAGCGAGACCTCGGGGGGGGTCCGCACCACCACTATCGGCTCACCGTGGTCGAGCCCCAGCTCGGCGAGTACCGCGTCGTCGGGCTCGAAGTCCGCCAGGTAGTACTCCTCCTTCAGGCCTCTGTATGGGCGCACCTTGCCGCGGGCGCCGTAGCGGTCCAGGCGCTCGGGCGGAATCGCCTCGGGCACGACCACGGCACGGGCGAGGCGGCAGTTGACGTTGTGCTGCACGGTGGCCCACTCGTAGTCGAAGGCGGTGGCCGATGGGATGCGCAGCGCCGCGGCCGCCACCGTCACGTCGTTGGAGCCGTGCCCCAGCGCCACGTCGAAGCGCCGCGGGCGAGCCCAGCGCGCCAGTGCGCCGCTGCGGTGTGCCAGCCCGAGGCCTTTGCTCGACAGACGCCCGCCACGGTGGCGTCCGAGGGCGGTGTGCGCGATCGCGAACCGCTCGCACAGCTGCAGGGTCTGCGCGAAGTCGCGCGCCGTGACCTCGACCTCGTGCCCATCCTCGCGCATGGCCTCGATCAGCGGCCGCATCACCAGCACGTGAGGGCTGTTGGTCAGGTCGACCCAGATGCGCATGCGTCCACCACCTCGCGGACCGAGTCCTCAGAGAGCTGCGTGCCCATCGGCAGCGCAAGGTGCGTGCGAGCGGCCTCGTCAGTACCGGGAAGCTCGGGGCCGGCGGGCGCGTAACCCGCGGTGGCGGGCTGGAGGTGGGTGGGCACGCGGTAGTAGGCACGTGCCCCGATGTCGCGCGCGGAGAGCGCGTCGCGCAGGTCGTCCGCGTGCTCGTGGCGCACCACGTAGAGGTGGTACACGTGCTCGGCGCCCGGGGCCGCCTCGGGCAGCGCGGCGTATCGGCCGAGGCCCTGGCGCTCGTAGGCCTCGGCAGCGCCTCTGCGGGCGGCGTTCCAGCCGTCGAGCTCGGGCAGCAGGATGCGCAGCACCGCGGCCTGCATCTCGTCGAGGCGCGAGTTGTAGCCCACCTCCAGGAACGTCTTCTTGTCGTCGGAGCCGTGGAAGCGCAACCGGCGAGCCAGCCTGGCCACCTCGTCGTCGTCGGTGACCACCGCACCGCCGTCGCCGAGGCAGGGCAAGTTCTTCGAGGGGAAGAAGGAGAACGTGGCGGCGTCGCCCAGGGCGCCCGCTCGTCTATCCCCCAGCCGAGCGCCGGCGGCCTGCGCCGAGTCCTCGAGCACCGGCACCCCAAGTTCCCGCAGATCGGGGATCGGCGCCACGTTGCCGAACAGGTTGACCGCCACGATCGCCTTGGTGCGCGGCGTCATCGCGGCGCGCACGGTTTCCGGCGTGACGCAGAACGTGTGCGGGTCGATGTCGCAGTAGACGGGCGTGGCACCGGCGTTCACGGCCCCCTCGACGGTGGCGTAGAACGTGAAGGAGGGGCACACCACCTCGTCGCCGGGCTTGACGCCCAGCGCGCGCAGCGCGATCGTGATCGCGTCGGTGCCGTTGCCCACGCCCACGCAGTGGCGCGCGCCGAGGTAACGGGCGAACTCCTCCTCGAACGCCTCGACCTCAGGACCGAGGATGTACCGGCCGCCGTCGACCACCTCCGCCAGGACTTCTGTGAGGCGCGGCTTGTACGCGTCGAGGCTGGACGCGAATAGCGAAACGGCCATGACGCCTCGCTACCCTACCCCGCTGCCCGTGGTCTTCCTCGCCTCTATCACCGACCCGATCGTGAACGTCGCGACGGACGTCGTGGACTCGATCGGGCTGGTCGGCATCTTCGTCCTGATGACGCTCGAGTCGGCCTGCATACCGGTGCCGAGCGAGGCGACCATGCTGTTCGCAGGCTTCGCGGTCTCCGAGGGCGAGTACTCGCTGTTCGCCGCGGTGGCCGTGGGGTCGGTCGCCAACCTCGTCGGTTCGTGGATCGCGTATGCCGTCGGCTACTACGGCCGCGTCGACATCCTCGAGAAGCACGGCAGGAAGCTGCACATCAAGAAGAGCCACCTGCAGTGGGCCGACCGCTGGTTCGAGCGCCACGGCGACGCCACGGTCTTCTTCACCCGCATGCTCCCGATCATCCGCACCTTCATCTCCCTGCCCGCGGGCGTGGCCCGGATGCCCTTCTGGCGCTTCAGCGCGCTCACCCTCGCCGGCTGCATCCCGTGGGTGCTGCTGCTCACCTTCATCGGCCAGCAGGCCGGCGACCGCTGGGAGTCCTGGAAGGACTCACTGCACTACGTGGACTACGCGGTGGCCGCGATGATCGTGGGCGGGCTCGCCTACCTGCTGATCCGCCGCCGCGGCGGGAACCCCCCGGGCGACCCCGCGACCGAGGCCGCGTAGGCGGGAGGGGGGCACCGCCCCGTTGCAAGTTGCTGCACCAAAGGGGGCGCCCCCTTCGCAACCCCCGGGGGGCGAAAACCAAGCCGAAGCCGCCTGAGGCGGCGAAAAGCGAGCCTGGCAAGGAAGAGGCCGCCGACGTGTGCGAACGCACACGAGGCATGCCGATGACACCGCCAGGCGACGCTTTGCAGCCGCCTCCGGGTGGCGAGATTGGGGGATTGCGCCTACGGTGGGCTTCCGCCCTTGAACCCCACTCACGACATTGCGTGGGCATCCGACCACGCTGCGACCGACCCACTCGCCCAAAGCCACGGCGATCCCCTCGGCGTGCTCATCGAGCATCTTCGCGCGCATCCGCGCGTTGACGCCGCCGTCTTTCTCGTGATCGACCCGGCGGGCGAGCGGATGGAGCCGCCCACGGGCTGGTTCGGCTCGCCGGAGCTGCGAAAGGCGCTCGAGGCGGCGCTCGACCGCCCGTATGACCGCAGCAGGCCGGGGCTTGCCGAGGCCTCGCTGGAGCGCGGTCGCCCGCTCTTCCTCCCCAAGGTCGAGGCGTGGGAATCGGCGCCTCTCCTGAAGCGCCAGATCGAAGCGCGCGTGGACCCAGCCCGCTCGTCGCAAGTGTGGGACGCGCTGCGCCGGGCGTCAGTGATCGGCTGCCCGGTGCGCACGACGCTGGGCCGGCCCATGGGTGTGCTGATCGTTACCTCCACCGATCCCGCGCGCGCCCTGCGACGGACCGACCTCGACACCGTCAAGGTGCTCGCCGACCTGGCCGCGCTGGCCCGGGAGCGCTTCGATCTGCTCTCGAGCGAGGCTGTGCGCGCGCGCGAGGAGATGCTGCTCAAGCAGGCTGCTGAGGGCACGGCCGGCTCACTCGAGATTCGCGAGGTCGAGGTCCAGGCCGTCGAGCATTCACTGCGGCTGGTCGATGCCGATCACGCCGCGCTGACCCGGATGGGAGAGCGCTCGAGCCGGCTGGCCACGGCCGCCAGCACGGGGGTCGCGCTCCCCGCCGGGCAGGCGGCCCTCGATGCGGGCACCCTGGCCGAGGTCGTGCGCTCGCAACGCACTATGCGCCTCGAGCAGGCGCCCTACGCCCTGCACGTGCCGATTCGCCTGGGCCGGCGGCTCTTCGGGGTGCTGTCCGTGATCCGGATCGCCGGCCGCGCGTTCGACTCCCGAGAGGTCGAGCTGATCCAGGCCGTGGCTCGGATGGCCGCCGCCGCGATGGCTAACGCCCTCGACTTCGATCGCGAGCGCCGGGTGGCTCAGGCGCTCACCCGGGGCTTCGTGCCCGCCTCTCCCCCGGAGGTACCGGGCTGCGAGATAGGCTTTCTCTACGAACCGGCGGAGAAGCAGGTCGCGGGTGGAGACCTCTACGGGTCGTGGACGCTGCCGGGCGGCGAGGTCGCGGTTCTGGTGGGCGACGTGGCGGGAAAGGGCGTCCGTACCGCGGCCCTTAGCGCGATGGCGCGCTTCTTCATCGAGGCGCGCAGCTGGGACAGCATCGATCCGGCTAAGACGCTCGCGCAGGCAGGCACGATGCTGTCCACCCGCCTGCCCGGCGACACCTTCATCACGGCCTCGTTCGGGCTCCTCGACGCCGATGGCCTCCTGCGCTACGCCAACGCCGGGCACCTGCGGCCGTTGGTCCTGCGTGCCGGAGGCGAGCTCACCGAAGCTCACGGCGCGGGGCTCCCCCTCGGGATCTCCCCCTCGCCGGAGTACGAGACCCACGAGCTGGCACTCGCGCCGGGTGACCTGGTGCTCGGGTTCACCGACGGTCTGGTGGAGGCCCGCCGCGGCAGCGAGCTGCTGGGCAACGAGCGCCTCCAGGGCATCGTGCGAGCGGCCGCGGGACGAGCGGGCGATGTGCAGGAGCTCGTGCGACTCGTCCACCACGACGTGCGCGAGTGGGCCGGTGGCCTGAGCGACGACGTGGTGCTGCTCGGGCTCAAGCGCCGGGGGGTCGGCGACGGGGGCGCTGCCCCCATTGACCGGGGGTTCGGGGGGTGAGGGGCGACGGCGCCCCCTTTGGCCGGGGCTCCGGGGTTGCAAGGGGGCGGTGCTCCCCTTGACAGCGTGCGGTTGAATGGCCGCGTGAGCGGCGACTCTGCCTACGCGCGCGCGGGCGTGGACACCCACCGGGCCGGAAGCGGCGTCGAGGCTCTCGTCGACGTGCTGCGCACGATCGACACCGGGCGTGAGCGGCGCACCCTGCTCAGCTCAGGCCACTACGCCAACGTGATGCGGCTGGCCGGGGGTACCGGGCTCGCCCTCTCGACCGACGGCGTGGGCACCAAGCTGATCGTGGCCGAGGGGCTTGGGCGCTTCGACACCGTCGGCATCGACTGCATCGCCATGAACGTGAACGACGTGATCTGCGTCGGGGCGGACCCGATCGCGGTACTCGACTACATCGCCGTCGAGGAGGCGGACGAGGAGGTGCTCGCCGCGATCGCCCGCGGTCTCAAGGCGGGGGCCGAGGACGCAGGGGTCGAGATCCCGGGCGGCGAGCTGGCCGTCGTGCCGGAGCTGATCCGCGGCCATCCCTCGCCGAGCGGCATCGACCTAGTGGGCATGTGCGTCGGGCTGGTCCAGCTCGACGCGCTGGTGACCGGCAAGGCGGTCGAGCCCGGCGACGCCGTGATCGGACTGCCCTCGAGCGGCGTGCACTCCAACGGCTACACGCTCGCTCGGAGAGCGCTCACCGACCTCGGGGAGACCCCGGCCGAGCTCGGCGGAACGACCGTGGGCCAAGCGCTGCTGGAGCCCACCGTGATCTACGTGCGGGCGGTGCGCGAACTGCTGTCCTGCCCCGTCGAGGTCCGGGGGCTCGCCCACATCACGGGCGAGGGCCTGCTCAACCTGCTGCGCTTAGAAGCGCCCTTTGGCTACCGGATTGAAACCCCCCTGCCCGTGCCGCCGATCTTCGACCTGATCGCCGAGCGGGCGGGCGCCGGCCCCGCGGAACTCTACGAGGTCTTCAACATGGGCTGCGGCTTCTGCTGCGTCGTCGCGCCGGGGCACGCAGACGACGCCGTTGCCCGGCTCTCCGTCCGGCATCCGGGCGCCGCGGTGATCGGCTCGGTGACCGACCGCGCGGGGCTGGTGGAGCTGCCCGCACAGGGGCTGGAGGGTCGCGCAAGATCCGGCTTCGTCCTTCAGGGCTGAGGCTCAGCTCCTTGTCAGCGGAGAGGTGATCGGCTCGGTGCTCGTCGAGCACGTCGAGCACGTCGAGCACGTCGAGCACGTCGAGCACGTCGATCCCCTAGCGGGCGAACATCGCGACCGGATCAGGAACTCGGTCGTACAGGCCGCGCCCGCCCCAAAGGCCGACCGTCCCGGACACCTCTCCGACCCGGTAGCCGGCGTCGCCCCCCAGACCGCCCTTGACCTCGAGGACAGCGGTCGACATGCCCGCGGCGCTGTCAGCAGGTCCGCGATCCTCGTCCTCACCGTTCGGCCGTCTCCCACAGCCGCCCGGCCAGCACCGCCACAGGGCGCACCCGCCACTCCAGGGCCAGCGCCGCCAGCTCGGCCTCGGCCTTCAGCGGCGGGATGTCGCATACCGCTGCCACCTCGGGCGCCGCCATCCGCCCGAAGCGCCGCAGAGCATCCAGTACACCGGGCCGGGGCCCGTCCGCGGGCCGCCCGCCCACGCCGAGCACCGCGACGCGATACGAATCGACGGGCCGAAAGCCGCACACCCAGCCCACCTCGCCGCCCTCGCCCTCGAAGCGCACCGTCGGGAACGTGACGCGCTCCTCGCCCACGGCGCCCGAGCAGCTCACCTGATCGGCCCGGCGAACCACGTCCGGCACGTCGCGCGCCTCCTCGAGATCGGCGCCGAAGGCCTCCACGGTCGCGTTCGACGCCAGGTCGATCCTGAAGCGCTCCACGTCGAGCCCGGCACCGCGCGCCTCGCCCACCAGCGCCTCGCTCGCGTCCAGCTTGCTTCCGAAGCAGAAGATGCCCTCGCGCAGCGCCCGCAGGTAGCGATAGCCGCCGTCGGGGGCCTGCTGGGCGGCGGCCTTCACCGCCATGCAGGCGGGATAGCTCGACTTCATCGGCCCCTCCCGCCACACCCGGGGATCGGTGGGCATGCCGCTCTCGGCGGCGGCGTCCATCCAGTGCTGTCCCAGGCCCTCGGGCGGAAATTCGCGCGCGAGCCCGCCCATTACAAAGGTCCAATCAAGGTCTTCGCCGAACTCCACCATCAGCGCACGCAACCCTGGCTCGCTGGCCCAGGACCAGACGCAGGCCGGATCGGTGATGCAGCGGACGCGAATGGCCATGGAAAGCCCCACAATACGCAGGCAGATGATCGGCACCTCCCTGAACGACCGCTTCCGCCTGGAGGAGAAGATCGGCTCCGGCGGCATGTCGACCGTCTACCGCGCCTTCGACCCCACGCTCGAGCGCTGGGTGGCGATCAAGCTCATGCACCGCGACATCTCGGAGGATCCGGACCAGCTCGAGCGCTTCCGGCGCGAGGCCCGGGCCGTCGCGCGGCTCTCGCACCCGCACGTGGTCACCGTGATCGACTTCGGCGAGGACGACGGCACCCCCTACATCGTGCTCGAGTACGTGGAGGGCGAGACGCTCAAAGAGCGCATCAAGCGAATGGCGCGCCTGCCGGTGGCCGAAGCCGTGGCCTACGCGATCGAGATCGGCCGTGCGCTCTCCTGCGCGCATGCCGAGCGCCTCGTGCACCGCGACGTGAAGCCCCAGAACGTGCTGATCGACATGGACGGCCGCGCCAAGGTCACCGACTTCGGCATCGCCCGATCGCTGGAGGCCCACGGCCTGACTGCTACCGGCCGGGTACTCGGCACCACCGACTACGTCGCCCCCGAGCAGGCCCTCGGCAAGGAGGTGACCGAGCAGTCCGACGTCTACTCGCTCGGCACCGTTCTCTTCGAGATGCTCACCGGCGAGGTGCCCTTCAAGGCCGACAGCCAGGTGGCGGTGGCGATGAAGCACGTGAGGGAGCCGATGCCCGACGTGCAGCGCCGCCGCCCCGAGGTGTCGGCCTCGCTGGCCGCGGTCCTGGAGCACGCGACGGCCAAGGAGACCGCCAACCGCTACGCCACGGCCGACGACGTGGTGCACGACCTCGAGGAGGTCCTGGCGATCGAGGTCGCCCGCTCTGGCGAAGCGACCGGGGAAGCCACGACCGTCCTGCGCGACCTCCCCGGCGAGACCGCCGACTTCGCGCCCGCCCGGCTGCGCAACCCCCGCCGCTGGCTGCTCACGGTGCTCGCCGTGCTGCTGCTCGCCGGCGGCGCGGTGGCCTACCTCGCCACCCGCACCGAGAAGGGCGCCGGCACTCCCGCGGCTCCCCGCTCCGATGGGCTCACGCCGGTTTCGCTGCCCACCAGCGCCGCTGACGACTACGACCCCCAGGGTGACGAGAACGAGTCCTCGGAGGCGACGCAGAACGCGATCGACGGCAACCGCACCACCAACTGGGATACCGAGAGCTACGAGACCGACTTCCAGAGCATCGGCAAGGATGGCGTCGGGCTCTACGTGGATGCGGGCTCGCCGATATCCGCGCGGCGCCTGGACCTGACCACCCCGACGCCGGGCTTCACCAGCTCGGTGTACGCGGCCAACGAGGTCCCCGAGGACATCTCGGGCTGGGAGAAGGTGAGCCGCGACACCGAGGTCTCGGAGACACAGCGGATCGACCTGGACGCCGGCACCCAGAAGTTCCGCTACTACCTGCTGTGGATCACGGACCTCGGCGAGCAGGACAAAGCGGAGGTCCAGGAGCTAGCGCTGCTTCGCTAGCGAGCCCTCGTGGGTTCGTCGCGGAATAAGTGACAGACCCTTACGGGAGGGTCCCCGGCAAAGCCGCCGGGGAGGCTTACCGGTAGCGCGCCTCGCGCTCGTGGCGCTCGAGGGCGACGGCCAGCAGGCGGTCGAGGAGCTCCGGGTAGGACACGCCGCTCTCCTCGAACAGCCGTGCGTAGACGCTGGTCTCGGTGAACCCCGGGATCGTGTTCAGCTCGTTGACGAGCACCCGGGCCTGACCGTCGGGGTCCTCAACGAAGAAGTCGCAGCGCGCCATCCCCGCGCAGCCCACTCGGCGGAAGATGTCCACCGCCAGCGAGCGCACCTCTTCGCGGACCGCCTCGGGCAGGCGCGCCGGCACGATCAGCTGCATTCCGCCCTGCTCGTACTTGGCCTCGTAGTCATACCACTCAGCCTGGAGCACGATCTCGCCCGGCACCGAGGCCTCGGGGTCGGCGTCGCCCACCACCGAGCACTCCACCTCCATGCCGTG
>Ga0136616_10001742_pt1 | contig 11459 bp, 13 predicted proteins | sample AntDrymUQ2992106_2_FD_106648 | JGI IMG/M metagenome (GOLD analysis project Ga0136616, IMG submission 106648) | Polar desert sand microbial communities from Dry Valleys, Antarctica - metaG UQ299 (21.06) | ecosystem: Environmental > Terrestrial > Soil > Desert | place: Antarctica: Dry Valley... | reverse complement strand
TGTGCCTCTACATCGCCGTCGCCAAGAAACAAGGCGTCGCGCCCGATGATCTGAACGGCACGATCCAAAACGACATCCTGAAGGAATACATCGCGCGCGGCACGTACATCTACCCACCTGCGCCGTCGCTTCGTCTTGTGACGGACACCTTCGCTTACTGCGCGAGCGAAGTGCCGAAGTGGAACACCATCTCGATCAGCGGCTATCACATTCGCGAAGCCGGCTCGACCGCCGCGCAGGAAGTGGCCTTCACGCTCGGCGACGCCATCGCTTACACCGAAGCCGCGATCAGCGCCGGCCTCGCTGTTGATGATTTCGCGCCGCGCCTCTCCTTCTTCTTCAACGCGCACAGCAATCTCTTGGAAGAGATCGCCAAGTTCCGCGCCGCGCGGAGACTGTGGGCGCGCATCATGCGCGAACGCTTCGGCGCACGCGATCCGCGCTCGTTGATGCTCCGCTTCCACACGCAGACCGCCGGCTCGACCTTGACCGCGCAGCAACCCGAAGTCAACGTCGTCCGTACCACGATCCAAGCGCTCGCCGCGATCTTGGGCGGCACGCAATCGCTCCACACCAACGGCTTTGACGAAGCCCTCGCGCTCCCCACCGAACAGGCGGCCCGCGTCGCGCTCCGCACACAGCAAGTCATCGCCCACGAATCCGGCGTCGCCGACACGGTCGATCCCCTCGCCGGCTCTTACGCGATTGAGCAACTAACGAATGAGATTGAAGCTCGCGCCTCGGACTATCTCGACAAGATCGATGCCCTCGGCGGAATGCTCCGCGCGATTGAGAGCGGCTACGTCCAACGCGAAATTCAAGAGGCGGCTTACGATTATCAACGCGCCGTTGAGACGAAAAAATCAATCGTCGTTGGCGTCAATCGCTTCCAGATCACAGAAGACTCGACGCCCCAAATCCTCCGCATCGATCCCTCAATCGAACAAGCCCAAATCGAGCGTCTCCGCGACGTGCGCGAGCGCCGCGACAACACAGCCACCGAATCCGCCCTCGCCCGACTCGAAGCCGCCGCGCGCGGCACAGAGAACCTGCTCCCGCGCATCCTCGCCGCTGTTGAATCACACGCCACCGTCGGCGAGATCAGCCACCGCCTCCGCCGCGTCTGGGGCGAGTACCGCGAGGCCGTGACGGTGTAGAATGTTTGTGTGAAAGGAGCAAGCTGTATGTCACAAAGGTTAAGAGCGATCTATCAAGGCGGCGCGTTCATCCCGCAAGCCCCTTGCGATCTGCCTGAAAACTCGGAGGTCGAGTTGGTGATTGAAGTGCCTCGCGTCCAGTCGCCCCAAGTGACCGATCCGGAAGAGCGGAAGCGCATCATGAACGAGTTGATTCAGAACATGCGCGACAACCCGATCCCCGCCGATGCGCCCCGTCGTTTCACCCGCGAGGAGTTGCATGAACGCCGTTGATACGAACATCCTCATCTATGTTCACGACAACCGCGATCCTCGCAAGCAGGCGATTGCCGAATCTTTAGTTCGCAATTTGTCGGACGCGGTTCTACTGTGGCAAGTCGCTTGTGAGTACATCGCGGCCAGCCGAAAATTAGAGCCATTCGGCTATAACCGGGAGAAGGCTTGGATTGATCTGCACAAATTAGAGGCGTTGTGGACTCCAGTGTTGCCAACGTGGGCAATGTTGCAGCGCACAGAAGATTTGATGAAGCAATACAAACTCTCATCTTGGGATGCGCTGATCATTGCCGCTTGCTTGGAGGCCAGCGTGACGCGCCTCTACTCGGAAGACTTCGACGCTTCCGCGCGAGCGACGGGGTTAGGTATTGTCAACCCGTTTGCCACTCCATGAAGTAGCATCAGCGGCAACTCCTCTACGTTGGCGTGCTTCTTGGCAATGATTCGGCCTTCGGTTAATCTCCAAACAGCATGTCTCATTTACTCGAAGTCAAAAATCTACAGACGCATTTCCTAACACGCGCCGGAGTTGTTAAGTCGGTGGATGGCGTGAGCTTTTATCTTGATCGCGGGGAGTTGCTCGGATTAGTCGGCGAGTCGGGATGCGGGAAGTCGGTCACGGCTTTGTCAGTTATGCGCTTGGTCTCGCCGCCGGGGCGGATTGTGGGCGGGGAAATTTCGTTCGATGGTGAGAGTTTGTTGAAAGTCTCTGAAGCGCGGATGCGGGAGATTCGCGGCGACGACATCGCGATGATCTTTCAAGACCCGATGACGAGCTTGAATCCAGTCTATACGGTTGGCGAGCAGATCGCGGAGGCTCTGCGGTTGCACCGCAAGCTGAATCGGAAGCAGGCGCGCGAGGGCGCGATTGAGGCGATGTGTGAGGTGTCGATCCCTGATCCGGCGCGGCGCGTGGATGATTATCCGCATCAGTTGTCGGGCGGGATGCGCCAGCGCGTGATGATCGCGATGGCGTTGGCGTGCGATCCGAAATTGCTCATTGCGGACGAGCCGACGACCGCACTTGACGTGACAATTCAGGCGCAGATTTTGGAGTTGCTGGACGGATTGAGAAAAACTCGCGAGTTGGCGGTGCTGTTGATCACGCATGATTTGGGCGTGGTGGCGGAGGTGGCAGATCGCGTGGCGGTGATGTACACGGGGCGGATCGTGGAAGAGTCGCCGGTCGCGGAATTGTTCGCGCGACCGAAGCATCCATATACGGAAGGGCTGCTTCGTTCCGTGCCAAAACTGACGGTGGCAGAGGCAGAGAAGGCCGAGCGTTTGGAGACCATCGAAGGCACTGTGCCGAAGCCGACGGCATTGCCGCCGGGTTGCCACTTCGCGCCGCGCTGTCCACATCGGATGCCGCGCTGCACCGAAGGAGAAATTCCGTTGTATGAATTAGAGCATGATGCAAAAGTGCGCTGCGTGTTGTACGACTTAGCCGCTGCCGTCACGGCGGATCATCAGGCGGAGCAGGAGTTGAGATAGATCGGATGATCAGAAGAAGAGGCCGCACGTGCTGGGAGCGCGGACGTCTCGTCCGCCGTGAGCGCGAGAGCGCGAATAAAGATTCCGTGATCACGTTACGTTGAGTGAAAGCATAAGTCGGTTAGCTCGCCCGCAGGCGAGCTTGGCGGACGAGACGTCCGCGCTCCCAGCACAGGCGACGCGCTCCACGCAGAAATTAAGATGAACCATGAGCATGAATGAACACTTGCAAACTGTCCCACAAGCCGAAGCGCAGGCGGCGCGGATGGCTGACGCGCGGGGCGACGTGCGCGCTCAAGAATTGGTGCGCGTGCGCGGCCTCTTCAAGCATTTTCCGGTGGCGGGCAGCGACGATGTGGTGCGGGCGGTGGACGGCGTGACGTTCGAGATTTTCAAGGGCGAGACTTTGGGTTTGGTCGGCGAGTCGGGCTGCGGGAAATCGACGGTCGGGCGTTGCCTGCTGCGGCTAATCGAGCCGACGCGCGGCGAAGTTTATTTTGAAGATGAGGACGTCCTGGCGATGTCGGGCAGCGAACTGCGCGCGCTCAGGCGCGAGATGCAGATCATTTTTCAAGACCCGTATGCGAGCTTGAACCCGCGCTTGAAAGTCTCGGATATTATCGGCGAGCCGCTCAAGATTCACGGGCTGGGCAACAAGGCAGAGCGGCGAGCGCGCGTGGCGGAGTTACTCTCGAAGGTCGGGCTTGATCCCGATTATATGAACCGTTACCCGCATGAGTTTTCCGGCGGGCAGCGGCAGCGCTTGGGCATCGCGCGAGCGTTGGCCTTGAACCCGAAATTGATCGTGGCGGACGAACCCGTGTCGGCTCTCGACGTGTCGGTGCAGGCGCAAGTGATCAACCTGCTCGAAGATTTACAGAAGGAATTTAAACTCACTTACCTGTTTATCTCGCACGGGTTGGCGGTCGTGGAACACATTTCGGATCGCGTGGCCGTGATGTACTTGGGCCGCATCGTCGAGATTGCGAGCACGGCGAAACTTTACGCGAACCCGCTGCACCCGTACACGCGCGCGCTGCTGTCCGCGATCCCCATCCCCGATCCGACGCGCAAGCGCGAGCGCATTGTCTTGCACGGGGACGTGCCGACGCCGATCAATCCGCCCGCCGGCTGCCGCTTTCACACACGCTGCCCGGAAGCGATTCCCGAATGCACGCAGATCGATCCAAACCTCCGCACAGTTGCGCCCGGCCACTCCGTCGCCTGCATTCGCGTCCCCGGCTGGCACGACGCGCCGACTGCGCCTTAGCTTGAGCGTTGTACTTCTCCTCGTTGACCTTCGGCTTGAACTTATGTTTTGCGGGCTTGAGCCTCAAGCACGTCTGTGTTGATCTGTCTGCGCCACGTCTTGACGGCGGGACGGACGCCAATTCATCAAACGGTAGGGGACCAATGGAGATTGCGCTGATTACGCTTGGCTCTTTAATGATCGTCGCGACCGTGCTTCCTTTATCGCGGAGCGAGGTGTGGTGGATCAGGATTTTCGACTTTCCGCGCCTTCAGATCGTCGTCATCACTTTTATCGTGTTAGTCGTGTATTTGTGGCTGAGAGGAGCCGGCGGCGTGGGCGGCAATCTATTCGCAGCGGCCCTCGCGCTGTGCCTGCTCTGGCAGGGTTACATGATGTTTCCGTACACGCGCTTATCGCGAGTGCAAGTGCAGCGGAGCCACAGCCCGGAGCCGCAGTCGAGCATCAGCCTGTTGTTCGCCAATGTGTTGATGAGCAATCGCGATGCGGCGCGCTTGCGCGAGATCATTCGCGAGGCCGACCCCGACATTATTCTCACGGTCGAGACAGATGCTTGGTGGGAAGCGCAGCTCAGAGAGTTCGAGCGGACACACCCGTTCGCCGTTCGTCAGGTGCAGGACAATACCTACGGGATGCTTTTGTATTCAAAGCTCGAACTGCTCGATCCGCAAATCAAGTTTCTGGTTCAGGATGACATCCCTTCCATCCACGCGCAGATCAAATTGCCTTCGGGAATGGAAGTCGGACTCCATTGCCTGCATCCGCGCCCGCCGTTCCCGACCGAAGACGAGCAGTCAACCGAGCGCGACGCCGAGTTGCTCATCGTCGGGCGCGAGATCAAAGGGAAGGAAACGCCCGTCATCGTGCTGGGCGACTTGAACGATGTGGCGTGGTCGCACACCAACTATCACTTTCAAGACATCAGCGGGCTACTCGACCCGCGCATCGGTCGCGGCTTCTACAACACTTTCCACGCCAAGTACCCGTTCATCAGATTCCCGCTCGATCACTTCTTTCACTCAAATCATTTCCGGCTGATCGGTTTCCGCCGTTTGTCCTACTTCGGCTCGGATCATTTCCCCGTCTTGATCGCCCTCAGCTACGAGCCGGACGCCCAACACCAGCAGAAAGAGTTGACCGCCGACGAATCGCAGCAGGCCGAGGCGCAGGAGAAGATCGAGGAAGCGGCGTAAAACCGCCGGCTGTAATCTTGCTCTTGGCTTGCTCCCCGTAATTTTATTCGCTTTGCGCTCTTCAGTTCCCTCTTCGCTCTCGCTGAATCTTCCGCAGTAATTTCCAGCCGGATTCGAACCGCCTGACCAATGACAGGCTCTCTATAGATAGATGACGAACGCGAGAAATCTGAAGCGGGAAACTTGGTGGGTGCTGCGCGCTCAATCTGGAGATCGGGAGGCGTTGACCGAGTTGCTGGAAGCTGTTCAAGAGCCGCTTTACCGTTACGTCTTCCGGTTGACCGGTGAGCGTACGATGGCCGAGGACATTTTGCAAGAGGTCTTCATCCTCATCTATCGCAAGCTGCGTTGGCTGCAAGAGCCGGAGTTATTCCGACCGTGGGCCTACCGGATTGCGTCCAGAGAAGCGTTCAAGCGGCTGCGGCGTGAGCGGCGGTGGAGGGAACAGGTGAGGGACGAGTCCATTTTAGAAGCGATCCCGGCTCAACCGCCGGCGGAAGATTTGGCGGCTGGAATAGCCGAGCAGCTTCCTGTGCTGATCGCTCGCGTGTCACCGGCCAGCCGCGCGGTTCTCGTGCTGCATTACTTACATGAAATGCCGTTGACTGAAGTGGCGGCAGTGCTTGGGATAGCTTTAGGCACGGCCAAGTCGCGGCTGGCTTACGGCCTTCATAGCTTGCGCCGTGCGGTGAATGAACAAAGAGGCTCGGATGTCGAAAGCTGCCGGCAGAAAGCTAAGACCTAAGAGGAGGAGAAAATGTCAGAGAAAAAGATAAGCCGGGGCGTTGGCACAAATACTGATAGCAGCCAAAGCCGTCTCAAAAAAGCAGTGATCGCCTTCGCCATTATCGAGGCACTCGTGCTGATTCCGACTGTTGTTTACTTGCTCTTGCGTTGAGCCGGCTGTGCCGGAGCGCGCGGAGCATAGTGGTGCATACTGCAAAAAAAAGCGCGTTTACCAGTAGGCAATTGCCGAACGGAGGTTATTATGTCAGACGTTAGCGTTGATGAAGTTCGTAGAACAGCGCTCGACCGCATCGAGCAGAGTGAGCGGCATCACAGAGCCGCGTTCGTCGGGGCCGCCGTCGTCGAAGCCTCTTTCCTCGCGGGCTTTTTGCTGCTCGCGGACTTCTCCGACCGGACGCATGTGCTGTTGTTGCTGGCGACAATCGCCATTTACACCATTCTGGCTTTCGGACTGTTTGCGCTCGGCGCGCATGTGAACCACAACACCCGGCGCGTCCTGAAAGCGATTGAGTTGCTGGGCAGTCGTTCCGCCGATGACGGGCGTTAAGCCGAAAGCCACGTGTGAAACCCGTGCCTCTTGCCATCCGTACCAAGTTGCGTTAAAACGCACGCGCGCTTGGATGGCACAAGAACCGGGCCGCACATTCCCACGCTCTTTCGGAGAGCTGCAACTTTAACGGACGAAAAATTATGAGCGAATCTTACACTCCGATGACTCCCCCGCCGTCGTATGCTCCTCCGACAACGAGCGGGCCTGACGCGCCGGAGATGTCCACGCCCGAAACTTTGGCGAACATCTTCTTCGAGCCGGGTCGCACGTTCGAGGCCCTGCGCGCCCGCCCGCGCTTTGTCGTGGCGACGCTCTTGACCGCCACGATGTTTTTGCTCTTCACCGTCCTCGTCTTCCAGAAGATCAACTACAACGACATGGTGCGCGCGGCTATCGAGAGTTCACCGCAGACCGCGCAGATGACCGACGAGCAAAAAGAGCGGGCCATTGAGATGCAGTCCGGCCCCATCTTCAAAACGCTCGCCTACGCCGGGCCGGTGATCAGCATCTTTCTCGTCCTCGCCGTCGGCGCAGGGATTTATCTGCTCGGCACAATGGCGATGGGCAAGGCGATGACTTACCAGCAGGCGCTCGCCGTCTGGGCTTACTCGTCGTTCCCGCCAGTGGTGTTGATGATGCTCGCCAACATCATCATCCTCTTTGTCAATCCGCCGGACGTGTCCGAAGCGGCGACGGCCACGCGCGGACTGGTTCATGCGAACTTAAGCCTGCTGGTCAACCGCACCGAGCAGCCCGTCTTAGCAACGCTCCTCGGCACGTTCGATCTCTTCAAAATTTATGGATTGTTTCTCGCCGCGATAGGCTTACAAAAGATCGCGCGCCTCTCGGCGGGCGCGGCGTGGACAGTCGTCATCGTCATTACACTGATCGGCGCGCTCGTCGCCGTCATCTTCGCCGCTGTGATGGGCCAGCCCATGGCGTGAAAGTAGAGGATAGTGGGTAGAGGGTAAAGGGTAGTAAGAAAAAGCTGTGTGCCTCTCACTATCCTCTACCCTCTATCCTCTTCCCTCTTTCATTCATACCGGAGCGCTTCAATCGGATCGAGCCGGGCGGCTTTCCATGCGGGCCAGAGGCCAAAGACGAGGCCGATGCCGACGCTGGCGATGAAGCCGGCGGCGGGGGCCCAGAGCGGGACGTAAGACGGCAGGAAGAGGCGGACGATTAAAGTCAGACCCCACCCGATCAAAAGTCCGACGAGGCCGCCGAAGCCGGTCAGCGTCATCGCTTCGATCAAGAATTGCCACATGATGTCTGAACGGCGCGCGCCGATGGCCTTGCGCGTGCCGATCTCTTTCGTGCGTTCAGTGACGGACACCAGCATGATGTTCATCACGCCGATGCCGCCAACCATCAGGCCGACCGAAGAGATAGCAACCATTGCGATGGCGATGCCGCCGGTGATCTGGCGAAACTGGCTGATGATCGAATCGGCGGTCGCAACGCCAAAGTTGTTCGGCTTGCCGAAGGGAACTTGCCGCCGCACGCGCAACAGATCAGTCACTTGATCCTTCGCTTCTTCCATCATCCCTTCCTTCGCCACTGCGAGAATAAAGATGTCTTCAGAGTTTGGCTTCAGCTTCCGCGCAACGTTGAAGGGGACGAAGATACCGTTGTTCATATCGTCGCTGCCGCTGCCGCCGCCGAACAGTTGCTCGCGCATCTCCAACACGCCGATGACGCGGAACTCTTGCCCGCCAATGTCGATGGTCTGTCCCACGGGCGAACCGTAAGGAAAGAAATCCTCAGCCACGCGCCCGCGTATGACGGCGACGTTTTGGTTAGAGTCATTCTCAAACTGCGTGAAGAAACGCCCCTCCGACAACACTTCCTGACCCGTCCGCAGGTAATCGGGCAGAGTCCCTTCAAGCCGCACCGCCTCTGACGTTTTGCCCTTCGTCGAGACTTTCAATTTTTGTCCGAAGAAGCTATTGCTGATGTCCAAAAACGGCACGGCCAATTCCACCGTCGGAAGCTGCGTGATAGCCATCGCATCATCGTAAGTCAAGTGCTTTCGCATCCGTTCTTCGCGCGACATCCGCCCGATGTGAATACCCGGCTCGAACTTATAAAGAAAGATCGAGCGCGTCCCGAATGACTCGATCTCCTTTCGCACAGACATGTCGATCCCGCTAATAAACGACGAGATGACCATCACCACGATCACCCCGATCATCACGCCGAACACCGTCAAAAACGAGCGCAGCTTATTCGCCCGCAACGTGCCGAGCGCCATCATCAAGTTCTCGAAAATGTCGGTGCGTAGTAACTTCATAATCAGTTTTCAGTTTTCAGTTTTCAGCAAATTCTTCGGCTCAAAACTGAAAACTGAAAACTGACTACTCATTCGGCGCGCAGCGCCTCAATCGGATCGAGTCGCGCCGCTTTCCACGCGGGGAAGATGCCGGCCAGCACTCCGATGACGCCGGTGAAGATGATGGCGATGGCGACCGCGCCGAGCGAGAGTTGCGTCGGAAAAAAGAAGGCGGTCAACGCGACGCCGATCAGCCACGCGAGCAGGACGCCTGTCGCGCCGCCGAAGGCTGTCAGTGTCACCGATTCGACGAGGAATTGTTTCAGGATGTCGGTCGGGCGCGCGCCGATGGCTTTGCGAATGCCGATCTCTTTTGTGCGTTCGGTCACAGACACGAGCATGATATTCATGACGACGATGCCGCCGATGACGAGCGCGATGCTGGGGACAAAGATGGCGACGAGGAAGATCGAGCCGAAGATGCGGTCGCGCATTCCCGTAATTGCGTCGGGCGTCATCACGCCGAAATTATCTTTCTCGCCGGCGGGAACGCGGCGGCGCACACGCATGATCTGGCGCGCTTCTTCAGTGGCGTCGGTGAACTCGTCGTCGTTCTTCGCCGTGCCGACGAAATAAAGCGAGCGCCAACGAATCAGTCCGCCGTAGTTCTTGGCATAAGTCTTCAACGGAAGCGTGATGAACATGTCCTGCGGCATCCCGAAGACTGTGCCTTTGGCGACGGCGACGCCGATCACGCGGTACGGCAGGCCGTTGATCGTCAACTCTTCGCCGACCGCCGCGCGGCCCGGAAACAGTTTCTCGGCCACATCCGCGCCGATGAAAGCGACGCGCGCGGCGTTCTCATTTTCCGCTTCGACGAAGTAGCGGCCATCGGCAATATCTGTCTTTTCGATGTCGGCAATGTTGGGCGTCGCGCCGTCCACCGGGACTTCTTCGAGAATCTCCGTCCCGCGCTTGATCTGCGCGCGCGTCGGACGCGCCTTCGCGCCGAGCTTATCGGTCAAGGTCGCGCGCGCTTTTAAGTAATCCAATTCGGCGAGCGTCAAATCCTTGTTGCGGCGCTGGGCGGCGGCGATAGCGTCGGTATCTTTCCAGTCCTCAAAGCCGAAGCGCTGAATAGTGTAAGACTTCGCCCCGATGCCGGCGATCTTCTCATCGACATAACTGTTGAAACCCTGAATCAACGAATAGACGACACCGACCGCCGTGACGCCGACAATCATTCCCAAGAGGGTCAACGTCGAACGCAACTTGTGCGCCCAGATAGTCGAGAGGGCGAGTTTTAATGTCTCAATTAGTTTCACGACGGCTATATTACGGACGCTTTAGAAACTTAGTTGCAAAACGGGGACACAACCCGAGCGCGAAGCCCGCCCACCGCGCCGGGCGCGCCGCCTCTGAGATTGCAATCAGCGCCAAGCTCGCCGCCAGCGCGCCGACAATGACATCATTGGTGCGTGCCGCTCCCGCGTCACCGATGACCGCCGGAGCCGCCATCAGCCACACGCCCAAAGCGATGTTGATTATTCGCGGCCACATACCTCAAGAAGACAGAAGACAGGAGTTAGAATAAAGGCAAAGTGTTTTCGTTCTGACTTCTGACTCCTGTCTTCCGACCTCAATTTCCCCAAAACGCCTGCCATGCGGAACGTCCGCGCTGTCGCTCACGCTTGATGTGTTGCAGGCTGGCTAAGAGCTCATCCAGCGCCGGGCCGATCATCAGACGGAGATCAGCGCCGAAGCCAAGCAGAGCGTACACCAAGCGTCGAACAGCACCGGCTGCAAGATCACCAGCAAGATGCTGACTGCGCCGAGCGGGCCGACTGCTAACCCGAAGACGGCTACAATCCATGGCATCGTGCGCCACCGCTCGCGCTTGCCGACAACGCCCGTCACAGCATCGACCAGATAGCCGAGCGCCCCCAGCGCGGCGTCAGGGATCGGCAGGAGACGCGAAACATTGGAGTTGAGGATGCGCCGGCTACCATCTCCAAAGAACGGTTCCCACACACTCCCGAACACTCGCCATTGATAAAGGGCGAGATACAATGCGATGCCGAAACCGAGCAGCGCCAACCCTATAATCGGCAGGCGTCGCGACCAGTCGGATGGGTTGTAACTCCAGCCCGGCGGTGTGTATTCGTCAACCACCATTGTCTCTGCGCTTGACCGTTCTGCTCTCTGATCGTTTTACTTTGCTCGATTGGCGTGCGCTGCTCCGAAGATGTAGCGCAGAGCGGGGTGGACGATGTGATGGCCTCTACTCGTTGCGCTTCCATTTGATTTCGATCTCGATCCCTTCTTGATCTCCGGCGCGCTCATACTCAAACTCAATGATGGCGTAGGGCGGAACGTACACACGTTCGCCGCCGATCTGTATCTCGAAAGTTTTCTCTGCTTCCAGTGCATCGGCTAAACGGCGCAGTTTGGCGATGGTCTCCTTCGCCGCATACGATTTCTCGATATCAATTTTTTGCTC
>Ga0136616_10001739_pt1 | contig 11483 bp, 7 predicted proteins | sample AntDrymUQ2992106_2_FD_106648 | JGI IMG/M metagenome (GOLD analysis project Ga0136616, IMG submission 106648) | Polar desert sand microbial communities from Dry Valleys, Antarctica - metaG UQ299 (21.06) | ecosystem: Environmental > Terrestrial > Soil > Desert | place: Antarctica: Dry Valley... | reverse complement strand
GCGCCTTGAAGATCAAACGCTGCACGTCGCGCCGGTGAATCCGGATCGAACCGCTCGCCAACTCCACCCCGTTGACGACCGGATCGTAAGCCTTCGCCCGCAAGGAAGCGAGTAGCTCAGTCTCGTTACCTTCGACGGCTCTTTCCAACAGCGGCAAGTCTTCATCGAGCGGCGAGGTGAACGGATGGTGCATGGCGTAGAAGCGCTCGTCGTCTTCGTTAAACTCGAACATCGGAAATTGATTGACCCACAACGGCGCGTAAGTATTCTCCGCGAGCAATTGATCGCGCCGCGCGATTTCATTTCTGAGCGCGCCGAGACTCGCCGCCACCACTTTCTGTTTGCCCGCGACGATCAGCACAGCATCGCCTTTATGCGCGCCCGCCGTCCCGGCCATACGCTTGATCGTCTCTTCGCCGAGAGCTTTCAAGAGCGACGAAGTAATTTCATCGCCGAGTTTGATCCACGCCAGCGCGCCTGCGCCATAACGTTTAGCGAACTCTTGCAGTTCGTCAAGACTCTTACGCGACAACGACGCCGCGCCGCCCGTCACGACGATGCCCTTCACCGCACCGCCCGACGAGAGGGCGGCAGCGAACGGCGCAAAATCCGTCCCCTCCAATACGGGCGCGAGGTCTTGCAATTCCATCCCGAAACGCAAGTCCGGCTTGTCGCTGCCGAAGCGCCGCATCGTTTCCGCGTAAGACAAACGCGGAAACGGCACGGGCAATTCCACTTTGATCAAACGAAACACCGCCGCGAACAGGCCTTCGATCAGCGTGTAGATATGCTCTTCAGTTGCGAAACTCATCTCCACGTCAAGCTGCGTGAATTCCGGCTGGCGATCCGCGCGCAAATCTTCGTCGCGGAAGCAACGCGCGATTTGATAATACTTGTCGAAGCCTGCGATCATGCAGAGCTGCTTGAAAAGCTGCGGCGACTGCGGCAGGGCGTAGAACTTTCCCGGAAAAGTCCGCGACGGCACAACGTAATCACGCGCGCCTTCCGGCGTGGACTTGATCAAGACGGGCGTCTCGATCTCCGTGAAGCCTTCGGCGTCCATGTAACGGCGAATCTCGGCCAGCACGCGATGGCGCAAACGCAAGTTGGCTTGAAGTTGCGGGCGGCGCAGATCGAGATAACGATATTTCAAACGCAAATCTTCGCTCGCCAGCGCGTCCGTTGATGAGACTTCGAGTTGGAACGGGGGAGTGCGCGCGTCGTTCAGAATCCACAACTCGCGCGCCTGCACTTCCACCTCGCCCGTCTTGAGCTTCGGATTCCGCGCGCCCTCTTCGCGCGCTACCACCTCACCGCGAATCGCAATCACATATTCACCGCGCGGCCCCTTCGCCTTCGCGTGCGCTGTGGGCGCGGTCTCCTCATTGAAGACGACTTGCGTGATACCATCGCGGTCGCGCAGATCAAAAAACGTCAAGGGACCAAAGTCCCGCCGCCGCGCCACCCAGCCCATCAACGTGACTGTTTGCCCGACGTGTGCCAAACGTAACTCCCCGCACGAATGCGTGCGCCGCAAGTCTCCCAAATGATCCAGCATAAAATAATCCTAAAGAAACTTGAACATTCTTCCAGCCCCAGCAGGGGCGTTTGATAATAGCCCAGCGATTCATCGCTGGGTAATGAACGGCAAATAAATCCGAGTCCCGTAGGGACGGTTGAATTTTGCCGCAATCAACCGTCCCTACGGGACTGAATTCATCACTGAATTCTCCCAGCGATGAATTGCTGGGCTATTAGCACTTGTCCCTACGGGACAAAATCACTGCCGCGACTCCGGCGACTCATTCGCTTTTGTTCTTCAACGCTTCGCCCACGAGTGCGCCCGCCTGCTCGCGTTTCACCATCTGCTGCTCGCCCGAACGCATGTCCTTAACAGCGACTTCACTGCGCTCGCGCTCTTCAGGGCCGACCACCGCGACGAACGGTACACCTAACTTTGAAGCGTATTTAACTTGTATCCCTAGCTTAACGTTTCGCACTGGATACAGATACACTCGTAACCCTTCGCTACGTAGTTCACGCGCTAATTTCATTGAATCGCCTGCACTCTCACTGTCCCAGATCGTCACCAACACATCTGCCGGAGTCTGCACGAGATCAGCCGGGAACATCCCGCGCTCCGACATCACGACGATGATTCGCTCCAACCCCAGAGAGAATCCGCACGCCGGAATATCCTTCCCCGAAAACATCCCGACCAAATTATCGTAACGCCCGCCGCCGCCGAGACTCCCCGCCAAATCCGGCACGGCGATTTCCATGATCGCGCCCGTGTAATACGACAGCCCGCGCGCCAAACCCGGATCGAGCTTGAGCTTCGACGCGACGCCCGCGCTTTCAGCGAACCCTAAAATCTGTCGCAACTCATCTGTGCCTTTCGCGCCCGCTTCGTGTTCACTGACGAACTCGACCAACCGCCCCAACGTCGCTGCATTCAGAGCTGCGCGTTGCTTCTCTACATTCTCATCAGCAACAATCTCAGCCGCTTTCTCTAAAGACGCCACGCCCTCGAAGAAGCGCAACAGCTTCACACCAGCCTCGTCCGCGATGCCGCGCGTTTGCAGTTCCTTCGCCACGCCTTCCGCGCCGATCTTGTCCAGCTTGTCCAAAGCGACGAGCGCATCGCCGTGTTTCTCAAGCGCAATGCCCGCTCCCGCCAACACGCCCGCCAACGCCTGCCGGTGATTCAAACGAATCGTGAAATCCGTAAACCCCAACTTCGTCAAAGCCTCGCTCGCCGCCGCGCATAACTCTGCTTCCACGATCATCGAACGCGAGCCAATCGCGTCCACGTCGCATTGATAAAATTCTCGAAAGCGCCCGCGCGCCGGACGGTCTGCGCGCCAGACGGGTTGAATTTGATACCGCTTGAAAAACTTCGGCAAACGCTCGCCGTATTCCGCCACGACCCGCGCCAACGGCACAGTCAGATCGTAACGCAAAGCGAGATCAGCCGCGCCCGTCTTCTCACCCTCGCCCCGCTTTAGGATTTTGAAAATGAGCTGGTTGCCTTCCTCGCCATACTTCCCCGACAACGTCTCGATGTTTTCTACTGCCGGCGTCTCCAACGGCTCGAATCCATAACGCTCATACACTTCTCGAATGACGCCGATCACATACTCGCGCCGCCTCACATCCCCCGGCAAAAAATCGCGCATTCCCCGCGCAGGTTGTGTATTCATAAGAGTGGTCAGTGATCGGTGAGCGGTGAAAGCAGCCGATTGTCTTGACTGCTTACCGCTTACTGCTCACTTTTGTACTGCTTCGTGTATTCGAGATAATTCTTCCAGAACTGATCGAGGCCAGCGATTTCTTCTCCGGTCAAGGGGCGTTTGACTTTGGCGGGGACGCCCATGACGAGCGAGCGCGGCGGGATGATCGTGCCGGGCGAGAGCAGCGCGCCCGCCGCGACGAGTGATTGCGCGCCGACCCGCACGCCGTCCATCACAATCGCGCCCATTCCGATCAGGCATCCGCGCTCGACGTGGCAACCATGCAGCGTCACGTTATGCCCGATGGTTACTTCGTCTTCCAAGATCGTCGCGTGCGTTCCATTCGAGACGTGAATCACCGTCCCGTCTTGCACATTCGTCCGCGCCCCGATCCGGATGTAATGCACGTCGCCGCGCACGACGACGTTGAACCACACCGACGATTCCTCGCCGATGACGACATCGCCGATCACTTGCGCGCTCTCTTCGACGTAAGCCGTCGCCGCAATCTGCGGATGCTTGCCCTGAAATGACCTAATCATTTTCTGATCACCACAGCCCCTTCTTCACCGGCGCGAAATGAAAGCCAAGACGGTAGCATGAAATATGCCAAAAACGAAAAAGCTGAGAGCAGCGCTAAATTTGATCAGACGTTATTTCGATAGAGCGAATGACGATTGTGTTTATCGTGTGGAAAAATAAGTCGCGCGTGCTGGGAGCGCGCTCCGCTCAAGGGCTGAATAAACGCCAACATAATACGCTCTAAACCCAAGTACACAGACAGTAAAAACCGCCTGACAGTTTTATTGGCGGTCGCTCCATTTGGCTTCCTGCCATAATTCTTCCATCTCTTCAATCGTCGCTTCATCAGGCGTGCGGCCACGCTCTTTGAGTCCTTGCTCGATGTGGCGGAAGCGTCGGCGGAATTTGCGGTTGGTGAGCTTCAAGGCGGCTTCGGGTTCGATTTGTAAGTGGCGGGCGATGTTGGTGACGGCGAACAGCACGTCGCCGAGTTCTTCGCGGACACGAGTCTGCGTGGCTGCTTGGGGCGGTGTGCCGCTTTCGGCGGAGGCGTGAATAGCCGCACGGAGTTCTTCGATCTCTTCGTGGAGTTTCCCGAAAATGTCTGCGACCGATTGCCAATCGAAACCGACGCGGGCGGCCTTCGTCGTCAACTGATGCGCTTCCATCAGGGCCGGCGCTTTCGTGGAAACGCCATCGAGCAGCGATTCATCTTTGGTTTGTTCTTTGCCGGCAGCGCGTTTCTCTTCGGCTTTGATCGCTTCCCAGTTTTTCAACACCTCTGCCGAGTCAGCCGCGCTCGCATCGCCGAAGACGTGCGGGTGACGGCGCACCATCTTGGAATGAATGGCGTCAATCACCTCGTCAATCGTGAACTCGCCGCGCTCGGCGGCGACTTGCGCGTAAAAGACGATCTGAAACAGCAGATCGCCCAACTCCGCGCGCAATTCTGCGGGACGACCCCCGCGCGCTTCCTCGACGGCCTCGAAGGCTTCGTAGGCTTCTTCCAAGAGCATCGGCGCGAGCGTTGCATAAGTCTGCTCGCGATCCCACGGACAACCGGCGGGCGAGCGCAAGCGCGCCATCAGGGCGACGAGATCATTGAATGTGGCGGGCATGGCAATTAGTCCAAAGTCCTTCAAGAGTCCAAAGTCCAGACAGTAAGTCCAAAGTCAAGGCAGCAACTCGTCTATCGTTTTTTCAAGATACGACGCGACACGATGAAAGTCTAAGAGCGTTATGACTTTGGACTTTGGACTTACTGTCTGGACTTTGGACATTGGACTTTGTACATTCAGGAAAATCAAAGTGAAAAAGGGCAGCCGGGCAATTTCACGCGGCGGCTGTGTGGGATGAAATATGAGTGAAGAGAAACCGACATTCAAAGTAACTGATCGCCGTTTGTTTAACCCCGACGGCTCGCCGCGTTTTACCGAAGATGAAGCGCCAGCGGCGACGAGCGCGACCGCCGGAGAGCGCGAAGCTGAACCGGCGACAGCAGCGACAGCCACGGCAGCAGCCGGCGGCGCAACTGCGGAAACTGGGCCGCGTGAAGCGACGGCGGCCAGCCCACGAGTCGAAACGGAAGGCGCAGCTTCAGCCGCCGGAGCGCGCCGCGAGCAAGCAGCGGAAGCAGATGTTGATCCGACAGAGTTCGCCAATTTGATCATGTTCATCGCTTCGCCCGCCGCCGCCGCGATGGGCATGACGGAGCATCCCGGCATGGGACCAACGGACATCGATCTGCCGCTCGCCAAACACTGCATCGACCTGCTCGGCACGATCCAACAAAAGACACGCGGCAACCTCAGCCAGCAAGAACAACAAATGCTCGAAGGCCTGCTCGGCGAACTGCGAATGCAGTATGTCTCGCTCCTCAACGCCCCTCCGCCGCAATCCGGCCCGCGCGGCTTCACGGGCGGCGACATCACGGGTGGGCGGTAAGTTCAAAGTTCAAGGTTCAAAGTTCAAAGTCTGGGATTTCAGCTTTGGACTTTGAACTTTGAACCTTGAACTTTGAACTAATGAAATTCACTTTGTTAGGCACAGGGACTTCGACGGGCGTGCCGTCAATTGGTTGCGCGTGTGAGACTTGCACTTCGGATGATCCGCGCGATAAGCGTCTGCGCGTGTCGGTGTTGGTCGAGCATGACGGGCAGACAGTCTTGATCGATACCTCTTCGGATTTCCGGCAACAAGCGTTGCGGCAGGGCATCAAGCGTCTGGATGCGGTGCTGATCACGCATTGCCACGCCGATCATATTTTCGGACTTGATGATGTGCGCCCGCTCAATTTTCGTCACGGCGCGCTGCCGCTCTATGCCAACGCGTGCGCGTGGAAAGACATCCGGCGCATCTTTCAGTACATCTTCGAGCCGTCGCACTTCGGCGGCGGCCTGCCGCAAGTCTGGGCGCATACGGTCGTCGAAGGAGCGCCGTTCTCTTTGAGTAAAAATCTGACGGTGACGCCGCTCGAAGTCATCCACGGGCGGTTGCCCGTCGTCGCGTATCGCCTCAACGATTTCGCCTACGCCACTGACCTCAGTGAGATTCCACCGGCGGCGATGGACGGCTTGCGCGATCTGGACGTGCTGATACTTGATTGCCTGCGCGTGACGCTACACCCGACGCATCTCTCGCTCGCCGGCGCGCTCGACTACATCGCAGAACTCAAACCGCGCCGCGCGTTCCTAACGCACCTCGCGCACGACATCAAACACGCACGCGACTCAAAACTATTACCGCCCGGCGTCGAGTTCGGCTACGACGGGTTGGAAATCACATAGAGGTCAGAGATCAGAGATCGGTAAAAACTGATTTCTTCTGACCTTAACCTCAACCTCTGACCTCTGCTTTATGCGTCTTTTCCACGGCACTGATAACGCTGAGATTGCGCGCCCGACGGTGTTGACGTTGGGTGTGTTTGACGGGCTGCATTTGGGGCACCAATTGATCATGCAGACGGTGGTGGAGCGTGCGCGGGCAGTTGAGGCCGTGCCGACGGTGATTACTTTTGATCCGCATCCGCGCGCAGTGCTGCACCCGGAATCCGCGCCGCCGTTGTTGCAGACCTTCGATCAGAAGATCGAAGCCTTCGGCGTGTTAGGCATTGAGCAGACTATCGTCGTCCGTTTCACGAAAGAGTTTGCGTCCGTCCGCGCGGAAGATTTTTTGCGCGACGTGGTGCGGGACCGCTTGCACGCGAAGGAAGTTTATTTGGGTCGCGGCTTCGCATTCGGTTACAAACGCGAAGGTAATATCGAGTTATTGCAGAGAGTCAGCGAGCAGTTGGGATTCTATGCGGCGGAAGCGCCGGAGGTGCGCCTGCGTGAGCGGCGGATCAGTTCGAGTCGGGTGCGCGAGGCGTTGGCGGAGGGGCGTGTGGGACTCGCGCGGCGCATGTTGGGGCGGCCTTACGGCGTCGAGGGGCGCGTCACACAGGGCGACAGACGCGGGCGCGTGCTGGGTTTCCCGACAGCCAACCTGCACCCGCAGAACCGCGTCATACCGCAGTCCGGCGTCTATGTCACAGCCACTTTGATCGAAAGCGTTTGGCGGCGCAGCGTCACCAACATCGGCACGCGCCCGACGTTCGGGTGGGACACGGAACCCTCAGTCGAGACGCACGTACTAGACTGGGACGGCGATCTCTACGGCGATGTGATTCGAGTGCGTTTTCTACACCGCCTCCGCGCCGAGAAAAAGTTTTCTTCCGTCGAAGAATTGAAGGGGCAGATCAAGCGCGATGCCGCCCGCGCGCGACAGTATTTCGGGCGGCGGGGCGTGCGACAATCATTAAACGTAATCTAGGTTTCGAGTTTCGAGTCGGATGATAATGAGATTCAAGTTAAGGCTTCGCACTCGAAACCTGAAACTCGAAACTTTGTCTTGTTCGGGACACGATTGGGATAAGTCAGTTTTAAGATAGCGGGTATCATGTCAATTAGCGAAGAAAAACAGACAGCATTGGTTCCGGTGAACGGCGCGGCGCGCAATGATCGAAGCGCGAACGGCAACGGTCAACAGCAAAACGCTTTGACGGTCGCAGCGCAGCGCAACAGCACGGGTGCGCCGAACGGCAACGGGCATCAATCGCCGCACACGACAGCGCAGCTCGCGCCGACGAAGCGAGAGCTGGACGCGGCAGCTATCGAGCGCGCCGCAACTTGGCGCGGATGGCTGCGGACGTTGGGGATCATCCGCGTCTTGGGAACGCTCGGACTTTTTCTGTTTCTGGAGAATTACGAAGCGCGGGCGAAGTTTAACCGGCGCATGGCGGCGCGTTTGCGCGAAACGGCGCGCGGGCGCGGGCGTGTTGCGCTCTTTCAAGAGTGGAGCCGTGATGTGGATCGGCGCGCGTTGGATCAATTGATCCGCTTGACGCGCTTCTTCGTGTTTCGCGGCAGCGATCAATCGACGAGCAAACAAGCGCGCCTGCACAAACAGGCGACGTGGCTGAAAGAGAATTTGATCAAGCTCGGCCCCACGTTCATCAAGATCGGGCAAGCGCTCGGCACGCGCGGTGATCTCCTGCCGCTCGCTTACGTCAAAGAATTGGCGACGTTGCAAGATCAAGTCCCGCCGTTCCCGACGACCGAAGCCTACGCGCGGATCGAAGCGGAGTTAGGCCGCACGGTGCAAGAGGCTTTCGCGGAGATTGATGCCGAACCGATGGCGGCGGCCTCGCTCGGCCAAGTCTATCGCGCACGAATGCACACGGGCGAAGAAGTCGCCGTCAAAGTCCAACGCCCCAACTTGCGCGAGACCCTCAGTTTCGACATCGCGATTTTGCGCCGGCTCATTAACTTCATGTCACGCCGCCCGGCATTCAACGAGAACGCCGATTGGTCGGGAATGCTTGACGAGTTCGCCGAGATCATCTTTGAAGAGATCGATTATGTGCATGAAGCGCACAACGCCGAACGCTTCCGCGATAATTTCAAAGAGTGGCGCGTCGTTCATGTCCCGCGCATTCATTGGTCCCATACGACGACGCGAGTGCTGACGCTGGATTTCATTCGTGGCACGAAGGTCGTCGATCTCGCAGGCTTGAAGGCGCGCCGCATCTCGGCGGTCAAAGTTAACCGGCTGTTGATCAGAACTTATCTGAAACAACTGCTCGAAGACGGTTTCTTCCACGCCGATCCGCATCCCGGTAATCTGCTCGTGATGGACGACGGGCGGCTCGCCTTCTTCGACTTCGGCATGACGGGACGGATCACGCCGCGCCTGCAATCGCAAATGATCGACGCCTTCTTCCATGTCGTCGCGCGCGACACGCACGGGCTGGCGCAAGACCTGATCAACTTGAATTTTCTCAAGCCCGGCGTCGATCCCGAACTCGTCCGCCCCGTCGTCGAAGGTCTGTTCGAGCATTATTTGAATTTGAAACTCGGCGACGTGAACTTCAAAGAGTTGACTTACGATCTGGCCGACGTGATGTACGAGTATCCGTTCCGCCTGCCGTCGCATTTCACCTTTATCATGCGCGCGTTGATGACTTTGGAAGGCATCGGTATCATCACCGATCCCGGCTTCACCTTCTTCGAGACGGCGCGCCCCTACGCCAAAGAATTAATGCTCAAGCGCGAGGGCAAACAGTTCCGCCGTCTCTTGCTCGACAAACTAACAGGCCGCGACAGCGAAGACGGACGCATCGAATGGGGCAAGATATGGAAACTTGCCAAGATGGCGGCGAAGATGTATCTGGACAAGTGAGAACGGCGGGAGGAGTAGCCGCCGCTTTCAGCACCGGAGGCGCGAAAGATCAGTAGCCCACAGCGCTAGCTGTGGGATCACGGTTAGAAAAGTTGTGAAGCCCCGGAGGGGCGAAAGATTATCACGCTCGATTTTCTTTCGCCCCTGCCAGGGCTTATACGTTTATCACATCTGTCCCCACAGTTAATGCTGTGAGCTACTGATCTGCCGCCCCTGCCGGTGCTGTGTTGGGTCGCTGTGAGATCGCATTGAATAACAACGGGTACGTCGCCAACGACTGCGCGCGGTATTGCGGACGAAAGCCGAAGAGGACGACGCGGCCTTTGCCTAAACTCACTTCGACGAGCGCGGCCTTGCCTTTAATTTTGTCTCCGCCGAGCAGCCAACCTGAAAGCAACGGATCGGCATTCATCGGATAACGCGCGACGACGCGGACGCGCGCGGCTTCCTGCGGATCGCTCACCTCAAAGACCGGCGAATCTTCTGCCCACGCGATGGATTCGCGCGGCATTCCTTTCGCAAGCGGGTGCGTGGTGTCGATCTCAGTTCTCAAGATCGAGCCGGGGACGTAGAACTCCGTTTGCTTCAGACCTTCGGTAATGTCGCGCACGGGCAGTTTCAATTGCTCGATAGCGAAGTCCGAAGCCTTGTTCAGACAGACAAGCGTGCCACCCGCCTCGACAAATTCGCGCAAGGCTGTGACCCCGGCTTCGCCCAGCCCGCCCGTTAACTCTTCCGGCATCGAGCCGGGCCGGTAGCCTTCGAGGATCGCGCGCGGCGAATGATCGGGAATGATGATCGTGTCGTACTTCGCGCGCAGATTACCCGCTCGCGCCTCTGCGTCTTCGAGTAACTTGTAAGAGAGACAGGGAGCGTCTTGCTTCAACACCCAGCGAGTCCAGCCTTCATCCATCGAAGGCACGTGTGATTTGTAAATGGCTCGGCGCGGAATGTCACTTCCGCAATCGCTTCCCCTGACCGTGCCGCCGCCGGACTGTGGTTGCGGTAATTTGAAAGGTGCGAGGATCGGCGTGACAGGAACACCCATCAATAATGAGAGCGTATGCGCCGTTACGTCGTAAGGCTGAATCGGGTGTCCGGCCTCGTCACGCAGATCGGGATAGCGCTGGGCTTCAAGCAGAGCCTTTGCGAACGCTCCGTATGGCTGATCCAAGCGCACGACCGCCGCGTCGTGCTTATACTTTACTCCGTTGGCCGTGAACGCTCCCGGATGCTTTATCTCCACGCCGCCGCGCTCTAAAACGCTAATTAACCTTCCGGCGTTTGGCGACGATGGAATGACGAAACCGAACAACTCTCCCGGCTTACGCTCGCGCACCGCCTCTTTCCCAACTTCATAAAAACGTGTCAGCCACCGCTCGCGGTTCTGTGCGGCGTGGTGCATGAGCGCGAAGGCGGCGGTCGTCATGTAATTTGTGATGTCGCGCAAAAGCCAGTCGCCGCCGGGCCAGAGGGGGCCGAAGTTGGCGGACTCTTTGCGCGGATCAAAGCCTTCGTTAGGGCGGAGTTCTGCAAACTTGATCGTGATCGGCGAGGCGAGGCGGGCGGAAGCAGTTTCCGACAGGATGCGGACGCCGCCGTGATAGTGCGAGTAGGCGCGCGCGGGCGTCCATGCGTCGTAGGTCGAATCGTAGGTAATGCCTTTGAAGCCGGCGGCGCGCATCTCGCTGGCGATGTGCTTGCCGAGTTCGGTGTAACCTTCGACGATCTTCTGTGGGACGTTCGGCTCGACCGGCTTCATGTAAGGCGGGACGAAGAGGCGCGCGCCGTTGGTCCCTTGTTGGTGAATGTCGTGAACGATCTGTGGATGCCAGACATTGTGAATTTTATCGACGGTCAGTTGCGTCTCGACTTGCGAGAAGATGTACCAGTCGCGGTTGTTATCATGGCCGATGTATTTGTGGTACAGCTCCGGCGGCGCAGTGCCTTCGTAGGGTGTGCCGAGCGTGCTGTCGGACCAGTTCTTCACGATGTCCACGCCGTCGGGGT
>Ga0136616_10001736_pt1 | contig 11489 bp, 9 predicted proteins | sample AntDrymUQ2992106_2_FD_106648 | JGI IMG/M metagenome (GOLD analysis project Ga0136616, IMG submission 106648) | Polar desert sand microbial communities from Dry Valleys, Antarctica - metaG UQ299 (21.06) | ecosystem: Environmental > Terrestrial > Soil > Desert | place: Antarctica: Dry Valley... | reverse complement strand
TGCCTCGGCGTCTACGCCGAGGTGGTGACTCCCGGCCGGGTTGCCGCCGGGGATCCGGTCCGTCTGGCGGACTGAGCAACTCCATCGACCAGGCCACCGCCGCCGTTATCCTTGATCCATCGACGCCGCCGTTCGCGGCATCCATCCACACCGCAAGGAGTCCTGTCGTGTCCGCGCCCTCGCCGTCCACTGTCGTGTCCACCGTGATGGTGGCCGCCGGTACGTCGGCTGCGCAGGCACTCGAAGCCGCGCCGGTGGCTCTCACCGGCCCGCACGCTGCCGTCGTCGTACGCGACTCCGGTGGTGTCCTGCACGACCTCGACTGGACTCCCGGCGAGGATCAGCCGGTCGAGCCGGTAGCGATGTCCAGCCCGGCCGGCCGGGAGGTGTTGCGGCATTCGACTGCGCATGTCATGGCTCAAGCGGTTCAGGACCTGTTTCCGGAGGCCAGGCTCGGGATCGGGCCACCGGTCGAGAACGGCTTCTACTACGACTTCGACGTGCCCGAACCGTTCAAACCGGAGGACATCAAACGGATCGAGTCCCGGATGCGGGACATCGTCAAGGCGCGGCAACAGTTTTCCCGTCGAGTGGTCACTGACGAGGCCGCGCGTGCCGAGCTGGGCGAAGAGCCGTACAAGCTGGAACTGATCGGGCTGAAGGGGCCGGGTGCGGTCGAGGCGGCAGCAGAAGGCGCGGCGGTCGAGGTGGGCGGAGCCGAGCTGACCATCTATGACAACCTGGATGCCAAGTCCGGTGAACGGGTCTGGGGCGATCTGTGCCGCGGCCCGCACCTGCCGAACACCCGGACCATCCCGGCGTTCAAGCTGATGCGGTCCGCGGCGGCGTACTGGCGCAGTAGTGAGCAGAACCCGCAGTTGCAGCGGATCTATGGCACCGCCTGGGAGAGCCGCGAGGCCCTCGATGCCCATGTCGCGATGCTGGCCGAGGCGCAGCGGCGCGACCACCGGCGGATCGGTGCCGCCATGGACCTGTTCAGCTTCCCGGACGAGATCGGGTCAGGGCTGGCGGTCTTTCACCCCAAAGGCGGGATCATCCGCCGGGAGATGGAGGCCTACTCGCGGGTCCGGCACGAGGATGCCGGGTACGAGTTCGTAAACACCCCGCACATCAGCAAAGGTGCGCTGTTCGAGACCTCGGGGCACCTCCAGTGGTACCGCGACGGCATGTTCCCGCCGATGGAGATGGAGGGGGCCAACTACTACCTGAAACCGATGAACTGCCCCTTCCACAATCTGATCTTCCGGTCGCGGGGCCGCTCCTATCGAGAACTTCCGTTGCGGCTCTTCGAGTTCGGCACCGTCTACCGGTACGAGAAGTCCGGTGTGGTGCATGGGCTGACCCGGGTACGCGGACTCACCATGGACGACGCCCACATCTACTGCACCAAGGAGCAGATGGCCGTCGAACTGACCGATCTGCTCGATTTTGTGCTCAACCTCCTGCGGGACTACGGGCTGACTGACTTCTACCTGGAGTTGTCCACACGCGACGATTCGCCCAAGTTCATCGGGGATGAGGCGGCGTGGGAGGAAGCCACGGAGGCTCTGCGCGTAGCGGCTGGAACCTCCGGACTGGAGCTGGTGCCCGATCCCGGTGGTGCAGCGTTCTATGGGCCGAAGATTTCGGTGCAGGCGCGCGATGCGATCGGCCGAACTTGGCAGATGTCGACCATTCAGGTTGACTTCAATCTGCCGGCACTTTTCGAACTGGAGTTTCAGGCTGCCGACGGGACCCGGCAGCGGCCGGTGATGATCCACCGGGCCTTGTTCGGCTCGATCGAACGGTTCTTCGGTGTCCTCACAGAGCACTACGCCGGCGCTTTTCCGGTCTGGCTGGCACCGGTGCAGGTGGTCGGGATTCCGGTCACCGACGATCAGGTCGGCTACCTGGACGACGTCATGACCCAGCTGCGGTCCCAGCGCATCCGGGCCGAGGTGGACTCCTCCGACGACCGGATGCAGAAGAAGATCCGGAGCGCCAGCCAGCAGAAGGTGCCTTTCGTCCTGATCGCCGGAGCAGCGGATCAGGAAGCCGGTGCGGTGTCCTTCCGCTTCCGCGATGGATCGCAACGCAACGCCGTACCGGTCTCCGAGGCGATCTCGCTGATCGTTGACTTCGCGGCCAGCCGGGGCAACGCCGATCCGGCCGGACTACCAGTCGGCGACGGACCGGATGCCCGCTAAAGTGAACTCGAGGTGACCGACGAGAGCCTGCCGTACGAGCCCTTCGATCGGTTGTGGACCCCGCATCGGATGGCCTACATCAAGGGCGCTGGACGCCCGACCGGCGACGACGACTGCCCGTTCTGCACGATTCCGACGAGACCGGACGGCGAGGCTCTCATCGTGGCCCGCGGCGAGCACGTGTACGCGGTGCTCAATCTCTTCCCGTACAACGCCGGGCACCTCATGATCGTCCCGTTCCGGCACATCGCCGACTACACCGAGTTGGAGCCCTGCGCCGAGCTGCCCGAGTTCTCCGATTTCACCCAACACGCGATGAGCGTCATCCGGCGGGTCTCAGGCGCGCAGGGTTTCAACGTGGGTATGAACCAAGGCGTGGTCGCCGGCGCCGGGATCGCTTCGCACCTGCACCAGCACGTCGTACCGCGCTGGGGCGGCGACACGAATTTCATGCCGGTGGTCGGGCTCACCCGCGTGCTGCCGCAACTGCTCACCGAGACCCGGCAGCTGTTGGCCGACTGCTGGGCGGCGGACTAGCGCCGCGCCCCAGTTGGCCGGCGCATCCGCCAGCCGACTACACCGGCCGCGATGCCGAGCAGAACCAGGGCAACGATCAGGACGATCAGCCAGGTGTTCGACGAGTCCGAGTCCTGGGCTGCCTCGACCGGCGTGACCCCGCTGGCACCCGTTGTCGGCGATGGCTCGCCAGTGGGGTCGGCTGTCGCAGACGGATCGGAAGTGTTGCTGGCTGTCGGTGTCACGTCGGGGTGCGCGATGTCCACGACCAGGCGGGACGGCTCGGTGAGGGTGAAGACCCGGAAGCCCGCCGCCTGCGCGGTGCCCAGGCCGTAACTGACGCTCGCCTCGAAGCCGGCCCCGGCGCCGACGACCTGGATCAGTCCGGTCAGGTCGGCATCGATCGTCTGCTGTGGCGTTGACGGCTCGTTCGGGATGCCGTTCAGGCTGACCTGGAGAAGGGCCGTGCCCTCGACCGGCACGACGTCACCCGAGCCGTCCTGGGTGACCTGGTCGACGTAGGAGACGAAGTAGGCTCCGATGTCTCCCTCGAACTCGACGACGAAGCGGTCGAAACCCTCGTTCGCGCCGACTCGGACATCGGCGATACCGCTGCCGCGCGCAGATGAGGTGTCCTGGACCGGTTCACTGCCGAAGTCCGGAAGGGCCGCCGCTGCGACCGGAACGCCGACGGCAAGCAGAGTGAGGACTGCGGCAGCCGTCCAGCTCATGACCGCCCCGCTGCACCCGCGAATGGTTCGCATACGCACGCAGACTAGGTGCGCCGACCCCGATCAGCCGCTTCACCACGCCGACGTCGACTCGCGCCCGCCCTTCGCAATCGCCCTTTGCCGTCCCCGTGCCCTCGTGGCTGGTCAGTGCTTGCGGGCGGCTCGGACCTCGGCGGCCGCTGCGTCGGGCATCGGGTCATAGCGCAGAAAGGATCGGGTGAATCGGCCGGTGCCGCCGGTGAACGAGCGCAGGTCAATCGCATAACGGATCAGCGAGGCCTCCGGAATCTCTGCGCGTACGACGGTGTGCTCGCCTCCGGTCGCCTCGGTTCCAGTGACGTGGCCGCGTCGGCTGGACAAGTCGCTCATCACGGTCCCGACGTGTTCGTCCGGCACGGTGATCAGGACGTCGTGGACGGGTTCGAGCAGGGCAATACCGGCCTGGGCGCCGGCCTCACGAAGGGCCAGCGAGCCGGCCGTCTGGAAGGCGGCGTCCGAGGAGTCGACGCTGTGCGCCTTGCCGTCGACCAGGGTGACCCGCAGGTCGACCAGCGGGAATCCGGCGCCGATCCCGCGCTCCATCTGCGTACGGACGCCCTTCTCCACAGATGGGATGTAGTTGTGCGGCACGGCACCACCGACGACCTTGTCCACGAACTCGAATCCCGCCCCCCGTTCGAGCGGTTCCACTGTCACTTTGGCCACCGCGTACTGACCGTGCCCACCGGACTGCTTGACGTGCCGGCCCAGACCTTGCGCCGGGGCGACCAAGGTCTCGCGCAGTGCCACGATCACCGGCACGGTCTCCAGGTCAACGCCCTGGCCGCGAAGCCGGTCGAGCACGACGTCGGCATGTGACTCGCCCATGCACCACAGCACCAGTTGACGGGTCTCGGCGTTGCGCTCCAGCCGCAGGGTCGGGTCACCGGCGATCAGCCGAGCCAGCCCCTTGGCCAGGGCATCCTCGTCGGCGCGGGTCTTGGCCGCGACGGCAATGGGCAGCAAGGGTTCGGGCATGTCCCACGCCTCGACGAGCAACGGTCGTTCCCTGGCCGAGATCGTGTCTCCGGTCTCGGCGGAGAGCAGCTTGGTCACCGCACACAGATCCCCGGCGATGCACTCACCGACCGGGCGCAACGTCGTGCCCAACGGACTGTGCACCGAGGCGATCCGCTCGTCTGCATCGTGATCGTCGTGTCCGCGGTCGGTCAGCCCGTGACCGGACACATGCAGCCCGGTCTCCGGGCGCAGCCTTCCGGAGAAGACCCGGATCAACGACACCCGTCCGACGTACGGGTCGATGGTGGTCTTGATGACTTCGCCGACCAGCGGGCCGGCCGGATCGGGGGTCAGTGGTTCCACCGGGCTGCCGTCGATCGTCGTGACGGTCGGCAGGGCGCGTTCTCCGGGGTGCGGGAAGCCACCGACCAGGAGCTCGAGCAGCGCGGTAATCCCCAGGCCGCTGATCGAACAGACCCCGAGGACCGGGAAGAACGAGCCGCGCGACACGGCGGTCTCCAGATCGTCGATCAGCGTCTCGATCTCGATGTCCTCGCCGTTCAGATAGCGGTCCATCAGGGTCTCGTCTTCGCTCTCCGCGATGATCGATTCGATCAAGGCCCCGCGGGCCTCGACGATCCCATCCCGATGTTCGGCCTCGGGTTCGCGCACGGTCGGGACATGGCCACCCGCACTGTGATCGAAGACTTGTTGGCTGAGCAGACCGATCAGTCCGCAGACGGCGCCGTCGTCGCCATGCAGGGGGAGGTACAGCGGCGCGACGCCGTCTCCGAAGGCGGTCCGGCAGGAGTCGAGCGCCCGTTCCCAGTCCGCCCGTGGATGGTCCAGGCGAGAGATCACGACAGCGCGGGGGAGTCCGACGGCGGCGCACTCCTCCCACATGGCCATCGTCGCGGCGTCGATGTCGTCGCTGGCCGCGACGACGAAGAGAGCGGCGTCCGCACCGCGCAGGCCGGCTCGGAGCTCGCCCACGAAATCCGCATACCCGGGGGTGTCGAGGAGGTTGATGGTGTGCTCGCGGTGGTGCAAGGGCGCCAGGGACAGTGCCACGGAGCGTTGTTGCTTGAACTCAGCGGGATCGCTGTCGCTGACCGTGCTGCCTTCGGTGATCGTGCCCATCCGGTTGATCTCGCCGGTGGCCGCGAGCAATGCCTCGACGAGAATGGTCTTCCCGGATCCGCTGCGGCCGACCACAGCCAGATTGCGGATCCGGCTCGGATCACCGGCCGGCCCCACCGACCTTTCCGTGCCCCGGGTCGAACCGGACTGCTTGGACATGCCAGGAGCCTCCTCGTGCCACGACACCATGGCGACCGCGGGCGGCGATCACCTCAGGTACTCGACTCCTTACCCCTCGGGGCCGCGGGCCACAAGGCCTGTCACGCCCCGGCTAGAGTGGGCCACCCACCGAGTGCCGGAAGGCCGGTCCGCACACCTCATGCTCAACGTTCGCGCCCGCTCGTCGGTCAGCAGGGCACTGGCTCCGATCGGTGGCGGCCTGCACCGGCTGGGCGTCAGTCCCAATCTGATCACCGTGGTGGGCACGGTCGGTTCGGTGGCCTCCGCCGTGCTCCTTTTGGGCACCGGTCGATTCTTCCTCGGTGTCGTCGCGATCACGGTGTTCGTCCTGTTCGACCTGCTCGACGGCGCGGTCGCCCGGGCCGGGGGGACCGCGTCACGGTTCGGCGCGGTGCTGGACTCCACGCTCGATCGGATCGCCGACGCGTCGATATTCGCGGCGCTGATCTGGTGGTTCGCCGGGCCAGCCGATCGGCCGGACCTGATCGTTGCCTGCCTGATCGCGCTCGTCCTCGGGCAGTTGATCCCGTACGTGCGCGCCCGTGCCGAGGGCCTGGGGATCAATGCCAGCGTCGGCGTCGCCGAACGAGCGGTACGGCTGACCGTCGTCCTGACCGGCGTCGGTCTGAGTGGCTTGGGGTTGCCCATCGCTCTGCCGATCGCCCTGTGGCTCTTGATCACCGTCGGGGTCATCACGGTCGGGCAACGCCTGAACGCTGTACGGCGGGCTGCCCCCGCGCCGCCGGCGTTCTCGCCGCCGCCGGGGGCGGCGGGTGACTGAAGTCGGTCTCGGCCAGCGTGCGACAGCGGCCGGCTTCACCCTTGGCTGGCGAGCCGGGCGGGCCCTGGACAGTCGAGCGGCCCGTGCCGTGTTCGACGGCGCCGCGGATCTGGGCTGGCGCCGGGGCGGGCCAGGAGTCGAGCGACTACGCGCAAACCTCCGCCGTGTCGTCGGCCCAGAGCTGAGCGAGTCCGATCTCGACGCGCTGACCAGACGCGGCCTGCGGTCCTACGGCCGGTACTTCCGCGAGGTGTTCTGGATGCCTACGGCTGCTCCGGAGGCGGTAGCCAGCCGGACCAGGACATCGGGTGAGTCGAACATCGCCGTCATCCGAGCACAGGGCCGCGGAGTGGTCTTCGCGCTTCCGCACAGCGGTAACTGGGATGCTGCGGCGGTGAGCTTCGGGGTTCGATTCGGCGGACCGGTCACGGTGGTCACCGAGCGACTGCGTCCGGAGTCGCTCTACCGGCGGTTTGAGTCCTACCGGGAGTCGCTCGGCATGGTGGTCGTGCCGCTGACCGGCGGGCAGCGCCCGCTGGCCGGGTTGCTGGCCGCGACTCTGCGAGCCGGTGGCACGGTCTGCCTGCTGTGCGAGCGCGATCTGAGCAGCAGCGGAGTTCCGGTGACCTTCTTCGGCCAGACCGTCACGGTGCCGCCGGGACCTGCGTTGCTGGCGGTGCAGACCGGCGCCGCTCTGGTTCCCGCCGTTGCCGGCTTCGACGGTGCGGACTGGAGCCTGGACTATTGCCGGGAGGTGGTCCTGGATCGTCCCGACGGTCCGAAGCGACTGCGGGACAGGGTGATTCAGGGAATGCAGGAAGTCGTCGACCAGTTCGCCGTTGGTATCGCCCGGGCGCCGCAGGACTGGCACATGATGCAGCGGTTGTGGCAGCAGGACCTCGAACCGGTTTCGACGGGGTCGCCGACTTGATGCGCATCGGACTGGTGTGCCCGTACACCTGGGACATCCCCGGTGGGGTGCAGTACCACGTGCGCGATCTCGCCCAGACCTTGATTGGCCGCGGTCATCACGTCCAAGTGCTCACACCGGCCAACGACGAGGACGATCTCCCGCCGTACGTGACCTCGGCCGGTCGCGCGGTGCCGATTCGCTACAACGGGTCGGTGGCCCGGCTGCAGTTCGGGCCGGTGGCCGCTGCCCGGGTGCGGCGTTGGCTCAAGGACGGGCACTTCGACGTACTGCATGTGCACGAGCCCTCCGCACCGAGTCTGTCGTTGTTGACCTGCGTGCTGGCCAAGGGGCCGATCGTGGCCACCTTCCATGCCGCCACCGTCCGATCCCGGTGGCTCTCCGCCGTCGGTGGTGTCCTGCAACCCTTCATGGAGCGGATCTCCGGACGAATAGCGGTGTCGGACTTGGCCCGTCGGGTCCAGGTGGAACACCTGGGCGGTGATGCGATCGTGATCCCCAACGGCGTCGACGTCGCGCACTTCGCGTCGGCGGCGCCGCTTCCGGGATATCCGCGAGCCGGATTGACGATCGGCTTCCTGGGCCGTTTCGACGAACGCCGCAAGGGGCTGCCGGTGTTGCTGGAGGCCCTGGAGTCAGTGGCGCTGGAACACCCCGACCTGGGCCTGCTCGTGGCCGGCCGCGGAGACGAATCCGATCTCTACGACGAACTTCCGGACGCTCTCGTCGACCGCGTGAGTCTCCTCGGAGAGATTTCCGAGGACGACAAGGCGCGAATGCTGGCCTCGATCGACATCTACTGTGCGCCCAACCTGGGCGGCGAGAGCTTCGGGGTGATCCTGGTCGAGGCGATGGCCGCAGGTGCGGCGATCGTGGCCAGCGATCTCGACGCCTTCCGGCGGGTTCTGGACGACGGCGCGGCCGGCATCCTGGTGCGTCGCGGCAGCGCCAGCGCACTGGCTGACGGGCTGTCTCAACTTATCGGTGATCCGGCAAGACGCGAGAAGTTGATCCTGTCCGGTCAACTCGCCGTGCAGGACTACGACTGGGCGGTCGTATCCGCCCGGATACTGGCTGTGTACGAGACGGTCGTCTCGCGCGTCGGCGGGGAGGTTGTTGTCACGACCGAGCGGTGATCACATGGGAGAGCGAGCAGTCTCCGTGCCTACGAGAAACCAGAGGCCCGACGTCCCGGTTCCCTGGCCATTTCTCGCGCATGGGTTTACTCTCCGGCGCAGTGTGCATTGACAGGGTCATGAAGGGTCCAGTTTCTGCTGCACGTGTCGTGCACCGACTCGCGCGATCCAACTGAGGAGTTCTAGTGGTCAGTTCAGCCCGCCGCGGTATTTCTGCGGCCTTTGTGGCGTTAGGCATGATCTTGGCGGCACCCGGGACCGGATATGCGCAGTCGCCCGGCCCCGATGACGGCGGCGTCGTCGATGATGGGCCGGAGGCCGGTGACCACCAGCACGGAGGCATGGAAGGGCATCTGCCGCCGCGCCGGGAGAACGTCGATCTGGTTAGCGAGCTTCAGTTGACCGACGCGGAGGACGGGATCGCTGACGTCACCGTGTTCAAAGACACCGCCTACCTGGCGGCCTTTGCCGGGGTTTGTGGCGAGGGCGGCGTGCATGTCGTGGACATCTCCGATATCGAGAATCCGGTGAAGACGGGGTTCATCCCGACTGCCGAAGGAAGTTTCGTCGGCGAGGGCGTGCACGTCATCACGGTGCGGACCCTCCGCTTCCAGGGGGATGTGCTGATCTTCAACAACGAGATCTGCGGTGACCCGGCGACCGCGGTGGGCGGCGCGACAATGGTCGACGTCACCGACCCGGCCAATCCGCGGATCCTGGCTGAGGGATTTGGTGACTTCGACACCGCTGGTGTCCCGGACGAGACCGGTATCGCCCACCAGGTGCACAGTGCCTTCCTCTGGCAGGCCGGCCTCAAAGCCTATGCGGTGCTGGTCGATGACGAGGAAGTCCAGGACGTCGACATCTTCGACGTCACCAACCCCGCCCGCCCGGTCAAGATCGCCGAATACGACCTTGCGGCAATGTTCCCGCAGATCCTGCAGCCCGAGATTCCGACGCTGACCGAGGTCTTCTTCCACGACGTGATCGTGAAGCGGATCGACGAGATCCCGGGTCAGATCAGTCAGTTGCTCCCTGGACGCCAGGTCATGCTGGCCTCGTACTGGGATTCAGGCTACGTCGCCCTCGACGTGTCCGACCCGACCAGTCCGGTCTACCTCGGGGACACCGATTTCACTAACCCGGACCCGGAGCTACTGGAATCCACCGGCGCGGCCGAAGTCCCTGAGGGCAACGGTCATCAGGCGGAGTTCACCAAAGATGACGAGTACGTCATCGGCGCCGACGAGGACTTCGACCCGTACGCGCTGGAAGGCACCAACCTCACCGATGGCACCCCGCTGAGCGCCGGTCAGGGCAGCGATACCCCCCCACTGGAGCCGGGGGAGACCATCCAGGGTGAAACCGTCTACGTCGGCCGGGCCTGCGACGCAGACGCGCCAGTTCCGCCTGGTGACGGCACGCAGATCGCGGTCGTCGAGCGGGGCGTATGCACGTTCACCGAGAAGGTCGCCAATGTGGAGGAGGCCGGCGGCTACACCGCCGTGCTGATCTTCAACCGCGAAGGCGCCGACGCGTGCACCGCGACACTGGGCATGTCCGTCGAGGGCAACATCCCGACCTTCGGCGTCATCCCGCGGGACCAGGGTTTCGCGCTGTTCGACGAGCCGTATGACAATGCGGCCTGCTTGGCCGGCGACGGTTCTCAGACCGCTCCGATCGAGATCGGCACGGTGGGCGACGAGGTCTCGTTCACCTCCTACTTCGACGGCTGGGGCTACGTACACCTGTACGACAGCAACAGGGGTCGCATGGGCGGCGCCGAGTTGGACACCTATGCCATTCCCGAGGCACACGACCCAGCCTTTGCCTCCGGGTTCGGTGATCTGAGCGTGCACGAGGTGGCTACCTCAGCCGTTGATTCGCGCCTGGCCTACCTGTCGTACTACGCCGGAGGCTTCCGAGTGCTGGAAATCCAGAACAACGAACTCGTGGAGGTGGGTAGTTTCATCGACCGCGGCGGGAGCAATTTCTGGGGTGTGCAGGTGTTCAACGCCAACGACACCGAGTATGTGGCGGTCAGTGACCGCGATTTCGGCCTCTACATCCTCGAATACACCGGCGGGGCCTGAGGGGCCGCGGCTCCCAGCTCAGACCGGTGCTCCAGCGCAGGATGCGCTGGAGCACCGGTCTGACTGGAATCGGTCAAGGCAAACAGCTCGCAGACATGCGACGGCTACTCTGCCGCCGTGGGTAGCCAATCGATCCTGCTGGTCGTGCTCGGCATGCTGGCGGTGCTGCTGTTCTGGATCGCCTCGTCGGTTTCGCGGCTGGATCGGCTCGATGACCGCGTCCTGGCGGCCAGGGCTGCGCTGGACGCTCAGCTGGTCCGCCGGGCCACGGTGGCCCAGGCGATCGCCGACGAGCATGCCGAAGTCTTCGGTCACCACTCCCACGAACTGCGACGTGCCGCCCACGACGCACTCAACGCCGGCGAGGCCACCCGCGAGGCGGTAGAGAACACCCTGGGCCGCCAGCTCCGCACGGTAGGACCGGAGCTTGGCGCACTGCCCGAAACCCTTCTCCTCGACCTGACATCGACCACGGAACGCGTCGTCTTGGCCAGGCGCTTCTACAACGACGCCGTACGGGACAACCACCAGCTCCGCGGACAGGGTCTGCCGAGGCTCTTCCGGTTGGCCGCTCGTCGGCCCCTACCTGCCTATTTCGACATCGACGATCGTCCGTCGAAGCTGGCCGACACGCCCCCGGTGCACTGAGCCAGTGGCGGCCTGCCGCGGGCTCGTACGGTGTGCGCGTCCGTTGTGAGGTCGGGTGTCAGATGCTCCTTCTACGCTGGCGAGCATGGCAACTGGGCCGGACCTGGCATGGCAGGGCTCGCTCTTC
>Ga0136616_10001732_pt1 | contig 11496 bp, 10 predicted proteins | sample AntDrymUQ2992106_2_FD_106648 | JGI IMG/M metagenome (GOLD analysis project Ga0136616, IMG submission 106648) | Polar desert sand microbial communities from Dry Valleys, Antarctica - metaG UQ299 (21.06) | ecosystem: Environmental > Terrestrial > Soil > Desert | place: Antarctica: Dry Valley... | reverse complement strand
GAGCCGGCTGCGATCAGCCCCGCCACCGCCCAGTCGACCTCGGCGACCAGGATGAACACGATCGCCGCGACGCCGTTGACGAAGCCGGCCAGCAGGTTCTTCGCGGCGTTCACCCGCTGGAGCGGCTCGCCGGTGCCGAGTGCGAGCACCGCGATCATCAGGACGCCCTGCGCGGCCCCGAAGTACCCGCCGTAGATCCCGCTGGCCAGGATCCCGCCGGCCAGGAGCGGGCCCCCGTGCGTCGGCCGGTCGCTGCGCACGCCCAGGCGCCTGGTCAGCCACGGCTGGACCAGGACCAGGACACATGCGAGGGCGATCAGCACCGGCACGATCATCCGGAACGCGGTCTCCGGGAGCGTGAGCAGGAGGATCGCGCCGGCGATCCCGCCGATCGAGGCCATGGCGGCGAGGACCACGAGCCGGTGTCGCTGCCCGGCCAGCTCGCGGCGGTAGCCCCACGCCCCGGCGAACGAGCCGGGTGCGAGACCGATCGTGTTCGACACGTTCGCCAGCACCGGGGGGTAGCCCAGCGCAAGCAACGTGGGGAAGGTGATCAACGTACCCGAGCCGACGACCGCGTTGATCGCCCCGGCAGCCAGGCCGGCGAGGAGGATCGCGGTCGCGTCGAGCAGACCCACCCGGGCTAGGCCTGGCCGGGGGCCGGTGGCGTGGGCTGGTTCGGCTGGGGCTGGCTGGACGGTGCTGGGTTGGGATCGCCACCGCCGGGATGGGCCGGGTCGGACTCACCCTGGACGGCGGCAGCGTCACTCGTCGCTGGCCTCCCGCCGCCGGTGCTGCCGGGAAGTGCTGCCGTCTGGGCCTCGGCGATGGCCTGCTGGACGGCGGCCTCGGCCTGCTGCTCGGCGGTCTTCGCGTCGACCCGGTCGGCGCGCGTGTCACGCTCGTCGGTCGACGGTCTGGGTCGCGGCGGCGCCGGCCGGGCCGGGGGCAGGCGAGGTGGGCCTGCATCGCCGCCCGAGCCGGCCAACTGACCGACCACGCTGCCGAGACCTTCCAACGCCTTGCCCAGCTCACTCGGCACGATCCAGACCTTGTTCGCGTCGCCCTGAGCGATCTGCGGCAACATCTGCAGGTACTGGTACGAGAGCAGGGCCTGGTCCGGCGCACCCGCGTGGATCGCGCTGAAGACCGTGTCGATCGCCTGGGCCTCACCCTCGGCGCGCAGGATCTGCGACTCGCGGTCAGCCTGCGCCCGCAGCACGACCGCCTCGCGGTCACCCTGGGCGCGCAGGATCGCCGACTGCTTCTCGCCCTCGGCGGTGAGGATCGCGGACTGCCTGAACCCCTCGGCGGTCAGGACCGTGGCTCGCTTGTCACGGTCGGCACGCATCTGCTTCTCCATCGAGTCCTGGATGGACGCCGGCGGGTCGATCGCCTTCAGCTCGACGCGGTTCACCCGGATCCCCCACTTTCCGGTCGCCTCGTCCAGCACGACCCGCAATGCTCGGTTGATCTCCTCCCGCGAGGTGAGCGTCTGCTCGAGGTCGAGCCCACCGATCACGTTCCTCAGGGTCGTGACCGTGAGCTGCTCGATCGCCTGGATGTAGTTCGCGATCTCGTACGTGGCCGCTTTGGGGTCGGTGACCTGGAAGTAGAGGACGGTGTCGATCGACACGACGAGGTTGTCCTCGGTGATCACCGGTTGGGGCGGGAACGAGACGACCTGCTCGCGCAGGTCGATCAAAGGTCGGACCCGGTCGACGTACGGGATCACGACCTTGAGACCGGCGTCGAGGGTCTTGCTGTACCGACCAAGACGCTCGACGATCCCGGCTCGCGCCTGCGGGACGATGCGGACACTGCGGAGCACGGACACGACTACGAACAAGATGATCAAGCCGAAGATGATCAGGCCGACGTCCACGGTTCCTCCGACGGGTAGACGAGCGCGGTCGCGCCCTTGATCTCCATGACGCTGACCGGGGCGCCGGCCTCGATCACGAGCGACGGGTCGTAGGCCCGGGCAGTCCAGATCTCGCCGGAGAGCTTGACCTGGCCGTGGTTGGCGTCGATCCGCTCCAGCGCCACGGCGCTCTGGCCGACCAGGGCGGCGACACCGGTGCGGGTGCCGAGCTCGGGCTTCATGTGCCGGCGCACGACCGGCCGGATCAGCCCGAGCATGGCGATCGAGACCACGAGGAAGCTGACCACCTGCAGCGCCAACGGGCCACCTAGGGCCGCGACCAGCGCTGCAGCGAGTGCTCCGCCGGCGAAGAACCCCACGACGAGCGTGAGCGTCGTGACCTCGACGAGGCCGAGGACGACCGCTGCGATCAGCCAGATCACCCACGCGTCCATGCGCCGATCCTAGTGAGGCCGGCCGGCACGATGATCGGCACCGAGGTCGTCAGGCGGGCGTGACCTCGCGGAGGCGACCCGTCTCGACCTCGTACACGAAGCCGCGGACCGAGCCTTTCCGGGGGATGAACGGGCTCGCCTGGACCCGGTTGAGCGACTGACGTACGTCGGCCTCGGCGTCGGTGAACGACTCGGCCGCCCACGGCGGCTTGATCCCGACGTCGTCCAGGATCGACTGCTTGAAGTCGTCGTCGTTGAACGTGAGCATGCCGCAGTCGGTGTGATGGATCAGGACGATCTCCTCGGTGCCGAGCAGGCGCTGGGAGATCGCCAGCGAGCGGATCGCGTCGTCGGTGGCGACCCCGCCGGCGTTGCGGATCACGTGCACGTCACCCTCGGTCAGCCCGAGGAGCCCGTACGGGTTGAGGCGCGCGTCCATGCACGCGAGGACCGCGGTCTTGCGTCCGGGTGGCATCGGGAGGTGACCCTTGTCGAACGTTGCGGTGTAGCTCGCGGCGTGCTGCACGAGCTCGTCGGTCACCGTCATGGCGTCTCCTCACCCGGGTGGGACGGATCTGATCCATCTACTACATCGGGCGCCGCGGCGATGTTCCCGCGACCTCGTCATCGGAACAGGCGCGGACCGAGCCGTCACTCCGAGGAGGCTCGGGCGGCGTAGCGCCCGTCCGAGCGACTGAGCTGGAGCGGCAGCCCGAACGTCTCCGACAGTGCCTCCGCCGTGAGCGTCGACTCGAGCGGTCCGCCGGCAACCACCCGTCCGGACCTGAGCAGGAGCACGTGGGTGAACGACGGCGGGATCTCCTCGACGTGGTGCGTCACCACCACCATCGCCGGCGACGCGAGGTCCGCCGCGAGCCGGCCGAGGCGGGTCACCAGGTCCTCGCGCCCGCCGAGATCCAGTCCGGCGGCCGGCTCGTCGAGCAGCATGAGCTCTGGGTCGGTCATCAGGGAGCGGGCGATCTGGACCCGCTTGCGCTCACCTTCCGAGAGCGTGAGGAACCGGCGGTCTGCGAGGTGCGCGACGCCGAGCGCCTCGAGCAGCTCCCCTGCCCGGGTCTCGTCGACATCCTCGTAGAGCTCGCGCCACCGACCGACGACGGCGTACGACGCCGTGACAACGACGTCGCGGACGATCTCCTGCGGCGGGATCGCGTCGGCGAGCGCGGCCGAGGACAGCCCGATCCGCGGCCGGAGCTCGAACACGTCGACCGCTCCCAGGCGCTGCCCGAGCAATCCGACGGTGCCGGTGGTCGGGTGCAGCCGCGCGGCGAGGACCTGCAGCAGCGTGGTCTTGCCCGCGCCGTTCGGCCCGAGTACGACCCAGCGGTCACCCTCCTCGACGTCGAGGTCGATGCCGTCGAGGAGCCGGTTGCCACCGCGGACGACGCTCACGCCCCGCAGGTAGACGGCGGCGTGGTGGTAGTCGTTCGGTGGTGCGGGCCGCGGCGAGTGCACGCGCCTGAACCTATTCCAAGCCGATCAGCTCCGGCTGACATACGTCGACTGAGTCAAGCCTCGCTGGAGCGACGCAGGCCGAGCACCGGTGTATCCGAAGCGGCGCTCGGACGAGCTCCTCGTGGCCGCGTCACTCGACCTCGCCGACCGCGCCGCAGACCGGTGATCGCTGAGCCTTCTACGCTGGGTCGGTGCCCACCACCTCGATCACCGGCTCAGCGCCGCCGCTGGCCGCGGTGTCGTTCGCGCTGTGGGCCAACGCCGTGGTCGACGGGCGGACCAGCCTCGACGACGCGGCGGCAGAGATCTGCGGCGCGCGCCCGCACCGTGTGAGCGGCGTTCCCGGTGAGTCATGCCCCGTCCCGCTCACGATCGCGCTCGGTCGACTGCGGATGTCGGGAGCGCGTGCGTTCGGCATTGCGCTCCCGGTTCCGGGCGACCCGCTCGGTCTGAGCGGTCCGCGTGCGTACACCGAGGCCGCGGTGGTGGCCGGCCAGGCCGTGGTGATCCCCCATCTGCGGCTCGGGCTGGTCCCGACCTCCCCGGGCGGCGGGCTCGGCTCGACCGTGCACTGGGAGACGTGGGCCGACCTGCTCGAGGCGCCGCCCGCAGAGAGCGTCCCGGCTGCCGCGCGAGCGCTGCGCGAGGCGGTGCTCGCCGCCGCCGACGCGCTGGCCGAGCTCGACGCGCCAACGACGCCGGGAGGTGACCCGTCGCACCGGCGCCGAGACGTCAGCACCCCGCCGGGCGTCGAGCCCCGGGCGTACGACCTGCTGGCTCGTGCCGAGCGTCTGCTCGCTGCCATCCAGGCCGCCCTCGCCGATCCGTCCGTTGCCGGGAGCGCCACGCTCGACACCCAGCGTCGCAGTGCCCTGGTCCCGGTCGAGCGGGCGGCCCGGCGTGCCCTCCTGGCCGCGTGCCAACCGGCCTTGGCCGATCTCCGGCGGGCGTGAAAGCCACCCCACGAGATCGCTTGCTGCGCTCGCGATCCCGCCGGGAGCCCCGGTGAGCCGCCCGACGCTGCTGGTCACGCTCAGCGGGCTGGACCGTCCCGGCGTGACCGCGGAGCTGTTCACCGCGCTCGCCACCACCGGCTCGTCCGTCCTCGACGTCGAGCAGGTCGTTATCCGCGGCCGCCTGGTCCTCGGCGTCCTGCTCGGGACCGACGCGTCCGAGGCATCGGCCGTCCTCGACCGGGTCCGTGCGGTCGGGACATCGCTCGGGCTGACCGTCGAGGCCGAGCGCGGCCACGACGAGGACGACCCGAGACGGCGCGGGCGCCTGCACGTCTCGGTTGTCGCCGAGCCGATGATGCCGGTGGCGCTGGCCGCCGTCGCCGCCGAGCTCGCCGCGCTCGGCGCGAACATCGACCGGATCGTGCGCCTGTCCCGCTCGCCGGTGACCTGTCTCGAGCTCGAGGTGTCCGGCGCGGACCCGGGCACGGTCCGCAGCCGGCTCGCCGCGGTCGCTGCGATCCACCTGATCGACATCGCGGTGCAGCCGTCCGGCCTGCTGCGCCGGGCGAAGCGGCTCGTGGTCATGGACGTCGACTCGACCCTCATCCAGGGCGAGGTCATCGAGATGCTGGCCGAGCGGGCCGGCTTCGGGGCGGAAGTGGCAGCGATCACGACTCAGGCGATGTCCGGGCAGCTGGACTTCGAGTCGGCGCTGCGCCGACGCGTCCGGCACCTGACGGGGCTGCCCGAGTCCGTGCTCGACGAGGTCCGTCAGGCCGTACGGCTCACGCCGGGCGCGCGGACGCTCGTCCGGACCCTGCAGCGCCTCGACCACGCGGTGGCCGCGGTGAGCGGGGGGTTCAGCCAGGTCGTCGGCCCGATCGCGGCCGAGCTCGGCCTCACGTACTGGGCGGCGAACACGCTCGAGGTGGTCGACGGCCGGCTCTCTGGCGAGCTGCTCGGTCCGGTCGTCGACCGAGCCGGCAAGGCGGATGCGTTGCGGCGGTTCGCGTCGGACGCCGGCGTCCCGCTCGCCCAGACGGTCGCGATCGGTGACGGGGCGAACGACCTCGATATGCTCTCGCTGGCCGGGCTCGGGATCGCGTTCAACGCGCACCCGGTGGTCCGAGCGGCCGCCGACACGTCGGTCACGGTGCCGTTCCTCGACGCTGTCCTCTTCCTCCTCGGCATCACCCGTGACGAGGTGGAGCAGATCGACGAGGCTGCCGAGCCGGGGTCGTGACCACGCGCGGTCGCGGAATCATCGCCGCCTGCGACCGCATACGTACGTGTCCCGCTGTAGCGTACGTACGTGCCAGTCACTGCATCGGAGCTGCGGGCCGACATCTATCGGCTGCTCGACCGTGTCCTGGAGTCGGGGGTGCCGCTCGAGATCGCCCGAGGCAACCGACGCCTGCGCATCGTGGCAGTGGACCCGCCTTCGCGGCTGGACCGGCTTCCATCGCGTCCGGAGGTCATGGCGGTTGACCCTGAGGACCTCGTCCATCTCGACTGGTCGACCGAGTGGCGACCGTGATCCGTCTGGACAGTCATGTCGTCGTGTGGCTGTACGCCGGACAGGTCGAGCGGCTGTCGAGCCGGGCGCGCGCGCTCCTCGAGGATCACGATGCGGTGATCTCCCCCATCGTCGAGCTGGAGCTGACGTTCCTGCACGAGATCGAACGGATCACCGCGAGCGCGGACCAGATCACGGCAGACCTACGGGAGCGGATCGGGCTGACCAGATCACCCGTGCCGTTCAGGGCGGTCGTCGCGGCAGCCTCGCCTCTGCGATGGACGCGCGACCCGTTCGACAGGCTGATCGTGGGCGATTCACTGGCCGCGGGAGCCACCTTGATCACAAAGGATTCGACGATCCGAGCCGAGGTCCCCTCCGCACTCTGGTGACCGCTCAGGGCTTGGCGTCGGACCAGCGGGTGATGATCGAGACGTCGGCCACAAATCGCACCGGAGGATCCGGGGGGAACCACCGGGCGGCGGTCTGGTCCAGCGCCCGGTGCAGCAGTGCCGAGACGGACTCGGCCGGCTCGGTCGGTGCGTGCACGAGCAGCTCGTCGTGCAGGCAGAGCACGATCGCCGCGCCGCTGCCGAAGAGCTCGGCGCGGACCGCGGCGGCCCACGCCTTGAAGAGCTCGGCGGCCGCGCCCTGGACGATCGCGTTGCGCACGTAGCGTCCCTGGGCGGCCACGGCGCTGCGGTGCGCGGCGGTCTGCTCCGGCGACGCGCCCGGGTCCGGGTGGGCGATGCGGCGGGACGTGACGAGCCGGCCGCCGTACGTCTGGACCGGACGACCTGCGCGGCCGGCCTCCTCCGCCGCCCGCAGCGCCCGGATCGCGACCGGGTACGTGCGCTGCATCGTGGCGAGCGCGTTCCCGGCGGCGCCTGACGTCTGGCCGTACATCGCGGCCAGCACGGCGACCTTGGCGACCGGCCGAGTGCACTGCAGGCGCTGCGCGACCGGGGTGTAGAGGTCGTCGTCCGCGGTCGCGGCGGCCAGCGCGACGTCACCGGATACCGCGGCTAGCACGCGCGGCTCGATCTGGCCGAGGTCGGCCCGGACCAGGACGTGCCCGGGTTCGGCGGCGACCGCGCCGCGGAGCTCGGCCGGCAGGCTGTGCAGCCCGGACTGGGCGGTCATCCGGCCGGCGCCGCCGTCGCTGCCGGTCCACCGACCCCGGAGGCGTCCGTCCGCGCCGACGTGCCGGTCGAGCCAGCCGTAGCCGTACGTGGTCGCCATCCGCTCGGACTTGCGCCAGGCGAGCAGCGCGTCGATCAGAGGGTGCTCGCCGGCGTGGCGCTCCAGGCGCCACGAGCGGGTGTCGGGCAGGTCCAGCCCGATCCGGCCGAGGAGCGCCCGCACCTGGGCGGGGCTGCGCAGGTCCGGGTCGGCGACGTCGAGACCGCGCGGAAGGTGCCGCAGCACCAGTGCGTCCCGACCGGACCGCCCGCGTTCTTCCGCCTCCGCGGAGACCGGTCGCGGACCGACCAACCCGCGGAGCGCCTGCTCGGCGGCCGCACGGTCCACGGGGAGCCCGTCCAGGCCGAGCTCGGCGGCCAGCATCGCCCCGGCCGACTCCGACCATGCGGTAAGCACGGGGTCACCGTGCCGCCCTGCTGACCGGTCGACCGGGCGTCCGGGATCGCGCAACGCGGCCGCCTGCAGCTCGGCCGCGCCGCTGGTGAGCTCGGCCCACCGCGCGGTCATGGTCAGGTCCCCACGCCACGAACCAGCCGCCCAGTCCGGCCGGAGGTGACCGTCGGGGCGGACCGGCTCGTCGCGCGAGCCCTCGTCGTCAGAGGCCGGACCCGGACCGAGCAGGTCGAGCTGACCGTCGGCCGGAGCACCATCCGGGTCGAGGCCGTGCAGCCCTGCCCAGACCTCTGCTGGCGTGTCCCGCCAGCCGCCGACCAGCAGGCGGTGCACCGCGCCGAGGTCCCAGCAGGAGCGGACCTGCAGCCGGTACGGCGCGGCTCGGAGCGCCGGGACGACCTCGGCACTGCACCACCAGACCCAGCGCGGGCGGGCGCCCGCCTCGACCTCGGCAAGGACGCCCGCGGCGATCGGTGCCGGCACGGTCCACACCGCGCGCGGGGTGCCGGTCAGGCCCGCGCCCGTGGCCAGGGCGACGCCGGCGGACCCGACGGCGAGCGCCACTGACGGCGCGCGGACGGTGCTGGTCTCGAGGACCGCGAGAATCGCCGCTGACTGCGTCGACACCACTCAGCCGCGCGGTGCGGCGACCTCACCCAGGTCGGCGCTGTGCCCGGCCAGGTCCGACCATCCGCGGTCGAGGGTGAGGACGGCGAAGCAGCTCGTCGGGAAGGAGCGGCGCAGCGCGTGCAGCGCCTCGGAGTCGCTGCGCTCGGGGTCGGCCAGGAACTCGGCGACCTCGGGGATGCCCGGGGAATGACCGACGACGAGGACGCTGCGGGTCTCGTCCGGGACGTCGGCGAGCACGTCGAGGAGGTCGTCGGCCTCGGCCTCGTACACCCGCTCGTCGTAGCTGACCTGGTCGGCGACCGCCCCGGCGCGCTCGATGTCGGCCCAGGTCTCGCGGGTCCGGGTGGCGGGCGAGCACACCACCAGCCCGAACTCGTGCCCGGCCTCGACGAACCACCGTCCGACCGCGGCGGCGTCGGCATGCCCCCGGCTGGCCAGCGCGCGGTCCGGGTCAGGCGTCCCGTCGCGGACCGACTTGGCATGGCGCAGCAGGACGAGCGTACGAGCGGAAGTCGTGTCGGGCACCGGCTGAGCATCTCATCCACTCCGGACTCAGTACGCTCTGACCGCATGCCCACCACGCCACGTCCGCGCCTCGTCGGAGGCCGCGAGCACGCGACTGATCCGGTCGTCGCCGGCGCGGTGTTCGTCATCGGCGGCGCCGAGGACAAGGTAGGACGCCGCGAGCTGCTCCAGCGGTTCGTCCGGCTGGCCGGACCGAACCCCCGGATCGCCCTCGTCCCGACCGCGTCGACCCTCGGCGACGAGGTGGTCGAGCTCTACGACGCGTTGTTCCGGCGGCTCGGTGCCAGCGATGTCGTCGCGCTGCGTCCGCAGAACCGGGCCGAGGCGCAGGACCGGGTGCTGGCGAAGGAGCTCGACGACGCCGACGCGGTGTTCATGACCGGCGGCAACCAGCTCAAGCTCGCCTCGGTCTGCGTCGGCACCGCGTTCGGGAACGGGGTGGTCGACGTGCACGCGCGCGGCGGGGTCGTCGGCGGTACGTCGGCTGGAGCCAGCATCGTGAGCGAGCACATGGTGGCGTTCGGCTCCGGCGGCCCGACCCCGCGCCAGCGGATGAGCCAGCTCGCCCGTGGGCTCGGCCTGCTGCCGGAAGTGGTCGTCGACCAGCACTTCCGGGAGCGCGACCGCTACGGACGTTTGATCTCGCTGATCGCGCAGTCCCCGAGCCTTCTCGGCGTCGGCATCGACGAGGACACCGCAGCCATCGTCATCGGCAACGTGCTCGAGGTGGCCGGTCGGGGCGCGATCACGATCGTGGACGCCGAACGTGCGATCACCTCTGCGCCCACAGCCAGGGGCAGCCGGCCGATCCTCGTGTCCGGAGCAGTGGTGCACACCCTGCCGGCTGGTGCACGCTTCGACCTGGACACCCGGGCGCTCCTCGACTACGCCGAACCCATGCCGCCGGCCGAGCTCGCCGAGATCGCGGCTACCGAGACCGGCATGCGGCGGCTGGCGCGGCGGATCGCCCGGGAGGACGCAGGACCGGTCCGCCGGAAGACCTCGTCGCGCGGGCCTGACGACGAGGCCTCGACGGACCAGAGCTGACGTCCGAGCGCCGGCACCGAGAAGGAGCCACTGATGACGGACCGAACCGCGCCGCCCGGGCCCGCCCGACCGGACCTGACCATCATCGAGACCCGCGTCTACCGTGGGCCCAACGTGTGGTCGTACAACCCGGCGATCCACCTCGTGGTCGACCTGGGCTCGCTCGAGGACTACCCGACCAACACGCTGCCCGGGTTCACCGACACGCTGCTGGAGTGGCTCCCCGGCCTGCGCCAGCACAGCTGCTCGCGGGGTCACCGAGGTGGGCTGGCCGACCGCATGGAGGAGGGCACGTGGGTCGGGCACGTCGCCGAGCACGTTGCCCTTCAGCTCCAGCAGGAGACCGGCGCGGACATCCGGCGCGGCAAGACCCGCGGCACCGGCGTGCGCGGGCAGTACAACGTGATCTTCGGGTACGCCGACGAGCAGGTCGGCCTCGCGGCCTCGCGGCTCGCTGTCCGCCTGGTGAACCACCTGGTCGAGCCCGAGCCTGACTTCGAGTTCACCGACGAGCTCGAGTCGTTCGTCATCCGGGCCGAGCGCACGGCGTTCGGCCCGTCGACGCAGGCCATCCTCGAGGAGGCAGCCAGTCGCGACATCCCCTTCCTGCGGCTGTCGGAGGGATCGCTCGTCCAGCTCGGCCAGGGTGTCCACCAGCAGCGCATCCGCGCCACGAGGACCTCGAACACCGGGGCATTGGCCGTCGACGTGGCCGGGGACAAGGAGCTCACGACCCGGCTGCTCGGTGCCGCCGGGCTCCCGGTCCCGCGGTCGGAGTCGGTCCGTACGGTGGACCAGGCGCTCGCGGCGGCACGACGGGTCGGCTACCCGGTCGTGTGCAAGCCGCTCGACGGCAACCACGGGCGTGGGGTCGTGCTGGGGATCCACAACGACGAGGACCTGCGCGCAGGCTTCCCGATCGCGGAGGAGCAGTCCCGGCGCGGGTCGGTGATCGTCGAGTCCTACATCACCGGCAACGACTACCGGGTGCTCGTGATCGGTGGCAAGCTCGTCGCGCTCGCCGAGCGGGTCCCAGCCCACGTGGTCGGCGACGGCGAGCACACCGTCGCCCAGCTGGTCGAGATCACCAACGCCGATCCGCGCCGGGGCGTAGGCCACGAGAGGGTGCTGACCCGGATCAAGGTCGACGAGGCCGCGGTCGCGCTCGTCCGCGAGCAGGGCTACGCGATGGACGACGTCCCGTCGCGCGACACCATGGTGAAGCTCACCCTGACCGGCAACATGTCGACGGGCGGAATCTCGATCGACCGGACGTTCGAGGCGCACCCGGACAACGTCGAGATCGCAGAGGAGGCGGCCCGCGTCGTCGGGCTCGACATCGCCGGCATCGACTTCATCTGCCCCGACATCACGCAGCCGGTGCGCGAGACCGGGGGCGCGATCTGCGAGGTGAACGCGGCCCCCGGGTTC
>Ga0136616_10001731_pt1 | contig 11501 bp, 13 predicted proteins | sample AntDrymUQ2992106_2_FD_106648 | JGI IMG/M metagenome (GOLD analysis project Ga0136616, IMG submission 106648) | Polar desert sand microbial communities from Dry Valleys, Antarctica - metaG UQ299 (21.06) | ecosystem: Environmental > Terrestrial > Soil > Desert | place: Antarctica: Dry Valley... | reverse complement strand
CGGACCGTCAGGCCGCTGCGGCGCTGTCGCGCGACATCGCGTGGAAGGCGGCGTGCGGGCTGGCGTTGGACTCCACCGTGCTCCACGACTCGGTCGCCACCCAGGACACCGTCACCCAGCTGGTCGCGGCGATGCGCAAGGTGAGAAGGCTGGTCCGGGAGGCGCGTGAGGTGGCGGTGTCCGCGATCGACTACGACACCGGCGCCAAGCCGGACTGCGCGTGGAACGACGAGGTCGCCCGCGCCGCGCTGGTCACCGCGCTGGTCGCCGATGAGGCTCGCGGTCATCGACTGTCTGCCGGTCAACGGGCTGGATGAGGAGCAGGAGGCGGGCGGTGGCGCTGCTGACGCTGGTCACCGCCGGCCACACCACCGTGATCAAGCCGCTGCCGCTGCGTCCGGCGGCGCCCGGCGGGTTCGACCGCGCCACCTTCGGCCGCCGCTGCGACGGTTGCCCGCTGCGCTCGGACTGCACCACCAGCCCGGCCGGACGCAGCCTGCACATCGGACCCCACGACCGGCAGCTGGTCGCCGTCCGCCAGCAGGCCGGCGCACCGGAGTTCGCCGCCGTCTGCCCGCGCCGGTCGCCCGGTCGAACGGTCCATCGCCTGGCTGGTCAACCACGGGCGCCGACGCTGCCGCTACCGCGGCGTCAAACGCAACCAGCTCGGCCTGAGCCTCCGCGTCGCGGCGGCCAGCCTCACCCGCCTGCTCAACCTCGGCGTGCGCTACAACAACGGCTCGACGATGCCCGCACCCGCCCGAACGCGGCCCAGCCGGCGTTGCGACACCCGTCGGCGCCGCAGGGCAGCCGTCCCGCTACGTCGGGAGCACCCGCCGGGCTGGACGAGCAGACGTCGATGTATCTCCAGCCCCTATCTCGGCTCTCTAGTTCGCCAGCACGCCATTCAGGGCGCGGGCGTCGCGGCCCCTCGGGGGCGCGTGGACTCCGCCAGAGTGATCCTTTGCCGGGCTTCGCGCGAACAGTCATCGGGGTGTGCGGCGCGGTCGACCCGCGCCGACCCGTCCCCCACGACCAGCGGCTCGGGGAATGCCCCGACCAAGCCCACCCCCCAGGCCAACGGCCCGTCCTCCGCGCGCCGGGTCGCCTCGGCGCACGCCCGCGAGGGCAGGTACGAGGCGGCGCTGCGCCACCTGATCGCCGCAGGCGACCGTGTCGCCGCGGAACTGCTGCTCGTGGCTCAGCCAGAACGCTTGCGGCCCGTGAGCGCGAAGGGCTCAGCCGCGGGCCGGGGCGTTCCGCTGACGGCGGCGCTCGCCTGGAGTGAGGGGTTGTCGAGCTACGTATCAGGTGAGCTGTACGACGACGCCGTGTTCGAACGGGCCATCCTCACCGCTGAAGGGACACCGGACGAGGCCCAGGCGCTGTGCCTGGCGGCGTGTGGTATCGCGCGCAGGGCATGCCGGAGGCCGCGCGTTCGGCCGCGGGACGAGCCGAGCGGACCGCGCACTCCTGCGGCGACGCGGTCGCCCGGGCCGCCAGCCACCGCAGCATGGCGCTGCTCGCCGCCCACGACGGCGACCGCCACGCCCGCCAGACCCACTACCGTGCGGCGCTCGAGCTCGCGCCCGCGGACGACAACCTGTTGCGCATCGTGATGGGCCTCAACCGGGCCTGCCATGCCCTCGCGCACGGCGCGCCCGCGGCGGCGGTCCACGAGATCGAGGAGGTGCTGCGGCTGGCCCGTGACGCCGCCGGCATCAGCTTCGAGCCCTTCGGCCTGAGCGTGAGCGCAGCCGCGAAGACGCGGCTGGGACGGCTGGAGGAGGCGCCCACCGACGCGGCTGCCAGCCAGCGGCTAAGGCATGCTGTCGGCGTCCACTTCGACGCCGCCTTCGGCGGCGGAGCGGACGCACAGCCCGACCCGCGCCTCGGCGTCAACTCCCAGGCGGCGGAGGTAGTGCGAGAGCCGGTTGGCCCTGGCATCCAACTGCCCGTAGGACAGTTCAGCCTCGCCGTAGCGCAGCGCGGGGGCGTCAGGCGTGCGGTCGACCCACTGCTCGAACAGGTCCGGCACCGAGCTCGTGCGGGGGTAGACATGGGCGGTGTCGTTCCATTCGAGGACGACACCCCGCCATTCCGTCCTGTCCAGCAGCGACAGGTTCGACAGGTGCTCGTCGGGCGCATGCCGGAACTGCTCCAGCAGAACAGACAGGTGCCGGGCCATGCGCTCGATGTCGTGGCGCTCGTGGCGCCAAGCTCATCGCCGCCGGGCTCAAGGTCGCGCCGCTGCGCAGCGTCGGCTTCCACCTCGTCACGCCGGGCGAGGTGGCGGGTTGGGAGGGGCGGCGGCATGCGGGACTGCGGGAACGCAACCGCCGCCCGTGCAGGTTGGGCTCAGCGCCGCACACCTCTCCCCTGAGAGCGGTTGTCCACAATTTCCCCGGCGGACAGGCGAACTCCGGGAAGGGGGATGGCACCCTCCCCCGTGATGAGTGAGATGACCGCCCTGTCCCCGCTCGCGGAGATCGAGGCCAACGTCCAGCTGCGCGCGAAGAAGCTGCAGCTGGACGTGGACCGCGCGACCGGCCGCGACCTGCTGCGCACCCTGGTGCGCGAGGAGGTGTCGCGCTGGTCCGACGACTACAAACGCGGCCTGCGGTCCTTCGACCTGTCCGACCCCGACCTGGTCGCCGAACGCGCGCTGCGCAACGTCGCCGGTTACGGCCCGCTGGAACCGCTGCTGGCCGACGACGACGTGTGGGAGATCATGATCAACGCCCCCGATCAGATCTTCGTGAAGCGCCATGCGGGGCGCAGCGGGTACCACGACGAGGTCTTCCACGACGACGAGCACGTGACCCGCACGCTGACCAAGATCCTCGACGACGCGGCCGGCGCGCACCGCAAGCTCGACCCGTCCGAGGGTCTGCAGGACGCCCAGCTGGACAGCGGCGCGCGGCTGCACATCGTCCACCGCGACGTCGGCCGCGACAACCACCTGTTGGTCAATATCCGCAAGTTCACCGGTGTGGCGTTCCGCTCGCTGCGCGAGCTGGTGGACCGCGGGATGCTCGACGCGCCGGTGGCGGACTTCCTGCGCGCGTGCGTCCGCGCCCGGCTGTCGCTGGTGATCGCGGGGGCGCCTGGCTCGGGCAAGACCACGATGCTGTCGTGCTGCGCCGCCGAGCTGGACCCCGCGCTGCGTGTGGTGGTGGCGGAGGAGGTCTTCGAGGCCGACATCCCGTTGTCGAACGTCGCGTCGATGCAGACCCGGGCGGCGCGCGCGGACCGGCCCGAGATCGACCTGCGCCGGCTGGTGGCGGGCTTCCTGCGCATGGCGCCGGACGTGGCGATCGTGGGCGAGGTGCGCGACCGCGAGGCCCTGCCGCTGCTGCTCACGCTGTCGTCGGGCGTGAAGGGCTTCACCACCATCCACGCCGGGTCTGCCCGCCAGGCGCTGACCCGGCTGCGCTTCGTCGCCCAGCTCGCCGACACGCGCAGCGAGCTGCCGATGGCCGCGCTGAACGCGCTGGTAAGTGAAGCGATCGACATCGTGGTGCACTGCGCGCGGCGCTTCGGCGAGGTGAAGGTCACCGAGGTGATCGCGGTCGAGGACCTGCAGGCCGGCCCCGGCGCCACCAACTTCACCGTGACCGAGCTGTTCCGGCGCGACCGCTGGGACGCCCCGCTGCACTGGACCGGCACGCTGCCCATCCGTGCCACCGCCGCCCTCGAGGATGCGGGCCACGACGTCCGCGCCCTCCTCGACGCTGCGGTGCCACAGCGATCGGCGTTCGCGGCCGAGACCGGCGCGCGCGAGTGGGGGCGACGGTGACGGCGCTGCTGATGACGCTCGCCGGCGCCTACGGGGTGTTCCTGCTCTACAGCGGGCTCGCGTTGGGGTGGCAGGGCCTGGGCGTCGGGCCGCGGACCCGGACGCGCCGGCGCCGCCCGCCCGCGCGCGACGTGCTGACGCGCGCGGGCCTGGGCGACGTGGCCCCGGGTGAGCTGGCCGCCGTCATGGCCGTGCTCGCCCTGCTGGGCGGCGGAGGCGCTTGGGGCCTGTTCGGCGGCGTCCTGCCGGGTGCCCTGGTGGGCCTATTCACCGCCACCTTTCCCGTTGCCGGCGCGCGCCTGCGCCGCGAGCGCCGGCTTGCCGAGGCGCGGGAGGCCTGGCCGCGCATGATCGAGGAGATCCGCCTGCTGACCTCCTCGGTCGGCCAGTCGATCCCCCAGGCGTTGTTCCAGGTGGGGGCCCGCGGCCCGGAGGAGATGCGGCCGGGCTTTGAATCGGCGCGCCGTGAGTGGCTCATTTCTACTGACTTTGCGCGCACGGCCGCCATCCTCAAGGACCGCCTGGCCGACCCGACCGCCGACGCCGCTTTGGAGACGCTGCTCATCGCCCACGAGGTCGGCGGGAGCGACGTGGACCGTCGCCTCGGTGCGCTCGTCGAGGACCGCATTGCCGACCTGCAGGGCCGCAAGGACGCACGCGCCCGCCAGGCCGGGGTGCGCTTCGCCCGCCGCTTCGTGCTGCTCGTCCCCCTCGGCATGGCCTTTGTCGGCTTGTCGATCGGCACCGGCCGGGACGCCTACGCCAGCGACGCCGGGCAGGCGGCGGTGCTCCTCGGTCTGGTCCTGCTCGCCGCCTGCTGGTTCTGGGCTGGGCGCCTGCTGCGGCTGCCCGAGGAGGAGCGGGTGTTCTCGGGATGACCTGGCTGGTGGTCCTGTGCGCGGCGCTGCTGGTGGTGGGCGCCACCCTCGTGCTGTCGGAGCTGCGCTGGTTCGCGCGGCGACCGCTGGGCGAGCGCCTGCGCCCCTACGTGGCGTGCGGCGCGACGGACCGCGGGCGCGGGGGGGTTCTGTCCGTCGAGTCCTTCCGCGAGGTCATCGGCCCCGTGTCGCGGTCGCTCGGTGAGAGGCTGTCGCGGCTGCTCGGCGTCAGCGAGGACCTCGAGCGACGCCTGGAACGGGTCCACTCGCCCATGGACGTGACCGGCTTCCGCGTCCGCCAGTTCGGCTGGACCATGGCCGGCTTCGGTGCCGGCGCCCTGCTCGCCGCCGCGCTGCCGTTCCCGCTGCTCCTGGCCGTCGGACTCCCGCTGGGCGGTGCGCTGCTGGGGTTCCTGGTGGTCGAGCAGCAGCTGGCCAAGGCCTCCCAGGCCTGGCAGCGGCGACTGTTCCTCGAGCTGCCGGTGGTCTCCGAGCAGCTCGCGATGCTGCTGTCGGCGGGCTTCTCCCTGACCGGGGCGCTGAACCGCGTCGCCAACCGGGGCCGTGGCGCGTGCGCGGAGGACCTGCGGCGCGTGCTGGGCCGGGTGCGCCAGGGCCTCAGCGACGTCGCCGCGCTGCGCGAGTGGGCGGTGCTCGCCGACGTGCCCGGGCTCGACCGCCTCGTCAGCGTGCTCGCGCTGAACCGCGAGGCGAGCGACCTGGGCCGCCTGCTGTCGGAGGAGGCGCGCAGCGTCCGCGCCGACGTCCAGCGCGAGCTGACCGAGACCGTCGAGCGCCGCGGCGAGCAGGTCTGGATCCCCGTGACCGTGGCCACCCTGCTGCCCGGGATGCTGTTCATGGCGGTGCCGTTCGTGGACGCCCTCCAGGTGTTCGCCGGATGACCGACCCCTTCAAGAGGAGCAGAGCGCATGACCGATCCAATCTTGTCCCTGTGGGTGGCCGTGGGTTGCGCGCGGCGGCGGGCACAGGACCGCCTCGCCGAGGAGTTGGGCGAGGGTGTCATCTCCACCGCCATCGCGGTGCTCATCATCGCCCTGCTCGGCGCGGCGATGTGGGTGGCCTTCGAGCAGCTGTGGAACGGCGCCGAGGCCCGCATCCAGGACTCCGTGAACGACATCGGGGGCTGAGCGCAGACGCGGGGGCGGGACTGCTGTCGACCCTCGCCGGCACCGGGGTCTTCCTCGCCCTGCTGTTCTTCGCGGTGCACCTGCTGATCGGGCTGCACCTGACATCGGTGGTGACGGCGGTGACCTGGGACGCCGCGCGGCTGGCCGCCGGCGAGCAGGGTGACCGGGTGCAGGCGCAGGCCCACGCCGAGCAGCTCCTCGACGGCTACACCGAGGACCTGCGGCTCGTCTGGGGGCCTGCCGACCAGGGCTCCGTGACGCTGACGGTGACCGCCACGAACCCCAACCTGCTGTGGCCCGGCCTGATGGAGGAGGTGGGCGTCGAGCAGATCGAGCGCACCGTGACCGTGCGGGCGGAGGACTTCGATGACGGCCGCTGACGACGGCGTCGTCGGCGGCATCGAGGTGCTGGCCTTCGGCTTCCTCACCCTGGTGATCGGGGCGCTGCTGGTGGCTAACGCCTGGGGGATCGTGGACGCGAAGATCGCGGTGACCGCGGCGGCGCGGGAGGCGGCGCGGGCGTTCGTGGAATCGCCGGGGGCCGGCATCGCGGCGCAGCGGGCCGAGCAGGCGGCGGCCGAGACGCTGACCGGCCACGGGCGCGACCTCGGGCGGGTCACCGAGGTGCGGGTGCGGGGCCGCTTCGCGCGCTGCGCGCGGGTCACCGCCTCGGTGGGCTACAGCGTGCCCGCGATCGCGCTGCCGTGGATCGGCGGACTGGCCGACACCACGGTGACCGGCAGCCACACCGAGGTCGTCGACCCCTACCGCAGCGGGCTCGGCGCCGTCGACCCGAGCCTGGCGGAGACCGACTGTGCCTGAGCGCCGGCCCACCGCGCCTAAGCGGAGGCCGACCGCGCCGCAGCGCCGCGGCCACCGCGACGACGGCACAGTGCTCATGCTCATGCCCGCCGCCGTGCTGGTGATCGTGGTGCTCGGCGCGCTCGCGGTCGACGCCACCGTGGCGTTCCTCGCCGAGCGCGAGGTCGCCAACCTCTCGGCGGGCCTCGCCAACGACATCGCCGGCGCCGCGCTGGACCCCGACGCCTTCTACGACGGCGGCGCCGTGCGGCTTGACGCCGTGCGCGCCGAGCAGGTCCGCGACCTCGCCATCGCCGCCTACGCCCCTCAGTACCTCGAGGACGTGGCGGTCGAGCAGCTCGGGGTGGCCGGGGACCAGGTGACCGTGACGGTCTCCGCCAACGCCCCCTACCTGTTCTCCAGCGGGCTGCCCGCGGCCCCCGACGGCATCCGGGTCTCGGCCACCGCCACCGCGACCGCCAGCCAGGGCTGACCGCGTTGTCCACAGCCATCCCTCGCGGCCATGTGTGAAGTCCGCTAACCTGAAGATATAGGAGAGGTGGTGAGAGGGAACGTGGGAGGCTTGTCGGTGGTGCGGCGCGGGTTCGCGGTGACCGCCTGGCTCGCCCTGCTCGTCGGGGTGCTCGTGGTCTTCACCCTGCTGGGCAGCGGCGCCCTCGCACCGCCACCGGTCACCGACCCCGGGGTGTGGGGCGCCTGGGCCTCGCAGCGGGGCGCGACCGAGGTCGTGTTCGCGCTGCTGCGGATCGGGGTGGTCGCCGTCGCCTGGTACCTGCTCGGGGTGTCGGTCATCGGGGTCGCGGTCCGGCTGCTGCGACTGGGCCGGCTGGTGCGGGTGGCCGACATCGTCACCGTGCCGGCGGTGCGCCGGCTGCTGCAGGGCGCGCTCGGGCTGGGCCTGGCGACCGCGGCGGTGACCGCAGGCAGTGCACCCGGCCGCGTGCCGGGCGCGACGGCCGGCGCCGCGGTGGCCGCGGAACCGGCGGTGGGCTCGAGCGCAGAGGTCGCCCTGCTCGACACCGGGGTCGCCCTGCCCGGCGCCGCCCGGCTGACCATGAACCCGCTCGGTGCGCGCGGGGCGTCCTTCGCGGTGATGCGCCAGGTCGGGCCACCGTCGCCATCGCCGTGGGTGGAGCGCGACGAGGCGGCCCCCGACCGAGCGTGGGAGGTGCAGCCGGGCGAGCACCTGTGGGCCATCGCCGAGCGCACGCTGGCCCAGGCCTGGGGACGCGCGCCGACGGACGCCGAGATCGAGCCGTACTGGAACGACCTGGTGGCGCACAACCGCGACGCGCTCGCCGATCCGGCCAACCCCGACCTCGTCTACCCGGGGCAGGTCTTCGGCCTCCCGCCGGTCCCGTCGCCGGACGGAGAGGTGCACCCCGGCGTGGTGGGGCACTAGGCTCAGCGCCATGAAGGCGCGCGCCGTGTCGGTCCTGGCCGCTGTCGCACTGCTCGTAGGCGCGCCTTGGGCGGGCGCTGCCGTGCTGACCGAGGTGGCTGACGCGCTGGACTCCGACGGCTTCTACGTGGAACCGGGCGCGGAGGCGGTGGATACGGATGCACTGGCGGACGTCGTGCGCGAAGCGCGGCGTCCGTTCTGGGCCGTGGTGCTGGCCGACAGCCCGCCCGGTGGTGAGGCCGCGTTCGCCGACGACCTCGTGAACGATCTGCCCGGCGCCGTGACGGTCATCGTGGTGACGCCCACCGCTGTCGAGGCGAACAGCACCGAGGCGAACGATGCAGAGATCGATGACGCGTTCCTCGCCGCCGAGGGCGACCTCGACTTCTCCAGCGCGAGCGCGCTGGAGATCATCAGCGTCTTCAGCCGGGCCTTCGACTCCCTGGAGGCAGCCGATGGTGGCGAGGCGGACGGCGGTGGCGGGGCCGACGGTACGAGCGGGCTACGGCTGGTGCCGATCCTCCTGGTGGGCGGTGTCGGGGTGGCGGGGGTCGCGGCGCTGGTGAGCCGCCGGCGGGCCCGGGGCGAGCAGGAGGCGCAGCAGCAGCGGGCGCTGGAGGAGGCCCGGGCAGAGGTCCGCGGGCAGGTCCAGGTGATGGCGGACCAGATCCTCGCGCTTACGGACCGGGTGGAGCTCGCGGGCAACGAAGAGGCGTCGACGCTGTTCACGGAGGCGACCGCCACGTATGCCAAGGCGCAGGCGGAGCTGGAGCGCTCGACGTCCACCACGGCGCTGGAGCGCGTGTCCGACGATCTGGACCACGCGCGCTGGCAGCTGGAGTCCGTCATTGCCCTGATCGAGGGGCGCACGCCCCCGCGCGAGCCCGAGCGCGCCCCGGCCTGCTTCTTCGACCCAACGCACGGCGCGGGCGTGGAGGAAGTCACCATCGAGACCGCCGCGGGCGACAAGACCGTGCGGGTCTGCCGGGCCGACGCGGAGAAGCTGCGCGCCGGCGAGACGCCGGAGCCGCGCATGGTGGAGGTCGGGGGCCGCCACGTGCCCGCGGCCATGGCCCCGCGCTCCTACGGCGGGGGCGGCTGGCTCGGCCGCCTCGAGAACTTCGTGGTCGTCCTCGGTGGGCAGCGCCGCCCCTACGGCTGGGGCGGGTACGGCGGGTACGGTCCCTTCGGCGCCCCCCGCCGCCGCGGCTGGGGTGGTGGCGGCTGGAGTGGTGGCGGCGGCGGCTACCCAGACGATGATCGCGACCGTGGGGGGTACCGCCGCATCGGCGGCGGCTGGTTCGGCGGCGGCGGCGCCAGGCGCCGGTCGAGCGCCGGGCGGTCACGCGGCGGCACCTTCGGTCGCAGCAGCAGCAGCGGCAGTGGGGCCGCTCCCGCGGCGGGGGCGGCCGCCGCCGCTGACCGACGGCCCGCGGAGCAAGACCGTCGCGGTCGCCGGTTTTCTCTCCGGCCACAGGTCCGGGCGAGCTGGAGCGCTGCTAACGGGACTGGCCCCAGCGGTCCTGCTCGGACGGTCCGACGTTCTCAGCCAGCCAGGTGTTGAGGGGGGCGGCGGCGCGCCAGGTGGTGACGACGTGGTCGAGGGCGCGGCGGGAGGACATGGTGCGGCCGGGAGGGAGGTCGGCGGAGACTGTGACGCCCTTGTGGCGCAGCAGGCGGACGCGGGGGTGGTCGCGGGCGTACCCGCGCGGGGCGGTCTTCAGCGCCTCGCCGCTCACGCGGTACCCGCCCTCCTCGAGGTCGGCGACGATCTGCTCGAGCTCCTTGCCGGGCACCTCCTCGTGCACCGCGGCGCGGTAGCGCACGAGCTGGTCGCGGGTCATCTCGTGGTAGTCGGAGGCGGCCAGGAGGCCGTCCATCGACACCTCGAGGTAGTAGACCGACCCGTCCTCGCGGGAGCCTCCCACCACCGCCGACGCCTGGGTCTTGTACCGCGCCTTGTCCGCCGAGAAGCGCACGTCGCGGTACGGGCGGAACAGGTGCGCACCGCCGAACTCGCCCTCGACCTCCGCCAGCAACGCCAGCAGCGGGCCCTTGACCGAGGACTCGTAGACCGCTCGGGTGCCGGTGAAGTAGGCCTTGGAGTTGTCCTCCTCCAGGCCCTCGAACCAGCCAAAGGCCTCCGGCGGCCAGCCCTGGAATGCCATGGCCGCACACTACCGCCGCCACTACCCTGAGGCCCGTGGAACCAGGGACGCTGCTCGTCATCGCGGGGCTGGTCGCCGCGGGCATCGCGACCGGCGTGAGCAACCTGCGCACCCGGCGCGCGTTCGACGCGCAGCGGCGGGACGCGCTGGACGAGGCGCGCGCCGAGGTTGGCGCCCAGGTCTCTTCGATGGCCGACGAGATGCTCGCGCTGACCGACCGCATCGCGCTGTCCGAGCACACGGACCCAGAGTCCACCCGCCTGTTCGCCGAAGCCTCCGCCACCTACCAGCAGGCCTGCGACGCGTTGGAGCGGGCGCGCACCGCGCGCGAACTGGAGATTGCGGCCGACGACCTCGACCATGCACGTTGGCAGCTGGAGTCGGCCAAGGCGATGGTCGAAGGGCGTGAGTCGCCTGCGCCGCCGGACGTGGAGCAAGCCTGCTTCTTCGACCCCACCCACGGCGCCGGGACGGGGGTCGCGGCGATCGACACCTCGGCCGGGCGGCGCGAGGTGCGTGTGTGCAGCTACTGCGCCACGAAGCTGCGCTCCGGGCAGGCGCCCCAGCCCCGCATGATCGAGGTCGGCGGTGCGCGGGTGCCCGCCGCGAAAGCCCCGCGCTCCCACGGCGGGGGCGGCATGGACTGGCTCGACGACTTCTCCGTGGTCATGGAGGGGGTGACCCGCCCCTACGGCTGGGGAGGCTACGGCGGCCCCCGCCCCCCGGTCGGCCGCCGCTGACCGCAGCGCTCCCGGGCGTTCCCCCCGGCCGGGGACCCCCGAGTGTCGTTGGCATGCCCGCGCTTGCTCTAGGCTCTGGGCGGTCGAGGTCGGACTTGTCCGTCCAGCGACCGGTCGGAGGGGGTGCGGCAATGGAGCGGCGGCGGTTCGCGTTCACCTGCATGATCGCGCTGCTGGCCATCGCGGCGTTCGCCCTGTTCCTAGTCCTGGAGCCCGGCGACGAGGCCGTGAGCCGCCTCGTCACCGGCGTGATAGTCACCGCGGCGCCGCTGGCCGCCGCGGTCGCGTGCCTGCTGGCCGCGCGCACACCCGGACGGACGCGGCGGGCGTGGCTGCTGCTGGCCGCTTCGGCCTGCTCCTGGGGCCTCGCGCACGCCGCATGGAGCTGGTCGGTGGCGACGGGCGGGGTGAGCACCACCTTCCCGTCGCCGGTCGACGTGGGCTTCCTGGCCGCCGCACCGCTGCCGGCCGCGGCCGTCCTCGCCTTTGCAGAACGGGGCGGGACACGCAGCATGCGGGTGCGGCTGGGACTGGACTGCGCCGT
>Ga0136616_10001730_pt1 | contig 11506 bp, 10 predicted proteins | sample AntDrymUQ2992106_2_FD_106648 | JGI IMG/M metagenome (GOLD analysis project Ga0136616, IMG submission 106648) | Polar desert sand microbial communities from Dry Valleys, Antarctica - metaG UQ299 (21.06) | ecosystem: Environmental > Terrestrial > Soil > Desert | place: Antarctica: Dry Valley... | reverse complement strand
TCCGCGCGTGAGCTTACGCTTGGCTGATGTGATCGCGGCCATCCATAGCCTCCATGGAATCCTACAGCGACACTGCCAGGAGAGCTCAAATTGAGCCTAAATTCGTGGGGATCCCACAGGGCCAAACGTGGTTTCGATGAGCCGCCGACGCAATTCCGTGAGCAAGCCGAAACCGATGCTGTCGGCCCGCGCGCGTCCGTCCCATCGCAGCAAGGCGCGTCGAACGTCCGCCTCCCAAGGAGTTGCGGTGCCGAGCACCTCGAGCGCCAGGGCGCGATAAAAATCATATACCCTACCTTTGGTATCGAGCTGTAGGTTCAGCATGTCCCGTTCCGTGATTGACCGTGAGGCCGCGAGTTGTTCATTGATGCGGAAGGCCCGATAGTCGTGGGCGTAATTGTGCCCGAGAGAGTAGGGGTAGCCCTTGCCCAGCGTTCTGTTATTGGCGGTGGCGATGAAGCCATTACGAGGATCGACGAGCTTTGGGATCGCGGCCGGCGGGATGTAGCCTTCCCACCCTGTCTCACCCCCCGCCCAGGAGCGGGCGGTCGACCCGTCGAAACCGGCGCGCAGCGGGATCCTTCCCATGATCGTCCAGCCGATCCGGCCGTTGCGGTCAGCGACCGTGACGTTCTGGGGCGGACCGCCCGCTCGGTTCATGATCCGCAAGGCGTCGGCAACGCTGCGGGCGTTCTCCATGTCGATGAGATCGAGATTGACGGCGTCGGGTTCGAGCGCAGTCCATTTCACGGCGACGGGTTGCCCGAGCAAGAGCGCTTCCGATACCGGCCCCCAGATCGTGTGTTTGACATCAAGCCGCATGTCGGCGGCCCCTTGCACCGCGATTTGCTCTGTGCGGATCTCGAACGCGCGCCGACCCAAGGGCGTTCGGTACCGAGTGGGATCCATTCGATCGATCTCGATTCTGACCAGGTCGAGCACATCGGAATTGACGTTGGTGTAACCCCAGGCCACGTCTCCGTTACTACCGGTCACGATGAGCGGGATCCCAGGAATCGTGAGACCCGCCAGGAAATGCTTACCGTAGCGGAGCGCCGCCCGATACCAGATGTTGGGGATGCCGAGCGGCAAGTGCATGTCATTGGCGACCAGGGCCGCGCCCGTGCGAGTCTTGGACGGGGCGACGGCCCAACTGTTCGACCCGAGAACCGGTGCGTCCCCGGTAACGGCGCGCCGGTGAACCGTGAGCCGATGCTTGTCCCGAAGCCCGGCCAGAGCCTCGAAGGGGACCGGTTGTATGGGCCGATACGATCCCTTTCCGCCAAGCAGGGGGGCAGAAAAGGTATCGGTATCCGGCGTCAGAAACGCGGTCACCTCAAAGGGGAGCGTTTCGGACATCACGCTCAGCATACGTTCGTCGCGCTCCGTAAAGGTCAAAAGCTGAAACATGTTGATCGCCACTAAGATGCTATCCGCCGGCGCCCACGGGGCGGGACGATGGCCGGTGATCCAGAACTCGAAGGGCAGGATCGTGGTTTGGTTAATAAAGGCATTGATCCCACCGGCGTAGGCGTCGAGCACTCGGCGTTGCTTAAGCGGCAACCTGGCAACGATGGTTGCCGCGGCCCGTTCCGTGCCTAGGGTCCGTTGGAGGCGGTCGCTTGCGAGCGCGCCGGCGCCGAAAACCTCGGCTAGCCGGCCCGCTGCCTTGCGCCGCGATAAGTCCAACTGAAACAAACGGTCCCCCGCGGTCACGAAGCCCAGGGTAAAAAACGCGTCCTCTCGCGTTGCGGCATGCAGGGTAGGAACACCCCAGGGGTCGAATGTCACCGTGACCTCGTGCCGCAAACCGGCGAGCTTGATTTCACCCTCAATAGAGGGGAGGGACCCCATTAGGAGCAACCCGATACCGGCGGGCACCGCCAATAGCAGCGTGAGCACCACAAGTCGTCTTTTCACGCTGCGCGACACCCGTCAACGATTTCCACAGCGTGCACCCGTTACGCCCTTCTAACTTTCTCGATCCGTATTTTGAGTGCGCGGACGATACGTTTGGCGATGAAAGGGAAGATGGCTAGGAGTGTAAGCGACGCGAGCAGTCCGGGTGATACAATGTCGCCCAGGGCTTCGATGTTTGCGATCTGAGTGCCCGCGTTCACGCAAACGATGGCGCCGATCAGCATGCCCACCTGGCTTACCAGGATATAATTCGTGGTGGACATCGACGTCAAACCCATGACGAGGTTAATGACGAGAAACGGGGAGATAGGCAACAGCCGCAGGCTGAAGAGATAAAAAACACCGTCCTTGTCCATCTCTTCATTTATGAATCGTAAGCGGTCGCCAAAATGTTGTTGCACGACATTGCGAAAAAAATAACGAGAGGCGAGGAACGCGAGGGTAGCCGCAACGGTCGAGGCGCATGAGACCAGCACTGTGCCCCACCAGAGTCCAAAGATATTTCCAGCGACCAGCGTCAACACCAGACCGCCGGGAAGTGATAAGCCCGCAACAAAAATATAAATGAGAATAAAGGCCGCGGCAGTGCGTCCGGGGTGGACTGCATAGTAATCATTGATAGCGGATTGCTGCGCCACAAAATAGTCGATCGTAAAGTAGCGATGAAACCCGGAAGCAAAAAACGAGGCTACGATCACGAGTAATAAGGTCGCTAATAGTATCTTGACCGCTATGGCCGTTGGCGCGGGCGTAGCCATGGGTTTCGGGTCCATGTTCTAAGCGTGGACCTCAGAGTGCTAAATGCACATTATGTATACTGAGCAGTCGCCGCTGGACATTTCGGTATAGGGGGTATTGCCATGACGGGTTTAGCTTATAACACGGTTAGCGGCTCATCGGTCGCCGCGCCGGCCGGAACCGATCCGTACGCCGAACGTATCTGGTTGAAAGCCTACCCGCAAGGCGTACCGGCCGACATCGGTATCGAAAGGTACTCCTCTCTGGTGGACCAATTTGAGCAATGTTTTACTCGCTATGGTACGCGCCCCGCGTTCGCGAACATGGGGGGCGTCCTGACTTATTCCGCGCTCGATGAACTGAGCAGGGCGTTCGCCGCGTTCCTGCAAAACCACCTCGGGCTCAAACCCGGCGCCCGCATCGCCATCATGCTACCGAACCTGCTTCAATTTCCCGTGGCGCTCATTGGGGCATTGCGAGCGGGCTTGATAGTCGTGAACACGAATCCCTTGTATACGCCCCGCGAGCTGCATCACCAGCTTGTGGATTCGGGTGCCACGGCCATCGTGATCCTGAGCAATTGCGCCCATGTGCTGGAGAAAGCTCTGTCTGGTTCCCGTGTTGAAAAGGTCATAGTCACCGATCTGGGAGACCTCCTGCCTTGGCCACGACGCGCGATCATCAACTTTGTGGTAAAGCGGATCAAGCGCCTCGTACCCAAGCATGAGATCAGTGGAGCGTTCGGTTTCCGGGAAGCCCTTGACATCGGTAAGGGACTCAAACTCGATCGGATGTTGATCGATCACGCCGACCTCGCCATGCTGCAGTACACCGGTGGGACCACCGCTATCCCTAAAGCGGCCATGCTAACGCATGGAAATCTCGTCGCAAATACCTTGCAATCGCTGGCCTGGCACGATCCCATCGTGGGCGATAGCGATGAAGTCGTGATTACGGCGATACCGCTCTATCATATCTTCGCGTTCACGATCAATTGCCTGACCTTCCTCGAGCTTGGCGCGTTGAATCGTCTGATCACGGACCCCCGCAATCTAAAAGCATTCGTAAGTGAGCTGCGCGCTTCAAGGTTTACCTGCATCACCGGAGTCAACACCCTATTTAATCACCTCATGAATACGCCTGGGTTCAGGGATCTCGATTTCTCCAGTCTCAAGGTCTGTGTGGGCGGAGGCATGGCCGTCCAGCGCGCCATCGCCGAGCGTTGGAAAGCAATAACGAATTGTATATTGATCGAGGGTTACGGCTTGACCGAGACCTCCCCCTTGGTATGCGTGAACCCCTTGGACCTCAAGGAGTTCAGCGGCAGCATGGGCCTTCCTGTGTCTTCAACCGAATGCAGCATTCGTGACGACAGCGGAGCGCCGGTGTCGCTGGGAAGCGTCGGGGAACTATGGATCCGCGGTCCGCAAGTAATGAAGGGCTATTGGAATCAGCCCGCCGAGACGGCCAAAGTACTTACCTCCGATGGATGGCTGAAGACGGGCGACATCGCGAGCATGGATGAGCGCGGGTTTATGCGCTTGGTAGATCGCAAGAAAGACATGATCCTGGTGTCGGGATTCAACGTTTGTCCCAACGAGATCGAGGAGGTCGTAATGGCTCACCCAGGGGTTCTCGAGGCGGCGGTGGTCGGGGTGCCGGATGAGGACACCGGCGAGGCCGTCAAGCTGGTACTCGTGCGCCGCGATCCGGCCTTAAGCGCGCAAGACCTACGCACGCATTGCGAGGAAAATCTCGTCGCTTACAAGCTACCGAAACATATCGAGTTTCGCGACCAGCTTCCAAAGTCGAGCGTGGGCAAGATCCTCCGCCGTGTCCTGCGCGAGGCACAGGCTGCTGGCTAAGCCTCGAGATGCGCCGCGGCGCGTCCGCTCTTCAAAGTTATAAAAATATGAACTCACGCTTGCGCTTTGGCCTCCTCGCGGTCGCCCTGCTGTTCTCGATCGCAGCGGCGGGCGATTCGCTCACCCCCGAAAGCGCGTTGGAGCGCAGTGGATATATGCGCCTGACCACCTCCGTCGAAGTCAGCAAGTTCTTGGAGCAACTCGCGTTGCTTTCGCCTTTCGTGCGTAAGGAACAAATAGGCCGCTCCGCCGGTGGGAGGTCTATCGACGCCGTGTGGATCTCCAAGCCACCGCCCGTGCGCGCCAACAAGAAAACTTCGTTACCGCGCCTGACTATCTTGTTGGTCGGCACACAGCACGGAACCGAACCTTCGGGCGGGGAGGCGCTCCTGCTGGTCGCGCGAAGGCTTGCGCTGGGCGGCATAAAATCGATTCTCGATGGCGCGGATTTCATCATCGTGCCAAACGCCAACCCAGACGGACGCGATCTTCATCGGCGCGTCAACGCCAACAACGTGAATCTGAGCACGGATTTCGTGCTCTTATCTCAGCCCGAAAGCCGCGCGATCAATGATCTGCTCTTGCGCGTACGGCCGGAAGTCGTGCTCGATGTCCATGAATCCGCGATACTGAAAAAGAAAACCCTCGGCCGTGAGGGCTACCTAACGGACTTCAATGCCCAGTTTGAGATCGGCAACAACGCTAACATCGCGCTCGAGATCAGACGCCTGAGTCTCGACCGCATGCTGCCCGAAATTGTCCGCGAAGTTCAACGCCGGGGCTTGCCGGCCCAGCGTTATATTGGCGAGATCACGAGTATTCGCCAAGCGATTACCAACGGTGGCTTGTCGCTTAAGAACTTGCGCAACAAGGCCGGAATGGTGGGCGCCTTTTCGTTTCTGCTCGAGAATCGCCTGGATCCGCCAGGGAACTACCCGACGCATCGAAACATCCGCGAGCGCGTTGCCGAGCAAGTCCTTAGTATTGAGAGCTTCCTTAAGGTGGTGCGCGCGCATGCACAGGAGATCATGCCGATAACACGCACGGTCCGAATGGCGCCGATGCTCCGATCGGTGTATTTGTACACGGCGTATGAAAGAAATAGAACCCAACCGCGCATCTCCTTGCAGTTGCGGCGGCGCGATACGGGTGTGGCGGAGAAACGGTGGTTCGACGATCATCGCGCGGTAGCGACTGCGCATAAATTAGATCCGCCGCAAGCCTATGTCGTCACGGCCCATGAGCAACCCATCGCGGCGGTTTTAACGCGGCACCATCTCAGGTACAAGAAAATCACCAACCGGCGCAAGCTCGCCGTGAGTGCGCAGAAAATAAGAGCGGATGGCAACCCCTTGAAACCGGGCGAGCCCGCGGCTATTCACGCGTACCCGGTCGAGCTTTTCTTAGAACCGGGCGATCTGTGGATCGAGGCGCGCCAACCGGGGGGTTTGATCTTACCCTTGCTGTTGGAACCTCGTTCCACCAGCAGTATTTTCGCCTACCCCCCGTTTAACGCCGCGTTGACCCGGGGACGCGAATTCTTCGTCTATCGCGTGCCATAGCAAGGAAGTGCCCGCGCGGTGTCCGCTCCTAGAATCGCCGGGCGGACAACGCATCCGGTGAGGTCAATTTCCTCGCCCCGGCCGATGCGGCGATTTCCGTCAAGATCTCCTCGGCCATACGCTGGGCCGCAATTAGACTCGGACCCTGCATTGTTTCCTTAAGCAGCTTGAGCGGCTCGTGGGCGTCCAGTGAACCATGCTTAGCAGCTACTTCGCACCACGCGTAGGCACGCACGCGATCCGGATCGACGCCGCGGCCGGCGGCATACGATAAGCACAAGAGGTGCTGAGCGTCGGCTACGCCTTGCATCGCCGCCTCGCGATACCAACGTGCGGCGTGCGCGTAGTTTTGCGCCGTTCCCCGGCCCTGCCCAAACATCAGCCCCAGATTGTACTGCGCGTTGCCATGGCCCAGTTGCGCCGCTTGTTGGAGCGAAGCGAAGGCCTTGTCATCGTCCGTGGGCGTGTTTTCGCCATTGCGGTAGGCCATACCTTCTTCGAATAATGCGTCGGCCTGGCTCGATGTTTCTGCCGGAACGGTGCTTGGAACAGACACAACCGGAACCACGGCGGGTGCGCTCGCGAGTGGGTTTCCCGTTAGCGCCGGCGGCGGCGCGGCGCCGCGTTGCGTCGCGAAGCCGGCGAAAATGGCGATCGCGGCGCCGATCCCGAGCGCGCCCCAGGAGGCACGGCGCCCCCAGGGGGCACGGCGCCCCCAGGAGGATTGAACTTGGACAATCCCCGGGGGCGGAGTATGTTGCACCCCTTCGCTCGCCGTGACCGCGGTGGCCAGCAATATCGTTTTGGTATCCGTGCTAAGCGGCGTGGGCCGGTTTCGCAGGTCTTTCAGGTGAGTCAGCAACTCGTCGACGTCCGCATAACGATCCTCGGTCCGTTTGGCCGTCATGCGCTCGACGATCTCCTCGAAGCGCGCGTGCGTTTCCGGCAAGGCCGGCATCGGCGCGTTCATGTGCTTTACGATGGTCTTGATATCGGACTCGTCGTCGAAAGGTTTTACGCCGGTCAGCATCTCGTAGAACACGATACCGAGGCTGTAAATATCGGAACGGCAATCGACGTCTCTACCCTGGGCTTGCTCGGGGCTCATGTAGTGCGGGCTGCCCATGATCGTTCCGGTGACGGTGACATTCTTTTCCAGGCCAATCTGCTTGGCGATCCCAAAATCGGTGAGAATCGGAATGGCCTCGTCCCGGAACAGGATGTTGGCGGGTTTCACGTCCCGGTGCACCATGTTTCTTCGATGCGCGAGCCTGAGGGCACTTGCCATCTGCTCGATCACATTGAGGGCGAACTCCGGGCCGAGGTCGCCTTTGATTCTCTGCTTCAGATCGCCCCCCTCGATATACTCCATCGAGATATAATGCAGCCCGTTCGCGATCCCGATATCATGAATGGTAATGATGTTCGTATGCGAAAGTTGCGCGATGGTGCGGCCCTCGTTGAGAAAACGCTCGGAAAATTCCGGGGAGTCAAAATTGGTTAGGATCTTGAGGGCCACCGCGCGGTGCAGCGATTCTTGAATCGCCAGATACACGGAGGCCATCCCGCCCTTGCCGATGCGGCGCTCGATTCGGTATCCAGGGATGATGTTGGGGTTCATAGTCTCAACTGTCTGCGCTGGGTTACGGGCAAGCTGGGTGTAAAGCGGCCCAGCGGCGCCCTAATCCGCGGTCCTTGAATTGCGACATACCCCTGGATTAGGACACAGCTCATTCGAAAAGGTGTTGGCGATATATCGTGCATATCGAGGAAGTTCTTTAGAGCCGCCGGCGCGCCTCAGGTTAACGAATTCGAGCGATGCGCCGGTGGACTGGGGGCGCGGCCCGCATGCGCGCGAAGGGAATAATCCTGTATGAAGATTAGGACTTACCGGGACAAATCACCGCGGATCGCGGCGACGGCCTTCGATCCCACCGCCGCTGTGATCGGGGATGTCACGGTCGGCGCGCACAGCTCGCTGTGGCCGATGGCCGTTGCGCGTGGGGATGTGAACGCGATTGTCATCGGCGATTGCATGAATATTCAAGACGGGACCGTCATCCACACCACCTCGGACAGCATGTATTCTCCCGGGGGTTACACGGTCACTATCGGCAATCATGTCACCGTCGGCCATCGCGTCGTGATCCACGGCTGCCGCATCGAGGACTATTGCCTCATCGGCATGTCGGCGACGGTCATGGACGGGGCTATCTTGGAGGCGGGCTTAATCCTGGCGGCGGGGAGTCTGGTGCCGAGTGGCAAAGTGCTTCAAGGAGGGTATCTTTGGATCGGGAGCCCCGCGCGCAAGTCACGTCCACTAACGGAGGTGGAGCAGAGATACCTATCGGATTCCGCTGCTCATTATGTCAAGTTGAAAGACCAATACTTGGGGATGCCTGGTCATGAATGAACCGCCGTGCGCAGCGCCGGTGATCGTTATACGTGGTCCCAAAGGCGTGCATGGAATTAACCATTAGAAAACCCGATGATCTGCACGTTCACCTCCGGGACGGACCGTGGATGGCGAACGTATTGCCGCACACCGCGATGCGTTTCTCTCGCGCCGTGGTGATGCCGAATCTCGACCCGCCCGTCACTTCCACGGCCGCGGCCTTGGCGTACCGCGCGCGCATCCTTGATGCACTGCCTCGTGGCCTGCGCTTCGAGCCGCTCATGACGCTCTATCTCACCGAGGAGACCGGTATCGAGGAGATCCGAAAGGCCAAGCTAAGCGGCCATGTGGTGGCGGTAAAATACTACCCGGCCGAGGCGACGACTCATTCGAACCGCGGCGTGGCCGACATCCGCAAGGTGTATCCGGTGCTCGCGGAGCTTGAGAACCTCGGCATGCCCTTGCTCTTGCACGGTGAGGTCGTCGATCCGGCCGTGGATGTTTTCGACCGCGAGCGTGTTTTTATCGAACGGGTGTTGGGCGAGATCATCCGGCGGTTTCCCGGCCTCAAGCTGGTGTTGGAGCACATTACGACGCGCGCGGCGGCCGAGTACGTTCGCACCGGCCCCGCATCCTTGGCGGCCACGATCACGGCGCATCATTTGATGCTCAACCGCAATGCCCTGTTCCAGGGCGGCCTGCAACCCCATCACTATTGTTTGCCCTTGCTCAAGACCGAGGAAGACCGGCGGGCATTGGTGCGGGCCGCGACCAGTGCCAACCCGAGGTTTTTTCTCGGCACCGACAGCGCGCCGCACGCGCGCGCGGCCAAGGAGCGGGCCTGTGGATGCGCCGGGATTTATACCGCGCACGCGGCCTTGGAGCTTTACGCGGAAGTCTTCGATGAGGCGGGGAGGTTGGATCACCTCGATGGATTCGCGAGCGGCCACGGTGCGGCGTTCTACGGATTGCCGAGGACGAGCGAGAAGCTTACGCTCCGCAAGGCGCCCATGACCGTCCCACGTAAGTACCCATTCGGAAATGATGAGCTAATACCCTTTCGGGCCGGTGCGGCCTGTGACTGGACCCTGGTGACGCATGAGTAGCGACATGCGATCCAGGCGCCTGATGGCGTCGCGTTTCCGTGGCTTCTTGCCCGTCGTTGTGGATGTGGAAACCGGCGGTTTCGATCCGGCGACTAACGCCTTGCTGGAGATCGCGGCCGTGGCGGTAATGAGCGACGAGAGAGGCGAGTGGCGGCGCGAAAAGACGGTCGCCTGTCATGTACAACCGTTTCCGGGCGCTCATCTCAATCAGGCTTCCTTGAAGTTTACCGGGATCGATCCGCACCACCCGTTCCGCTTTGCCGTGCCCGAGCACGAGGCCTTAGAAAGTATTTTCGAGTTTGTACGTCAGGTGGTCGCCAAGACGGGTTGCACTCGAGCGATCTTGGTGGGACACAACCCCTCCTTTGATCTGGCCTTTATCAAAGCGGCGGTCGCACGGACGGGTATCAAGCGCAACCCGTTTCACTCGTTCAGCACCTTTGATACCGCGACCCTCGGGGGCCTGGCCGTCGGCCAGACGGTGTTATCGCGGGCGGTCCAAGCGGCAGGATTGGATTGGGATGATGCCGAAGCACATACCGCGATATACGATGCCGAGCGCACGGCGGATCTTTTTTGCGCAGTGTTGAATAAATGGAACGAGTTGGCGGGTGTTTAGAAACGTTGACATCCAGGACGGCGGCACTAACAATAGCAAAAGGTAGTCTATGAAACTGTATCATTTTCCAGTCTCCCCGAATTCGCGGCGTGTACTTGCGGTCATTATCATCTGGGGCTGGACTGCGATCTCGAGGCCGTGGATCTTTCGAGCGGCCAACAGATGAAGCCCGAGTTCTTTCGTTTGAACCCCAATCACATGATTCCCACGCTGGTCGATCGGGATTTCGTGTTATGGGAATCAAACGCCATCATGCAGTACCTATGTTCAAAGAAGCCCGGATCGACGCTTTGGCCCTCTGATGCCAAGGCGCAAGCCGACATCAACCGCTGGCAGTGTTGGGGGCTCGCGCATTTCGGCAGCGCGTGCGGGATTTACATTTACGAACATCTAGTAAAGAAATTTCTGCACCTCGGCGACCCGGATCCGGCGGAGCTTAGAAAGGCAGAGGAGCGCTTCCATCGTTTTGCCAAGGTTCTCGACAATCACCTCATGGGACGAACGTGGTTGGCCGGTAATTCCACGACCCTAGCCGATTATTCCGTAGGCGCTCCGCTCGCGCTCGCCGAAGCGGCCGCTTACCCGATGGCGCCGTATACCGAAATCCGGCGTTGGTATGCGGGGATGGAGGCGCTTGAGCCTTGGAAGCGGTCGGCACCTCCCGCCTAGAATATTGGTAGCTACGACGCCGGCCGCGCGCGATCTCTCCGGCGCCGATGGCCACGCCGGCACCTGCTACGGCCGGAGACCGTTACCGCCGTTTCCCGGCTGGTGGGCGGCGCTTGGACCCGGCGTCGTGTGGATGGCGCTCGCGCAGGGGAGCGGCGAGCTGATCTGGTGGCCTTACATCATCGCAAAATACGGTTTAACTTTTCTGTGGGTGTTGATTCCCGCCTGCCTCTTGCAATACCCGCTCAACATCGAGATCGGGCGTTACACCCTATTGACCGGGGAGAGTATTTTTCACGGGTTTATCCGTCTCCACCGTGGTTTCGGCATCTTCCTGTGGTTGCTGATGACGCTGTCGTTTCTCTGGTTCGGCGCCTTCGCAAGCGCGGGAGGCACGGCGATCGCGGCGCTCGCCGATTTTCCAAAGGGCTGGACGCAACGCGGTCAAACGCTCTTCTGGGGGTATGTCTCGATCGCCGTCTTCCTCATCGCCCTTCTCACAAGCGGCGTCATCTACCCTAGCGTTGCATAAATCTCGGTTGATGGCGATCTCACGCAGCTTTCAAAGCCGCCAGGTAATGCAACAGTTCCTCCTGGACCGCTTGATTGGCTGACAGAGTGAGGGTGAGCTG
>Ga0136616_10001728_pt1 | contig 11516 bp, 11 predicted proteins | sample AntDrymUQ2992106_2_FD_106648 | JGI IMG/M metagenome (GOLD analysis project Ga0136616, IMG submission 106648) | Polar desert sand microbial communities from Dry Valleys, Antarctica - metaG UQ299 (21.06) | ecosystem: Environmental > Terrestrial > Soil > Desert | place: Antarctica: Dry Valley... | reverse complement strand
CGCCGTAGGGAGTCTGGGGGACGAGATCGGCGATCGGTTCAGCTCGGGGCGCTCGGGACCGGGACAGCCCTTCGAGGGTGTGGTCGGTGAACCGGGCGAAGTCGCCCTCGGGGACAACGGTTACCGGATCAAGATCGAGGCCGCCACCGCCCAACCAAGTGCTGCCTGGGGAAGCTATTTTGCCCCCGCCTCGGGGGCTTTCCTGGTCATCCAGCTGAGTCTCACCCGTACGGACCGCAACGCCGACGTTGACCAGATCTCGTGGTTCGACTGGGAGTTCGCGCCGGACTCCGGCGCCCTTGTCGACGGCGCGTTGATCGCCGGCGGGTACGAGCCGTTGCTGTCCACGCTGATCCTGCAGCCGGATGAAACCGCAACCGGGCTGGTCGCATTCGACACGACGGCCTCGGTGGGCATCTTGCGTCTGACGAACTTCGACGGCATCTGGGCGCAGTGGCCGATCACCGCAGCTGCCCCGGAGGTAGTCGCGGGCGAGCTCGGAGCCGTGGTGCAGCCGGAGGTCGGGCAGGCGCCGTTCAGTGTGACCGTGGCAAGTCCACGGTGGATCGGCCCCGGCGATCCCGCCGTCCGGATCGCGCCCGCGTCCGGGAGCTACCTGGTGCTCGACATGGCCGTTACGGCCGATGAAGGCGCGCTCGCGACCGGGGCGAGTTTCTCGTTCGGCTATGCCAACTGGCAGTTCACACCCGCTGGGGGCACGTCGGTCCCGTCCGGCTTCGGTGTCGCCGGCACCGAGGTCCTTGCCTTCAGTCCCGGTCAGCCACCGACGTCGAGCACGTTGGTCGGCTTCGATGCACCGCTCGGCGCGGGCACGCTGGATTTGTTGAACTCGGATGGCTCGGTGCTGGCCACCTGGCAGATCCCCGCGCCCTGACGTGAGTCGCTGCTCCGGAGCTGGCCACGTCGTTGCGGCTGAGACGGCCGTTTAGGGCTGCGGTTGGGTGATGTTGACCATCCAGGAGATGCCGAACTGGTCCACGCACGCGCCGAACTCATCGCCCCACATCTGTCTCTCCAGCGGGACCGACACCGTCCCGCCGTCGGACAGCTTCTGCCAGTAACCGCGCAACTCGTCGGTGTCATCGCCGCTCAGGCTCACCGCGATGTTGTCTCCGGGGTGGTGTTCCGTCCCGGGCGGGGTGTCGGCGCCCATGAGGGTGAATCCGCTGTCGGTCTCGAGCATGCCGTGCATGATCTTGTCGGCGTCCGGGGAATCCGGGGGGCTGAATTCCCCGAAGGTGTTGAGCGTCAGGGTGCCGCCGAAGACGCTCTCGTAGAACTCCATGGCTTGTCGGGCGTCGCCGGCGAAGCTGATGTACGGGTTCAGACGCGAGGCCATCAGATACTCCTTGGTCGAGACGAAGTCAGTCCTCTCAGACTATCGGGGGAGTGCGACACGGTCATCTGATGCAACCGCTGCGGCTTGATACGTCCCCGCGGTAGTCTGTGAACGACGCGCCGGTCAGCGTTGGGACGGTTCCACGGCCAGTCGCTCAGCGGGGGCTGGACGTCACCGCACCGGACAGCCGCGACACGATCCCAGCGGCGTCCTGCATCATCTCGGAGACGATCTCCGCTGCGGGCATGACCTCATTCACGAGTCCGACGCCCTGTCCCATCAACCAGGGCATCTCCTCGAAATCCCCAGTGGTGACCGGCACCGGCAGCATCACGTCGAACTTCAACTTGACGTGCTCCTGACCGAGGAACTGGGTACGGCCGATCTCCGGTTGCTCGCTGCGGTCGGTCGGCACTTCGGCCAGCCGCTCGGTCCACTCGGCGACCACATTGTTGCGGTGCAGCCGCATCGGGTTGAAGGCGGGCATCTCCGGGCCGAAGATGCTGGAGCGGGTGGTGTCCGTTCCGTTTGCCGAGAGCAGCCGTCGCTGATGCTCCGGGTGCACGTTGGCCTCTGGCGAGGCCAACAACCGCGTACCGACCCAGACTCCATCGGCTCCGAGGGCAAGGGCGGCGGCCACGCCGCGTCCGTCCACGATCCCACCACTGGCAAGCAGCAGCGTGTCATTGAGCGCATCGCGCATCTGGGGTACGAGGACGAACGTCGGTAGCCCACCGTAGTTGTGTCCGCCGGCTTCCCATCCTTGCGCGACCACGGCCTCGACACCGTCGCCGGCGGCGCGCCGGGCGTTCTCGACAGTCCCGACCTGCTCCCACACCGACGTCCCGGCATCACGCAACAGGGCGAGGTGCTCCGCGGAGGGATGCCCCCAATGGAAGGAGACGATCGGCACCTGCTCCTCGGCGCATACCCGGATCTGCCCGTCGTTGTCGAAGACGGTGATGAAGTTGATGTTGAACGGTGCGCCGCCGGTCGCGTCGCGTACGGACTGGATGGTCTGCCGCAACGTGTCGGGTTGCATAAAGCCGACACCGATCGCGCCGATCCCACCGGCGTTGCTGACGGCGATGGCGAGTTCGGGTGTCTCACCGGCGAACGCCATCCCGGCGCTGGCGAAGGGATGCTCGCTGCCGTAACGGGCAGTGAGTCTAGTGGGAAGCAGCGGCGACATGATTTCCTCCTGGAAATGGTGACCGGGATAGAACCGGGCTGGGCGTGGCCGGCAGGACGCGCTCGACGGTTGCGGCGAGGGCAAGCACTGTGACGTCGTCGCCGAGAGCACCGTCGAGTTCGATCCCGACGGGAAGGGCATTGGGCGCCAGGCCAGCTGGGATGCTGATTCCGGGATGTCCGGCATTACCGGCCAAGTCGGTGTTGCGGATGTAGGTGCCAAACGTCGGCTGTCTCGTCCCGTTCAGTTCGACCGTGTCGTCGTCTCCGATGGGACGAGCTGACAGCGGCGCGGTGGGGAAGACGAGGGCGCTCAGCTGGTTCCTGGTCAGCACAGCCGCGTACTCCACCTGCAGCCGCCGCCGGGCGTCCAGCGCTTCACCATACTGCGGCTTGCTCACGGCCCCGTCGCCGGCGAGGAGGTCCCACACTCCGGCAACGTCGGGGCTGGCGACCGCGCGGCGGATGTCGTCGACGGTCAGCTCGTAGCCGGCTGCACTCAAGTAGCCGGCCAGATCGCGGGGGAACTCGTAGAAGCAGACTGGAAAGCCGACTGCGGCATTCAATTCCAGGACCCCGCCGATGTCCACCTCGACGAGCACGACGCCCGCGTCGCTCAGGTGGTCCAGCGCTGCCCGGGCGACAGTGGTGACGCCGCTGTCCAGGTCGCGCCAGAACTGTGCCGGGACGCCCAGGCGTACCCCGCGAGGCGCGGGTGTCTCCGTATCTGCACCTCTCTCGGCGGCGAGTACCGCATCGATGAGAGCGACGTCGGAGACGCTGCGAGCCATCACCCCGATCGTGTCGCGGGTGTGCGAGATCGGTACCACGCCCGCACCGGGGTAGCGACCGTGCGTCGGTCGAAACCCGACCACTCCGCACAGGGCCGCGGGTAGGCGGGCCGATCCGCCGGTGTCTGCGGCGAGGCTTACCGTGGCAATCCCGGCCGCGACTGCGGCTGCCGCGCCACCGCTGGATCCTCCGGCGATCAGGTCCGGCTGGTAGGGGTTGCGTGCGGGCCCGGTCCAGGCGTTGTTCGAGGTGATCCCGAATGACAACTCGTGCATGGTCGTCTTTGCTGCGACCCACGCCCCGGCTGCGACCAGACGTTGTACCGCGGGCGCGTGTGCTGGCGGCCTGCGTCCCGCCAGCGCCGGGGTGCCTCCGGTGGTCGCAAGGTCCGCGGTGTCGATTGCATCCTTGACTAGTAGCGGTAGGCCACTGAGCGGCCCGGCATCGGACGGATCGGAGAACGAGACTGCGATGCGGCGTGCGCGCTCGGCGTCATAGCCGGAAAGGGCGTTCAGGTGTTGCGCAGCCGAGACGGCGGTTTCCATCTCGGTGACGACATCCGACACCGACACGGCTCGATCAGCCAACCGGGCCACCAACTGGCCCGCGTCTCCTCCGGAGCCGTCACTCATCGATGTTCGCCTTCCTGAGCCACGGCTGATGCCGGGCCTTGGGGCGCATGATGCACTGATCCGGGCAGCAACCGCATCAGCAGATTCGCTGATATGTACGGTGCCGCTGCCTACGCGGGGTCGGGCGCGCGCTGCAGCAGCAGCCTGCTGAGTTCGGTCCGGTTTCGTACGGCGAGCTTGTCGTAGATGTGCTGAAGGTGAGCCCGCACCGTTCCGTACGACATGAACAGCGTTTCGCCGACCTCGCGGTCGGTCATGCCGCGTGCGACGGCACGCGCCACTTGCCGCTCCCGGTCGGTCAGGGCTGCCCAGGCCGCCGACGGTTGCGGCCCCGCGTTCGGGACTGCCATCCGGGTTAGCGCGGAGGTCAAGGCAGCTCCGACCGCGTCCAGCACTCGGCGTTCCGATTCGCCGAACGGACCGTGCCGACGTTGGCGCCACAAGCGCAGGTCGCCGAGGTTGTGCTGGCCGGACCAGGCGAAGTAGTTCAGGCCGTGATGCAGTCCGTCGACCGAGAGAAAGTCGGTGTAGAACTCGGTCCGCATGAGATCGCGTTCGCTCATGACCTCCTCGACGCAGGTGGCCCGGCGATAGACCTGCAGCCGGTGGGTGATCGGGTCATGGAACTGGAAGTACTGCTCGTAGCGGGTGAGGTTGGCATCGCTCATGTTCAGCGCGACCCGCGAGCCGAAGCACTCCCCGCGCGGTGACCACACGTACGAGGCCAGATAGTCCGCACCCAGCAGCCGCATCAGCCGCCCGCCCACATCTCGGCGCAACTCGACGGATGTCTCCGCGGCCGCCACGTCCCGCAGCAGACCCAGAAGCGTGTGCTCCTGTGCATCTGTCAGCATCGGTACCGCCCATTTTCTTCGTCGGCTGTCGCAGCTTCGGTGTCGGTCAGTGTGCTCCGCCGAAGAGCAAAGATGTCAGGAATCCGCAGCTCGGGGTATGGCAGCGGCGAGCAGGACGGCAATCCGCTCAACGAAGTGAGGCAAGCGCCGTGTTCGGCTCGTGCCACTTCGAGTCCGCGTGCTTTCGCCCATCCGCTTCACGTTCATCACCAAGAAACTCGGCCGGACTAGCCCGCCCATCGACATGTTTCCGATGGAGGACTCCTGGCCGGTATACGGGTTGAATGTCCTCAAGGCCACCACGAAGTGGGGCCACTATGGTCCCGGCGCCGCTTTCGCGGCTCGAGCGAACAACGTGTACCTGCCCTTCAGCGGAGCTCACCTGATCGACGCGACAGGTGAGCCCAGGGACAATCCGCTTCAGCAGTTCACGGTGTGGGCGATCGGCGGGTTCGCCGGACGTCAGCAGTTCGCGACGGCTGCTAAATCAGCGATCAGGGGCGGTTTGTGATCGTTTCGGGTTCTGGAGTGTTGTAGCGCGGGTGTTCAGATGTCCAAGGGAATGGGCGGGCCGACGACCTGCAGCCCGTACCGCGGGCTGATTTCGCTCCAGCGCGGAATCTCCTCGTCGATCGAAAACCCGTCGGCCCCAGGCAGCCTGCGCTCTCTGGCTGGCATGCCGACCTCGTCGTAGAGGTCCATCAGCCCGGCGGGGGAGTCGAAGCTCAGGAAGCGCACCGGCGTCGTTCCGGTGATGCGGAACGCGTGCGGCACGCCCGGTGGAAGGTAGATGAAGGCCCCGGCAGCCAGGTGGTGAAATTCGTCGCCGGCTTGGTAGACCATCGTCCCCTCGAGTACGTAGAAGGCTTCCGCCTCGCGGGTGTGGACGTGCAGCGGTGGTGCAATACCCGGCGGCTGGGTGGCCAGGGTCAGATCGAAGGCGCCACCTGTTTCCCGGCCGGACGCAAGCCGTTCGAACAACGACCCCATGGCCCAAGTGGCCGGCCCTTCTCCGGGACCTCGGACGACCACGCCGTTCGTTCGCTGGGCCTGCACGACTCCTCCTTGGTTTTCGGACTTCTAAATCATCCGAATTGGCTTCGGGTCAATACCGGTAAGATAGGACGCATGCCCGACTCCGTCAAGAGCCGCACGTACCGCTCGCCCCTGCGTGACGAACAGGCCCGGCAGACCCGGTCGAGCATCCTGGCGGCCGGCCGCCGGCTGTTCACCAAGCAGGGGTACGCCGCGACCACCGTCGCTCAGGTCGCCGCCGACGCGGGGGTGGCGGTAGACACGGTTTACGCAGCCGTGGGCGCGAAGTCGGTGATCTTCCGCCTGCTGCTGGAGACCGCGCTGTCGGGTACGGACGAGGTGATACCTGCCGAGGAACGCGATTACGTGCTTCGCATGAAGGCCCAGACCCGGGCTCGGGACAAGCTCGAAACGTACGCCGCCGCGGTACGCGCGATCGCGGAGCGGGTAGGCCCACTGCACCTGGTCCTGCGCGACGCGGCGGCCCAGGCTCCGGAACTCGCTCGGATTCGCGACGACATCGCGTCCCGTCGCGCGAAGAACATGCGTTCCCTCGCCCGAGATCTCATCGCTACCGGGGATCTGCGCCCCGAGTTGGACGTCGAGGAGATCGCCGACGTCGTGTGGAGCATGAACTCCGCCGAGTTCTACTACCTGCTGGTGCACGAACGCGGCTGGGCGCCAGTGAGATTCGAACGGTGGCTCGTCGACACCTGGTGCCGCCTCTTCCTCGCGGAGCAACCCGTCAGCGACTGATCAGGCCTGCGGGGAGAGGTCATCCCGCCACAGTCGGTGCAGCCGTGGTCATCGGCCGGGGTCGCACTTTTCGAGGTGCACGTACTTCTTGGTGTCTTGACGATGCTGAGGCTGTGTGCGATCATCTATTTCATCCGAAGTAGCTTCGGATTAATATCTGGAAGAAGAGGAAGTCATGGCGAATACTCAAGAACTGAGAACTCGTCCCATGGGCACGCCGCAGACCGGCTCGGGGCCGGTTCCGGTGCTGCTCGGCGCGGCCCATCGGGTGGCGATCATCCTGAGTGGAGTGCTGGCCGGGGCGATCCTGGGGACCTGGCTGAGTGAAGCGTCGTTAGACAGCTCGGCCGAGCTCTGGATCGGGTATCACCAAGCGATTACCCCTGCGTACACCCAAGCGGTGCCGCCGATCGGCGGGCTCGCGCTCATCGCGACGCTCGCTGCCCTGGCGGCGTCGTGGCGGAATCCACCTACCCGCCGACTCCTCCTGTCGGCGGTTGGCTGCCTGCTCGTCGGCATGCTCGTCACCGTGATCGTGCACTTCCCGATCAACGACCAGATCATCACCTGGCAACCGGACGCGCCGCCTGCGGACTGGCAAGATGCGCGCGCTCGGTGGCTGATCGCTCATGCTGTACGGACGTGGGCTGCGGCCGCCGGTTTCGTGCTGCTGGTCCTCGCATTCTCGGGTCGCCGGCGAGAGGCAGCCGCCTAACGGTCGTGATCTTGACGTTATTGCGGTTTTTCGGCGCTGCGATCGGCGTGTCGCCACCATAAGGTCAAGATCACGGCGGACCTGGGTCATGCCAGGCCGCAGCCGATTAGGGCTGGCACTGATGTATTCGGGGTCCCATCGGTGTCAGCATTAGGCGGTGAGACGGACCTTGCTGATCGTGGACGATCACGCGGGGTTCCGATCGTTCGCCCGAGCACTCCTCGAAGCGGAGGGCTACGACGTCGTAGGAGAAGCCGAAGATGGCGAGTCAGCCCTGCTGGCCGCCAAGGCGCTCCGACCCCAGGTGGTGCTCCTGGACGTGGTCCTTCCGGACATCGACGGCTTTCTCGTGTGCGACGTGCTCTCCGAGGACGCCAATGGGCCGGCGATCGTGATGACGTCCAGTCGCGGAGTTTCGTCGTACCGCCGGCGGCTGGAACGCAGCAACGCAAGAGGGTTCATCGCCAAGAGTGATCTGTCGGGACGCTCGCTAGAGGAGCTGACGGGCTAGCCGGCGTGCATCGGCTCCGGTACGCCCTGCTGCCAGCCGGGCTGGTGCTCGCGGTGGTAGCCGAGTGGCAGTCGTTTCGGGCCGGCCAGCTCACCCTCGTGGTCGTCGATGCCCTCGTCGGGCTGGTGCTCATCGCCTGTGGAACGGTTGCTTGGCAACGACGCCCGACCAGCCGGTCGGGCCTGCTCATGGTGCTCACCGGGTTCTCGTGGTTCGCCGGCAACTTCGTCCCGGGCGCGGTATTTCTGCACCGCGGGCCGCTGATCCAGCTCCTGCTCTGCTATCCGACCGGCCGGCCGCGGCACCCATTGACGACTGCGACGGTCGTACTTGCATATCTGGTGGCGTTCGCCGGGCCGATCGCTCGCAACGACGTACTGACACTCGCATTGGCCGCTCTGATAGCGGTGACCGTGGCTGCCGTCTTCCGGAGAACGTCCGGGCCCGCGCGCCGGGCCGGCGAGCCGGCATTGGTGGCGGGGCTGGCGTACGCAGCCGTACTGGCGGCAGGCAGCGTGCAGCGCCTGGCGGGCTGGGACGCCGATGCGGGGGTGCTGTACGCCTACGACGCGGTGGTCGTATCGGCCGTCGCCCTGCTGTTCGTGAACCTGATGTTCGGTCGGTGGACCGAGGCTACGGTGGCCGACCTCGTCGTAGGTCTCGGCGAGCGGGAAGGGACGAGCCTTCGAGATCAGCTGGCCCGGGCGCTTGGCGATCCGTCTCTGGTCGTCGGGTACTGGATCGCCGAGCAGGGCGGCTACGTCGATGACGCTGGCCGACACGTCGAGTTGCCATCGCATGGCGTGGACAGATCCGTCACGGAAATCGCCGACCGTGCAGGACGCGTCGCCGTACTGATTCACGACGCACTGGCGATCGATGATCTAGATCTAGTGGACGGCGTCGCCTCCGTGGCCCGGTTGGCCGTGGCCAACGCGCGCCTTCAAGCGGAAGTACGGGCGTGGGTCGATGAGCTGACCGCATCCCGCCGACGCATCGTCGAGGCAGGCGACGCGCAAGGTCGTGAACTAGCGCGTGAGCTGGCCGAAGGCCCCGAGCGGCGACTGGACGTTGTCGCGCGACTGCTGGACGACGCATCAGGGCAGCTGACCGGACCCGAGCGCGACGGGTTGACCGAGGTCCAACATGCGCTGCGCAGTGCACGGGCCGAGTTGCGGAACTTCGCTCAAGGGATCCGGCCGTCGTCGCTGAGCGAAGGTGGACTTGCTGCCGCCGTACCCCTGCTGGCCGAGCGTGTACCGATTCCGGTAAGCCTCTCGGTGAAGGTCGGCCGCCTGCCTCCGGCAGTCGAGGCCGCTGCGTACTTCGTCTGCTCCGAGGCGCTGACCAACGTTGCCAAGCACGCGTCGGCCACATCGGCGTCGATCGTGATCGGTCTCAGGGATGGGGAGGTGGGTGTCGAGATCAGTGACAACGGGGTCGGCGGCGCTGATCCCAGCCACGGTTCCGGGTTGCGCGGCCTGTCGGATCGGGTGGAAGCACTTGGCGGCGAACTGACGGTGCAGCGACCAGAGGTGGAAGGCACCAAGGTCACCGCCGTCATCCCGACGCAACCGGGCCGGCCCGACTGACTCGGACCGGCCTAGTTGTGACGGGCTGCTACACGGGGTAGCTGCTTGCCTAGTCGACCCGCTGCCAGGGCTTGACCAGGAACGGGGTTGGCGCGATCCCGAGGGATTCGTCCCGTTCCAAGGTGAGCGTGTCCCGGTAGAGGCTCCAGCGCATCGTGAACTGCTCCCCGTTGCTCATATCCATGACCACGACGTCGCCGGCGACGGTGAACGTCCCGTCGTAGGTAGACGATTCCACGCTGTTTTCCTGCCTCCAGGTGAGTTGTCCCTCGTCGAAGATCAAGGTGAAGTCTCCCCAGTTCTCGTCGTTCACCTCGCCCACGTCGTACAGGAGTGGGGAGTCAGCCAGTTCGTCCTTGGTGAAGCTGGTCCCGTACGAGCCGTCGATCGGTGATACAGCTGAGGTCTCCGACTCGGCGTCGGTGCACTCGATCGACTCCGGTGCGGCTGCGGTTTCCTCTTTGAGCGTTCGGATCTCGTCGAGGAAGGCCTTCGTTTCCGGGTCCGTTTCGAGCTCGGCGAAGAGCGGCTCCATCGCGGTCCCGAGGTCGACGAGCTGCGCCGCAGTTGCTTCCACAACCTCCATGGACGAGCGGCATAGGTTCGAGCCCGCCTCGGTGTCCTCAGCGCGGGATATGTCCATGGCGGGGCCAACAGCGGCAGGTGCGGCGTCGCTCAGGATGTTCTGCTGCTCGGTGGAGAGTGCATCGAACCGCTCCGCGTTCATGAACAGGACGAGCGGCCGGGGCCACATGTTGAGATTGGCGGTGACGTGACTCGCTGCTTCCTGGTAGTTGTTCCCGAAGATCGCCGCCAGGTGGTACTCCAGGGCCTCCAGTCCATCGAGGGCGGTCCCTGCCGGCACCATGCTGGGCGTGGCCCCGAGGAGTTCCAACGTCTGCTCGGCCAGTCTGCCGCCAGAAGTCCCCACGACCTGGCCGGTGAAATCGGCCGGGGCCAGCATCGGATGGGTCATCCCCATCATCTTTCGCATCGGCCCAGGAAGGACGCCGATACCGGCCAGCCCTATGTCCGCGACCGATTCGAGCATCCGCTCCGGAATACCGGCGTCGAACACCGCGGCCTGCAGGTCGTAGCTGTCGACCAGCATCGGTGCGACCAGCGCCTGAAAGCTCGTGACGCCGGCTGAGTCGAATGCCCTTGCGCCGACCCAGGCCAGGTCCGCTTCGGCGTTCTGCACATCCCCGATCGTGTCTGCCTCCTGGCCCGGCTCGCCGGCTCGCCAGTTGTCCTTGAACTCGATCCGAAGAGTGCCTTCAGAGAGCGTCTGGACTTCATCAGCCCAGACAGACAGTTGCGGCGGAGGGCCGTCGTTGGTGTTGGCCAGGGTCAGTACGACTGTCTCGGCCGGTTCGCTGCCACCGGCCTTGTCCGTTGCTTCGCCGCAGCCGGCCACAGCCAGCGTGAGCGAGACGGCGAGACCTGCTGCAAACGCATGAGCGGTTCGGTTCTTGCGCACTTTGCGCCTCCTTATTCGACTTCTTCGAAGCTAAGGAAGGGCGAACCTCGATACATCCGAGCAGTCCCTGGAATTGGTGGGCAGTCTGTCAGGGACAGCCCTGACGGGACCCGCACCCGATCGGTGCAGTCCCTGGTGACATGCGTGTCCGACAACGGCGATCATTGGATGATGACAGCCCGCGCAGTGCTGGTGTGCGGGTTTGCCACGGGGGTCGGCACGGTTGTGCTGGTTCAGAACAAACCCGGGGACTGGGTGGCCGGTGACTCGGCGGGAGCGGTTCTGGCGTTCCTCCTGGCCGGCTGGATCGCCGTGACTGTCGGGGTCGTCATGAGGCGACGCCGTCCGGAGAGCAACTTCGGACTTGTCCTGGCCGCCGCGGGCTTCGCCTGGTTCATTGCCGCATGGAACAACCCGGGCGCGGGATCCTCTTTGGTCTTCACCGTCGGCTTGGTCTTCTCCGCGGCGGGTCTGCCTGTCGTCGCTCATGCCGGACTGTCATATCCGGATGGGCGACTGGGGAATTGGCTGGAGCGCGGCGCCCTGGGCGTGACCTACGGCGGAGCACTGGTTCTGTTCGGGGTGGGACCAGCTCTCG
>Ga0136616_10001727_pt1 | contig 11516 bp, 15 predicted proteins | sample AntDrymUQ2992106_2_FD_106648 | JGI IMG/M metagenome (GOLD analysis project Ga0136616, IMG submission 106648) | Polar desert sand microbial communities from Dry Valleys, Antarctica - metaG UQ299 (21.06) | ecosystem: Environmental > Terrestrial > Soil > Desert | place: Antarctica: Dry Valley... | reverse complement strand
CTCCAGGTTCTGCTGGATGTCCACCGCCAGCGCCTTGAGCGGAGACACGTAGACGACCTGCGATCGGCCCCCCACGTCCTCGCCCCGCTCGAAGGCCCGGTAGAGGCGGTCGATGCACACGAGAAAGGCGGCGAGGGTCTTGCCGGAGCCGGTGGGGGCCGCGATCAGCGTGTCGCGCCCGGCCGCGATCTCAGGCCACGCCCGCTTCTGGGGCTCGGTGGGGCCCAGCGGGAACCGCCTTTCGAACCAGGCTCGGACCGCCGGATGAAAGTTGGCAAGCTCCTTGGTGTCGCTGCTGTGATCCAGAATCTTCATCCCTCCAAGGCTACCTTTGAGGTCCGACACCCAACTCTCCGGGCGGCATTTCTGCGCTTAAATTGGCCACGCGACCCGCCCCTGCTCCGGCTCTTTGCCAGCTTGGGGGCGGATTCCGCACGTTTCCTGACACAAAGCCGGACTAGGGGCGCCTCACTTTCGTTGTAGGAACAGGAAATGGCTGAGCACCTTGGACTTTCCTGGCAGCCGACGCTCTTCGGCGCCTCGGAGCCGGACATCGACCGTCACTTCACCCGGCTCGAACGCATCGAGCTGGACGACGAATCGTGGGTCGATCATGCGCCGGGCTGGGTGCTGTCGCCCGACGGACTTTTCCAGGAGGTCGTAGAGCAGAGGGAGTGGGGACAGCGCTCTCGCCACATGTACGACCGCAAGGTCCTGGAACCCAGGCTGACCTCCCACTGGTCCAATGAATCGAATCAGCCACTCGTCCCGGCTCTGATCGAAACCATGCGCGGTGTCCTGTCTGAGCGCTATGGAGTCGACTTCGACTCCGTCGGCTTCAATCTCTACCGGGACGGCAAGGACAGCGTCGCCTGGCACGGCGATCACATTCACAAGGAAATCGAGCGGCCAATAGTGGTGCTCGTGTCGCTTGGTCAACCACGGCGTTTCCTCCTTCGTCCCAAGGGCGGAGGGAGGTCGCGAGTGTTCACCTTGGGAGGTGGCGATCTGCTGGTCACTGGGGGCCTGACCCAACGAACCTGGGAGCACGCCGTACCGAAGGTAGCAAAGGCCGGGCCGCGAATCAGCGTCGCCTTCCGCCACGGCCTGATCGCGACCCAAGCTCCGACAGGGTAGCTCCGGTTTGGTCGCGACCAGAAAGCTCCGACTAGCCCCGGTTCCGCTCGCCTCGCTCCCGGGCTAGCCGTGCTCACCGAAGTGCGAGCAACGCGTCGGCAACCGCCGGTAGATCCGGGCCGGTCGCATCCGGCTCAAGAAAGGTCTGTGGGTAGGGTTGGTCCTTGCGGTTGACCCAGCCTGTGATGAGACCCGCTCGCTTCGCTCCGTCGGTGTCCCACGGGTGCACTGCTATCAGAGCCATTTGCTCCAACGACACACCGCACTGAGCAGCAGCGTAAAGGTAGGGCTCTGCGGCCGGCTTCCACCGCCGGACCTCTCCGACGGACATGCGCCGCTCGAAGTGATCGAGCACCCCGGCGCGATCCAGCATGGCTTCGGACATGGCCACCGAACCGTTGGTCAGAGTTACCAGTCGCACGCCGCCGTCGTGGAGCCGGCGAATCCCCTCCGGCACGTCGGCGTGGACGTCAAGCTCTGGAAAGCCCGCCAGCACGAAGGCCACTGCGTCCTCCAGGTCGCGCCGGAGATCGTCGATGCCCGACAACGCCATCCGCAGCGAGGCTGCTGCGACGTCCGAGAAGGCGGCGTAACCACCCGCCAGGGTCAGCGCGAAGCCATCTCGCAGTGTGGCCGCGAACCATGGCTCCAGCAGATGCCCCGGTGCGCCGATGCCGACGAACCGTGCCCGCAGCGGCTCCATGTCGGACAGCGTCTCGTTGACATCGAACGCAACAACGGTGGGCCTGGCAGTCATGTGTCCTCCTTAGAGTTCCGCGCCGGAAAATACGGCCTGCACCGAGAGCATCACTTGCGCCCTGGGATTAGGCGCGAGAAGCGAGCGTAACTGGAAGTACGAGAGCGACGATTGAATCCCAGTTCCGAGACCTCTGGAGCCTTGATCGCAACGACAGTGGCATCTCCTTGGGCTGTGGGAGATGATCGGCGTCGACTCTCCACGGCTCACGCGCTCGGACTCTGGGGGCAAGCGGCCGGTGAGCACTGCATGAGACCTATCCCGTCATGGCTTCGACCAGGCGACGCAGCGCCCCTTCGAGCCCTGCTTGCTCCGCCACCGCGTAGAGCGAGGCGTCCGGGCCTTGTCGGGGCCGGGCGAGGTCCGCGTCGGGGAGCGGAAGATCGGTGGGGATGGTGGCAACCTGCGCGGCTCGCCTGACATAGTCGATGTCCCGCCTGACCTTTCCGATAACCACCCCCGGGTTCGAGGAGGTCGCTGCTTCCAGGATCCCGTCGAGGCTTCCGTAACGCGCCACCAGCGAGCTCGCCAGCTTCTCGCCAATGCCTCTCACTCCGGGAAGACCGTCGGAAGGATCGCCGCGTAGCACTGCATAGTCGAGATAGGCGCGACCGGGAATTCCGTATCGGGCTTCGATGTAGTCCTCGTTCACCTCATCCATCTTGCTGACACCACGGCGCGGATAGAGGACGACGACCTTGGGATCCCGCACCAGCTGGAAGAGATCTCGGTCCCCGGACACGATGGCGACGCGACCGGGTGCTCGCTCCGCCAGCGTGCCGATAACGTCCTCGGCCTCACACCCGGGGTGCCCGACCACCGCAATCCCGCATCCCTCCAGGATCTTGAACAATATCGGCATCTGGGGGGCCAATAGCTCCTCGGCTTTTTCCTGGGCACTGCCTGCGTCGGCCCGGACGGCCTTGTACGAATCGATCAGATCTACGCGCCACTGAGGTCGCCAGTCCTCATCCGCTGCACAACAGATGAAGTCCGGATCGTGATCGGAGATAAGCCGGGCGAGCATCCCGAGAAATCCATGGGCTGCGTTGATTGGGCTTCCATCCTTGGCCGTAACGGTATCCGGAGTCGAGAACAAGGCCCGATAGATCAGGCTCGCCGCATCGACTAAGAGTGTTAGCCCGGCCGGCGAACCAGTCACATCGTCCCCCCCCGCACTCGGACCCCTAGGACTGTTCTACGGCTTGGACCGAGTCGCGCGGCATGCCTTCGTGCCGGATCCGCTCCCGATCCTCGGCAAAGCGAATCGCTTCAAAGGCCACAAGCCCAACGACCACTGCGGTAAGAACAACGAGCGCACCCAGGGCGGGCAGCTGAGCTCCCAGCGGGAGAAGCGCGAGCACCATAGCCGCAGCCACAAGACGCTGGACGCTCAGGATATGAGTAGCGCGCAGCTTGAATGCAGCGTGCGAAACCAGGTAGAGCGATACGCCTCCGTAGAGCGCATAGAGGCCGATCCCCGTAAGTGGATCGGCGAGATCGTGATGCTCGGTGTCACCGACGTTCTCAAGCAGCTTCTTCATCCCCAACGCAAGCAGTATCACCCCCGTGATCAAGGGCAGATGCAGAAAGCTATAGGCGTCCCGCGCTAAGCGTGGTCGATCGCCGTCCAGCTCATCGGCAAGCGCCCGCTCGGCCACTAGGGACGTGATGTCGAAGTACATCCACCACATCCCTGCCGCCAACGTCAAGCCCACCACTGCTGCAACCACGATCGGCCATGAGATCGCCAACCCGGCCACGCCGACGCCGACTGCCACGATCGACTCGCCGAGTGCCACGATCACGATGAGACCGTGCCGCTCGGCGAAGTGCCTTGCCGAGCGCAGCCGCCATCCTGAAACCCCGGCAAGGAGCGTTCCGCCGTAGTCCACCAACAAGGCCACACTCCACAGCACGGTCTTCGCCGAACCCTCCAGCCCCGAAGCCACGAGGAGCAGAGCCGTTCCCCCGATCACCGACGGGGTGAAGCGCACCAGTTGGCGTCGCAGCCCCTCGTCGTCCCCCGCGATGATCCAGAACAGCACCAGATGCAGCGCCCGAAAGGCGAAGTAGCACACCCCCACCACCATCGGCCCGTTCAGTCCGCCCGGCTCGTCGTTGAAGGCCTCCGGAATGGACAGGGCTAGCACGAACATGGCAGCCATCGCGGCCAGCATGGCGATCCTGGCGGCCCCCTCATCAGCGCGCACCACATTGGCCAGCCAGGCATACCCGGTCCAACTCCACCACAGCAGACCAAGGACAAGCAGCCCACGGATGAGGCCGCTCACGGTCAGGTCATCCGCCATGAGAGAGGTCACCTGCGTGAGCCCGAAAACAAAGACCAGGTCGAAAAAGAGCTCGAGCGGCGTGACGGAGGCGTCCTGGCTCGAAGCCTCCATCCGCAGTCGGCGACGCTGCGTCAAGCTCATGACGTCAGATTGTGCCAGATCTCCGTCACACTCTCCCTCTCTCGGTTGGGATTCGGATGCCGTAGAGACCATGAAGGTCAGCCGAGAGTGCGCAGCTTGGAAGGCAAGGTCGGATGCCAACAGGATTGGCACGCTCCCCAGCAAAGGATGAGGTGTCCGGCCCTCACCGAGTAACCGACGACCTCACGGCAGCCGCCGCCAGGAGAACTCGGCCCGGGGCTGACTTCTGTGGCTCCCAGCACCTCACGGGTGGTCGGGGCTCGAGGTTGCCGAATCGGACCGCTCACGCCCACTCCCTGCCTATGTACTATTGTTCCAGTGTTAACAGGCTAATGGAGTAGGTTCTTGTGGCTAAGTTTGATGAGGTCGTCGCCGCGAACAAGCAGTTCGCGTCGTCATTCGCCAAGGGAGGCTTGCCGATGCCCCCCGCTCGCGCCGTCGCCATCCTTACCTGCATGGATGCCCGGCTTCACCCCGAGCACTTCTGCGGGCTCGACTTCGGCGACGCGCACGTCATCCGAAACGCCGGGGGCCGTGCCTCTGACGACGCCGTCCGCTCACTCGTTATCTCCCAACGCCTGCTCGGAACCGACGAAATCATTGTCATTCACCACACGGACTGCGGAATGTTGACCTTCTCGAACGAGCAGCTCGTCGCCAAGATCAACGAAGACCTCGGATCCGATGCCAGCAACTGGGACTTCCTCCCCTTCTCAGATCTGGAGCAAAGCGTCGTCGACGATGTCAACATCCTGCGCGGCTCATCCCTCATCCCCCAACGACATCCCGTCGGGGGAGCCATCTACGACGTCGAATCCGGAAAACTCCAGGAGGTGACGCGCAAGTAGCCGGATTGCTGGTCCACCCCTGGGTCAGGAGTGGGCGCGCGTCATCGGATCTCAAAGAAGGAGGGGTCAACAATGTCGCTAGTGGCTTTCCAAGACCTTCCCATGGCCGATCGAGAGCGGGAATGGGACGGGGATGCGGCGAACGAAAGGTTTCGAAAGTGGGCCGGAGCCGACGATGAGCCTAACGATAAGTATCGAAAGGCGTTCGTTTGGTACGAAGCAGTCGAGAAGGACCTCTTCAAGTCGTACAAACTACAGATCGCCGATGTCATAGACGGGAGCCTTCAGGCGGTCCCGCGGGGTGTAATGGCGGCGGGCAATGTCATGTACCTCAGACGTACTTAGCCACGCACCTATCGTCCATTTGGACAGGAATACCTTCCAGGACCTCACGAATGCCGCTCACCAGGCGTTTACTGGACAGATGATGACTCAGATGGTCCTAGGGAAGGAATAGACATGCAGTCTCACACTCGCACCGAGTCGCCAATAGGCGATCTCACGCTCGTGAACACCGACGGAAAGTTGAGTGGCCTCTACATGAGAGACGGACGCGCCCCGATAGGAACTGGGCTCGGAAAGCGAACATCAGCAGGTTTCGAACAGACCGGCGAGGAGCTGGGAGAGTATTTCGGTGGAGCTCGCATGGAGTTCACCGTTATCACGGCAGCGCACGGGGATAACTTTCAGCGGCGAGTGTGGGCGCTATTGCGGCAGATCCCGTATGGGAAGACTCGCTCCTACGGCGACATCGCCCGCGATCTGGGTGACCCGGCGCTGGCACGAGCCGTCGGCCTTGCCAACGCTCGCAATCCGATCTCGATCATCGTCCCCTGCCACCGAGTCGTCGGCAGCGACGGCTCCCTCACGGGATACGCCGGCGGGCTCGAACGCAAGCGTTATCTGTTGGATCTAGAGACGCCTGCCGAAGACCGTGCCGCGACCCTCTTTCACGCTTAGATCTCACGACCGTGGCTTTGGGCGATTACCTGTTCTGACGTGAAGCCCTTTGAGCAGATCGTTGCCGACCACGGGCCTACCATCCTGCGGGTATGCCGCGCAGTCCTCGGACCCAACGATGCCGACGACGCTTGGTCGGAGACATTTCTTGCGGCCCTGCGAGCCTATCCCGATCTTGGGCCAGGCAGCAACATCGAGGCGTGGCTGGTCACGATCGCCAAGCGAAAGGCGATCGACCAGCACCGCGCGCGTGGGCGCAACCCGGTTCCCGTAGCGCAACCTCCCGAAGAGCCGGCACCAGCGCAAGACCTGCCCGGCTCGCAGGAAACCGAGCTCTGGGAAGCCCTGCGAGAACTCCCGGACAAACAACGCGAAGCAGTTGCGTATCACTACCTCGCCGGTCTGCCATATGCGCAGGTTGCCAAGATTCTCGGCAATAGCGAAGCCGCGGCCAGAAGGGCAGCAGCCGACGGCATCAAAAAGTTCCGAGCTATCTACAAGGGAGTCTGATGAACACCACTGAAGACAACAGAGTTAAGGGGCCGGACATCGTCGACCGGCTTTTCTACGACGACTCGGCTGCACAAGAACGACTGCACGATAGGTTGGTAGCGGCGGCAGAAGCCGAGGGGATTCTCGACGTTGCCTATCGCTCTATCGACACACCCGTGGGCTCGCTGCTCCTCGCCGCCACCGACCAGGGCCTTGTCCGGGTTGCATACGCCAGCGAAGACCACGACTCGGTGCTGGCGACCCTCGCTCATAGCATCAGCCCCCGGGTCCTGAACGCCCCTGCCCGGCTAGACGCGGCCGCACGCGAGATCGATGAGTACTTCGCCGGCGGGCGTGTGGCGTTCGAAGTGCCGCTCGACCTCAGACTCTCGCGCGGTTTCCGGCGCGAAGTGCTCTTACAACTGTTGGGAATTGGCTACGGGAAGACCGCTACGTATGCGTGGGTAGCTGCTGCTGCAGGTAACCCCAAGGCCGTGCGCGCCGCGGGCTCGGCGTGCGCAACCAACCCGATTCCCGTCGTCGTCCCCTGCCATCGGGTCGTCCGATCGGATGGAACCATCGGCCGGTATGCCGGCGGCAGCGACATGAAGAAGATTCTACTAACTTTGGAGGCATCAGCATGAGCACTGCGACCAAAAACCAGTCGAGTTCCACCGCTCGCGTGGACCGGGTCGACTGGCCCACCATCGTGAAGGAGATCAATATTCACGGGTTTGCTATGACGTCGCAAATCTTACACAGATCCGAATCCAAGAGCCTCGCCGAGCTGTACGACCAGGTCGCCCACTTTCGGTCCACGATAGATATGGCACGCTACCGCTTTGGGTCGGGGCAGTACCGGTACTTCGACAACCCGCTGCCCGAATTGGTGGCGGAGCTGCGCCGGGCTTTCTACCCGCACCTGCTCCCGATCGCCCGAGATTGGGCGGAGAAGCTCGACAAGCCCGCGCCGTGGCCGGCCACTCTCGAGCGGTGGCTGGAGATGTGCCACGAGGCCGGCCAGACGAAACCTACTCCCATCCTGCTGCGCTACCAGAGCGGAGACTGGAACGCACTGCATCGAGATCTCTATGGAGATCTTGTATTCCCACTGCAGGTGGTAATCGGGCTGAACGAGCCGGGTGTGGACCACACCGGCGGTGAGTTTCTCATGGTCGAGCAGCTTCCGCGTGCTCAGTCACGAGGCATCTCACGCGTTGTCGAGCAAGGCCACGCGCTCATCTTCACGACGCGAGAGCGACCCGTCGAGTCCAAACGTGGATGGGCCCAGGGACCAATGCGTCATGGTGTCTCCGAGGTGCGCTCAGGCGTTCGACACACGCTCGGACTGGTTTTCCACGACGCCGCATGACGCTGTTCGCCGTCCGCCTGCCCAAGGAGTACCTGGCGGGGAAGGAGGCAGAATGATGATGAGACTCATTGCTCGAGAGCGTGACGAGATCGCACCCGGGGCAGTACACGTGCCCGACTGGCTGGCGCTTGAAAAGCAGCGCAGGATCGTCGAAGCGTGTCGCGCCTGGGCTGTCGCACCGGTGCCGATGCGCGCCGTCATACTCCCGAGTGGTCACCAGATGTCGGTCAAGATGGTGTGCCTGGGCTGGCACTGGCAGCCTTACAGGTATACGTCGTCGAACCGACGACGAGGGCGCACAGGTGCAGAGTTTCCTCAGTGAATGGTCGACTTGGGCCGAAGGGCGCTGATCGGTGCCTCCGGTGACACGCCCGCGTCCCGCGCCTACTCACCCGATGTCGCGCTCATCAACTTCTACGATGAGCACGCTCGCATGGGCATGCATCGGGACAAGGACGAGAGAACCGACGATCCCGGCGTGTCCCTCAGCATCGGGAACAGCTGCGTTTTCCGCTTCGGAAACACCCAGACCCGCAGCCGGCCGTACACCGATATCGAGCTCGCCTCGGGCGACATGTTCGTGTTCGGCGGCCCATCACGGTTCGCCTATCATGGGGTAATCAAAACCGTCCCGGGGGACGGCCGACCCGGTAACTGGCCTCGAGCGCGGCAGGATCAACATCACCCTGCGCACAACAGGAATGAGCTAGATGTCTCGCCAGTCGTTGACCCTCGGGAGCTGCTGACGCCGGCTATGGAGTCGAGAGCGTTTGGAGCTACGGGGCTCGGGGTGCCGGTGATCGGACTCGGCACCTGGCAGGTCTTCGACATAGGGCTCGAGCGTCAAGAGACGGCCGACGATGTCGTGAGTGCTTCCTTCGAGGCGGGCACGAGGATGGTGGATTCGTCGCCGATGTACGGCCGGGCCGAGCAGACACTGGGCAAAGCAATCTCTGGCAAGCGCGACGACACAATAGTGGCCACAAAGATCTGGGCCAACTCCGCCGAGCAGGCTCGCGTGCAGTTCGAATCCCAGATGGGCTTCTTTGACGACCGCGTAGATATCGAGCAGGTGCACAATCTCGTCGCTTGGCGTTCACACCTTGACTGGATGGAGGAGGAGCAGGAACGAGGGCGCATCGGTCTCTTGGGAGCCACTCACTACAACCCGAGCGCCTTCGACGAGCTGGAGAAGGTCATGCGCTCTGGGCGCGTTCAGGCCATTCAGATTCCATACAATCCTGTAGAGCGAGACGCGGAGCAGCGCATACTTCCTCTTGCCCAGGAACTCGGGCTCGGTGTAATTGCCATGCGCCCCCTGGGAGCTGGATCGCTAGTGGCCGGACCCCTACCCGACGATTTGAGAACGCTCGGCTTTATCTCGCGAGCGGACGCTCTCTTGAAGTGGTGCCTGTCTGATGCTCGCATTCACGTGGCGATCCCGGCGACCTCAAAGGTCGAGCACGCGCGGGGTAACGCTGCAGCGGGCTCGGGGCCATGGCCCGACTATCCACTGCGCCGCCGCATCGCGTCCCTGCTCTCCTGAGAGACGGCTTCAGCGAGACCAGCCGCCGCGATGGACGACTTCCTCGAGATCCCGTCGCTTACGAGAAAGTGCCGACCCGCGCGCCCGCTCCGATGTGGACGGGTAACCCAGGGCGACGGCCCCGATGGGACGACAGCCGTCGGGCACCCTCAACCACCGCAGAAGCTCGGCCTCGCCGTGAAAGATGCCGAAGTACCAAGCTCCTAGATCCTCGTCGACGGCGCTCAATAGCATCAACATGACTGCCATTGCGGAATCAAGGTCCCAGTACGGCACAGGCCACCCCTCGACCACGTCCATGCCCAGACCCTGCTTGTCGGGTTCGGAGTAGCGGCGTAGGTAAGCACCCTTGTCGGCCAAAGGCACGACGATCACGGGAGGATCGCACCCAGGGATCGGTCTCTTGCGCGCCCAGGGATCGGTGATCCGCCAGAACTCGGTGATCTGATCTGGTCGATCCAGCACGACGAGCTCCGTACCCTGGGCGAAACCGGCCGAGGGGGCGTGGAGGGCGCTCGCGAGAACACGCTTCAGCACCGTTTCGGGGAGGGGGGTGGACGCGAACTGCCGCACCATGCGGCGTCGATGAATCACCTGTGAGAGCTCCACGGCGGCCTCCTGCACGAGCCGGATCCAGAGGATCATCAGCGTAGACCGCGCTCTCGGATGCCCGCGGTCGTTCCTTGTAGCGGTACGGTGGCCGCCATGCATATCCGCCGAGACTACGTCGATATCGATGGGGACCGACTGTTCTATGAGGTGGCCGGGAGCGGCCCGGCCCTCTTGTTCCTCCATGCCGGAATCGCCGATGGGCGCATGTGGGACGCGGAGTTCGATCGCTTTTCCCGCGATCACTTGGTGGCTCGCTTCGACGCCCGTGGTTTTGGGCGCTCGTCCGCCCACACGCGCCCGTTCCTGCACTGCAGAGACGCCGGGGCGGTGTTGGACGCGGCGGGGATTGAACATGTCACGCTGATCGGGTGCTCGCTTGGGGGGCGTATCGCCCTCGAGGTGTGCGTGACCGCGCCCGACCGCGTCTCAGGCCTCGTACTCATCGCCTCCGCTCTGCGCGACTACGAGTGGTCCGAAGACATCCGTCGCTACGGAGAGAAGGAGGACGAGCTGTTCGAGAGCGCGGCCCTCGATGAGCTCGTCGAGCTCAACCTTCGTACGTGGGTAGACGGTCCGCAGCGTGACCCGCACGAGGTCGATTCCGACGTCCGGGCTCGCGTTGACGTCATGCTGCGGGACTCGTTCGAGGTCCTGCTGGCCGCCCGCGACGGCCTCTCCGATGAGAACGAGATCAGACCGCCGGTTGCGGAGCGGCTTGGTGAGATCGCCGTTCCCACGCTCGTGATGTGGGGAGATCTCGACGTTCCGGACATCTCCCTGATAGGGAATCGGATCGCCGAAGGGCTCCCAGACTCGGCCGTGAAGATAGTGGAGGGGGCCGCGCACCTGCCCAACTTGGAGGCGCCGCAGCGAGTCGGCGACGCCATCGATGCTTTCCTCGCCGCCCGAAGCCTCTGAATGAGTATCGATCCTCAGGAGCGCTGTGGGTACGGAAGTGGCGCCGAGACTCTAGCCCGAAACCCCGACTGGAAGAGTTCGTTCCAGATCTGCTCTTCCTCCGCCGATAGCGCCTTGTAGTCGTGTGGCTGCGACTGCATCTCGTCTAGGAAACACTAGAGGGCTGCTCGCGGGCGTCTCGAGGTAGTCACGAGTGCCACGGCTGCAATTTGATAGCGTCCGTCAGGGTAGCCTACTCATCACTCATCGAATTATCTCCTTCGACCCGGGTAGGGGCCCACCGGTCGGAGGTTAGCGATGAGGGGTAAGCCGACGTCAGGTGGCTCAGAGCGCTCTCAACGGCGCTCGTTCGAAGTGGGGTGCTTCCAACGAACAGCAAGTTGCTGGTAGTTACAGCAAGGACATTATCAATCGTAACGGCAATTGCACTCATCGTGAT
>Ga0136616_10001725_pt1 | contig 11525 bp, 12 predicted proteins | sample AntDrymUQ2992106_2_FD_106648 | JGI IMG/M metagenome (GOLD analysis project Ga0136616, IMG submission 106648) | Polar desert sand microbial communities from Dry Valleys, Antarctica - metaG UQ299 (21.06) | ecosystem: Environmental > Terrestrial > Soil > Desert | place: Antarctica: Dry Valley... | reverse complement strand
GCTCAGCGGGGCTGGCTCTGCCCAGAACCTTCGAAGCGCGTTGCTATCGTCAGCAGCAGGTGCACGATGCCGAGGGCGATGAAGAAGATCGTTGGCTCCTGCTCGTCGGAGAAGCCCAGCACGAATGGGGCGATGATCAGCATCACGGCAAGCGCGTAGTCGAGGACTACGTGGGCAGAGACCGAAAGCCCGTTCACGAGCCCGGTCGGTCCGGCCGTGGTGCCGGCCACGAGCAAGATCACGATCCCCACCGCCACCGATACCCCGGTCGCAGAGTCGGACTCGAAGCCGAACAGCAAGGGGGCCGCGATGAACGCGACCCCCGCTATGTATTCGATGATGCCGTGGACGGCGGCTGGGATGGGCCCGTCTCGCAACAGCGGGTTAGCCATGAGCCGCAGCGTACCCGAAGCTATTGCTTGATGGCCTCGACTTCGATCTCGAGCGTGAGCTTCTTGGACACCGCTACGCCGCCGGTCTCCAACGCCTGGTTCCAGCTCACTCCCCAATCTTCGCGGGCGAACTGGCCCTCGGCGGAGAAGAACGCACGCCTCATCCCGTAGGGGTCCTGTATGACTCCCTGGACTTCGCCGGCGAGCGTTATCGGCTTGGTCACACCTCGCAAGGTCAGATCTCCGATGAGCTCAAAACGCCCGTCCTCTGAGATGGAAACGTTGGTGCTGCGGAACTTGATCTCGGGGTGGTTCTCGGCGTCGAGGAAGTCGGCGCTCTTGAGGTGACCGTCGCGGGTCTCATCGGTCGTGTCGATGCTGGCGGTGTCGATGGTGACCTCGGCCCACGACTGGCTCGGGTCCTCCTCGATGTGGAGGAAACCGGAGAAGGTCCTGAAGTGTCCCCTGACCTTTGACACCATGAAGTGACGCGCAATAGCGGCGATGCGGGAATGCGAGGGGTCGATCGCCCATGTGCCCGTTTCTGGAAGCTCTGTGGCGCCGAGGTTGCGTGCTGTTTCCGCCATCTTGGGTCCTCCTAGTCTAGTTACCGGTCCCATCCCGGTCTTACTCCTCGCAACTGTTGTATTCACAACCATATTCCCGACGGAGGGGTTTTGAGCAGGAGCGGCTCTGAGGGGGTCGGTCTGCGCCCAGACGCGTCCGCGGGCGGCTGCCCCTCGCTCGGGAGATGGTTGTGCGCGCAACAGTCGTATCCTGGGAAGGTGGACACAGCAAGCGACGGCCCCCGGCTCGAGGCGTGGAGGGCCTTTCTGGGCAGCTACCGGGCGGTGATCGATGTGCTCGAGGACGAGCTCAAGTGCGCCCAGGGGCTCCCCTTGACCTGGTACGACGTGCTCGCACAGCTCCACGACGCCCCCCACAACCGGCTGCGCATGAAGGAGCTGGCGGGTTCGATCATGCTCTCGAAGAGCGGGCTCACTCGTGTTGTAGATCGCTTGGTGGACGCCGGCCTGGTCGTGAGGGAGTCGTGCCCCTCGGACCGGCGAGGGTACGAGGCGGTGCTGACGCCGGCCGGCCGGCGGACCTTCGAGGAGGCGCATCCCGCCCACCTCGAGGGCATCGAGCGCCACTTCTCCCGGTATTTCTCCGACGACGAAGCTTCGGCTCTGTCCCAAGCGTTGGCGAAGCTGCTGCACCCCGCTCCAGCTGCTCCGTGCCCATAACTCGAGCACTGCTGAGCGTGTCCGACAAGACGGGCATCACAGAGCTGGCGCGTGCCCTGCTGGAGGCCGGGGCAGAGATCGTTTCCTCGGGCGGCACCGCACAGGTCCTGCAAGCCGCGGGCGTCCCCGTAACTTCGGTGGAGCAAGTCACCGGCGCACCGGAGATGCTCGGGGGCCGGGTCAAGACTCTCCACCCCCTGATTTACGGCGGCATCCTGGCGGACAGGGCCGAGCCGTCCCACCTCCGCGAGATCGATCACCTCGGCATCTCTCCCATCGATCTCGTCGTCGTCGACCTCTATCCCTTCGAGCGCGCCCTTGCGGAGGGACTCTCAGAGGATGAGCTCATCGAGCACATCGACATCGGAGGAGTGGCGCTGATAAGGGCCGCGGCCAAGAACTGGCGTGCCGTGACCGTGGCGGTGGCGCCCGAGCGTTACCCGGACCTGCTTGAAGCGATGCGAAACGGCGGGCCCTCGCTCGAGCTGCGCTACGCGCTGGCCCTCGAGGCCTTCTCGCACACGGCCGCCTACGACGCGGCCATCGCTCGCTACCTTGCCGGCGAAGAGTGGTGGGGCGAGCGCCTCGTGATCTCGGCCCCCAAGCTGCTCGACTTGCGCTACGGAGAGAACCCGCACCAACGAGCGGCCCTCTACGAAGGCCCGGGGCGTGGGATCGGAAGCTCCAGACAGCTCAACGGCAAGGAGCTCTCCTACAACAACCTGCTTGACGCGAACGCCGCCTGGCGTCTCGCTGCTTCTCTCGAGGCCCCCGCAGCCGTCATCGTCAAGCACACCAATCCGTGTGGGGCAGCCTGCGCAGGCTCATTGGAGCCGGCCCTCCGCGCCGCCCGCGCCTGCGACGAGAGCTCGGCCTTCGGGGGCATCGTGGCACTGAACGCGACCTGCGACGGCATGGCCGCCCACGCCGTGGTCGAGACCTTCTTCGAGGTTGTGGTCGCACCCGGCTACGACATCGAGGCGCTCGACATCCTGCGACGGAAAAAGAACCTGCGCGTCCTTTCCGCCGAGGCGCCGACCGCCGCCGTCGAGCTGCGCAGCATCTCCGGAGGTCTCTTGGTGCAGTCATGCGACGAGGTGTCGGGGGCCGCGGAGTGGACCGTGGTCACCAAGGCCGAGCCTCTCCCCGAGCAGCTCGACGACCTTCGTTTCGCCTGGGAGGTCGCCGCCGCGGTGAAGTCGAACGCCATTGTGCTCGCCGCCGGACGAGCGACCGTGGGGATCGGGGCCGGTCAGATGAGCCGGGTGCAGGCGGCGGAGATCGCCACCCGCAATGCCGCGGCGAGGGCCATAGGTGCGGTCTGCGCCTCCGACGCCTTCTTTCCTTTCGCGGACGGAATCGAGAAGCTGGTGGAGGCAGGTGTTTCCGCAGTCGTCCAGCCGGGCGGTTCGTTACGCGACCACGATGTCATTGCGGCGGCCGACAAACGCGGCCTTGCGATGGTGTTCACGGGGCAACGTCACTTCCGTCATTGATGCCTTTTCCGGCCAGGCGGGCGGCAGAGACCTCGCCGGCCCTCAGCCCCGGCAAGACCAGGAATGCCAGGATCGCCACGCCCCCGAGGACTCCCGCCAGCGCCAGTGTGGCCTCGTTGCCGAGCACGAGGGCTACCGGGCCGGCGAGGGCAAAGGACACCGGAGTCAGGCCCGTCGACACCAGCCAGTCGAAGCTCGAGACACGGCCCAGGAGCTCGGCCGGCACCAGCCGGTGCATCAGCGTTCCCCACACGATCAGGCCCGTCGTGAAGGTGGCCCCGATCACCAGGCTCGCAAGCATCGCCTCCCACACCTCGGTGGCGACGGCGTAGTAGGAGATGACGAACGTCCCGACCGACCAGTTGAGGTACATGAACGTGAGCTGGCGGCGAGGCAGGCCCTGCTGGGACACGGTGACCGAGGCGAGGATCGAGCCCACCCCCCCGATCGCCAGAATGAGACCGTAGGCGCCCGCTCCACCGCCGATGTTCTCCCTCACGAGCAGCGGCAGAAGAACCTGCAGAGGGCCGACGAAGCACAATTGGGCGACGGCCGCGGCCGCCAGCGTTCCCCACAGCCAGGTACGCGACCGCACGAAAGCGAAACCTTCGGCGATCTCGGACAACACGGAGGTGGAGGACGTCGTGACGGCCCGGCGTTGCGGGCGCATGAGCAGGATACAGACGGCCGATAGTCCGAACGTGGCAGCGTCGATGAGAAAGGCCTCTCCCGGCCCCCAGAGGGCGACTAGCAGCCCGCCGAGCGCCGGGCCCACCATCCGGAACGCCGCCGGCCTCACGAACTGGTCCAGCGCGTTGGCCTCGACCAGGAGGTTTTGAGGAACGATGTCCGGCACGATGGCGCCGAACGCGGGCATGAAGAAGGCCTCGCCGGCTCCGTACACGGCGACCAGCACCACGATCTGCCACAACTCGATGTTGCCGGACACGGACAGCAGCCCCAGGGCCCCGATCGCCACCCCCCGAACGATGTCCGACGCCAGCAGGATCGTGCGGCGATCGAGGCGATCCGAGACCACGCCCCCGATCAGCAGGAACACGACCTGGGGGATGGTCCAGGCCACTCCGACCGCAGACAGGGCCGTCGGGGCGTTGGAGAGTCGCAGGACCTGCCACGCGATGGCGACGAAGTAGATGCCGTCCCCGAGCATTGACACCGTCATCCCGGCCCACAGCAGGGAGAAATCGCGCAGCTTGAGCGGCTGCACGATCTTGAGACGGCCGCCGAGCCTGCCCCCGAGGCCCTCGTCGTCCTCGATCCGATGGCGGGGGGGAGTGCGCTTGCGGGCTGGTTCGCCGCCGTCGTCTGTACGGATCGGCCCCTCGTCCCCCATCTCGCCCATCCTAGTGGGCCGAGCCCGAAACGACTCCGATCGTCATCCGGGGCGGTTTCTCCAGGCCGCCGCCCTCCTGCCTGCAGCCCGAGCCGAGACATGAAGCGGTAGCCCATGCCGGGACGAACCAACGTTCGGACGGAAACGGCCTCTAGGGACGGTTTTCGTACCGAACGTGCGCCGGCTTCTCGGGGCCGCCGCGCCGCATGTTTCTCCCGCAGTATTGTGGGGCCATGTTTAGTGGTGAGGTCGTCGCCATCTACATCGCCTCCGATGAGGGCAAGCCCACTGAGTCTGTCTCCGAGGTACGGGCGCACAAGGGCCGCGGGCTCGAGGGCGACCGTTACGCTCGCCGGGAAGGCAAGTTCTCCCAGAAGGAGGACCCGGGCCGAGAGGTGACGCTGATCGAGTCAGAGGCGATCGCCGCCTTGAAAAAGGACTATCACATCGACCTGGGTCTGGGTGGCAGCAGGCGCAACATCGTCACCAGAGGAGTCCCCCTGAACCATTTGTTAGGGGAGGAGTTCCGAGTGGGCGAGGTGACTCTCAGGGGCATCAAGCTGTGCGAGCCGTGCGGTTACCTCGAGGGCCTTACCGAGAAGGGCATCCGCAAGGGCCTGGCCCATCGAGGCGGGCTCAATGCCCAGATCGTGTCCGGGGGCCTGATCCGCTCGGGGGATGAGATCTCGGGCGCCCCTAACCTGACTAGCTAGATCCAGCACCAGCCGGAGGGCGGCAGCTCGTCGCCCGATCCGGTCTTCTCGGGCTGCGCCACCTCCTGGCACGAGTCGAACCTCCAGATGCGCGCCCGCCAGGCTTGGTAAGGAAGCGCCGTCCCGCTGAGGAGCGGGAAGTAGAACGCGAACAACAAGGCGGCCACGACGCAGAAGGAGCCGACGACTGCTGCACCTCCAGAGGTTCGACTCGCTCGAACGGCGACCAGAGCGAGCGCCAGGCACATGAACGGTAGTGCCGGCAGCAGATAGAAGAGAAACACGGCGGATCGATCACCTGCGAGCAGGAACCAGGGGGCATAGGACCACGCGAAGCCGGCCAGGATGACGCCCTCGGGCCGGTCGGGGTCTCGCCGGCGCAGCCACGACCACGCCGCCGCTCCCAAGGCCAGGAGCGACGACCACCACACCAGAGGGTTCCCCGTCGCCAGTACCTCCTTGTAGTCGCCGGAGCCGGTGACCTCGAAGTAGTAGGACACCGGGCGCTTGAGCAGGGGCCACGACCACGGCGGGGACTGATAGGCGTGAGTGTCGCTGAGGTTGCTGTGGAAGTCGAACATGAACAATTGGCGCTCCACGAGTGCCCGCAGCCACGTCCCCTGCTCCCACGGTGCCGCCACTAGGGCACCGTCGAGCCGGCCGATGTAGCCGACGGCGTAGACGGCCGCCGGGAGGGCCACGAGCCATAGCGCTACGACGGGGCCGTCCCGGCGCAGCGTCGCTGCAAGCGGAGAGCGTTCGCCCCTGCTGCGCGCTGCGCCTGCGTCCCAGATCAACACCATCACCGGGGCCGCCACCACGACCAGGGCACCCGACCACTTGGTGGCGAGGGACGCTCCTGCCGCGGCCCCGGCGCCGGCCAGCCAGGGACGCCAGGGACGCCGTTCGGCCTGCCGGTCGAGCACCAAGAACAGGAACACCGCAACCCCGAGCCCCGTCACGAAGACATCGAGCATCGCCACTCGAGACTGCACGAAGTGAAGGGGGTCGAGGGCGAGCAGCCCCGCCCCTATCAGCGCTCCCATCGTCGAGCCGAGCAGGCGGCGCCCGAGGACATAGGTCAGGGCGATCGTGAGGGTGCCGGCCGCCACAGCCGCCACCCGCCTGCCGAAGGGGTCGTAGCCGAACAGCTCGATGCCCGCTCCGATCAGCCATTTCCCGAGCGGCGGGTGGACCGCGGTTTGCTCGCCCCCCGTCCCGCAAAGAGTCTCAGCCGCCTTCACATACCAGCAAGCGTCCTTGGCGTAGTAGACCTCGTCGAAGATCAGTTGGGCGGGCCGGCCGAGCCGGAACAGTCGCAGCGCCGCCGCCACCACCGTCACCATAAGTAGCGCCGCCACGTCGACGGCTCCGCCCCAATGGGAGGAGGTGCGCGTTGCAGGGGCAAAACCGCGGTCGCTCGACGCCCTCAAAATGGACACATGAGCAATCATCTTCCGACCGGTCCCCCAATGACAGCATGACCGGACGACTGGTCCTTTGTGCCACGCCGATCGGCAATCTCGAGGACGTGAGCCTGAGGCTCATCCGCACGCTTCGGGAGGCCGACATCGTCGCCTGCGAAGATCCACGCCGGACCAAGAAGCTTCTCACCCATCACGGAGTGGCCGTGCGCTCTCTGCTCGTCTACAACGACGGCAACGAGCGCAGCAGGGCACCGGAGCTAGTGGAGCGGATTCGCGCCGGACTCACGGTGGCGCTGGTTTCCGACGCCGGCATGCCGGGCCTATCGGACCCCGGCTATCGCCTGGTGCGGGGCTGTGCGGACACGGGCCTGACTATCGAGGTGGTCCCCGGCCCCAGCTCCATAGTGAGCGCGCTGGCGCTCTCGGGACTTCCTCCCGCCCGTTTCGTGTTCGAGGGCTTTCTTCCCCGTAAAGAGGGAGAGCGTCGGAGGCGTATCGAGGCGCTGGCCTCCGAGAAGCGCACCCTTGTGTTTTTCGTCCCGCCGCACAGGGCACAGTCGACCCTCGAAGACCTGCTCGAGGGCCTGGGGGATAGACCTGCGGCGCTCGCTCGGGAGCTCACGAAGCTGCACGAGGAGGTCATCAGATGCCCGCTCGGTGAACTGTTGGCATTGCTGCGGGTCACGCCCGCCAGAGGCGAGCTGGTCCTGGTGCTGGGGGGAGCGATGGGTGATCGTGCCGAGCCTCAGCCCGATGTGCTCGCCGCCCGGGCGCGCTCTCTGATGGACGAGGGAACCGAGCGCAAGGAGGCGCTAACTCAGGTGGCCAAGGAGCTGGGAGTGCCGCGACGCAGGGTGTTCGACGCCTTGCTGGAGCCTGACTGAGCACCGGCTGGGTACTGGATCGCCCAACCTGGGCCGCTGAGTACCAGATCGGTACCGAAGCACCCAATCTGGGGATTGAGTACCGGCCGACGGGGGGAGCGGGTGAGCCTTGCTTGGAGCTAGCGGGCGACGGAGGCGTCGTCGGGGAGCTTGACCTCGATCGTCCCCATCTGCCCTAGCTGGCCGGCGCAGGAGGAGCACACCCGCCGGCCCTTGTACTCCACGGCGGGATTTTCGGCTCCGCAGAAAGTGCACAAGTCCTGTCGCTTTTGCAGGATGACCTGGTCGCCCGAAACGCTGATCTCGAGCTCGTCGCCCTCATGAATGCCGAAGACGCGTCTCAGCTCCGACGGCAACACGATCCGTCCCAACTCGTCGATCTTCCTGACCACGCCGGTAGACTTCATCGGTGGCTTCCCCTCAATCTGGTAGTTACTGGATAATCTAGCTGCCACTCGTGCTCCCGGTCAATCGCCAAACGGGTGAAGAAGTACCCCCAAATGGGGGTTTCTTGCCACCCTCTGGGGGCAAGCCAATCACATCCAGCCGAACGGGGGTCGGATTACAGGCATCAAATTGGGGGTTTCGGTAACTAGGCGCGTTCGTTCGACAACCGGTGCGGGCGAGAAAGTAGGAGAAGTGAGGTGGAGGCGTGAGTAAGGACACCTTCTACCTGACGACGCCCATCTACTACGTCAACGACGTCCCTCACCTCGGACACGCCTATACGACGGTTGCTTGTGATTTCATCGCCCGCTGGAGGCGTATGCAGGGCCGGCCGGTGCACTTTCTGACCGGGACCGACGAGCACGGCGAGAAGGTGGCGAGGACGGCGGCCGCCAAGGGCCTGACCCCGGAGGAGTGGACCGACGAGATCGTGCCGCGCTGGACCGAGCTGTGGGCCGCTCTCGACATCTCCAACGACGATTTCATCCGCACGACCGAGCCGCGCCACGAGGGGCCCGTACAGCAGTTCATGACCGCACTGCACCAGAGAGACCAGATCTACCTCGGGTCCTACGAGGGGCTCTATTGCGTCGGCTGCGAGGCGTTCAAGCAGCCGGATGAGCTGGTGGACGGCAACTGTCCGCTGCACGGGGTCCCCCCGGAGGTCGTCGAAGAGGACAACTATTTCTTCAGGTTGTCCGACTACCGGCAGAGGCTAATCGACCTCTACGAGTCGAATCCCCGCTTCGTGATGCCCGAGGCGAGGCGCAGGGAGGTGCTTGGCAAGGTCCGCACCGGTCTGGACGACCTCTCGATCTCGCGGGTCAGCTTCGACTGGGGAGTGCCGGTCCCGTGGGATTCCAAGCACGTTATCTACGTGTGGGTCGACGCGCTTCAGAACTACATCACCGCGGTCGGCTACGGCTCCGACGAGGAGCGATTCGCCCGCCTGTGGCCCGCGTCGGTCCACATGGTCGGCAAGGACATCCTGTGGTTTCACTCGGTCATCTGGCCCGCCATGCTCATGGCGCTGGACCTTCCCCTGCCCGAGACCGTCTTCGCTCACGGCTTCCTCCAGGTCGGGGGCGAGAAGATGTCGAAATCGAAGCTCACCGGCATCTCTCCTCACGACCTGCTGCCGACGTTCTCTTCCGACGGCTACCGCTACTTCTTCGTGCGCGAGGTTTCCTTCGGCCAGGACGGAAGCTTTTCGTGGGAAGCGATGGCCGAGCGCTACAACTCGGACCTCGCCAACGACTTCGGCAACCTGGCGTCTCGCTCCCTGTCGATGATCGCTCGTTATCTCGGCGGGGTTGTTCCCGCCCCCCCGGCACCTTCGGAGCTGACCGAGGTGGAGCACGGTCTCATGGAGAAGCAGCGAGCGGCCCTCGCCGGCATGGTGGAGGCCATCGATGAGTACCTGCTGCACGAGGCGCTGCGGAGCTGCTGGAGCTTCGTGCGCGGCGCCAACGCCTACGTGGAGGCGGTCACCCCCTGGGCGCTGGCCAAGGACGAGTCCCGCCGCCGCCGGCTCGAGGTTGTCCTCTATCAGCTCGCCGACTCCCTGCGGCTGCTTGCCGTGATGGTCGCCCCCATCGCTCCCCAGGCTGCCCAGGAGCTGTGGCGTCGCCTTGGTGAGCAGGGCTCGGTGCACGATCGCACTCATTCCGAGGATGCCCGCTGGGGCCTGAGCGCTGAGGGGACGCAGATCATCTCGGGTCCTCCACTGTTTCCCCGCATCGATTGAATCCCAATTCCGACCTCGGCGGAGCCGTTTGAATCCCAATTCCGACCTCGGCGGAGCCGTATGAATCCCAATTCCGACCTCGGCAGAGCCGTGGCGTGATCGGCTGGTTCGATTCCCACTGCCACCTGCATCTGTGCGAGGAGCAGGAGGACGCCTCGAAGCTGGTGGCGGAAGCCCGGACGGCGGGGGTGGAGAGCATGTTGACCGTGGGAATCGACGTCGAGTCCTCCCGGCGCGCCGCAGCGCTGGCGAAGCATGAGGGAATCGTTGCTGCCGCCGGCGTCCATCCCAACTCGGCTTCTGAGTTCGATGACGTCGCCGCCGGCGCCGTGGCGGAGCTGCTTGCCTTCGATCACGTTGTTGCGGTGGGCGAGACCGGGCTCGACTTCTATCGAGACGCCTGCCCCGAAGTGCTGCAGCTCGAGGCCTTCACCGCCCATATCCGGCTCGCCAACGCGCACGACCTCGCGCTCGTCATCCACACGCGGGCTTCGGCGGGGCGCGCTCTCGACCTGCTCGAGGACCTCGGAGCGCCGGAGCGGCTCGTGTTCCACTGTTGGTCGGGGGACTCAGAAGAGCTGAAGAGGGCTCTGAGCTTGGGGGCCTACATTTCCTTCGCCGGCAACATCTCGTTTCCAAGCGCCGAGCCGCTCAAGGAAGCGGCTGCCTCGGTCCCCGAGGAACGAATCCTGGTCGAAACCGATTCACCCTTTTTGACTGCCGTTCCGCACCGCGGCAAGCCCAACCGCCCGGCTCTCTTGCCCCATGTGGGGGCAGCGCTGGCTCACGCGCGCAACACCGAGGCGGAACACCTGGCCGCTCTCACAACCGCCAACGCGCGCCGCCTGTTCGGCCTGGAATGAGCTCTCTGCTCGGCGGAGCGCGCGTCAGAGAGCTTCTGCGAAGTAGCGATATCAGGCCGAGCAGGGCCTTGGGACAGAGCTTTGTCGTCGACCCCAACACCGTTGCCCGGATCGTGAGGCTGGCCGAGATCGGGCCGAGCGAGGAGATTCTCGAGATCGGGGCGGGCCTCGGCTCCCTCACTCTTGGCTTGTTGGGGGCCGCAGAACGGGTAGTGGCGCTCGAGAAGGACGAGCGTCTGGCCGCGCTGTTGCTGGAGGTGGTCGAGGGGGGCCGGGTGGAAGTCGTCGTGGGCGACGCCCTGAAGGTCGACCTCGGTTCCTTCGACGCGACCAAGAGCGTCTCGAATCTTCCCTACAGCGTCGCCGCTCGAGTGGTGCTCAAGGTCCTTGCCGAGGCGCCTCGGATCGAGGAGCTGACCGTGATGGTGCAAAAGGAGGTCGGCGAACGGCTGGCGGCAAGCCCCGGGACCAGGGTCTACGGAGCCTCGAGCGTCCTCGTCGCCGCGCACGCCGACGCCACGATTCTCGGCCGCGTCTCTCGGCGGGCGTTCTGGCCCGTTCCCAACGTCGATTCGGTCGTGGTGAGGCTCCGCCGCCGTCCGGCTCCGGCGGGAGCCGGGAACCTCGGCGATGTGGTGAGGGCCGCGTTCTCCCAGCGGCGCAAGTCTCTGCGCAACTCCCTGGCTTCGGTCGCGGGCGGTACCGAGGCGGCCGTCGCCGCGCTCACGGAAGCCGGAGTGGCGCCGCAGGCGAGGGCCGAAGAGCTCGGCTTGGCGGAGTTCGTGAGCGTCGGCCGCGCACTGGAGGCCCGGCGCTGAGCGCGGCCCCACTCATTCCAGTCGCTCCCGCTCCCTCCACTCCCGTCGCTCCCGCTCCCTCCACTCCCGTCGCTCCCGCTCCCTCCACTCCCGTCGCTCCCGCTCCCTCCACTCCCGTCGCTCCCGCTCCCTCCACT
>Ga0136616_10001724_pt1 | contig 11528 bp, 15 predicted proteins | sample AntDrymUQ2992106_2_FD_106648 | JGI IMG/M metagenome (GOLD analysis project Ga0136616, IMG submission 106648) | Polar desert sand microbial communities from Dry Valleys, Antarctica - metaG UQ299 (21.06) | ecosystem: Environmental > Terrestrial > Soil > Desert | place: Antarctica: Dry Valley... | reverse complement strand
GCTTGTATGGCGAGTCGCATGCCATCCACCGCCCGTGGGAGGAGGTGTGGGACAACGTCGGCAGCGAGTTCGAGGCACACATCCAGCTCGAGCGCTCGCTCGTCGACGCTCTGATCGACCGCCTCGATCCTCCTGCTCTCGACCGTCTGGCCACCCTCGTCTACCGTGCCGAGCTCAGGTCACCGACCAGGCTCCATCCCTACACACCCCACACCGGTCTCTCTGGCCGCATCTCGCGACGGGCATGGCCAGCGCAGACCGTTTCTGGGACGTTGCCGAAGGACGGATGATCCCCGAGCCGGTGCGCGCTTCTGGCAGCAGCCGCAACGGCCTGGTCGCCCTTCCCGGTGAGGCGCGTGGCGCAGGGGCTCCGGCGACGGAGGGCCAAGTTTCGTGCGTCGGAGCTCCGACGACACCAGTGCCGACAACCTCGTTTCCTTCCGCGCTGCGGTGGTGACCGGCTACGACGCCGCAGGGAGTGCGGCGTGGGCCATCTGAAGGCGGTCGTCTTCGATGTCGACGGGACCCTTGCGGACAGCGAACGCGATGGTCACCGGGTGGCATTCAACCAGGCATTCGCCGACGCCGGGCTTCCGGACCGCTGGGACGCCGACGCCTACGGCGGGCTCCTGGCAGGGACGGGAGGGCAACAGCGACCTGCGCACGTACCTGGCGTCGCGAGGGTACGACGCCGAGGCGGCCACCCGACTGGCCGATGACCTGCATCGAGCCAAGACGGGACTCTTCCGCGCGATGGTCGTATCCCCCTGCGACCCGGGGTACGCCGACTTGTCGACGAGCTGTGTCTGGCGGGAGTCAGACTCTTCGTCGCCACCACGGGCAGCCGGCAGTGGGTCGAGCCGTTGCTCCATCACCACTTCGGGGCCGCCACGTTCGAGCTGACGCTGACCGGCTCGGAGGTCTCCCGTCTCAAACCCGACCCCGCGGTGTATCTCGAGGTCCTTGGGCGCGCCGTCCTCCAGCCACCCGGGGTCGTTGCGGTCGAGGACTCGGCCAACGGGCTCGCTGCGGCTCAGGCGGCAGGGCTGTCTTGTCTTGTCGTGACGAACGGCTACACAGCCGAGGACGATCTGCAGTCCGCTGACCTGGTCGTCGACGGGTTCGGTCCGGCAGCGAAGAGGATCGCGGGAGGGTGTGCCCCACTGCCGGGCGGCTCGGTCAGCGCGTCCACCTTGGCGGCGTTGGTCTGATGTCCCGAGGTGAGCCGGCCCCTCGAGCCGAGACCTCAGCACCGCCGGTCGATCCTCAACCGAGGCGACGAAGCATCGGCCACAGCCGGGCCCAGTCCATGCGCAGGTCGCGGCAGATCCAGACCGGCCTCCCCCGCTCCTCGTTGTCCACCTGGGCTGCGTTGTCGATGGTCGCGACCCGGTCAACGCTGCCGAACCACGAGCGCAGGTCACGTTCTGCGAAGCCGACGGCGATGACGGTGGTGGCGTCAGCGGGTGGGGGACCCCGGTCCCAGAGACTGTTGTGGCCGCTGTACACCGGGCCTACGTCGGGCCGGAATCGCTCCATGGCGCCGGCTTCCCCGTAGTTGCCCGCCAGGACTATCGCGGTAGGCCTCTCGGCGGCTGGCAGGGCGTCGTACGCCTCGGCGATGGTGGCGGCGAACTCAGGCCAGCCGACTGTCTCGCCGGCGTCGTAGTTGATGTCCACGATGGGCGTGTCAGCTAGCTCGTCGACCGGCAGGATAGGTAGGAACAGCACCGACGAGACGCCCAAGCTGGTCACCAGGGCGACCCCGAGCAGTCCCTGCCGCAAGAGGTGTCTGCCCCTTCGCGCCCAGGAGAGCACCGGTTCGGCTCCGGCCGCCAGGAGCACTGGGTACAACCCGGCGAGATAGTACGGCTTGCCGCCCGTGGCGATGAAGACGACCGCGAGTAACGGGTAGGCGACCGCAATGGCCCGCCACCTCGCGAGGTCGCTCTGGCGGGCCAAGCGCCACCACCCGGCAAGCCACAGCGGCACCAGCACGGGACTGACCAAGACGAGCTGGAACGGAACGAACAGCCAGCGCGGCTCGCTCGTCCCGGAGCTGCCGCTCGCGATCGCACGCGACAGGTCCAGCTGTGGCCAGCCGTTGGCTGCCTGCCACCACAGATAAGGCGTCCAGATGGCGAGGGCCACGAGGGCGGCGATCCACGGCCACCGCGACCGGAAGACGTCCCGCGGCCCCGCGGCCAGCAGCCCGACAACCAGCGCGAAGAGCAGGAACGCCACGAGCACCTTGGCCTGCAGGCCGATGCCGGCGACCAGCCCCAACAGGATCCAGGTCCGTCCGCCGTCTCGGACGGCACGGACGAACAACCACGTCACGACGGTCCACGCGAGCAGGTCGAACGTCGATGTCGAGAGCAGATGGCTGACCGCCATCACGATGGCAGACACGGCGAACGACGCGGCCGCCAACAGCTGCGCGTCTCGACGCCCCCCGAACTCGCGGGCGATGAGCCCGGTCACCAGGACCATCAGCGCTGCGGCCAGGGCCGAAGGCAGGCGCAGCCAGACGAGTGATCCACCGAAGATTTCGTCCAGGGCATGTGCGAGCAACGGCACGAGCGGAGGCTGGTCGACATAGCCGAGGGCCGGACGGTCGCCCAATGCGATGAAGTACAGCTCGTCGCGGTGGTAGCCGTAGCCGCCGCTCGTGGCAACGAGAAGCGCCCCCAGCCCGGCGGAGACCGCGAGAAGTCCCGGCCAGTGGATCGGCGACCGCTCGACAGCCTCGCTCGTCATAGGCTCAGTTCGGCGTCGGCCGAAGAGTTGGGATGCCACGACCGCGTGCCGTCACCGGGCGTTGTGAAGCTTGGCGGCTGTCAACAGGACGGCTGCGTCTGTGAGCGCATGGAGTCCGTGACGCTGCGGGGGTACGACGAGAAGGTCCCCTTCGCTCCCCTCCCACGACTCGTGGCCGGCATGCAGACGCACGGTCCCGTGCAGGACGAGCAGGGTGGCCTCGCCGGGATTCTGGTGCTCGGCGAGGGAGGCGCCATTGCGCAGGGCGATGACTGTCTGGGACAGAGTGGTCTCCGGTCCGCCGTAGAGCAGATGGGCGCCGCGTCCGCTGGTTGCCTCGTGCGCCGTCGCCAACAGTTGCTCTGTCTGCTCTCGTATATTGCTCGACGCCACTGCCGCCTCCTCGTCTCAGGGATCTTGCGCTGGTCACACAACGAGCGCCATGGTTGTGAGAATAGTCGTCATGACGCCGAAGCTTGTCGCCGGACGGTTCGGCGGCGGAGCGACCTTGCAGCTGGGGATCGGAGGCATTCCCGACGCCGTGCTGTCGGCGCTGACAGGGCATCGCGGTCTGCGGGTGTGGAGTGAGATGGTCAGGTACGGCATCCTGAACCTTCGAGCGGACGGGGTGCTTGGACCGGTATGAGCCACTGAGGTGTCAACGGGAAGCGAAAGCCCTAGACGAGAATCGGTCCTCAGGGCGGTCACGCCTCGCAGCTGCCGGCTGCGATCATGGCGGCCATGCGGCGCAGGCTCCTTCAACTGGTGACCGCATGCCTCGTGTTGGGGTTGGGGGTCGCGTTGCTGCTGCTGGCCGGTCTGGGGTCCGACGGGTACTCCACCCTGATCAACGGTCTCTCCATCGCAGGGGGAATCTCCTTCCTGCTGGTGAACTGTGCGGTCGGTCTGCTGCTGATCTGGCTGGCTTGGCTGCGAGGGCTCAAGCCCGGGCCGGGGACGGTCGTGCAGCCTCTGGTCGTCGGTGCAGTCGTCGCGGTGCTGCTGGCCACCGTCGAAGCGCCCGACCACCTGGGGCTCCGCGTCGTACTGCTGGTGCTGGCATTTCCAGTGCTCGCATGTGGCGTCGCGGGATACCTGGGCACCGGTTTGGGCGCTGGCCCGACTGAGGCCGCGGCGCTCGCGTTCGACCCGCCCGTGCCGTTTCGGTGGAGCTACAGCTCGCTCCAAGGACTCGGCGCGCTGGCAGGGTGGCTTCTGGGTGCGGCCATCGGTCCGGGAACGCTGCTCGTCATCTTGCTGCTCGGACCGCTGGTCGACCTGCTCTCCGCCCGAGTCACCGCCTTCGACATCCACGCCACCGACCATCGGTAGGTTGTGGCAGGCACGAGCGTCAGCTGGTCGGTCGGCTACGCTCGGATGATGGCCAGGTCCGTTTCAGGCACGCCACGCGTCGATAGCCACCGCGCCATCGACGGTGGCGACCGTGCGTGCGGTGAGTTGCTGCTACAGCTGGTCGAGCGGATGCGCAGGTTTCCCGCCGGCACCGTCGTGCGTCTAGTGGCCACCGATCCGGCCGCGCCGATCGACATACCCGCCTGGTGTCATCTCACCGGGCATGTGTACCTCGGGTGCGGACGCGGGCCCGACGGGCGTCCGCACTACGACCTCGAAGTCTCCGCCGCCGCTACGGCCACCCGACAAGGCATGCCGTGGCGTCAGGCGAAACCCAACCCCCAACCGGAAGGACTCACCTCACCATGAACGGTCTGGTCATCAACCTCACCCATTCCACGGACGACGTCGACCGCTGCAGTGTGGCGATCGTCGTCGCCGGCGCCTCGGTGGCGTCGGGGCAGGACACGACGGTCTTCTTGTCCTCAGACGGCGTCGCGCTGGCCAAGAATGGTGTGGCAGAGGAGCTGCACGAAGAAGGGTTCGCCCCGATGGGGGAGCTGGTGTCGTCGTACCTGGGTGCGGGCGGGACGTTCCTGGTGTGTAGCCCGTGCGCCAAGAAGCGCGGAATCGGGGAGGACGACCTGATCGGCGGAGCCACGATCGTCGGTGGCGCGACGCTGGTCGCACTGCTCGCCGACGGTGCCGCGTCGTTGACGTTCTGAGGGTTGGCCATGTCCACCACCGACATCACCCCCGCCACCGTGGGCCCCTGGCACCCCGCAGCCGAGCTCGACGGCGGTACGGACGACTGCGGGAGCGGACTGTTGTTGTCACTGACAGGGGCCATGCGCGGTATCGACGTGGGGGAAGTCCTGCTGCTGCGGACCCAGGAGAAGTCGGTGCTGGTGGACCTGCCGGCGTGGGCACGGTTGGCCGGGCACGAGCTCCTCACAGTGGTCGACGACGGAGCAGGCTCAGGTCCGTGGCGGCTCGCCATCCTGCGTGGCGAACGGACCCGCGCCGTCCAGGAACCCGTCTTCACCGGTGGGGCCGCAGCGCCGCTCGGCAGTCGCTTGTGGCTGTACAGCAACTTCCACTGCAACCTGGCCTGTGACTACTGCTGTGCGCAGTCAAGTCCGAAGGCGGATCCGCGACTGCTGCCTTTGGATGTCGCGTCGACCGCGATCGATGAGTTCGTCGCCCAGGGCGGGCGGGAGCTGCTGGTCACCGGTGGCGAACCATTCCTGCATCCGGACCTCGGTGCGATGGTCGCGTACGGGTCCGAACGGGTGCCCGTCGTGATCCTCACCAACGCCATGGTCTTCGGGAGAGGGACTCGGCGCGAGACGCTGGAGTCGATGGACCGTGAGCGTGTGACACTGCAGGTCAGCCTTGACTCGGCAGGTCCAGCACTCCACGACCGGCAACGGGGCTCCGGGTCACACGCACGTGCGCTGGTGGGCATCGGGCTGGCGCGTGAGCTCGGTTTCCGGGTGAGGGTGGCCGCCACCCTCCGCGACGAGGACCTGGCCACCGGCGGTCGGTTGCATGCGGCCCTGGACAACCTGGGCGTCGCAGTCGAAGACAGGCTGATCCGACCGGTCGCCGCCGAAGGATTCGCGGACGACGGCCTGCATGTCTCCCTCGACACCGTCGAGCCCGAGCCCACGCTGACCGTCGACGGGGCCTGGTGGCATCCCGTGGCAGTCACCAACACGCACCTCAAGGTCGCCGACTCACCGTTGCCTTTGTCGGACGTACTCGACGTGATGCGTGACGTGCTGGCCGTACAGGTCGCCGGAGCCGCCGAGGGTCGTGCAGTGTTCCGATGCACCTGAGCCACGTCCCTTACGTGACAGTGACATCTCACCGTCGGGACCGTTGCAGCGAGATATCTGACCTATCGTGAAGGCCTGCGGACTGCTCCCTGGAAGGAACTGCTGATGGCCACCACAACGCGGCGAGGCTCGCCCTCGACAGACCACGGTGAGGACTCGCTGACCACTCGCATCGGTCTCGCCGTCCTGCGCATCGGAGTCGCCCTCTTGTGGATCGAGAATGCCGGGTGGAAGAAACCGCCTGACTTCTCCGCGTTGCGCAGCTACACCGAGGACGCAGTCGAGCACCCCGTCGTTCCCCCCTTCTCCTGGGTGGTCGAGCATCTCGTGCTACCGAACTTCACTTTCTTCGCGTGGGCGACCCTGCTCGTGGAAGCATCCGTCGGAGCCTTTCTGCTGATCGGGCTGGCAACGCGGCTGTGGGCACTCATCGGCCTCGGTCAGACCCTTGCGATCACCATGTCGGTCATGAACGCCCCGAACGAGTGGGAGTGGTCGTACTACCTGATGATCCTGGCTCACATCGCCGTGTTCGCCACCGCAGCCGGCCGTAGCTTCGGGTTGGACGCGCTGATGAGACCGATCTGGCAGGCGTCCGACAGCCGACTGTCACGACTCCTGTTGAGGCTGTCATGACCCGGCACCCTCTCGACCGTGCCGCCATCGCGCTCGGCGCCGCAGGAGTCGTCAGCCTCGGCTTTGCGCTGACCACGAGCGGGAACAACAACTTCGTGCTCGTGCAAGGCCTCGGTCTGCTCGTCTTTCCCGTGCTAGGCGCAGGCGCCGTCATCGGCGGCGCGATGGGCCAGCGCGGCATCGTCCTCGCCGCCGGAGCGGCGTACGTCGCCTCGGCACTGATCCAGCTGGCGCAGTTCGGCCGCTCCACCAACTGGATCGACGGCAACGGCTCCACGGTCGCCCTGCTCCTGTCGTTGGGGATCGGGCTCCTCGTGGTCGGACTCGCCCCGAGACCCGCCCCCCCGTCAGCAGACCGGCAGGCACCGAGGTGACATGCATCCGGTCGGCCGGTCGGCGATCTGTTGCCGGTCGAGGCCTCAGGCAACGTCGGCCGCAGCCAACCGAGATCGTCAGCCCTCCCACCCCCGCCCGGAGGCCGGAGCAGCGGGCTCACCAGCGGGCGAGTGCCTGGTCGCTTGCGGTCACGAGTCGTTCGAAGCTGTGGTCGACGGGACGGGGCATCGCGAATCCGCCCCCGAGCTCGAGGCTGACGAAACCGTGAAGCGTGCTGCGCAGGAAGCGAGCCGCGTCCACGGCGTCGTCGCCGCCGATGCCGTAGCCGGCGAACACCGCATCGAGGACCGACAGGATCTCGGTGGCAGCCTCCTCGAGGTCGTCGTCACCTGAAGCGGGGGCGCGCACGAGGTAGGCGTAGCAGCCGGGGTGGTCCTTGGCGTAGTCGCAGTAGGCCTTCGCGATCGCTCTGAGGGCGTCCGGTCCCGCCTTGCCGGTTCCTGCCCGGCGCAGCGTGTCGGCGACCTCGCGTGTCACCTTCACGGCGAGGAGCCGATGCAGACCTTCGAGCCCGGTGACGTGCTTGTAGGGGCTCGGTTGCGCGACCCCGAACCGCTTTGAGCTCGTCGGTGCTTCCCCAACGTTCGTGATCTTGCCGTCCTGGAACCGTCCGATCTGCACCCCGCGTACCTCGATCGCCTTCCCGGTCGGCACGACCCCTTTGAAGTCGCCCTGATGCGTACCGGTCAACGCGTACGCTGCGAGACGAGGAACCCGGGGCTGCCGCGGCGGTCGAGGATCAGGTCGCGCAGTTTCCGGTTGTAGCGCGTCGCTCGCTGAGCAAACGGGCCTTCGTGGGGATGCGCCAAGCAACATCCGTACCCCAATCGAATCGACTAACGACATCGAACGAAACCGCCGTGCCCCAAAGGTCATCCGTCACGGCGCACCTCAACTGACTTGAAGGACGACTTTGCCCTTGGCGTGCCCGACCTCGACGGCTGCCAAGGCTTCCCCGGCTTGGTCGAGCGGCAGGATGTCCTCCACGTGCGGGTCCAACTTGCCCTCAGCGACCAAGCCGGCGACGATCTCAAGGACGCGATGGGTGCGGTCGCGTTCGATCACGTGTCCCCCGAGGTCGGCGACCGTGTCCGGATCAGCTGCGCTGATCAGCTTGCTTCGCTCGGCAAGCAGATCGGCCACGGCTCGTAGGCCGTCGCCTCCGGCGAGATCGAGGATCGCGTCGACGCCGCCTGGAAGAAGTTCCTTGATCCGCTCGGCGACGCGATCGCCGTAGGGCACAAGGGTGGCGCCGAGTGACTCGACGAGCGGTTGCTTGTCTTTCCCGGCGGTGCCGATGACATTGATGTGCAGGTTTCGTGCGATCTGCGCGGCGGCCACGCCGACCCCGCCGCTGACTCCGTTGATCAGCAGCGTCTGGCCTGTCTGCAGTTGCAACTGGGTCACGCCGTCGTAGGCGGTCGCCGCGGCAACGGTCAACGTGGCCGCGTCGGTGAAGGACACCTGTGGGGGTTTGTGGGCGGCCGCGCCGGCATCGACGAGGGTGTACTCGGCATAGCCGCCAGACCCGGTAGCCACAGAGCCGAAGACCTCGTCGCCGACGGAGAAACCCTCGACGTCCTCGCCGACTTCTCGCACCACCCCGGAGACCTCCGAACCCAGTACGGCCGGCAGGTCCGGCCCGCCTGAGCCGTACATGCCGCGGCGGATCTTCCAGTCGACAGGGTTCACCCCGGCGGCTCGGACTTCCACGAGCAACTCGCCGGGCAGTGGCGAGGGCATGTCGAGATCGAGGAACTCCTGTACCTCGGGACCGCCGTTGCTGTTGTAGCCGAATGCCTTGACCATCTCAACCTCTCATCAGAGCAGGAATGCTGTCAGTTCAGTGACCGGGTGTCGAAGCCTCGACGACGGGCTCTGCTGGCTGAGGTTTGCCTCGCCGTACGAGTCGTGGCATCGACGTCCACGGGCGCGAGTACGCCGCTGTGCGCGACGGGTTGCCGCCGAATCGACGACAGCGATGTTACTGGGCTGACCCCCCGGCGCGGTGACGCGACGGACCTCGTCGAGGCAGACCGACTTGACGGTTGTCGTCAAGCAGTGTCCCCTCGTCCTCCGGTGCGGGCAAGGATGAGTTCTGCTGTCTGGCGTGGTTGGTCCCACATCGGGAAGTGACCGCACCGCTCGAACCAGTGCAGCTCGGCGTCGGGAAAGCGCTGCTGGGCACGGGCGGCCTGACGCGGGAGTGTGACACGGTCCTGCCGGCCCCAGCCGATCGTGACCCGCCCCGGTGTCGAGCCCGCCGGAGCGCCCTCTTGCAGCGGGCCGTCAACGAGCGCGTCGAGCGCCTGGTGCAATGACGCGGCCTTGGCGAAACTGCGCATCTCGTGCAACGCGACATCGGGGGGCAGCCGCCAGGGTGCGGCAGAGAACTGCGCCAGCAGCGCGGTGCGTCCGGCCGGGTTGCCCGTCAGCGCGGGCATGGCGCGCTGCAGACGCAACACCAGGGCGAGCGACGCCTTCAAGGAGATGCTGAACAAGCGCAGCTCGCCCGGGCTCCAGAAGCCGCCCGGGTCGAGCGCGACCGTGTCTCCCCCGGTACCGCGTCGAGCGAGCTCGAGCACGATACGGGCACCCATCGAGCTGCCCACAGTGTCGCTCCCGGCGAGGTTCTGCGACGACATGAAGTCCGCGACCGCGTCGGTGAGGGCCGCGATCGAGACCTTGCCGGGAAGCGGTGGGCTGTCACCGAAGCCAGGTAGATCGATCGCGATCACATCTCGGTGTGCGGCCAGGTCGTCGAGGATGGGCGACCAGGACGGCCAGCTCGCGCCGAGCCCGTGCACCAACAGCAGCGGTGTCCCGTCACCCCTCCGCTCGAAATTCAGTCCAGCCGGGTTCACTTCACCGCGAGGATGTCGATCGTGCGGATGTCCGGGTCGGTCGCGAGCAGATCCGGGCCGACCTGCGCGAGCGCGGCCGGGATCTGCCCGTTCACGTGAGCCTGTCGGCCTTCCTCGTCCTCGAAGGTGTCGAAGATGCCGTAGGTTGTGTCGCTGAGCTTGAAGGCGTACCAGGTCACGGTGCCGCTCTCACCGACCGCCAGCTCCCTGCCCTGTTTGAGAAAGTCGGCGAGCTCCTCGCCCTTGCCGGGCTTGGCCTCGAGCAGCGCCAATAGTCCTCGGTCTACAGTCATTATGATTCCTCTCGTCAGGGGTTTCTATCGACAGTACGCGTGAAGGCGCCGGTTGCGACACGGCGGATCCGCCGATTTGGATACCGTTTCCGACATGAGGCTCGCGGTGCTGACAGTGGACGGGATGTTCGACTCCGGCCTTAGCGCAGTGCTCGACGTGCTCGCGGCGGCGAACGCGCTACGCGACGACGGGCAGATGCCTGCTCCGCCGTTCGACGTGACCGTCGTAGGCACCTCGGACATGACCCGGACGGGGCACGGGCTGCAGCTCACGACGACCCCGATCTCGGATCTGGACACCCGACCCGAGATCATCGTGGCGCCCGCGGTGGGGCTTCACGCTCCCGGTGAGGTCGTGGACATCGTGCGGGCCCACCCGGTGCTCGAGTGGCTCTGCGTCCAGGCGGGCTCGGGCAGCTCTCTGGCGGCTGCCTGCAGTGGGACGTTCTTCCTGGGCGAGGCCGGCATCCTCGACGGCATGCTCGCGACGACCAGCTGGTGGCTCGGCCCCGCATTCCGCTCCCGCTACCCCACGGTGCACCTGGACGAACGCCTCACCATCGCCGAGCAAGACCACGTCACGACCGCTGGCGCGGCCTTCGCGCACATCGATCTCGCCCTGTCGATCGTCGCGCGCCAGAGCCCTGAGCTGGGCGAGCGTGTCGCGAGGCACCTGCTCATCGGCGACCGCCCCTCACAAGCGTCGTTCGCGGTCCCTGCGCAGCTCGCCAGCGCCGATCCGGCGATCAAAGCCTTCGAACGCTGGGTGCGCAACCACCTCGACGCGCCACTGCAGATCAATCAGGTCGCTGGCCACATCGGTCTGAGCGAACGCGCCCTACAACGCGCCACGGCCGCGGCCCTCGGTACGTCGCCCCTCGACTTCGTACACGAGATTCGCATCGACCAAGCGACGTTTCTGCTCCGCACCACCCAGCAAAGCCCCGAGTCGGTGGCCCTAGCCGTCGGCTACACCAACGTCAGCACCCTGCGAGCCCTCGTCCGACGGCGCCGCGGAACGACCCTCACCGAGCTCTCACGAGGAACCCGTCGATGATCGGCCGAGGTACGACGTTGATCAAGACTGACAGCGAGACCTCTGGGCTCCCGCCCGAGCGAGCTGGCTCACCAGATCGACTCCGGACGGGTGTACGACCAAGACCTACGGGATCTGGTGGTCGGGCGCACCGAGGGTAGGGCGCCCGAGCTGATCAGCTCGTGTCACCCGCGTCCTCAACTGGTCGAAGTGCGGGACGGTGAAGCGGCATAGGCGTGCTCCGGCGTGTAGAGCAGACCCATGTGGATCAGTCCGGCTCGGGTGGGTGCGACCTGGGTGGACTGGCGACCCATCTCTTCGGCCACGTCGGACGCAGGGTCCGCTCCCG